>Ga0075435_100002564_pt1 | contig 12117 bp, 11 predicted proteins | sample RhiMethybrSRZTD4_FD_75302 | JGI IMG/M metagenome (GOLD analysis project Ga0075435, IMG submission 75302) | Populus rhizosphere microbial communities from Tennessee, USA - Rhizosphere MetaG P. TD hybrid SRZTD4 | ecosystem: Host-associated > Plants > Roots > Rhizosphere > Soil | place: USA... | reverse complement strand
ATCGTCGCGTACGACATGAAGTTCTACGACCAGCTGCCCAAGCTGTTCCCTCAACGTCCGGGTGTGAAGGAGATGTTTGAGAGTAATCCCCAGTTGGTCGAGGTGACCGCTCAGCGCAATTCCACCCTGCAGGGCGCATACCTGATCCTCGCGGCACGGGCACTTGGCCTCGATTGCGGGCCGATGTCTGGCTTTGATAACGCCAAGGTTGACGAGGAGTTTTTCGCCGCTGGGAAACCGTGTTTCGGCTGCGACCAGGAATTCTTTCCTGAAGGACACGTCAAATCGAATTTTCTTTGCAACCTCGGGTACGGTGATCCAAGTACGCTGTTTCCTCGACTCCCGCGTTTGTCGTTCAACGAGGCGTGTTCGCTTCTGTAAGACGAGGCGCTGGTCGGCGCGCTACTTGTCGTCGTCAGGAACTCGGCGGAGCCGTTGACCATCGGGGGTCTGCAACGCAGAATACTGGAATCCCCATTCCGCGAGCTGAGCGTGCGGCTTCGGAATGGCATTGTCACTTCCTGACCAATCAAGCTGTGTCCGCGAATTTGCTCTTCTCGATCTTCAACTGCTTGATCTTCGATTCCAACGTCGACGGCGGGATTCCGAGCTTGGCGGCTGCCCCGCGCGGTCCAGCGACCCTTCCCTGACTCTTGGCCAGGGCTGCTTCGATCATCTCCTTTTCCTGACCCTGCAGAGCGTCTGGGAGAGGGCTCGACCCGTCTGGACGGAGGGGCAATTGGCTCGAGAGCCAGGCCTCGTCGATCGAGAAGGTTTCGCCGCTGCACAGGATGACCGATCGCTCGACGATGTTCTGCAGTTCGCGAATATTGCCAGGCCACGGGTATCGCTCGCAGAGCTCCAACGTTCGCTTCTCAATCCGACGAACACGCTTCGCCATTTTGTCAGCAAACCGCTTGACGAAGTATTCAACGAGAATCGGGATGTCGTCCGGTCGTTGGCGCAGCGCCGGCACGTGGATGGGAAAGACATTCAACCGGTAAAACAGATCCGACCGGAACGTGCCCGCGGCAATCGCCGCCGGCAGATCACGGTTGCTCGCGGCGATCACGCGAACGTCCACCGGAATCGCGCGACTGCCTCCCACGCGCTCGATCTGGCGCTCCTGCAGGACGCGCAGTAGCACGACCTGCGTGTCCATCGGAATCTCGCCGATTTCATCGAGAAAGATGGTGCCAGAGTGCGCCAGTTCGAAACGTCCCCGACGTTGCTGCACGGCACCGGTAAAGGCACCCTTCTCGTGGCCGAATAACTCGGACGCGATCAGCGAGGGAGGCGTGGCCGCGCAATTCAGGCTGACGAACGCCCGATCCGCGCGGCGCGAGTGTTTATGAATGGCGCGCGCAATCAATTCCTTGCCGGTGCCCGTTTCGCCGGAAATCAGGACGGTTGAATCTGTCGGTGCCACCTTGATCACGTGTGACAGGACGGTCTTGAGGGCCGCTGAGGCGCCGACAATCTCCTCGAACATGGACGCCTGATCGATCTCTTCGCGCAGGGCGAGGTTTTCGTCCTGCAGTCGATCCTTCAGTCGCTTGATCTCGTCGAACGCCTGTTCCAGCGCCGCCTGCGCCTGCCGCTGCTCGGTCACGTCCATCCCGGTGCCGATGTACTCCACGACGTCGCCGAATTCGTTCAGCACGGGGTGGCCGATTGTGTGCAGATGCTTGATCGTCCCGTCGCTGAGCACGATCCGGTACTCGGCGTCGAACTCGCCCTTCTGCCGCTGCGCCGCCTCGTAGTTGTTCCTGACCCTCGATCGATCGTCAGGGTGAATTCCGCTGTACATCCGATCGATGGTCGACAAGGGATCCGCCGAGTCGACGCCGCGAATGCGGAGCACCTCCGGCGAGACCGTGAAGCTGTCCGATGCGAGGTCGTGCCGCCAGCTGCCGGCGTGGCTGAGGCGCTGCGCTTCCAGCAGATCGGCTTCGCTCCTGCGCAGTCTGTTTTCAGTGTCCTTGCGGGCATGGATGTCGGTGAGCAGGTTGTACCAGCGGACGATCTGGCCGTCAGCATTGCGAAGCGGCAGACCGCGCGATTGGAACCACCGGTACTCACCATCGTGCCGTCGAATCCGGTGCTCGAATTCGTACGGCTGTCCTGTGTCGATGGCGTGCGCCCAGGCGGCCCTCACGTGGGGCAGATCGGCCGGATGAACGGCGTCAGACGTGCCCCATTCCTTCAGTTCGTCGATCGTTCGCCCGAAGTACTCGAGCACCTGGCGGTTCACGTGCTCGACCTCGCCGCCAGGCGTCATTACCGCCACCAGGCCCGGGATCGTCTCGACGATGAGGCGGAAGGCGTCCTCACTCACAGCCGGCATTTTAGGCTGGCCGGGGAAACTCACGAAATCTCGCGAGTGGCCGTCGCGAGCGTTCGCGCAATCAAACGGTTTCTTCTATGCGGCACAACAACTTATGAGCGGCGCGCGGATTGCCGTTCGCCTGATCCCGAGGCCATCAATCTGGATGTTCAGGATCTTTCGTTCCATCGACAACGGCACCACGACCCTGGCCGTGAGCGGGAGAATCGGGTCAGATGTGCTGCCCGAACTCCGTCGCTTCGTCGAGGAGGAGGCCCATCGCGACGTCGTCCTCGACTTGGCTGAAGTCAGCGTCGTGGACGCGGAGGCGGTGCGATTCCTGATGCGATGCGAGACTCGGGGCGTTCGCATCGCACGGTGTCCCGCCTATGTTCGCGAATGGATGGCGCGCGAGGATTTGGCTCGATAAGGAGGTATTCATGTCACAGGCAAAATCGGATAGCGGTGTCAAGAACGTGGTGCTGGTGCATGGCGGGTTCGTCGATGGTTCTGGATGGCAAGGGGTCTACGAGACCCTGAAGAAAGATGGGTACACCATCGCGATCGTCCAGAATCCCACGATCTCGTTGGCCGATGATGTGGCGGCCACGAAGCGAATACTCGCGGGGCTGCACGGTCCAGCGGTTCTCGTCGGCCATTCGTACGGCGGTGTCGTCATCACCGAGGCCGGGAACGATCCGAAGGTCGCGGGACTGGTTTACATCGCAGCCTTTGCTCCGGACAGAGGCGAGTCGGTGTCGAGCCTGATCAAAAACCCGCCGCCCGGCGCGCCTGTGCCGCCGATCCTGCCGCCGCAGGACGGGTTCCTGTTCCTTGATCGAACGAAGTTCCGGGAGTCATTCGCCGCGGACGTCAGCGCGGAGGCGGCGTCGTTCATGGCGGATTCGCAAGTGCCCTGGGGCCTTGACGCGCTCAACGGCGCCGTGACCGATCCCGCATGGAGGGCCAAGCCAAGCTGGTACCTCGTCTCGACCGACGACAGAATGATCCCGCCCGACGCGCAACGCGCCATGTCGAAACGTGCGGGCGCGACGGTTGTCGAAGTCAAAGGCAGTCACGCGGTGTACGTGTCGCAGCCGCGGGCCGTCGCGGATCTCATTGCCAAGGCGGCGAACGCCGTGGCCGTCGCGATGCGATAGCGGACGACGAAGAACGCGCGATAATGCGGGTCACACCAGGTCGCACTCCGTCACCTGGTGTGGGCCGGCCTTTTTTGCTCGAGACGAGTCTGCCTGGTTTTCGCTGCGGGAGATGTTCGCAGCGGATCCGTCAAACGATGCGTGTCCGCTGTTGGCGAAGGCGCCACGGCGGTCAGCTTCATTCATGCGTCCCTCGAGGCGGCTTCGTCCGCGAAGGATGTGTCCGCACCGATGAATTAGGACCGCACATACATCACGATCCAGCTATCGCTCGACATCGTGATAGCGGATTGCATTCCCGAAGGCGGCAGCGGCCAGCGCCAGGCCTGCCGCCCCGATCATCACCAACCGGAACGCGAAGACAAATCCGTCGTCGACAATGGCTCGGACAACACGCTGCTCCGACGACGTGAGTGACGACATTTGCATCACGTCGGCACCGCCGATTTTGGCCAGCTCGCGATCGACCTCTTGCCGCGCAGTCGACGAAAGGCCGACGGCGGCGAGCCGAGGCCGCACGCGCGCGTCGAACGCCCGGCTGAGCAGGACACCGAAGATCGCGACGGCCAGAAGACCCGCCACCCTGGACACCGTATTGTTGATGCCGGACGCGATGCCGGCATGTTGTCGACCGACCGTCTCCATCACCGTCGTCGTCAGCGGTGCCACCGTGACGGCCATGCCCAGCCCCAGCACGACGATCGCGGGAAAGAACGTCGTCCAATACGTGCCGCCGACACCCGGCCGCGCGTACAACGCCAGACCGATCGCCGCGACTGCGGGTCCTACGGTCAGCGGCAGGCGGGCGCCGGTGCGACCGACCAAGCCACCCGACCACCGTGACAGTGCGAACACGATGAGCGGCAGCGGAAGCAGCGCCGCTCCAGCCGCAGTGGCGCTATAGCGCTGCACCTGTATGAGGTTGAGCGGCACGAGGAACAGCACAACGCTGAGCGCCGCATACAACAGCAACGTGAGCAGGTTGGCGAACGTAAACGGCCGCGATCGAAAGAGTGCGAGGGACAACATCGGGCTCGGCGCCCTGCGCTCGACCGGCACGAGCAACACGGCCGAGAGCAGGCCAATCGTGAACGCCGCGGCGACGAGCGGATGCCTGGCGCCGAGCGCCGGCCATTCAAGCAGGGCAACGACTACACCGCCGAGTCCAAGGACGGCGAGTGCCGCACCTGGCCAATCTATCTGCGACGTTCGCGATGGATCGCGGGTCTCTTCCATGAAACGCAACGACAGCACCAGCACGATAGCGGCAAGCGGGACATTCAGGAAAAACACCGCGCGCCAGCTGATATGTTCGATCAGCCAGCCGCCGGCCACTGGACCGATCGCCGCTGTGATCGCGCTGAAGCCTGACCAGATGCCGATGGCCCGTCCGCGCTCGGCCTCATCAAATGTCGCACTGATGATCGCGAGGCTGCCCGGAACCAGGAACGCCGCGCCGACACCCTGAACCGCGCGACCGGCAATGAGCATCCCGGGTGAGATCGCGAGGCCACACGCGATGGAGGCGGCGGTGAACAGTCCCACGCCCGACAGGAACACGCGCTTGCGGCCGAACTGATCGCCGAGCGATCCACCCACCAGCATTAGCGCGCCGAGGAACAGCGCGTACGCTTCGATCACCCACTGGAGGTGAACGATCGTCGCTTGGAGAGCGGCTTGGAGGGCCGGCAACGCCACATTGACGACCGTCGCATCGATGAAGGTCAGGCTCGAGCCGAGGATGGTGGCGACAAGCGTCCATCGGTTGCGGGTGGTTACCGGGGCCATCTGCCTCCCTCCCATCATCAGATCGACGCGTCCCGCGTCCCCTTCGAAGCGGCCGGCGGCGGAACAGGACGCTCGGCTAAAATCGCCGCCAGTCAGTGATCATGCGAGAACTCGAACCGCTCATTGGCCTGGTCCTTGCTGCCGTCGTTCTCGCAGCCGCAGCCCGTCGCATCGGTGCGCCCTATCCTGTCTTCCTGGCGATCGGCGGCGCGATCCTCGCGTTCATTCCTGGCGCGCCGTCGGTCGCCATTCCGCCCGAGCTCGCGTTGGCGATTTTTATCGCGCCGATCCTGCTCGACGCGGCGTATGACGCATCGCCGAGAGATCTCAAAGACAATTGGCTGCCGCTTGTCGGCCTCGTGGTGTGTGCCGTTGGCCTCACGACGTGTGCCGTCGGCCTGGTCACGCGTGCACTGGTGCCGGCGATGCCGTGGGCGCCGGCGATTGCACTCGGCGCCATCGTCGCGCCACCTGATGCCGCCGCCGCGACCGCGGTTCTCCGCCCCTTGCGACCTCCACACCGCATTCTCACGATTCTCGAAGGCGAGAGCCTGCTGAATGATGCCAGCGCGCTGCTGATCTATCGGCTGACGCTCGCCGCCGTCGCAACGAATAGCTTTTCGATTGGCGCGGTGGCGCCGGCGTTCCTGTTGGCTGTCGCCGGCAGCGTCATCGTGGGTCCGGCGCTTGCGCGGCTGACCCTGTTGTGGAGTGATCGCGTAACCGACGTCCCGACAGCGATCATCCTTCAATTCGTCACCACGTTTGGCGTGTGGATTCTCGCGGAGCGGATTGGCCTCTCAGGGGTGCTCACCATGGTGTGCTATGCGATTACCGTCGCGCGATCCGCGCCGCAGCGTACGCCGGCGCGGATCCGGGTTCCGTCTTACGCCGTGTGGGAAACCGTCGTCTTCATGTTGAACGTGCTGGCGTTCATCTTCATCGGGTTGCAAATCCGTCCCATCCTGGCGAGCCTGGAACCCGCCGCCCGCGGGCGATACTTTGCCGTCGCCGCCGCCGTGCTCCTGACGGCGATTATTGGCCGCATCGTCTGGCAGATGTCCTTCAATGCTGTCATCAGATGGCGAGAACGCCGGCACGGCTTTCATCCACCGCGTCCGATGCTGCGCCCGACGGTTGGCAGCGGTCTGGTCATCTCGTGGGCCGGCATGCGCGGCATCGTCTCGCTGGCGGCGGCGATGGCACTGCCTGCGCCGTTTCCGTACCGCGACTTGATTGTGTTTACGGCGTTCGCGGTCGTCCTCGGCACGCTGATCCTTCAAGGCCTCACCCTTGGCCCGCTCTTGCGCGCGCTCGACCTTCGAGACGACGACCCCGTCGGTCACGAAGTGGTCGCCGCGCGTGAACGCGCGCTGCGTGCGGGGCTTGCTGTTTTTGACGACGATCGATCGCCGGTCGCTGAGGCCGTGCGTCAGGAATTCATCGCGCATCTGGGAACGACCGACACCGATCCAGAAGAAGGAGAGGCCAGACGATCCGCGCACGGCGATCTCCATCGGCGGGCTCTCGCGGCGGCGCGCCAGGAAACGCACATCATGCGCGGCAGTGGTGAGATCGGCGACGATGCCTTTCATCAGATGGAAGAGGAGTTCGATTGGATCGAGATGTCCGACCGAACGCGGGACTAGCGTGGCGTTCATGTGGGCAACAACCTGTGCGGCGCGCCCGAGTGTGTCGCCGGCTCAGTGGGTGTCCTCGGCTGCCATCCACATCCGAATGTAGGCCGGGCAGTGGCGAAGTACGATGCCGCCGCGCTCCTCGTATTCCTTCAGAAGACGTACGACGTCCCGGTCCGCGAGCACCAGGTCGGCCAGGTCGAGCACGACCGCGGCTCCAGGTGGGATGGCGTCGAGCGCCGCGTGGAGTTCGCTCACGTTCCCGGCGCCGAGCCGGCCGCTGATGGTCAGCACAATGGCGGCGCGGTCGTTCGCGCGCTGGATCCTGAGCATCGCCAGGGCGGAACGCAACTGCCGGACCATTCGGAACGACCGCTGTTCCGGAGCGATATCGGGCGTCGCACGGACAGGATTTCGCCAATGACGAAATCCTGAACAACTCAGGTCAGGATCGCTTTGGCATCAGTCCACGAAAGCGACTCTTGTCGATTCTGAGCGTGCGAATCTTCGATTCCAGCGTCGTGCGTGGCATCCCCAGCCGCGCCGCCGCTCCAAAAGGTCCGAACACCCGACCGCCGCTGGCCCGCAAAGCCTCTTCGACGATCGCCTTCTCGTGCGCGGCGAGCGTGCCCGACAAGCCCAGGCGGTTTTCGGCGCGGGGTGTCGCGGACAGCCAGCTGTCATCGACGGTGAATTCGTCGGTGTCGGACACGATCACCGAACGCTCGATCACGTTCTGGAGTTCGCGAACGTTTCCTGGCCATTGATAAGACCGCAGGCGGTCCAGCGTCCGCTTGCTGACTCGCCGGAATGTCTTGCCCGCTTTCCGTGCGTAGCGACCGATGAAATATTCCACCAGCATGGGAATGTCTTCGTGTCGGTCTCGCAGCGGCGGCATGGCGAGGGGAAACACGTTGAGTCGATAGAAGAGATCCTGGCGGAATGTTCCATCGGCCACGGCTGCAGATAAGTCGCGGTTGGTTGCCGCAATGACACGGACGTCCACCCGGATGCGGTCGCGTCCTCCGATCCGTTCGAATTGTCGCTCCTGGAGCACTCGTAGCAGCGCCACCTGCGTCTCGGATGACAGTTCGCCCACTTCGTCGAGGAGGATCGTGCCGCCGTCCGCCAACTCGAACCGGCCGAGTCTCCGCTGGATGGCGCCGGTGAAGGCGCCCTTCTCATGACCAAAGAGTTCGGATGCAATCAAGTCCCGCGGAATGGCGGCACAGCTCACCGCGACAAATGCTCTCGAGCCCCTTCGGGATCGCCGGTGGATGGCGCGTGCGAGCAGTTCCTTCCCGGTGCCTGTCTCGCCGGTGATCAGGACGGTTGAATCGCTCGCAGCGACTTTTGCGACTCGCGAGAGCACGGCCGCGAGCGCGGGCGAGGCGCCGACAATTTCTTCGAACATCGACGCCTTGTCGATCTCTTCTCGCAGCGCCACGTTTTCCTGGCGTAATCGCTCCTCAGCGCGTTTGCGATCGTCGATATCCGTGCAGGCGACATACCAGCGCACCACCTGGCCGGTGTCGTCACGCAGCGGGTTGTAACGGGCCAGATGCCAGCGAGCGTGTCCGTCACGGTTGCGCAGCCGAAGCTCCAACTCGAATTCAGAGCCGCTCACCAACGCGGCATCTGCGGCGGCTTGGAAGCGGTCGTGATCTTCGGGATCGACTTCAGATCGGAAGCTTCCACGCAGCCACTCGTCGAGGGTGCGGCCATAGTACGCGAGCGTCGCGCGGTTGGCGTAAAGGCGCTCACGCCGAGGCCCCAGTTTGCCGATGATCTGCGGCGCCAGATCGAGTGTCTGTCGTAGTTCTCTCTCTTGTTCGCGGATTGTCTCTTCGGCCCGCTTTCGATCCTCGATGTCGGTCAGGACGCCATACCATTTGACGATGCGCCCCGCCGGATCGCGTAACGGGACGCCACGCTGCAAATGCCAGCGATATTGACCGTCTGCGCGGCGGAACCGTACTTCGTCCTCCAGGGGCTCGCCGCTGGCAACGCACGCGAGCCACTTCGCGTGATGTTGATCGAGGTCATCTGGATGCGTTGCCGCATGCCAACCAGTGCCCGCAAGCTCCCCTGGCCGCATCCCGCAGTACTCGACGAAGCGGCTGTTCACGTACGCATTCGCGCCGTCCGGTCGAGCGCTCCACACGATCGCCGGCATGCTGTCGATCACGTCGCGAAGTTCCGTGTCCTGGCCGCGGATGACGGCTTCCGCAACCTTACGTTCCGTGATGTCGACGATCGCTCCAACCACCTCGTTGGTGCCGGCTTCGTCTTTCACGCGATGCGCGCGATCGTGAAGATACTTGACGGAGCCATCTGGCATCAGCAGCCGATGCTCGTAATCAAAGTCATTTCCGCTGTGCGCCGCTCGCTCGAGCGCCTCTTTGACAAGATGCACATCGTCGGGATGCGAACGCTGCAGGATCAGATCTGGCGTCGGTTCCGTCCCGGGAGGGTACCCGTAAATCCGCGCCGCCTCCTCGGACCAGAATATCCGGCGCGTGCGTGCGTCCATTCCGACGAAGCCAGTGCGACTGAGTCGCTGCGCATCGGCCAGATACGCTTTGCTCCGCCGAAGTTCGGCTTCCACGTGCTTGCGTTCGTCGATATCGAAGTTGATGCCGATCCAATAGAGGACGGTTCCGTCAGAGGCTCGAACGGGCTCCGCGCGACTGAGGAACCAGCGGTAGCGGCCCTCGACGCTCCGGACGCGAAACGTCATGTCACCGGCGGTGCCCGCGCTCAGACACGCTGACCAGACCCTCCGTGTCTCTTCTTGATCGTCCGGATGCAGCAGCGGGAGGGGCGAGTCGGAAACGGCCGCGACGGCCGTCCCAAGGCGAAGCGGATGATCGCTCGCGAGCCCGAGATAGTTCGCCGTTCGTTCGTTGACCCAGGTGAGCCCGCCGGACTGAGCTGCGTACCAGGCGTAGGCCGGAATCGCGTTCAGCGTTGCTCGCAACTCTGCATCACGCACTTGAACCATGAGTTCCGCCTCTCGGCGTCCCAGTATTCCACTGTTGACGAAATATCGCCATTGACGAAAAGCCGTCAGCGTAGTGCCACGGGGACGTCTTTAGCTTCAGTGCCTTACGGTTGGAGCAGCAATTGCCAGTCGGACGCCATCAGGATTCGTGCTGAGACGCGAGGAGGAATGTTGATGAGCTCGATGCCAACCAACGTCGTAAACCTGCCGGACTACGCTCCCGTCCCCCGGTCGGCGCTCGGGCCGGCTCTGAATAGCCAGGGCTACTACGTGGGGCGCGTGGAACGAAACCTTTACTGGGTCACCGACGGCGTCTACCAATCGGCGTTTCTGACGACCCGGGACGGCGTCGTGCTGCTCGACGCACCACCGACCATCGGTCACAACCTGCAGCGCGCGGTCGACGAGATCGCAGCCGCCAACGGCGTGACCAACAAAGTCACGCACCTGATCTACTCGCACCACCACGCGGATCACGCCGGCGCATCGTCGCTGTTCGACAAGAGCGTCGTTCGCATCGGACATGAAGAAACGCGACGGCTGCTGCTGCGAGACAACGATGCGGCGCGACCCGCACCGGAGGAGATCTTCCAGGATCGGCGCATTGTGGAGATCGGCGGCGAGCGGATCGAACTGGCGTGGCATGGCTCGAATCATTCGCCCGATAACATCTACATCCACCTGCCGGGCCACGACACGCTGATGCTGATCGACATCGTCAATGTCGGTTGGGCGCCCTTTGCGGTCGCGAACCTCAGCGAAGACATCCCCGGCTATATCGAGGCGTCCGCCAAGGCGCTGTCTTATCCATGGAAGCACTTCATCGGGGGGCACCTGGGAAGACTCGGCACGCGCGCCGACGTAACGGTGCATCAGGAGTACATCGCGGACATCGTCGCGAACATCAAGACAGCGATGACCACGGTCGATCCCACACCCTACTTTCAGAAGTATGGCGAGAACGCCTGGGCCGCGGTGAAGGCCTATCTCGACGCGATCAGCGATAACGCCGCGGCTCCCGTCATTGAGAAGTACACCGGCGTGCTGGCCGCAGCCGACGTGTATACGGCGAACACCGTCTTCTGGATCATGGAATCGATGCGCCTCGACCTTGGCTACGGCTCTCAGGTTCATCCATAGATGTCTTTTCTCCGGTGATCCACGTCATGAACGCAGACCCCTCGGCACTCCTCAGGCGCAACTTCGATGAGACGTTCATCGAGTTGGATCCGGCGAGACGCGCGGCAATGCTCGCGGAGTACTACATCGACGATTGCGTCTGGATTCATCCTGGCGGTCGCGTCGTTGGCCGCGACGGTATCAATGAAGCGGCATCTGAGATTCGAAAACACTTCCCCGATTATCGCTACACGGTCATTGGCGAGATTCAGACGATGCACACCGTCGCGACCTGTCGGTGGGGAAGCGGGCTGCCAGGTCAGCCGTTCCACTACACAGGAACGGACTTCATCGAAGAGCGCGATGGCCGCGTGATAAGGCTGTACACGTTCATCGATCGAGGGAATCCCATTCGCTGACTTCGAAACAACGGGCGGTGTATCGAGCCGCTCCGCTAGAGGGCTTGCCCTCTAGGGACGACGACGACCAAGCCGGCGTACTGTGTCAACTCCGGCGCCTCGTCCAGAACTCGGTTCAGGTCGCACATTCTGACCACGTCGCGGACGATCGTCGTCGCCGGGCGGGTGGCGCGCACGCTGGTGACCGGTGGCTCTGTATTCGTGGGGAGCCATGTCATTCTTCAATTGCTGGCCGCTGGACACGACGTGCGTACCACGGTGCGCTCGCTGAAACGCGAGGCGGAGGTTCGCACGACGTTGACGGGCGCTGGCGGCGCGCCGGGCGGGCGCTGTCGTTCTTTGCCGCCGATCTCGACGCGGTGGCGGGTGGGCCGAGGCCGTCGCCGACTGCGACTACGTCATTCACGTCGCGTCGCCCATCCCAGCCGCGGCACCGAAGACTGAGGATGAACTGATCGTGCCCGCGAGAGATGGCGCCCTTCGCTTGCTCAGGGCCGCACGTGACGCGATGGTCAAACGCGTGGTCCTCACCTCATCGTGTGGCGCCATCTATTGCAGCCATCCCCCGCAAACAGCGCCGTTCGACGAGACGAGCTGGACCAACACTGACGGCGAGATGAGCGCATACGTGCGGTCGAAGGCCATCGCCGAGCGCGCCGCTTGG
>Ga0075435_100002560_pt1 | contig 12120 bp, 11 predicted proteins | sample RhiMethybrSRZTD4_FD_75302 | JGI IMG/M metagenome (GOLD analysis project Ga0075435, IMG submission 75302) | Populus rhizosphere microbial communities from Tennessee, USA - Rhizosphere MetaG P. TD hybrid SRZTD4 | ecosystem: Host-associated > Plants > Roots > Rhizosphere > Soil | place: USA... | reverse complement strand
CTCCGCCTGCACTGACCAGGCGACGTCGCCGGTCCGCTCGTCAAGCGCGAGCAGGCGGCCATCGAGCTGTCCCACGTAGACGCGGCCGTCGCCCAGCGCCACGCCGCGGCTGGTCCATCCGCAGCACACGGTCGGAATCGCGTCGGGCAAACCGCCGTGGTGCATCCACTCGATGTGTCCGGTCTTCACGTTCAGCGCGAACACATCATCCGCGCCAGTGACGATGTAAATGACGCCGTCGTGCACGACGGGCTGCGCTTCGCCCGAGTATTTCGCGCCGATGCCCGACCCATTCAGATGCGTGCGCCACACACCTTTCAGACCCGCCACCGTGTCGCGATTAACCTTCGTCAGCGGCGAGTAGTTCTGGTTGAACAGGTTGCCGCCGTTCTTCAGCCAGCTCGCTCGCGGCGCCGCCGACAGTTCCTTCGCCGTGAAAGCGGCGCTTCGCTGCTGGGAGTTGACCACGACGCCCGCGACAATCACGCCACCAACGATCAGCACCGCGATTCCCGCTCTCATGATCGCGGCACCGGCGGCTTGCCGACCATCAGCTCCGCGCGCGCGCCGCGCCGCGGCGCGAACTTCTGAACGCGGCCGTTGCCGACCTCGCAGATGTAGAGATTGCCGTCCGGGTCGACGGACGCGCCGTGCATGTTCAGGAACGCGCCGGGATAATCGCCGAGCGCTCCCCATGCATAGAGCAGATGCCCCTCGCGGTCGTACTTCACCACCTTTGCCGTCGGATCTTCGAACGCCCAGATCGCGCCATCGCCGTTCGAGTAGAGGAAATTCACCGACGAGGGATTATTGAATGCCCACTGATCGAGGAACTTGCCGTTCTCATCGAACACCTGCATCCGGCGGTTGCCGCGATCGCTGACATACACGCGTCGCGTCATCGGATCGACGGTGATCCCGTGGACGACGTTGAAGTAGCCCGGCCGCGTCTCGTTTGGCGGGTTGCCGCGCTCGCCCCAGGCAGTGACGTATTTGCCGTTCTTGTCGAACTTCACCACGCGATTGCCGTTGTAGCCATCGGCGACGAACATCGTGCCGTCTGGCAGAAATGTCATGAACGTCGGCCGGTTGAAATGCGACCCGTCCGCGCCCTTCTGACCGACCGTGCCGATCGTCTGCACCAGCTGTTTGCCGTCGTGCGTGAATTTGAAGATGGCGTGGTTATGATCATCGACAATCCAGACGAACTTCTGCGGATCGTACGGGCTGACGTAGATGGCGTGCGGCCGGCGCAGCATCTTGTCCCACTGCGTCCATTGCTCGACGATGTCGCCGTTGCGATTGAAGACGAGGACGAGGTGTTCCCATCTCGAGTCGATGCCAGGCCGGCCTTTGTACGCCTGCGCCGGATCGTCAGGATCAGCACCTGGAGCGCCGCCTCCCGGCGGGCTCGCGTACTGACCTTGAGATGCGTGACGGAACGGGACCTCGCCGACAGGGAAAGACAAGCTGGGACCGATCTGCGGAATCGCCTGAACCGGCGGCCGCGTCAGCTTTGGCAGCTCGCCCATCTGGATGAAGAAGACGCGATCGGCGGTCTCGGCGAAACATGCTTCACCGGCGCCCCACGTCCACTGCTCGTGGCCGGGCAGCTGCGACAACGGCTTCGGCCAGTCGCGCACGACTTCGTACGGACCGTTGATGTCCCAGCCGCCTTTTTCGCCGGGCACGGCTGCGAATCCAGAACCCGGTTGCGCCTGACTGTGGAGAGAAAGTGTGGTCAGCGCGGCGAACAAGCCGCCGCCAAACGCCACGATCGCCGTGGCGAGAAGCGCTGAGTGCTTGCGCATGAGACCTCCAACCGGCAGGAAGGTCTCATGCGGCGGTATCGCACGTCAAACGGATTTGCTTACGGAGTAAGCAACCTGACCCACGGGCCGCTCATCTCGAGCGGTTCGCCGGTTTCGTCGCGCCCTTTGAAGCGCGTCTGTGTGTAATGCGGCTTCGGATAACCGCTGCACCAGCGCGTCTGAATGCGGACGGTGCCGTTGCCGCGAATCTGAATGACCTCGGGATTGGTGCCCGTGTAACGACCGTCGAAGAAGTTCTCACGCTGCGTGAGCGTGAGCGCCAGGCCAGTGTCGTTGATAAGGACCTGGTCGTAGTACCACGTGTACGGGTGATTGGTAGCGCACGAGACTGTCGGCACCGGTACGCCGCTGTGTGTCACCGGTTCGGGATCGATCACGATGTGCATCTTGGGGCTCGAGGTCGGATCCGTCGGCACGGGAACACCCGGCTGTGCCTTCGGCGGTGGTCCAGGCGGCCAGGGCTCGTAAGCCGTGCCCGGCGCATACGCCTCGACAGCCAAGGTGCTGAACGTTGGCTCAGTCGGGTCCGCGAGCATGTCGACAAGAGTCGGCGTTTGAACCGCACGTATCACGCTGGTTGGCGGCGCGATGGGACTGGCGACGGTCGGCGACGGCTGCTCGCCGCACGACGCAATCACCACACCTGCAACTGATAACGCGAGTAGGGAAGCAAGCACTCTGGGCGAAGACATTTCCACTCCTGACGTTCGAAGTCCGACACGTTTTCTCGCGCCTCGCGTCGGCAAGAGGTGATCCATGAGCGGAAGCGGCAGAAATGCTCGAATTTCGGCCTATGCATTCGTTCCGCGCACTTGAACGCCGAAACCCGTCGGGAGTTTTGGGAGACTGCCTAGAGATAAGTGGAAAAGGTGGGTAGCCGGAAGCGGGCGAAGACCATGCCGGTCCTCGTTGTCCTATCGAGTCCTCACACTTTACGCCGTCTCTGTTCCGATCCGGCACAGGCCTGAGCCTCTAACGACCTCGTAATTGCCGCTTAACTAGTTGCTTCGGCAGCGCTTAACTCGAATCGTCGGGCTGGAGGACTTATTGCTCAACTAGCGGTCCGAATGACTCGACTACGACTACGTGCGTTGGCGATTGCCGCTCTTGTAATCGCCTATTCCCCCGCGATGCTCGCCATAAATGGCGCGGCATCGCCACACAAAGCTTCGGTCGACCACGAGCTCGAGCAGCTCACAGGCGACGGCACAGTCAACGTCATTGTGCGTACTGACACAAAGACCGACTGGGCATCGCTGCTGAAAACGCTGCGCAGTCACGGTATCAAGGTCGGCCAGCTGGCACCACGGGTCAATTCGATCTCGCTGACCATTTCGACCAGCGATCTCGATTGGCTGCAGACTGTTCCCGGCATCGCGTCGATCTCGACCGATTCGCCCGTCTACGCCGCGCCATTGTCGCCGGAGGCGCTGCTCTCGTCGGGCAATTCGAACAACCTTGTGAAGAAGGCGAGTGATCTTCGCGCCCAGCTGGGTCTGGCCGACTCGGATCCAACCGGCAACGGCATCGGCGTTGCGGTCATCGACTCCGGCATCGCGCCTGTTCCGGATCTCTCGAGCCGCATCACCGCCTTTTACGACTTCACAACCGGACTGGGCCCCGTCGCAACAGCGCCGGTCGATGGCTACGGACATGGAACGCATGTCGCCGGTTTGATCGCCGGCAGCGGCGGCCTGTCTAACGGCCAGTACAGCGGTGTGGCGCCGAACGCGCGGCTGATTGGCCTGCGTGTGCTCAACAGCCTTGGCAGCGGGTCCTCGAGCAACGTGATCGCGGCCGTTGAATTCGCGACCGTGAACAAAGCCGCGCTGGGCATCGACATCATCAACATGTCTCTGGGCCACCCGGTGTTCGAGCCGGCGGCCACGGATCCTCTCGTTCAGGCCGTCGAGGCGGCATCGAAGGCGGGCATCCTGGTTGTGGTGTCCGCCGGCAACGTCGGCGTCAACCCGCAGACGGGGGTGGTCGGTTACGGCGGCATCCTCTCGCCGGGCAACGCGCCATCGGCATTCACGATCGCATCGGCGAAGACGCAAGGCACTGTCGATCCGCACGACGACCTGATCGCGAACTACAGCTCGCGAGGTCCGTCGTGGATCGATGGATTCGCCAAGCCCGACTTCGCGGTGCCTGGTCAAAACCTCGCCGCGCCGGCGGCACCCGGCAGCTACCTCGCGGTGACCTATCCGTCGCTGCTCGTCAACGACAGTTACGGCGGCAAGAGCTACATCGCGCTGAGCGGAACGAGCATGGCGGCAGGCGTCGAAAGCGGGCTGCTGGCGGTCGTACTGGAAGCGCGCGCGACAACGAACAGTCCACGACTGAGTCGCAACACCATCAAAGCCTTCACCGAATACTCGGCGATAACGATGCACGACGCCACGGGAGCTGTTTACGACCGTCTCACGCAAGGTGCGGGTCGCGTGAACGGACAGGGTCTCCTGAAGCTCGCGCGATCGGTCAACACCGCCGCACAAATCGGTACGCCCTGGCTGACCAATTCGATCACGCCGTCCAGCACCTACGCGGGCGTGTCGGTGCCGTGGACACAGAACATCGTCTGGGGCGAGAACATCGTCTGGGGCGAAAACATCATCAACACGAACAACATCGTCTGGGGCGAGAACATCGTCTGGGGCGAAAACCTGGTGTGGGGTGAAAACATCGTGTGGGGTGAAAACATCGTTTGGGGCGAGAACATCGTCTGGGGTGAGAACATCGTCTGGGGCGAGAACATCGTCTGGGGCGAGAACATCGTCTGGGGCGAGTCGGCGCTGACCGGTCGTGGAAGGAAGGTGCAGTGATGAACACGCACGTTACTTCCATGGATCGGACAATGACGAACCTCGAACCAATTCGATTCGATGCGCCCGGCACCGAGCCCATCATGGAAGTCGTGGCGGATTGGACGAAGGGTCTTCCCATCTTCAAGGGCAAGCGCATGATGCTGCGCGAGCTCGTGAAAAGCGATGCGACGACACTGCTGACGATGCTCGCGAGCGAGGAAGTGGCGAAGTTCATCTCGCCGCCGCCGACCACGCCCGAGGGCTTCGAGAAGTTCATCGCATGGGCGATTCGTGGACGTGAGGCCGGCAACCAGATGATGTTCGGCATCGTGCCGGAAGGTTTCGATCATGCCGTTGGCCTCGTGCAGATCCGCGCGATCGCGCCGAGATTCTCGGTGGCGGAGTGGGGATTTGCGATCGGCTCTCCCTTCTGGGGAACAGGCCTCTTCCTGGCGAGCGCGAAGACCGCGGTGGACTTCGCGTTTCAGCATACGGACGTCAACCGCCTCGAAGCGCGTGCGGTCGTGCAGAACGGCCGCGGCAACGGCGCACTTCGCAAGATGGGCGCGGTGCAGGAAGGCGTCCTTCGCGGATCGCTGCTGAGGGACGGGAAGCACCTGGATCAGATCATGTGGTCGATCGTGGCCCGCGACTGGTTCCAGGCAAAGGCGGTGTGGGACAAACCGGTAAACTAGCGTCACGCTGCGCAATCGCGACAACAGACTCCCAGGTGTGTATGTCCGGGCCGCTTTATTCCAGTGAAGCGGCCCTCTTTTTTTGCCGAAACACCTTACGTGTCCGCCTCGGCTAAAGGCTGCGGCGCGACAAGCGGATCATCAATTGAGGGGCGAGAGGAGATAGCTGATGAGAGCGACCGTGGTGAGCGTGTGCGCGGTGCTGATGCTGATGTGTCAGGCGACCGCCGGCCACACGCAGACGATGACCGGCGGCATGGATGTGAAAGTCGGCGTTCTGGGAATTGGATTCGACGGCGCGGTCGGCGTCAACGATAAGTCGGCCGTTCGCGTGGGCTTCAACTTCTTCAACTTCAATCACGATTTCGATGACGACGGCATCACACTGGCGGCGCAGTTGAAACTGCGCTCAGTAACGGCGCAGTACGATTTCTTCCCGACGGGCGGCGGCTTTCACGTCAGCCCCGGCCTGATGCTCCACAACGGCAACCGCGTCGAGGCACACACGTTTGTACCTGCGGGCAGTCAATTTACGCTCGGCAACTCGAGCCTGATGAGCAATCCTTCGAACCCTGTGCGCGGCGACGCGAAGGTGGCGTTCGAGAAGGTCGCGCCCGTCATCACCATCGGGTGGGGCAACATCACGCGCGGCGAGCGGCGGTGGACGATTCCCGTGGAATTCGGCGTGGTGCTGTCACGCGCTCCGACGGCGACGTTCAGTCTCGCGGGCAGCGCATGTCTGCCGAATGGCTCGAACTGCCGCGACGTCGCGACCGAGCCTGTGCTGCAGGACGAAGTGCGCAACGAGGAAGCGGACCTGAATCACAGCCTTGAAAAGCTGAAGATGATTCCCGTCTTGTCGTTCGGATTCGGTTATCGCTTCTAGCACAGGTGATTCGGATCGTTCGGAACGTTCGGTCCGTTCGAACGATCCGAACGATCCGAACGATCCGAACGACTCGAACGACTCGAACGATCCGAACGTTCTAGTGCACGAACAGAAAGAGCGTTCCCACCATTCCTACAATCAGCAGAATACCGACAGGAATTCCTAACAATACGAGTCCTGGATTTGTCATGGTCCGCAACCATCTTACTAGATGGCTGCAAACTGAATGCAGACGGGGCGCGGCACCTCCGCCTTCGCGCCGGTCGGTGTCATCTTCCCGGTCTCGCCATCCACGGCAAACGTAACCACGTTGCCGGTTCCCTGATTTCCGGCGAACAGGAAGCGTCCGCTCGGCTCGAACTGGAATCCGCGCGGCGTCGCACCCTGCGTCGAGACGATATCGACGAGCGCCATGCGTCCGCTTGCCTCGTCGATGCGGAAGATGGCAATGCTGTTGTGTCCACGATTGCTGCTATAGACGAATCGGCCGTTCGGATGCACGTGCACGTCTGCCGGCGAGCTGTTCATCTTGTAATCCGCCGGAATAGTCGGGACCGTTTCGACGAGGTTGATGTCCGCGGTTTTTGCATCGTAGCGATAGCACGACAGGCTCGACTGCCGTTCGTTGACGACATAGACGAACGGCAGCCGCGGATGGAACGACGAGTGTCGCGGGGCGATGCCGGGTTCGCTCTTCAGCACCTTGCCTTCAGCGATCGACTTCGAGTCGTTGCCGACGCGGTACGTGTAGATGCGATCGCAGCCCTTATCGCAGGCGAGGATCATCTGCTGGCTCGGATCCCAATTGATCGAGTGCGCGTGTGCGCTGCGCTGGGTCACTTTGTCGACGCTCGTCGTCCGTTCGAGAACCGCGACATCCGACGGATGGTCGAGCGTGCCGTCTTCTTTTACCGGCAGCATCGTGACGGTGCCGTCGTCCCAGACCTTCTCGATTTCGGGAACACCGTTCTTCTTGATGACGCGAACGGACGGATCGTAGTTGCCGTGATTGGCGACCGTGACGCGCGAGCCGGCTTTGTCGATGGAAATGTAGGCCGGCCACACCCCCATTGAGGGCTGGGTACCGATGTGGCTGATGGTGCCGTCGCTCTGGTTGATGGCGAAGGTCAGCACCGCGCCGCCGCCGTACTCGTTGTCGTAGCTTTCGACCTCGTTGGTAGCGTAGAGGAACCGGCCGTTCGGATTCACTGCCAGGTAGCCGGTGTTCATCTTGTCGAACTCCTGGCCGGTGCGCATCACGGGCGTCAGCGCGCCGGTCCCCGTGTCGACGGAGAACACGCTGATGCCGCCGCCGTTGCCGACGCCAATGCCCGGTCCGGATGTCCACGACGCGACATAGGCGAAGAGCCGCTTGTTCACCGATTGCGCCTGCAGCACCGATGCACTTGCCGTCAAAGCGGCCCCTGCAACCGCAAGGAAGTCGCGCCGAGTGAGGTCGTTGTTCATGGCGCGCAATTCTGGCATGGATTTGGGAACAGGCGCCCTGATGACCGCAGCTCGTCACCTCATCGTCTGCGCGCTGCTGCTGGGATTGTTCGCCTCACCCGCGCGCGCCGAACGCCTGAAGATCAACTATGTGTTTCTGCCGGAGCGGCCCCTCATCGCGGCGAAGATGCACCCATCGGCAAAAGGCGCGCTCATTGGCGGCGCGATTGGTGCGGGGTTCTGGGGCGGCGTTGGCATCTGGTACTGCACCATCGGACCGAATGAGGCCGGCGAGTGCAGCAACAGCGCGCAGTGGGCGCGCGGGATGCTGTTGTGGGGCGCCGTGGGCGCCGGCGTCGGTGCGGTGATCGGTGCGCTGCGCTAGGCCGCGGCTTTACAAAGTCCGCGGCGCTATTGGCCGAACGCGCGGGCCAGCACAGGCTTCAGAATTTTGGTGAAGCCTTCGTAAGCCGGCGGCCGCAGGTGCAGCTCGTCGGGCATGTAGAAGTCGAAACGCGGCTTGCCGTCGGTGGTGAACAGCACGGGATTGACGTCCACGAATTCGACGTGCGGATGACTCGAGGCATACATCTGCATGCGCCGGTTGACGTCATCGACCACGTGCCAGAGGTCCTGCTTTTCCGGCGCACGGTTCACGGAGACAAACACGATACGCGTAGACGGCAGCACGGCGCCGACGCGATCGATGAACTGCACGATGCGGCCGACAATCGCGTCCGCGGAGTCACCGAGGTCGACGTCATTGCTTCCGCAGTAGTAGGCGATCACCTTCGGACGCAGCGGGATGACGCGCGAGTTCACCATCGCGAGCATGTCGGCCGTGACGGTGCCGTCGATCGCGAGGTTCGCGATTGGCAGCGGCGCCATCTGTGAAGACAGCGCCGTCCATCGATGAAAGATGCTGCTGCCGACGAAGACAATTCCGCCCGTCGTGGGCTGGGCACCGGCGGTGATCGTCAGCCCGAGAAGCGCCAGCGCGATGAACGACCGTCGGCTCATCGCACCTGCGCCGTTGTTCTCGCCGCATTGTCCGGCACCAGCATCCGGATCCATCCATCCTGCCGCGAGGTGATGAACAGTTCGCCGTCGCGGCTGCGCCCGATGTGCAGATCCGCGCGGCTGATCTTCGCACCCATCGTCTTGTCGATCAGCTCCTGCAGCGTCACGTTCGTGCGTGTGCCGTTGGCATCAACGGTGTAGAGCTGAATCTCTTCGATCGGCGCGACCGTCTGCGGGATGCCGTCATCGGCTTTCTTCAGCGCGGCGATGTCGGAGGCAAATAGACGTCCGCGCGCGATGTCGCCGAAGACGAACTTGCCGCGCAGCTGCGCGATCCGTCCGTGATAGGCAAATCCGTCGGTTACCGACAACCCCTCGTCGTGGTCGTAGATCGCCACCGGATAGGTGAAGCCGTCCTTCTGGCGACCGCTGAGAATTTCGGCGGGTAGCGGAAACAGCTGGTTCAGCTCGCCGCGTCCCGTGCCGCGGCCGTTCTCGAAATATCCTTCGCGCTTCATCCAGCCGTAGTTCTCGCCGTTGCGGACGATGTTGATCTCCTCGATCTGATTCATGCCGATATCCGAGGCGTACATCGTGCCGTCAGTGTCCCAGGAGATGCGGTGAGCGTTGCGGAATCCGTAGGCGTAGATCTCGCCGAGCGTCTTCGCATCACCATCCGCCGCGAACTTGTTCGCCATCGGAATGGTGTAGTCGCCGAGTCCTTTGACGCCATGCGTGACCGACGGGCTGCGCGGATCGATCCGCAGGATCGCCGTCATGATCGAATCGAGCCGCTGCGTCTGACTCGGGTTGTTGGCACGTGGGCCGCCGCCATTGCTGAAGCCGTGATCGCTGCCGCTGGTGTAGAGCAGGCCGTAGTCGGCATCACCGGGCTTTGCCGTTGGATTGAATTCGAGCGCGCCCAGTGGATGCGTCAGGTTGGCGACGACATGCGCTTCGCGCAGCAGCTCGCGCCGCGTACCCTGGAACGTGTTCGCCGCCGGATTCGTCGCGTGCCACTCGGTGATGATGTTGTGATACGTCACGTCGGCAATCGTGTAGCCCGGAGGAATGAAGTCGGGCTTCTTCGGATTGTCGGGGCCGCGCTCGGCGTGGACGGTATAGAACAGTCCGTTGCGCGCGAAATCCGGATGGAATGCGAAGCCGATGAAGCCGCTCTCGAGCCGGTTATACACCGCGAGCGGAAACGCGTCGCCGACGTTCGCGTAGACGTGCGGCTGATTGTTGGCGTCGAGCAGATACAGGAAACCGCGCGAGTCGTTGACGAAGCGGCGGCCGTCCGGTAGATCGCGAACGAAGCTGATGCGCGCCCATCCCGACGGCGAGACGTCCTGCTCGACTGGGCGCAGACCGCGGGTATCCGGCAGACGCACCAGGTCTTTGATCTGCACGGCGAGGCCGCGCTTCTCGATCGGCGCCGGGATCGGGTTGCTGGTGATTTGTCCGGCGAGCGGAATCGTCAATCCCGCCAGGACCACGGCAACGATGAGCAGCCTTGATGCGCGCATACCACCTCCACGTCAACGAAGCTTATACCTTACCGGCCTGCCAGTTGCCGCGCGCGATGGCGGCAGGATTGTCGTGACGGAACGAGCTGAATACAAGACCTGTCACGCCGGTAATTGCACGCAATTCCCGCTCGTCCCCGTCGGAGCGTTCACACCATTGGCGCGCGACGAAGAGCTGCGTCCCGCTGCCGGCGACAGCGGCCGCATAGTCGCGTTGCAGATGCTCAGTCAGCGGCGGCATCCCGAAGCCATCGAGATAGTTCTGCACGTAGCCGTTGCCGCGATGCATCGGCCAGAGCTGATGCCACATCGACGGACACTGCGAAGAATTCTGATTGATGATCAGGTGATCGACGAGGCCGCTGCGGATCCACTCGCGCCACTGCAGCGTCGCATTGCTCAACGGCGGTCCGAGCACGTCGCCGCGTGCGATGCCGACACCGATACGCCGATCGAACGCCGCGCGCAGCTCGTCGAGCAACGCAGTGATGTACGTGCCGAGCAAGTCGCGCCACGCCTGCCGATCGAAGTCGTCGCGCAGGATGTCAGCGCCATGGCACCTCTGAAAGTCGGCACGCACGTGTTCGTTGAACCCGAATTGATCGCCATGCTGGGCTGGTCGTGACTGCGATCGGAAGCAGATGAATAGACCATCGAATCGAGTCGGTGCGATGAGCTGCATCCAGCGTTCAATGAGTGCGCGCCGAACCTCTGGATAGGCGAGCGACAGCACGCCCCGCTGCCGGATTCGTCCGCTCCGATCGCACGTCAGCCACTGCGGATGCGTGCGCGTCAGCTCGCTTTGCCACGCGACATGCTGTCCGTGCATGGCATTGTGGTGGCTGCGCGCGCGCTCACGGGCGGAAGCGAGCGGCCATCCCTCGTCGAACAGAGGGACGTAAAGCCACGCTTCGAGTCCGGTGTCATGTGCCAGTTTCGGCACCTCGGCGAAGTCGTCCCACGACAGCGCTCGCGCTGCCATGAGCGACGGATGCTGGTAGCCGCGCGCAGCGTGGAAACGGCCGGGAATGCGGGTGCGCAGCACGCGCCAGTGCAGTGCGCCGGCACTCAGCTCGTCGCGCCATGCGCGCATGCGGCGCGCCGCTTTCCCCGCCGTGTCGAGCCGGCCCTCGCCTTCGCCGAAGGTCAGGTGATCGGCCCACGAGACGCTGACGATGTTCATGTATGCTGTCGCCTCAATGAGACCGCGTGTGCTGTTCGCGCTGCTGCTGATCGCCGCCGCCGGCCGCATTGGGCTCGCGTGGGATCTTCCTCAGGATACCGGCACGCTCGATCGCGCCGCGATCGCCGAGATTCTCGCCGGCCAGCAGTATCCGGAAACGAGCTCGTACACGCAGCGTGTCGATTTTATTGACTTCACCGCCCACGGACAGCCATTCACCGAGGTCGTCATCACGCTCACCCCTGACAAGCCACGCCTGCACAACGGCCGCCGCCTCGTCGTCGTCGGCGCCGAGCCGGGTAGTGAGTACGGGATGGACTTCATCTCGACCGTGGAGAAACGGGACGGCCCCGCAATCTGGCTGGCGCGTCGCGGCGTGACGTTCGTTGCATTGACCCGAGTCGGCCGCTGGAACTTCCTCGCGCCGACGCACGATGGCTCGTGGGAGGACGTGCCGCTCGGACAGCGGATGCCGATCTTTACGCGTACGCAGAAGACGTACTGGTCGCCGGGCGATTACGAGAAGAAGTCGTCGGGCATCTCGGCGACCACGGCGCCGAGCGCCAGTGCGTTCTACCGCTTCCCAAAGAAAGGAACGGCGCTCGAGCATCAGATGCTCGCCGCTACACCGGCTGTGTTTCTCGAAGGGTACCGGCTGGCGCTCGAGAAGGCGATCGCGGATCGACGCAATGCGTTCGTGCTGTTCTGGGGAATGTCTA
>Ga0075435_100002559_pt1 | contig 12120 bp, 13 predicted proteins | sample RhiMethybrSRZTD4_FD_75302 | JGI IMG/M metagenome (GOLD analysis project Ga0075435, IMG submission 75302) | Populus rhizosphere microbial communities from Tennessee, USA - Rhizosphere MetaG P. TD hybrid SRZTD4 | ecosystem: Host-associated > Plants > Roots > Rhizosphere > Soil | place: USA... | reverse complement strand
GGGCGGCGCAACTGGATGAGGGAGCACTGGAAGACCGTTGAAGCGGACGTCTAAAAAGGCGAAGCCCTTCTGGGAGCGGGCCTACCGCGGGCACGCCTACTGGCTGGGCAAGGCGAAGCTGGGAAAAGTGACGCTGCTGGAGAAGGACCAGTACTCCTGGGAAGCCGCCGGCAGGCTCGGCAAGACTGACTCGCTGGACAAGGCCAAGGCCGCGGTGGAACTCGCCGTGTCGATGGCCGACAAACAACTGGACCTGTTCAAATGACCGAAGACACCCGCACCCCCGACCTCTTCACCCCGGACAACGGCGACGAGGCCGCGCCGATCGAGCAGCACGCCTCGCACGCCTACCTCGGCTACGCGGTGTCGACGGTGCGGGCGCGGGCGCTGCCGGAGATCGCCGACGGGCTTAAGCCGGTGCAGCGGCGCATCCTGTTCGCGATGAACGACGCGGGCGCGCAGGGCTTCTCGAAGTGCGCGCGCTACGTCGGCGACGTGCTCGGCAAGTACCACCCGCACGGCGACTCCTCGACCTACGAGGCGCTGGTGCACCTGGCGCAGCCGTTCTCGATGCGCTACCCCCTGATCGACGGCCAGGGCAATTTCGGCTCGCGCGACGGCGACTCGGCGGCGGCCTACCGGTATACGGAAGCGCGCCTCTCGCGCTTTGCCGAATTGCTGCTGTCGGAAATCAACGAAGGCACCGTCAACTTCCAGAGGAACTACGACGGCAAGTTCCAGGAGCCGGCGCTGCTCCCGGCGCGGCTGCCCTTCGGCCTGCTGAACGGCAGCTTCGGCATCCCGGTCGGCTTCTCGACGCGCATCCCGTCGCACAACCTGAAGGAGGTGGCGGCGGCCGCCGCGCTGGTCATCAAGCACCCGCGCGCCAAGCTCGACGAGGTGCTCGCGCTCCTGCCGGGGCCGGATTTCCCGGGCGGCGGACAGATCATCTCGCCGAAGGAGGAGATCAGGCTGGCCTACGAGACCGGGCGCGGCTCGCTGCTGATGCGCGCCAAGTGGGAGAAGGAAAGCCTGGCCCGCGGGCAGTGGCGCATCGTGATCACCGAGCTGCCGCACGGCGTGTCGTGCAAGCAGGTGCTGGAGGAGATCGAGGCGCTCGCCAATCCCAAGCCCTTCGGCAACAAGAAGGAGACCTCGCAGGAGCAGAAGCGGCTCAAGCAGTTCATCCTCGACCAGGTCGAGGGGGTGCGCGACGAGTCCGACCGCAAGTCGAAGCTGCGCCTGGTGATCGAGCCGCGCAGCTCGCGCCAGGACGCCGAGGAGACCATGGCGGCGCTGCTGGTCAACACCTCGCTCGAGTCGCGCTACGCGGTGAATCTCACCTGGCTCGGGCTGGACGGCCTGCCCGAGACCAAGGGGCTGGTGGAGGTGCTGCGCGAGTGGGGCGAATTCCGCATCGCCACCGTGCGCCGGCGCACGCAGTTCCGCCTCGAGCGCTGCGAGGAGCGGCTGCACATCGTGCTGGGGCGCCTGCTCGCCTTTGCGCGCATCGACGACATCATCAAGCTGATCCGGGCGAGCGAGGACCAGGCGGAGGCGAAGCAGAAATTGCGGGAAAAATACAAGTTCTCGGAGCGCCAGGCCGAGGACATCGTCAACCTGCGCCTCGGCCAGCTCACCCGGCTCGACGGCGTGAAGCTGAACGACGAGCGCAAGGCGCTCGAGGCGGAGCGCAAGGGGCTCAAGGACATCCTCGGCGACGAAAAGCAGCTGAAGAAGCTGGTGATCAGCGAGCTGGACGCCGATGCGAAGAAGTTCGGCGACGAGCGGCGCACGCTGATCAAGGCCGCCGAGCGCGCGCAGGTCGAGCGCACCGTGGTCGAGGAGCCGGTCACCGTGATCCTGTCGAAGAAGGGATGGATCCGCGCCCGCACCGGCCATGCGCTCGACGTCTCCCAGCTCTCGTTCAAGGAGGGCGACGAGCTGCTGCAGACGCTCGAGTGCAAGACCACCGACCCGGTGAGCGTGCTCGCCGCCTCGGGCCAGAGCTTCACGCTGGACGCCGCCGCCATCCCCTCGGGCCGCGGCGACGGCGCGCCGGTCAACACCCTGGTCAACGCCTCCTCCGACGCCATCGTCTGGATCGGCTCGGGCGACCCGTCGCGCCGGCTGCTGATGAACAGTTCCGCGGGCCTGGGCTTCCTCTGCAAGCTCGGCGATCTGGCGACGAAAACGCGCCAAGGCAAGGACTTCTTCAAGGTCGAGGAAGGCAGTTTCGCGCAGGCACCGGCCACCGTCGCCCACGACCAGGTCGCGGTCCTGTCCTCCGACGCGAGGCTGCTGGTCTTTCCCCTGGACGAAATTCCCGAGCGTCCCAACGGCGGCGTCGGCGTGCAGCTCATCGCGCTGCCCGAGAAAATTGCGCTGGCGTCGGTCGCCACCACCGACGGAAAATCGCTAGTCGTCTCCGGCTACAAGCGAACCAGAAAAGTTTTTGAATTAAATAAGGATCAGTTATCCCAATATGCCGGCAAGCGCGCCCAGCGCGGCCGGGTCTGCGACGTGGGATTCCGGCCTGACACGCTCGGAAAATGAGAGGTGATTGAGCCCTTGAGGGTGCTGCGGCCCGCCTGGGTCCCGATCGGGATCCTGGCGTTGACGGCGCTCCTCGTCTGGCTGGGCAAGCCGCTCCCGGCCACGCTTGCCGGCCTGCGCACCTGGGGGCCGGCCGTGGTTCTGGTCGTCGCCGTGGCGCTCGCCTGGTGGTTCAACCGCGGGCGCTCGCTGGTCGTCTCGGCCTCGATTCTCTTCGGCTTCGTCGCCTTTCTCAATTTTCCGCCCAAGGCGATCTACACCGCGATCGCGATCCTCGTGCCGCTCAACGCCGTTGCCGCCATGATCCGGCCGGAGCAGGGCGCGCGCCACGGCGCGGCCATTCCCTGGCTGCTGCTCCTCGCGCTCGAGGCGGGATTGATCTGGTTCATCATGAAGAACCCGCAGCTGCATTCGCTGGTGGACCACTGGCTGCTGCGCTCGCCGCCGCTGCCGCTCGCCGGTCGCATCGTCTTCGCCGCCGCCTTTGCCGCCGCGGTGTGGCGCGCCTGGCCGGAATTCACTCCGGCCCAGGTCGGCAACGCAGGCGCGCTTGCCGCCTTCTACCTGGCGATGGAGTGGGGCGCGGCACCCGGCGCGCACGCCGCGTTCATGGCCGCGGCGGGCCTGGTGCTGCTCGCCGCGCTGCTGCACGAGTCCCACCGCCTCGCCTTCCGCGACCAGCTCACCGGGCTGCCGGGCCGCCGCGCGCTCGAGGAGCGGCTGCGCAGCCTGCCTTCGAGCTACGTCATCGCCATGGCCGACGTCGACCACTTCAAGTCGTTCAACGACCAGCACGGCCACGACATCGGCGACCAGGTGCTGAAGCTCGTCGCCGGGCGCCTCGCCGAGGTCGGCGGCGGCGGCACCGCCTACCGCTACGGCGGCGAGGAGTTCTGCGTCATCTTTCCCGGCCTCTCGTCCAGCGAGGCCGAGGCGCACCTGCAGGCCGTGCGGCAGGCAATCGAGGCCTACCGCATGGCGGTGCGGCGCGACGATCGCCCGAAGAAGGCGAAGGACGGCGAGAAGCGGCGCGGCGTCGGCGAGGACAGCGGGCCGACCAAGGTGCTGTCGGTGACCGTGTCGATCGGCTTCGCCGCGCCGGCGGGCGAGCCGGCCAACCCGCAGCACGTGCTCAAGGCGGCCGACGAGGCGCTGTACCGCGCCAAGCAGGCCGGGCGGAATAGAGTCGCCCGCTAGCGGGTTAGCGGGGTTATCGGATGCACATCCCGGAACGCGAAATCGAGATCACGGCGGTGCGCGCGCAAGGCGCGGGCGGGCAGAACGTCAACAAGGTATCCAACGCCGTGCACCTGCGCTTCGACGTGCGACGCTCATCGCTGCCGGATTGGGTCAAGGAGCGCCTGCTGCAGCTCGGCGACCAGCGCGTCACGCGCGCCGGCGTGGTGGTGATCAAGGCGCAGAATCATCGCAGCCTGGACATGAACCGCGAAGAAGCGCTGGCGCGCCTGCATGCGCTGGTGGCCGCCGCGGCGCACGTGCCGAAAAGCCGCAAGGCGACGCGCCCGACGCGCTCGGCGCGGCGCAAACGCGTCGAATCGAAGGTGCATCGGGGGAAAATCAAGGCGATGCGTTCCAAGGTGTTCGAGTGAGGGCCGTGGTTCTCCTCAGCGGCGGCCTCGACTCCGCCACTGTCGCCGCCATCGCCCGCGAGCAGGGCTTCGAGCCCTGCGCCATCAGCTTCCAGTACGGCCAGCGCCACCTGGTCGAGCTGGAGAGCGCGGCGCGCGTCGCCGCCTCGCTCGGCATCACGCGCCACGTCACGCTGGAGTTCGATCTGCGAAAATTCGGTGGCTCGGCGCTGACCGGCGACTACGCCGTGCCCAAGGGCCGCGGGCCCGAGGCGATCGGGCAGGGCATCCCGATCACCTACGTGCCGGCGCGCAACACCATCTTCCTCGGCTTCGCGCTGGCGTTTGCCGAGACGATCGGCGCCAACGACATCTTCATCGGCGTCAACGCGCTCGACTACAGCGGCTACCCGGACTGCCGCCCGGAGTACATCGCCGCCTTCGAAGGCATGGCACGGCTCGCCACCAAGGCGGGCGTCGAGGGCAAGGGCAGGCTGAAGATCCACGCGCCGCTGATGGCGCTCGACAAGGCCGGCATCATCCGGCGCGGGATGGCGCTCGGCGTGGACTATGCGCTGACCTGGAGCTGCTACGACCCGCAGCCCTGGAGCAAGCCCTGCAACCGCTGCGATGCCTGCCTGCTGCGCGCCAAGGGCTTCGCCGAGGCCGGCAGCAGCGATCCGCTGCTCAATTCACGGCGAGGAGCTCCACCTCGAACACCAGCGTAGCGTTGGGCGGGATCACGCCCGCCGCGCCGCGCGCGCCGTAGCCGAGCGCCGAGGGAATGACGAGCTTGCGCTTGCCGCCGACTTTCATCCCGGCCACGCCCTCGTCCCAGCCCTTGATGACGTGGCCGCGGCCCAGCGGGAAGATGAACGGGTCGCCGCGGTCCTTGCTGGAATCGAACTTGGAGCCGTCGGTGAGCCAGCCGGTGTAATGCACGCTGACCTTGCGGCCGGCGGCCGCCGCCTCGCCGGTCCCGACCACTAGTTCCTCGATGACCAGGCCGCTCGGCGTTGTAATGGACGACATGGCGCCCTTTCGCGTGTAAAAGGCTCATTCTAAATGCTGCCCCTGAAGGAAACGGTTGCCGCCGTCGAGGCCGAAGGCCGGCGCCTGCGCGCCGAGTTCTATCGCGACGGCGGGCCGCGCGGCGGCCGCGGTTCCTGCCCGGCCGACAAGGAAGTCGAAGAGCGCCTCAAGAAAACACTGCAGGCGCTGTTCGACGCGGACTTCTGCGGCGAAGAAACGGAGCGCACGGCGGGCAGCCAGCCTGGCTGGGCGTGGCTGGTCGATCCCCATGACGGCACCCACGAGTTCCTGTCCGGGCGGCGCGGCTCGGCGATCTCGGTGGCGCTGCTGCAGAACGGCACGCCGATGCTCGCGGTGGTGCACGCGCCCGACCCGCCCGATCGCGGGCCCGACACCATTGCCTGGGCGGAAGGCATGGATTTTCTTCTCAGGAACAATGAAAAGATCAAAGTCGATCTCTCTCCAAAAGACCTGAATCCCGGCAGCCTGGTCTGGGCGACCGCGTCGGCCGCGTTGCGTCCCCTGACCTGGTCGCGCGCGGTCGCGCCGGGCCGCTACGTCGCCATGCCGAGCATCGCCTATCGCCTGGCGCGCGTCGCCGCGGGCGACGGCGTCGCCACCGTGTCGGTGCACGACATCGCCGAGTACGACATCGCCGCCGGCATCGCCCTGGTGAAGGCGGCACGCGGCGCGGCGGTCGATTTCGCCGGCAGGGACATCGTGCTGGAGGGCAATGCCGAGCGCCGCGTCGCCGGCTGCTTTGCCGGGGCGCCCGAGGCGGCGCGCAAGCTCGCGCGCTTCGACTGGGCGGCGCTCGAGCGCGAGCCGAGGCGCGAACCCAGGGTCGTTGCCAGCTTTCCGAGAAGGGAATCCTCGAATCTTGGGCGGGCGCAAGGCGTGCTCCTGGGCCAGGTGATCGGCGACAGCCTCGGCTCGCGCGTCGAATTCAAGCCGGCACCGGAAATCGCGAAGTCCTATCCGAACGGCGTGCGCGAGCTGGCCGACGGCGGCATCTACCACACGCTCGCCGGCCAGCCGACCGACGACAGCGAGATGGCGCTGACGCTCGCCCGCGCCGTGCTGCGCCACGGCGGCTACGACGCCGTGCAGGTGCTCGACGGCTACCGCGCCTGGCTCACCTCGCGCCCGGTGGACGTCGGCACCACCACCGAGGACGGCCTGCTCGGGCAGAAGAAGCAGGAAAGTGAATCCAATGGCTCGCTGATGCGGATTTCCCCCATCGGCATTCATGCCGCGGGCGACCCGGCGCTCGCGGCGCGCCTCGCGCGCGACGACTCGGCGCTCACCCATCCGAACGACGTTTGCCTCGAGGCCTGCGCCGCCTACTGCGCGGCGATCGCCGCCGGGGTGGGCGGGGCGGACCGAGCGGCGATGCTGAAGGCGGCGCTGGCGCACGCCAAGGGCCCGGCGCGCGACGCGGCGCGGCGCGGCGCCGAGGGCGGGCGGCCGGAAGACTTCTTCACCCACCAGGGATGGGTGCTCCTCGCCCTGCAGAATGCTTTTTACTGCCTGATGAACCTCGGCTTTGAGGAGGGGATCGTCAGCACCATCTCGATGGGCGGGGATACCGACACCAACGCCGCCATCGCCGGCGCGCTGCTCGGCGCCTGGCATGGGCGCGATGCGGTGCCGCCGCGCTGGATCCTGCCGGTGCTCGCCTGCCGGCCGCTCGCGGAGAGCGGGGCGCTGCGGCCGCGGCCGGTGGAGTACTGGCCCGACGACCTGCTGGAGCTCGCCGAGGCGCTGTTGCCCTAGATCAGTTGGACTTGATGGTCGCGCCGCACTTGCGCAGGTCTTCGTCCGACATCACCGGCTTGATGACGCAGTCCTTCCAGCGCGCCTCGAATGCCTTGCGGTCGGCTTCTTCCTTCTCCTTGGCCGCAATGATGCGCTTCGCCTCGGCTTCCTCGCGCGCCTTCTTGCGCGCCGCCTGGCGCTCGAGCGTCGACATTTCCTTGGGCGCGGCGGCTGCCTGCTCGGCGGGGGTCGCCGCCGCGGCGGCGGGCGTAGCCGCGGCCGCGACCGGCTTCGGCGCAGGTGCCGGCGCGGAGGCGGGGAAGGCGGCCGGCTTCTGGTTGCCCCACTCCCACTGGTCCACCAGCCACTTGCCGTCCTCGCGGATGAAATTGATCGTGCCGTACATCATGCTGTGCTGGCCCATGAACTCGCCCATGCCCGAGGCGATCAGGCGCGCGGTCTTGCCGTCGGGGTTGAAGACGCGGCTGTTCACCGTGTACTGCTTGGGCATCAGGGTGGCGATCATCTTCACCGCCGCGTCGCGCCCGGGCATGTTCTTCATTTCCTGGCGCTTCGCCGCGGTGGCGTAGTTCATCATCTCGTCGGCGTTGCCGGCGAGCGTCGCGCGGTGCAGCTTCTGGTACACCTGCTCGGGCTGCTCGGATTGCGCCGCCGCGCCGAACGTGGCGGACAGCAGCGCTGCGGCGACCCATGCTTGCAGTCTCATGGCGGCTCCCAAGTTACCGGCTCAGGAGCCGATTATCCCTCAACCGGCGCGGGCTCGCTTTTTCCGGCCGTCAGCCGCGCAGCACGCCGTCGAGGTGCTCGAGGTCGTTGATCACGCGCCACTCGCGGGCGCCGGCGGCCTGCACGCGCTTCTCCCACTCCTCCAGGCGGCCCAGATAGCGGCGCGGATCGATGTTGTCGGTGCGCAGCTTCACCACGTTGACCGCCACCACGCGGATGCCCTTCAGGTCGAACGGGAAATCGCGCACCGTCGACTTGTCGAGCTCCTCCTGCATGTCGGAGAAGATCAGGATGGTCTTCTTGCCGGCGCCGGTCTCGTTGAGGAACAGCGCCCCCTGGATCAGCCCGCCGGTGATGTCGGTGTAGGGGCTGGAGCGCGAGGCGCGCGTGAAGCTCTCCACCTGGTCGCGCAGCGCGCGCTTCTGCAGGTTGGCCTGCGAGGGCCGGCCGTCGAAGGTCGCCTTGGCGACGATGTCCTTCTCGCTGAAGCTGCGGCTGCGCACGCGCGCCACCGCCAGCGAGTCGCCCGGCTGCAGCGTGCCGAGCAGGTAGTTGACCAGCAGCTGCGCCTTGTCGACCTCCTGGGCGTAGGTGCCGGAGGTGTCCACCAGCAGGTACACCGCCTGCGCCTGGCTCTTCGGGTCGACGCAGCCCGGCAGCCAGGCCGCGAGGCCCAGCGCCGGCACGGCGGCAAGGAAGGATCGCTTGTCCATCAGCGCCCCCTTGCCGCGAGGCGCTTGCTCAGGCTCGATTTGTCCGGCTCCGCGAGGAGCGGCGCTTCATCCGCGGGCTTCGATTCCGGCGACTTCGCCCGCATCAGCCGCTCGAGCAGCAGCGGCAGCACGATGACCAGGTCGTAGAACATGATCAGCACGCGGGCAAGGTTGCGCAGCACGTTGCCGGCGAGGCGCAGCGCGAAGGCCGTGCCGCGCGCGGCCAGCACCAGCAGCGCGCCGCCCACGGTGCGCGCCGAGTTGACGAAGGACTCGAGCGGGATGGCGACGAAGGCGAGCGCGAACGGCAGGATGAAGCCGAGCAGCATCTGGCCCGCCGTCGGGATGCGCGACAGCACGCCGTCGGCGGCGACCGGCTGCGGCGCGCTGGCGAGCGACTGCAGCAGCGCCATCTTGTCGGCGATCAGCATGTCGCGCATCAGCGCCAGCGCGGCCTCGACGCCGGCCAGCGCGAGCAGCAGCACGAAGGACACCGCCATCATGCGCTTGCGCATCGCCTCGCCGAGGTTGTGGATGCGCGGGAAGAGGTGCGTGATGCGCAGCGTCTCCATCAGGAACAGGCCCATCGTCGCCTCGACGAAGATGATCACCAGTGCGGCAATCTCCGAAGTGCGCAGCGACGGCGTCAGCCAGTCGCCGGCGCCCACCATCTCCGACATCGGCAGCGCGATCAGCTTGAAGTTGATCAGCGCGCCGCCGGCGGCGATGAACAGCACGACGAGCGAGACGAGGAACTGCGTCGCCTGCGACACCGTCAGGGCGTGCTCCGCCTTCTCGGTGCCGCGCACGATCTCCTCGAATTTCGCCATTTGCGCGTCGAGGTGCGCCGCCCGGTCGCCGAGGCTGGTCATGCGGTCGGCGGCGCGCGCCAGCGTCTTGTCGAGCGAGCGCCAGAACGGCATGAAGCCGTTGAGGATGCGGTGGCGCTCCTCGCAGGCCTCGCGGTAGGTGTCGAGCGTGGCCTCGTGCATCTCCTTGATCGACAGGTTGATCTCGTCGAGCAGGCGCTGCACCAGCTCGTTGCCGTTCTTCACGTTGGCAATGGCGGCGACGGCCTCGACCCACTCGGGCGGGGGCGGGGGCACCTCGCCGCTCTTCCGGTAGTCCTCCTCGACCCGCGTGATCTCGTCGAGCAGGCGCCGCTGCAGTGCGGGAAAGCCCTCGAGATCGCGGCGCACCATGGCCGCGATGCGCTCGAACTCGCGCGCGATGTGCTGCTGCACCTCCTCGCGCCCGTGGGCGAGGAGCACCTGTCGATTGCGCTCGCGCATCTCCGCGGCGGCCGCCACCAGCCAGCGCGCCACCAGGCGCAGCGGCGAGCGCGCCAGGTGCTCCAGCGCGTGCACCAGGCTGTGCACCGGCCAGCGCGCTACATATAGGAGGGGCATCGCCAGCACGGCGAGGAGCAGCACCGAGAGCGGCGCGTTGCCCGGGACGATCATCCAGATGGGAGTGTCAGCCATGGAAATCCCCTTTCTTTTTTATGAGAAGGAAGAATTGGCGTGCGGGGGAAGCATAGGTCTATGACATGACAAATGCGCGGAAGTCCTGCCTCCCGCGAGATAATCTTTCCGAACTGAGGAACGAATTCACAGGGAGAGGTTGCCGATGATCCACGTTGTCGCAGTTCTCACCGTCAAGCCCGGCCAACGTGACGCCGTTTTGCGACACTTTCGCGCCAATGTCCCCAACGTGCACGCGGAAAAGGGCTGCATCGAATACGGCGCGGCGATCGACGCCGTGCCCGGCACGTCCTGGCAGGCGCGCCACGGCGCCGACACCATCGTCGTCATCGAGAAGTGGGAGAGCGTCGACGCGCTGAAGGCGCACGCGGTCGCGCCGCACATGAAGGCCTACGCCGAAAAGGTGAAGGACCTGCTGGCGGGCCGCGCGGTATACGTGCTCGACCCTACCTAGGCGTCGCGGTTTTTCGATTCCTGCCGCCCGCGCGTCGCCATGCGGCGACAGCGCGTGGCGAGCGGGTTCGCGTAACGCATTGATTTTTCGTGGGGCGCAAATTGGCACGCGCCTTGCGCTTCTTTGTCACGGCCCCGCACCGGGGCGAATTCAAAGGAGCAATGGTTATGACGCTCACCAAACTCGTGTTTCTTGCCGTGATCGCGGTCCTGGCCGCGGTGCTCTACACCCTGCCGGCGCATGCCAAGGGGCCTGGCGACAAGGAGCAGTCCGGCAACACGCCCGCGCACGGCATGAACGCCACCCCGGCGGCCACGCCGGATCCGAGCGACAAGGCGAAGGAAAACTCCAACGGCCAGTTCCAGCAGGAGCGCAAGTTCGGCCAGGACCGGGCCAGCCAGCGCAAGAGCGAGAAGTCCAAGGTCGTGACGCCGCCGGCGGCTGGCGAGTCGAAAAAACCCGCGCAATAAGCTCGCGATGAACCGTCATGCCAGCCCCGCCGCAAGCGGGGCTTTCTTCGTCCGGCCGCGCCGCGTGCCGATGCCGCGCTTCCGCCTGCATGCCGGGCGCCCGCGGCGCATGCCGCGGCCATCGCGCCGGCCAGAGTCGTCCTGGCTGTGGCGGCGCCTGTTTCCGCCGCGCCTCGGGCGCTAGGGGTCGAGGCCATGCGCGGCTCACGCCCGCGCGTACGGCGCACCCGGCCAGCGTGAGACCCTCGGAAAGGCGGGCTGCCCGCACCGTGCTCCCGAGGTCGCCGGGTCGCAACTCTACGATCGGCGCTGCAAAAATTCGTCAGACCGCGCCTTTCTTCATTCCACGGCAACGGCTCCGCGATTACCCTGCGCCGATGCTTCGCCTGGTTCTCGACACCAACGTCTGGCTCGACCTGCTGGTCTTCAACGACGCCTCGGCCCTGCCGATTCGCGACGCCATGCAGAAGGGCCACGTCAAGGTGGTGGTCAACCAGCCCACTTACGCCGAGCTCGAGCGCGTGGTCGCCTATCCCCTGAAGAAGAACCGCAGCCTCGACCTCGACCAGCAGATCGACACCCTGCGCGCGGTGCTGGAGATGGCCGAGCCCGTCTTCTGGCAGGCGAAGCCCGATGCGCGTGCCGCGCTGCCGCGCTGCGGCGACCCGGACGACCAGAAATTCCTCGACCTCGCGCTCGCCGCGCGCGCCGACCTGCTGCTCACCAAGGATCGCGAGCTGCTCGACCTCGCCGATCGCGAGCTGCCCTTCGGCATCCTCGCGCCGCGCGACTTCGGCTTCTACGCCGACGCCAAGCTGGCCTGACCGGCCGCAGGAACCCTAGGTAAGACCGAGCCTGCGGAACGCGAGCGCAAGCTCGCGGCAGGCCCACGCATCCGTCGCCGCGTAGCGGATCTGCTGCTCCGAGAGCCGCGGCGCCGCCCAGTTCGACGTCTTCGTTCCCTTCGGGATGCGCAGGCCGAGGAAGATCCCCGCCAGGTTGCGCACCCCCGTCTGCTTGAGCCCGTGGCGCCGCGCCACGTGCCCCACGTCCAGCATCGCGCGCGCCTCGAACTCGAACAACCCGCGCAGGCTCTTCAGGTCATCGGCGAGCGATACCCCGGCCTTCACCGTGCGCGCCGCGCCCAGCACCTCGCGCATCGCCGCGGAATAGTCCTGCCGCTGCAGCTGGAACAGGTACACCGCCCCCGCCGTCGCGAACTGCGCGAGCGAGGGCCGGTAGCTTTCGCCCTTGCGGAAGGCGGGCCGTGTCTCCGTGTCGAAGCCCACCACCTCCTCGCCGAGGATGTCGGCGAGC
>Ga0075435_100002558_pt1 | contig 12121 bp, 13 predicted proteins | sample RhiMethybrSRZTD4_FD_75302 | JGI IMG/M metagenome (GOLD analysis project Ga0075435, IMG submission 75302) | Populus rhizosphere microbial communities from Tennessee, USA - Rhizosphere MetaG P. TD hybrid SRZTD4 | ecosystem: Host-associated > Plants > Roots > Rhizosphere > Soil | place: USA... | reverse complement strand
CAGGTGCGCCGGAAGTTCGACCGGATCCACACTGCGTTCGATCGTGTGATCTCGGCCGGGCCGGAAGACGATGTGTACGACCGCCTGAAGGATCTCGAGAAGACCGTGAAGGAAGTGCGCGACGGCGGCGTCGTCGGGTCGGGTGCCAACGGGCACCGGCGGGCGCTGAAGGAGTACGAAGAGGCCAAGGCTTCGTCCGGCGGTTGAACGCCGCGTTCTGATGCGGGCGCTCGTGCAACGCGTGACCGAAGCCCGCGTCCGCGTCGCCGGCGACGTGATCGGCGAGATCGGTCCGGGCCTGTGCGTGCTCGTCGGCGTGACACACGACGACACCGAGGCCGCCGCCCGCAAGCTCGCCGAGAAGGTGTGGCACCTCCGCGTCTTCGACGACGCCGACGGGGTGATGAACGCGCCACTCGGCGCGGTCGGGGGCGCCGTCCTGGTCGTCAGCCAGTTCACGCTCTACGGCGACACCCGGCGCGGCCGGCGCCCGTCGTGGGCCGCCGCCGCGCCTCCCGAGCAGGCCGAGGGACTCGTCGACGCGTTCGCGCAGGCACTCCGTGACCTCGGCGCACCCGTCGCCACCGGGCAATTTGCAGCCCGAATGCAAGTCGAGCTGGTGAACGACGGTCCCGTCACCCTCCTCATCGAGACCTGACGGAATGTTCGGTTTTGCCTGACGTTGGACAGGGCAAGCTGGTGTGCTGACTCAAGCAAGATCCTGCGATGCGCAGTACCCTTTCCTTCCCCCGCACGGGCGGTTGCGCGTATGGAACGAATCGAATCGACCCATAGCATCTGGCTCTTCGACGCGGAACGGATGCGCTTTCGGCGCGTCCCCAAGGGCACCGACGCGGACTCCCCGTCGCTCGACAGCGACTGGGAGCCGTACTTCGCACTCGACGTCGACAACGAGACCGGCGCGTTCACCGTCGCGCTGAACGAGGACCGCACGCGGCTGTTGCGCGCGTGGCGCGACAACGTGCCCGCCCAGGGCGGCGTGACGGGCGAGCTGAGCCTCGAACCCAGCACCGAGATCTGACCCGGCGCCGATACTCTGGCTGGCGTCATGAGCGCCGCCGAACAAACGACTGACCTGCTCGCGGGGCTCAACCCTGTGCAGCGGGAGGCGGTGACCGCCCCACCCGAGGTGCCGCTGCTCGTGGTCGCGGGGGCCGGATCGGGCAAGACGCGAGTGCTCACCAATCGCGTCGCGTGGCTGATCGGGGACCACCGCGCCTCACCGTTCGCGCTGCTCGCGATCACGTTCACCAACAAGGCCGCGGGCGAGATGAAGGAGCGGGTCGGCGAGCTGGTCGGTCCCGTGGCCCACCGCATGTGGGTGTCGACGTTTCACTCCGCCTGCGCGCGCATCCTGCGGCGCGAGGCCGGACAGCTCGGGATCCGCTCGTCGTTCTCCATCTACGACCAGTCCGATTCGGTCCGGCTCGTCGACTACGTGCGCCGCGACCTGAACCTCGACCCGAAGCGCTTCCCGGCCCGCCGGCTGGCGTCGCAGATCTCGGCGCTCAAGAACGAGCTCGTGACCGCCGACGAGGCTCTCGACCGAGCTGACGGTCCGGCCGAGCGGCGCGTCGCCGAGGTCTACCGCGAGTACCAGCGGCGGCTGCTCGAGGGGTCGGCCGCCGACTTCGACGACCTGCTGCTGCTCGCGGTGCGCCTGTTCCGGGAGCATCCCGACGTGCTCGAGCGGTGGAGGAAGCGCTTCCGCCACGTCCTCGTCGACGAGTTCCAGGACACCAACGCGGCGCAATGGGAGCTCGTGCGGCTGCTCACCGAGGAGCACCGCAGCGTGATGGTCGTCGGGGACCACGACCAGTCCATCTACAAGTTCCGGGGGGCCGACTTCCGCAACCTCATGCGGTTCGAGGAGGCCTTCCCCGACGCCACCGTCATCGTCCTCGAGCAGAACTACCGGTCGACGCAGCGGATCCTCGACGCCGCCAACGCCGTCATCCTCAACAACGCGTCGCGTCGTCCCAAGCACCTGTGGACCGAGCAGGTCGGCGGCGAGCTCATCATCCGCTATCACGCCCAAGACGAGCACGACGAGGCGGCCTACCTGGCCCACGAGATCGCCCGCCTCACCGACGCGGAGGGCTACAGCTTCTCGGACGTCGCCGTCTTCTATCGGACCAACGCGCAGAGCCGCGTGATCGAGGAGACGTTGGTGCGGGCGGGGCTCCCGTACCGCGTGGTCGGCGGCGTACGGTTCTACGACCGCCGCGAGGTGAAGGACACGCTCGCATACCTGCGGGCGCTCGTGAACCCCGACGACGAGGTGAGCTGGCGGCGGATCGTCAACGTTCCCAAGCGCGGCGTCGGCGACACATCGGTGGGCAAGGTGAGCGCGTACGCGCAGGAGCACGGGATGACGTTCCGCGACGCGCTCCACCGGGCGGACGCCGCCGGCGTGAGCGGGAAGGCGTTGGGCGGCATCCGCGACCTGCTCGACATCCTGGCCGAGGTCGAAGGCGCGGCCGGCGTCGGCGTCGCGCCCGTCGTGCAGGCCGTGCTCGAGGACACTGGCTACCTCGCCGAGCTCGAAGCGGAGCGGTCGATCGAGGCGGAGGCGCGCCTCGAGAACCTCCAAGAGCTGGTGGGCGTCTGCCGCGAGTTCGACGATGCGCTCGAAGCCGGTGACGTGACCGGTCTCGCCGGCATCGCCAGCGGCACCGGTGGTGCGCTCGGCGACGACGAGGGCGAGGACGCGCAGACCGTGAGCGAGACCCCCACGGTTCCCGACGGGCTCGACCGGGTCCAGGCCTTCCTCGAGGCGGTGTCACTCGTCACCGACCTCGACGACATCGAGGGAGAGAAGCGCACCATCACGCTCATGACGCTGCACTCCGCCAAGGGGCTCGAGTTCCCGGTGGTGTTCCTGACCGGCCTCGAGGACGGCGTCTTTCCGCACATGCGGAGCCTGGGCGACCCCGACGAGCTCGAGGAGGAACGCCGCCTCTGCTACGTGGGCATCACCCGCGCGCGCGAGCGGCTCTATCTCTGTCACGCGTGGAGCCGAATGCTCTTCGGGCGCACCGACTTCTACCCGGCCAGCCGGTTCCTCTCCGAGATCCCCGAGGAGCTGGTCGAGGTGCTCGGCGAGGACCGGCCCGTCGGGGGCGGCCGGGGCGCCCATCGCGACGCCGTCGTGTCGGCTGCGCTGGCAAGCAACGCAGGGCGGGCGGCGCGCCTGCCCGCCCTGCGCGTCGGCGACGACGTCGGGCACGATACCTTCGGCGAAGGTGTCGTCCTCGACGTCATCGGGGAGGGTGACAAGGCGGAGGCCGTCATCCGGTTTCGCGAAGCGGGGGAGAAGCGGCTCCTGTTGGCGTGGGCGCCGCTGCAGAAGCTCGACTCCTGAAGGGTCAATGAAGGCGGAGCTGCTCCACCTCGACAACGGCGTGATGGTGCTGCGCGTCCTGTTGGCCATGGGCCTGGGTGGCGCCCTCGGGCTCGAGCGGGAGATCGACAACCAGCCCGCCGGGTTCCGCACCCACATCCTCGTGTGCCTGGGCGCAGCGTTGTTCGGCCTCATCTCGATCCACGCATTCGCGCCGTTCGAGGCGACGCGCAACAGCACGGACGTCCAGATCGACATCACCCGGGTCGCCTCGCAGGTGGTGGTCGGGGTCGGGTTCCTCGGCGGCGGCGCCATCCTCAAGTACGGCGCGTCAATCCGCGGCCTCACCACCGCGGCGTCGATGTGGGTCGCAGCGGCCGTCGGGCTCGCCGCTGGCGTCGGCTACTACTGGGCGGCCGTCGCGGTCACGGTCGCGGCGCTGGTGAGCCTGACCGGGTTCCGACAGCTGCGGGCGTGGGTCCGGCGTCGATTCGGGCGGCGCACCGAGACCGTCACGTTCCGGCTGGCCGCCGGCGTTGATCCGGCGGGAGTGATCGCCGCCCTCAACGATCTGCCGGGCGTCAACGTCCGCAATCTTCAGGTCGACAGCAGCGGCGATGCGACAGAGATCACCGTCGGCCTCAAGACGGGAATGGGCGTGCCCCTCGAACGGATGCTCGGGGACCTTGCGAGCCGCGACGACGTGGCCGCGATGTCGTACGACCAGCGGTAGTCAACTCCCCGGCGTGCCCTCGGGAGCGGGCGGCGGGAGCTCCTTGCGCAGATCGACGACGACGACGTCGCCGGTGCCCGATTGGTTCGAGATGGTCGTCCCGTAGCGGCCGATCTGGTCGCTGCGCAGCCGGTCGCCGCGACAGTCGACGAAGCTGTTCACGCTCCCGCGCCACCGGATGCGGCACGCTTCGTCGCCCGGGGTGTGCGTCATGAGCGCCACCACCTGGTCGCCCTCGAGCGCGAACAGGATGCTCCGCTTCCCGCCGAACGCGTCGGGATAGTAGAAGGGCCCCTCGTTCTTCAGGTTGCTGCGCAGCTGGGTCACGGGGCCGGCAGGGAACGGCCGGTAACTCTTGGGCGAATCAGCCCGGCTCGTGGCCAGTAACAGGACGACGGCCACCAAGACGCCGCCCAGCACCGCGGCCGCGCCGGCGCCGATCAGCAGACGGGTATCGCTCCGTTCCGCGGGCACGACCCCAGTGAACGTTGCCGTCGGATCGGAGTCCAGTCGGGGGAGCAGGAGCCGGAGTCTGCGACGGCGGGCGGGCCAAGTATCGTGACTGCGCCATGCGGGGGTTCACACCATGAAGCGGCGCTACCGCGTCGTCATCGCCAAGCCCGGCCTCGACGGCCACGACCGCGGAGCCAAGGTCATCGCCCGTGCCCTGCGCGACGCCGGTTTCGAGGTCATCTACACCGGCTTGCACCAGACGCCCGAGCAGGTGGCGGAGACCGCGTTGCAGGAGGACGCCGACGCCGTCGGTCTCTCGGTGCTGTCGGGCGCGCACAACACGTTGTTCCCGCGTATCGTGTCGCTTCTGCGCGAGAAGGGCGTCGGCGACGTGCTGGTGTTCGGGGGCGGGATCATCCCCGCCGACGAGATCGCGGGGCTGCGCGACGCGGGCGTAGCTGCGGTGTTCACCCCCGGCTCCCCGCTGTCGGAGATCGTCGGGTGGCTCGAGCAGACGCTCGACACCCGCGAAGCGCAGAAGGCCTCGTGACCCTCCGAGCGGAGCAACGGACCGTAATGGAGCGGAGCGACCGAAGGTAATGGATCTCCTCGAGTACCAGGGCAAGCAGCTGTTCGCCGAGTACGGCATCCCGGTCTCGCCCGGTCACGCCGTCTTCACCGTCCAGGAGGCGGTCGAAGCTGCCGAGCGCATCGGTTACCCGGTGGTCGTCAAGGCACAGGTGCACGTGGGCGGACGCGGCAAGGCGGGCGGCATCCAGCTCGCGTCCGACGCCGAAGCCGTCCGCACACACGCGCTCAACATCCTGGGCATGGACATCCGAGGTCACGTCGTCGAGACACTGTGGATCGAGCGGGCGAGCGACATCGCCGAGGAGTACTACGCGTCGTTCACGCTCGACCGGTCGGCCAAGCTGCACCTCGGGTTGTTGTCGGCACGCGGCGGCGTCGACATCGAGCAGGTGGCGGCGGAGGAGCCCGAGGCGATCGCCCGCCTGCACGTCGACCCGGTGGACGGACTGACCGAGGCGGTCGCCCGCGAATGGGTCGACCGCGCGAAACTCAATCCCGCCGCCACCGACGGTACGGTCGACGTGCTCGTGAAGCTGTATCGGGCGTACGTCGACGGTGACGCCGACCTCGTCGAGATCAACCCGCTGATCCTCACGACCGACGGGCGCGTGCACGCCCTCGACGCCAAGGTGACGCTCGACGACAACGCCGCCTTCCGGCACGAGTGGTCGGAGTACGAGGCGACCCAGGAGCGCGACGAGCGCGAGGAGGCCGCACATGCCAAGGGCCTCCAGTACGTCGGTCTCGACGGGTACGTGGGCATCATCGCCAACGGTGCGGGCCTGGCGATGAGCACGGTCGACATCGTGAGCCAGGTGGGCGGGGAGCCCGCGAACTTCCTCGACATCGGCGGGGGCGCCAACGCCGACGTGATGGCGAACGCGCTCGAGGTGATCAACAACGACGCCGAGGTGAAGTCGATCTTCATCAACATCTTCGGCGGCATCACCAAGGGCGAGGAGGTGGCCAACGGGATCGTGCAGGCGCTGGGACGAGTCGAGATCCGGTCGCCGATCGTCATCCGCCTCGACGGGACGAACGCCGACGAGGGGCGGGCGATCCTGGCCGAGCACGAGTCCGACCGGCTGGTCTCGCAGCCGACGATGATCGACGCCGCCCGCAAGGCCGTCGAGCTGGCGGCCGCCTCGTGAGCATCTTCGTCGACGAGACCACGCGCGTCGTGTACCAGGGGCTGACGGGGTCGCAGGGCCGCTTCTACGGGTTGCGCAACCGGGAGTACGGCACCAACGTCGTCGCCGGCACGAACCCGAAGAAGGCGGGGACGGACGTCGACGGGATCCCCGTGTTCGCGACCGTGAAGGAGGCGGTGGCGGAGACGGGAGCGAACGCGTCGTGCGTGTTCATTCCTGCGCCGGGCGTCTCGGACGCGGTGCGCGAAGCGGCCGAGGGCGGCATCGAGGTCGTCGTCGTGATCACCGAAGGCGTGCCCGCCCACGACGAGGCGTACTTCTACAACCGCCTCAAGCGCGACTACCCCGAAACGCAACTGCTCGGCCCGAACTGCCCCGGGATCATCTCGCCGGGCAGGTGCAACATCGGGATCACCGCCGGTGAGATCGCCATGGGTGGCGGCCCGGTCGGGATCGTGAGCCGCTCCGGCACGCTCACATACCAGGCGCTGCACGAGATGACGCAGCGAGGGATCGGCCAGACCACGTGTGTGGGGATCGGCGGCGATCCGGTACCGGGGACGAGCTTCATCGATGCGCTCGCGGCCTTCGAAGCCGATCCGGAGACGGGCGCGGTGATCATGATCGGCGAGATCGGCGGCTCGGCCGAGGAGGAAGCGGCCGAGTTCATGAAGCAGCAGATGAAGAAGCCGGTGGTCGCGTACATCGCCGGGCTCACCGCGCCGCCGGGCAAGAAGATGGGTCACGCCGGGGCGATCATCTCCGGCAGCAAGGGAACGGCGGCGGCGAAGATCGAGGCGCTCGAGGACGCCGGGTGCCACATCGCGCGCAACCCGTCCGAGATCGGCGAGGTCATGGCCGAGGTGGTCGCCAAGCTGTAGGCCGATGGCGTCGACGTCGCCGGGACGGCGTGGCCATTGCCGTAGCATCCCGGCGATGAGCCAGCCGCCGCCGACGCCGTCGAGCGGGTGGGGCGGTCCCGCCCCGGGCACCATCTATCCGGGCGGCGCCGCTCCCATGTCTCCCGGTGCCACGGGGACGCAGACCAGCGGCCTGGCGATCGCGTCCCTCGTCACGGGCCTGTTCTTCTGGTGCTGGGTGATCCCGGGAATCGTCTCGATCGTCCTGGGCCATCTGGCGCTCGAGAGCATCGAGAACTCCGGCGGCGCCAAGCGCGGACGCGGGATGGCCATCGCCGGCATCGTGCTCGGCTGGGTCGGGATCGGCATCGTCGGCCTGCTCGTGCTGGCCTGGTTCGTGGCCGTCCTGACGCTCTGAGCGTCTGCCACTAGAGTCCCGGCATTCCGGACAAACGTCGACAATGCCCGAGACTGCGCGGCGTGCTCGTCGCGGTGGCGCTCGCGGTCGTGGCGTCCTTCGCGCTTCCGACGGCCCCGGCGGGGGCCGCGACGTACCCGGTGCCCTACAACTTCGCCGCCGGCATCCTCGCCGCCACGCTCCATCCGGGCTCGTCCCCACCGGGATCGAACGACTGGAACTGCCGGCCGACCGCAGCTCACCCGTACCCGGTGGTTCTCGTGCACGGCACGTTCGCGAACATGACGGACTCGTGGCAGGCGCTCTCGCCGCTGCTCGCCAACAACGGATACTGCGTCTTCGCTCTCGACTACGGCGGATCGCCGGGCAACCAGATCCAGGCCACCGGCGACATCCCCACGTCGGCCGCGCAGCTCGGTGCGTTCGTCGGCCGCGTGCTCGACGCGACGGGCGCGACGAAGGTCGACGTGGTCGGCCACTCGCAGGGCGGCATGATGCCGCGCTGGTACATCAAGTTCCTCGGCGGCGATCAGACCGTGCACGCGCTGGTCGGCCTGGCGCCGTCGAACCACGGCACGACCTTCAACGGGCTCGCGTCGTTGGCGCGCGCCTTTCCGGGGGGACCGTCCGCGTTCGGGGCACTGTGCCAGGCGTGCGAGCAACAGTTCGTCGGGTCGAGCTTCCTCGAGGAGCTCAACGCCGGCGGCGACACCGTGCCGGGTCCGAGCTACACGGTCATCGAGACCAGGTACGACGAGGTGGTGACGCCGTACACGTCGGCGTTCCTCTCGGGGCCGAACGTCACGAACATCACACTGCAGGACCAGTGCGCTCGCGATCTCGTCGACCACGTGGGGATCATCTACGACGCGATCGCGCTGCACGACGTGCTCAACGCTCTCGATCCCGCCGGCGCGACACCGCCGGCGTGCACGCTGGTTCTTCCCGCCCTCGGCGGTGGAGGGTCGCTCACCGGGACGTAGAGAGCTTCGTCAGCTCTCAGTGCCGGTGTCGGCCCTCTCCTTCTCCGTCTCGCCTTTCTCTGCTTCAGCCGGCGGGCCGGGCGGTTTTTCCTTGCCCGAGGTCTTTCCCACCGCCGTCGGCTTGCTCTCGACCGTCTTCTCGTCGGCACTGACCGCTTCTGACGTCTTGCCGTCGGGCGTCGGGGTGGCGTCGGGATCCGGTTCCTGTGCCACCGCGCTGAGCGGGGCGGCCCGTGTCGGCTTCTCCGATTCCTCGCTGCTCTTCGCCGGTTCCTCGACGACCTTCGTCGCGGGCTCCTCGACGGGCATGTCGGCGGTCGGTTCGTCGAGGTCCTCGACCGCGGCCGGCTCCTCGGCGGGCTTCGGGGCTTTTTCGACCGCCGGCTCCGTGACGGCCTTCGCGACCTCCTCGGCCGTCGGTTCCTCGGCGGGCAGCGCGACTTCTTCGGCGGTCGGTTCCTCGGCGGGCAGCGCGACTTCTTCGGCGGTCGGCTCCTCGACCGGCTCTTCGGCCGCCGGGGGCGGCTCCGCGGGCGCGACGTCGGCCTGCTCCGCTGCGCTGGGCAGCTCCGCCGCCGGAACGTCGAACGTCTTGGTCGGCGGCGGTGGTTGCATCGCCGGCGCCTCGGGCGCCTCGACGGATGCGGCGGCGTCCTCGGCCGCGACGTCGGCCTTCTCCTTGGCCGCCGCGTTCGCCGCCGTCGTTGCCGCGGCAGCTTTCGCGGCCGCTGCCGCGGCCGCCGCCTTCGCCGCCGCCTTGGCCTCGCTTCGCTCACGCAGACGCGCTCTCACGCTGTGGCCGAATCCGGCGACGTTCTTGCCGAACTCACTGCCGACGCGATTGACGGTCGCGATGGCGGGCCGGAAGACGGGGCGCGCTTCGCGCTCCGCCGGCTGCTCGCCCGGCGCGCGCGCGAGCTCGGCGCGTCGCGTCATCACACCGCCCGCGAACGTCGCCAGGGCCGAGAGTGACAAGACGAGGTAACCCAGACCGAGCGTCCCGCCGGCGCGGTCCTGCACGATGTAGCTCAGAGCGAGCAGGATCATGAACGCACCGACGGCCAACCGCACCTGCTCCCACGTGAAGTTCAGGAACGGCGAGCGTGGTTCGTGACCCCGGATCAATACGAACAGCGCCTCGAGTCCGATCGCGAAGCCGAGGAGCGGGATGAGCGTCGCCGTCGGGAACAACCCGCGGCTCCATACCGTGACGTTGACGTCACCGGCGAACGTGTAGAAGGGAAGGAACGATCCGAGCACCGCCGCCAACCCCGCGAGCGCAAGGAGGAACCACCCCGGTTCGGCTCGTTTCATGACGTTCCAGGCTACCCATGGACGGGACGGCACCCACACGCAGGTGGGGGTCGCCGTCCGATCCGGCGGGTCAGGCCCTTGCTTTCTCCTCGTTCATCAGGACGACGGCGCCCACGAACGAGCCGACGGCGCCGATCAGCACGAACCAGAACCCGAAGCCGAGGCTGGTTGCGACCGGCTTGTTGGCGATCAGGAACGCGACGGCGAGCACCGTCGCGAAGAACGTCAGCGCCAGGAGCAACGAGTTCCGGCCGAAGCCGAGGAACCCGACCGGCGGGTACTGCACGTTGGCGAACCGCACCAACGCGACCAGGACACCGGCGGCGCCTGCGAAGATCGGGATGAGGGTCGCCACCGGGAAGAGTCCGGAGCCCCACGCGCTCGTGTTCTGGCTGAAGTTCCCGACTTCGACCTTGTAGAACGGCAGGAACGAGAAGATGAGAGCCACTCCTGCCCCCGCCAAGACGAGAATCTCCCCCGGAGTGGGATTCTTCTCCACGGTGACCGACCTCCGTCGCAAGGAAGGTGCCCCACCGGGCACCCGTGCGGGGGAAGCTCACCATCTCGTTCCGACGAGTGCAAGATCGCGTGCCGGCGGGCGGCCCTCGGGTAACTTGCCGATGTGCGGCGGATCGGGGTGCTCGCGTCGGGAAGCGGAACGATCCTCGCGTCGCTGATCGACGCCCGCCTCCCGATCGGCGTCGTCGTCGCCGACCGGCCATGCCGCGCGATCGAAGTCGCCGAGGCCGCTGCGATCCCCGTCGAGCTCGTCGAGCGCGAGAGCTTCGGGCCCGACTTCGACCGACGGGCGTACACCGAGCGGGTCGTCGACGCGCTCAAGCGCCACGAGATCGACCTCGTCGCCATGGCCGGTTTCATGACGATCCTCGAGCATCCGATCCACGACGCGTACGGCGGCAGGATCACGAACACGCATCCTTCCCTGCTCCCGGCGTTCAAGGGCGCGCACGCGGTCGAGGATGCGCTCGCGGCCGGCGTCAAGGTCACCGGCTGCACCGTCCATGTCGCCACGATCGAAGTCGACCACGGCCCGATCCTCGCCCAGGAGGCGGTGCCGGTCCTGCCCGGCGACACTCCCGAGACGCTCCACGAGCGCGTCAAGGAAGTCGAGCGACGTCTCTACCCGCAGGTGCTGCGCGCGCTGCTCGAGGAAGGAACCAACGGGTGAAGCGCGCCCTGCTCTCGGTGTACGAGAAGACGGGCCTCGTCGACTTTGCACGAGGCCTCGTCGACCTCGGCTTCGAGCTGGTGTCGTCGGGGAAGACGGCCGCCGCGCTGGCGGAGGCGGGCGTCGCGGTGACGACCGTCGAGGACGTCACCGGCGCCCCCGAGATGCTCGACGGGCGCGTGAAGACTCTGCACCCCCGCATTCACGGCGGCCTGCTCGCCGATCTCGGGAACGACCGCCACCGCGCCGACCTCGAGGCCCTCGGCATCGCGCCCATCGAGCTCGTCGTGAGCAATCTGTACCCGTTCCTCGACCGCCCGGACATCGAGACCATCGACATCGGCGGACCGGCCATGGTCCGCGCCGCGGCGAAGAACCACGCCTGGGTCGGCGTGGTGACGAGCCCGGAGCAGTACGACGCCGTGCTCGACGAGCTCCGGTCGCATGGCGGCACGCTCTCCGACGAGACCCGCCGCCGCCTCGCGCTCGAGGCGTTCGCGCACACCGCCGCGTACGACGCGGCGATCGTCCGCTGGCTCGAACGCGACGAGCTGCTGCCTCGCCATCTCGTCCTCGCGCTCGAGCGGACCGACGACGAGCTGCGGTACGGCGAGAACCCGCATCAGCGGGCGGCGCGCTACCGGCGCGCCGGCACCACCAGCTGGTGGGACGCCGTCACCCAGCACAGCGGGCTCGCGCTCTCGTACCTCAACTACTACGACACCGAAGCGGCCTGGCAGCTCGCGCACGACCTCGGCGACGCGCCGGCCTGCGCCATCATCAAGCACGCCAACCCGTGCGGCGTGGCCGTCGCCGCCGACACCGCCACCGCGTATCAACGCGCGCTCGAGTCCGACGAGCTGTCCGCGTTCGGCGGGATCGTCGCCCTCAACCGTCCGATCGACGGCGCAACCGCCGAGCGCATGGTCGCCGGGCCGCAGGCCGACGTCATCGTCGCCCCCGCTTATGCACCGGGCACGCTCGACGCGCTCGTGCAGAAGCGAAAGAACACACGGCTCCTCGAAGCGCCCGCGCCCACCCGTGACGAGCTCGACTTCCGTCCGC
>Ga0075435_100002557_pt1 | contig 12124 bp, 11 predicted proteins | sample RhiMethybrSRZTD4_FD_75302 | JGI IMG/M metagenome (GOLD analysis project Ga0075435, IMG submission 75302) | Populus rhizosphere microbial communities from Tennessee, USA - Rhizosphere MetaG P. TD hybrid SRZTD4 | ecosystem: Host-associated > Plants > Roots > Rhizosphere > Soil | place: USA... | reverse complement strand
CGAGTCGTTGGTCAGCGTCGTCGTTCCCGCGTATCGCGGTGCGAGGTACATCGGTGCGGCGGTCAAATCGGTGCTCGCGCAGACGTTTCAAAACCACGAGTTGATCGTCGTCAACGACGGATCGCCCGATGTCGAGGAGCTGGAGGCTGCACTGGGACCGAATCGGCCGTCGCTCCCGTACCTTGTTCGGGAGAGTCACGGCGCGGCGGCGGCGCGCCACACTGGTCTCGGAATTGCCCGCGGCACCGATGTCGCGTCTCTCGACGCCGACGGCGCCTGGTTTCCAAATTTCCTAAAAGAGCAGGTCGCGTTCCTCGAGGCCGCGTCCCGAAGGACGGCCGGTTTGGGAGCTCTGAACTGAAGGGACCTATTGATGAGCGCGGCGCGGCGCGGCGTGATCAACCTTCTTCTGGCGTGCCTGGTCGCGGGATCGGTCTACGACATCGCGACCGATCAGGAGCACTGGCCGTTCTCGCAGTATCCGATGTTCTCGGGCATCTGGCGCGCGACGACATTCAAGTGGCACCGCCTCGTGGGGGTGCTGACGAACGGACGTGAGTGGACGATCGAGGATACGCGGTACATCTTTCCGTTCGATAATTCGCGGCTGCACCTTGCCATCGTCCGCATTGCGCTGCGGCCCGACGCCGAGCGGAAGCTGGCCGACGCGGTCGCCAACTGCCTCGAGCGGTACGAGCGGCGGCGCCGCGCGGGGCAACATGACGGCCCGCCGCTTCGGGCACTCCGGCTGTACGAGTTCGAGTGGGATCTGCAGCCCGATGCCGGCAACGTGGACAAGCCGGACGTGCGCAAGCTCGTCGCCGAGGTTCGCGTCAGACAGATCGCTGGAGTCGAGGCTGCGAATCGGGTCGGACAATGAAGACCCGGGACAAGTACGTCGAGACGTGGAACCGCTTCTGGTTCGAACCGGCCTCGGCGCTCCGGCTGGCGAGCGCGCGTGCGATGTTTTGCGGCGCGGCGTTCCTGTTCTATCTGCCGTACGATTTCACCGAATGGCCGAGTGCGGCGCCGACGTTCTGGATGCCGATGCGGACATTCGAGCTGCTGCACGTGCCGCTCATCCCGGCCGAGTGGCTGTTCGTCCTCCAGATCGTCTGGAAGGTGTCGCTCGGACTGTGCGCCATCGGTCTGTGGACGCGCGCCAGCGCCATCGTTGCCGCCGCCGGCGGCACGTATCTGCTGGGACTCCCGCACAATTTCGGCGCGACGCAGCATTACGACACGCTCGTCGTCTTCGCCCTCGTCATCCTCGCCTTCTCGCGCGCGGCCGACGTTCGCAGCGTCGACACAGCCCTGCGCGGACGCCGCGCCATCGCTGACGACGGCGAATACACATGGCCGATTCGCGCGATGTGGGTGCTGACGGCGCTGGTGTTCTTCGGGGCGGGCACGTCGAAGCTGCGCCACTCCGGTCTCGAGTGGGCCTTTTCGGACAACTTCCGCCTCCTCCTGATGCGGGCGTACTATCACGTGTCGGACGGCGACCCGCTTACCCGTATTGGATTGGAGATCGCGAAGCGATCGTGGCTTTCGCAGGCGATCGCGCTGACGTCGCTCGGGATCGAAACGTTCTACATCGTCGCGCTGTTCAGCCGCCGCGCGCGCCCCTACATCGCGGCGATCGGCATCCTCTTCTTTGTCGGCATTCGCGCCTTCATGGGGCCGACGTTCGAGCCGTATCTCATCTGCGGTCTGTTCCTCGTGCCATGGCACCGCGTCGAATATCGCGCGCGCGCCTGGGCCCATCGCGTGGCGACAGCTACCAATGCGTCAGTGATCCATCCGGACGACTGTAGACATTACTCGTCCGCGCCTGATCGAATTCCGCGATCTGCGCCAACGCCTTGAAGTCCACCGTCACCCCGAGCCCGGGACGATCGTTCGGGTACAGCTTCCCGTTCTTGAAGGTGAGGAACTCAGGCAGGTAGGCCGGCGGCCGATCGCCGTAGTTGTATTCCATCAGCACCGGTCCGGAAAACGTCGACATCGTGTGGATGAGCGCGGCTGTCGCCACCGGGCCGGTGAAATGCGGGACGACGCCGACCGCCGAGGTCTCGCACAACGACATGACCTTGACCATCTCGGTGATGCCGCCGACGTTTGGAAGCGTCGCCCTGATGTAGTCGATGTCCTTGCCGTAGATCAGCCGGTGAAAATCCCAGCGCTGTCCCCATTCCTCGCCGTGGGCGAGCGGGCAGGTGGTCATCGTCCGTAGTTTCGGAATCTCCTCGAGCGCCTGTTCGTCGCGCACCGGATCCTCGACGAGATACGGTTCGTAGTCCTCGATCAGCTTGCAGCAGCGAAGCGCGTCGGCGAAGTCGAACTTCTGATGGAAGTCGATCATCCAGTCGCCGTGGCCCACGCCTTCTCTGATCTCTTTGCACGCCGCCGCGACGAGGCGCACGCGCTCGTGGGTATTGAAGATGTTGTCGGGAATCGCGCCGCCGATCGAGGCGTCGACGCGGAAGCAGCGGTAGCCTTCTTCCATCGCGGCCCGCGCGCGATCGCGGAGCGCCGTTCCTGATACGGCCGGCGGCGCGCCGCCGCGTCCACCGGCGCCCGGCGGCGGCGATCCGGCCGGCCGGAACGTCGTCGCGTAGCATTCGACGTAGTTCCGCGTGAGGCCGTGAAGCACGTCGTAGACGGGCAGCTGCAGCGCCTTGCCTTTGATGTCCCACAACGCCATGTCGATGGCGCCTTGCGCGTGGATTTTTTCGCGTCCGGGCGGATAAAACGTATCCATGTACATGTGATGCCAGATCCGCTCGATTCGGAACGGGTTCTGTCCCACCACGCTGCCGGCGAGATTCTCGATGAGATCCTTCGAACCGCCCTCGCCGATCCCGGTGATGCCGATGTCGGTCTCCACCGTCACGAGCATCGCGCTCTGATTGAAGCTTCGGTTCATGCTGGGGTGTTCCCAGCACTTCACGCGCGTGACTGTCGCTTTGGGGAGCGACGCTTCCGCGCGAGTTGGCCGGATGAGTCCGGCGCCCACACCGCCGACTCCGATCGCGAGGGATTTGAAGAGCGATCTGCGGTTCATCATCGGCGACCCCTCTCTGCGTACCCTCACGGGTACAGAAGCGTGAGCACCCACCCTTCGCCGTCGCGCTCGTACTGTTCACGCACGTGAAGGCGCGACTCGTCACGCGTCCAGAACTCGATCGACCGCGGGACCACCCGAAACCCCGACCAGAACGGCGGCCGGCTGACGGCCCCGCCGGCGAATCGCGCACGGGCCGCGGCGACGCGCGCGTCGAGATCCGCGCGCGAGGAGAGTACCGCGCTCTGCGCCGAGGCCCAGGCGCCAATCTGCGATTCGCGAGGCCGCGTGGCGAAGTACGCGTCGGCCTCCGCGTCCGAGACAGGCTCCACGCTGCCCTCGATGCGGACCTGCTTGTCGATCGACGGCCAATAAATGCACAGGGCGGCCTGCGGGTTGGCGCGCAGCGCGCGCGCTTTGCGGCTGTCGAGATTCGTGTAGAAGACGAAGCCGCGCTGGTCGACGGCTTTCAGCAGCACGAACCGCGCCGACGGCCGGCCGTCCTCGTCGATCGTCGCCAGCACCATCGCATCGGGTTCGGCCGAGGACGCAGCGGCGCGTTGGAAGAGCCCTTTGAAGATGTCGATCGGGTCGTCGGCCATCTGCTCTGGTCATAACCATACCTTCTCCACAGGCTCGCGTCACGGAAGGGGCGCCGCTTCGCGGCGCGGGCGCCTTCGGCGGTCAGCCTCGCGATCGCCGGATGCTCATATACACTTCATGCTGATATCGTGCGCCTTCCTCTACGAACATGAGACACGCGTCGACGGCGGGCTTGGTGTTCCGTGCGCTGGCGACGGCCGCGCTCGTCAGCGTGACCGCCGTTCGATCGCAGGCGCAGGCGACCGACCCGAACCAGGCTCCAATGCCGTCGTCAAGGCCGGACCTCGTCGCTCACGTGTTCGGCTCGGTGGACTGGTTCGCCGCCCAGCATTCGGAGCCGCCGAACTCGTTCGCGCTCGGCCAGCTGGCGTTGTTCGTCACCACGTCGATCAACGACCGCGTCAGCGTGCTCGCGGAAGTCGTGACGGAGGCGTCGGCGGCGGACACGAGGGTCATCGTCAATCTCGAGCGGCTTCAACTGACCTACCGGCTGAACGATCAACTGAACATCTCCGCCGGCCGCTACCACACGGGCATCGGCTTCTACAACGCGGCCTTTCATCACGGCTCGTACTTCGAGACGGCGGTCGGACGGCCGCGCATCTTCGCCTTCGAACACGAAGGCGGCGTCCTGCCGATCCACGAAGTCGGCGTGAGCGTGCGTGGCAAGGTCCCGAAGACGGAATCGGTCCTGCAGTACGTGGCCGAAGTCGGCAACGGGCGGCGCTGGACGAATCTCGAAGACACCGACGTGTTCGATCAGAATCAAGCGAAGTCCACCAACGTCGGCTTGTCGCTGCGTCCACCGCGCTGGCGCGGCGTCGAGCTCGGCGGATCGTTTTATCGCGACGACATTCCGTCCGGACCCGAGGCGTCTGTCGATCATCACATCGCCGCGGTCTACGGCGTCTATCGCACGCCGTCCACGGAATTGATGGCCGAGTGGCTGCGCCTGTCCTACAGCCAGGCCGGCGAGGCCGCCACCTACAACGATCACGGTGGGTATTTCCAGGCATCGCAGGCGCTCGGCAAGCTGCGACCGTACTACCGATACGATCGACTCGACATCAATCCCGAGACGCCGTTCATCGGCAGTTTCGGATCGTCGATCAAGCACGTGGTCGGCATCCGCTTCGATCCCGCCGACTGGATCGGCATCAAGTCTCAATACGAGCGCCTGTACGCCAACGACGCTCCGGGCGCCAACGGCGTTCACGTCCAGCTGGTCTTCGTGTTCTGAGCACCATGGCACGCAATCGTGTGGTGCTGGTGGCATGGCTGTTCTGGATCCAGCATCTGGTGCATGGACAGTTGCCGCAGGTCGCGCCAGCGCCGGACTTCGCCATCATCGTTCACCGCTCGAACCCCGTCGACGGCCTGACCTTCAGCGAGCTGCGGCAGATTTTCATGCTCGACACGCAGACCTGGCCGCACGGCCGGAAAATCACGGTCGTGCTGCGCGAGAAGGGGCAGCCGGAGCGCGCAGATGCGATTCGGATCATCTGCGGGTTGTCGGAGACCGACTACGACAAATACATCCTGTTTCGAACCTTTCAGGGACGAGTGAACATCGGTCCGCGATCGATTCAATCCGCGGCCGCGATGGTGCGGTTCGTGTACAGCGCGCCTGGCGCCATCGGCTACGTCACCGCCGACCAGCTCAACTCCACCGTCAAGCTGCTGCGCATCGACGATCTGCAGCCCGGCGATCCGCGCTATCCGCTGCGCCGCTCCCGACCGGGCGGCGCCGGCATCGAGTGAACCCACGATCGGACTTGCTATTCACGGTTCCATGTAATAGCGTGCCGGAACCGCCGGACCCCTCAGCCTGAGTGGCGGAGCACGACGACTAGGGGACACGGATTGCGCTTACTTATTGTCGAAGACGAGGCCGCGACCCGCGGGCTCCTCGAGCGGAGCCTGAAAGAGGAGCTGTTTCACGTCGAAGCGGTCGCCGACGGCACCTCAGCCGAATCGCGCGCGCTCGCCGAACCCTTCGACGCGATCGTGCTCGACGTGATGCTGCCCGATCGCGACGGCTTCACGGTCTGCCGCCGTCTGCGGACGCGCGGCGTCGATACGCCGATCCTCTTTCTGAGCGGCCGCCACGGGCTCGCCGACCGTGTTCACGGTCTCGACGGCGGCGCCGACGACTATCTCGCCAAGCCGTTCGCGTTCGAGGAGCTGCTGGCGCGGCTGCGCGCGATCACGCGCCGCGGCCGGTCGCGCGCGCTCGACGCGGTGTTGTCGTACGGCCCGATCGAGCTCGATCAGCGAACCCGTCGCGTCACCGTGAACGGCAGTGCTGTCCTGCTGAGCCAGATGGAGTTCCGTCTGCTCGAATACCTGCTGCTTCACGCCGAGCAGCCAGTCTCGCGCGACGATCTCGCGCGGCATGTCTGGGACGCGAACGAGCACGGCGGATCCAACGTCATCGACGTCTATATCAGCTATCTGCGAAAGAGATTGGCGCCCGCCGGATCGTTGATTCGGACGGTGCGGCGCGTGGGCTACACGATCACGCGCGGGCGGCGCTCGCGGTGAGCGACCGCCCCGAGACGCCTTCGTCCGATCTCGATCAGTTTGCCGCGGCCGTTGCGCACGAGATCCGGACGCCGCTGACGGCGGTGGCCGGCGAAATCGAAGTCGCCTTGCGCCGCAATCGCTCGGCCGCGGAATACCGCGAAGTGCTGCGGCGGATCGCCGGCGGCGTCGCGGAGCTGGTCGCCATCTCCGGCGATCTCACGCTCCTCAACGAGCCGCTGAACGCGCGCCGAGACACATCGAAGTCGGCGCACCTCGATACCATCCTCACGACGATCGGTCAGCACTACGCCGGCAACGAGAGAATCCGCGTGGCCGCGCCAGACGAAGGGGCGTGGTGCGCGGCCGGTGACGAACTGCGTCTCACCCGCGCGATCACGCTCGTCATCGAGCACGCGATACGGCATCGCCGGCCGGATGCGTGCGTGTCGGTTCGTGCGGTGACGACCTCCGGCGGCGTCGGCATCGTCATCGACGCGCAGCCGTCAGGGTTCTGGCCGCACGCCTGGAGCTCGCTGAACGCCGACGGAGGTCACGCGTCCGCGCCGCTGCGCCTCCGCGCCGCCCGGCGCATCCTCGACGAAAGCGCCGGCGTTCTCAGAGCGGCCACGGCGTCAGGAACAGATGTCATCCACATCGACCTGCGCGCGCCCGCCTGACGTGACGCAGCCCTGGGGGGCGGCCGCGAGTCGATTCTGCCGCGCGCTGATGACCGCCGCTCTCGTCATGGTGGCCGCCGGTCGATCGGACGCGCAGACGGATGACCAGCATCAGGAACCAATGCCAGTGGGACGGCCCGACCTCATCGCCCACGTGTTCGGCTCGGTGGACTGGGCCGCGGCGCAGCGGTCGGAGACGCCGAACTCATTCTCGCTCGGCCAGCTGGCGTTGTTCGTGACCGCCGGTATCAACGATCGCGTGAGCGTGCTCGCCGAAGTGGTGATCGAGGCGAGCGCGGCGGACACGGAAGTGACGGTCGATCTCGAACGACTTCAGCTGACCTACCGGCTCAACGATCAGCTCAACATCTCCGCCGGGCGGTACCACACCGGCATCGGCTTCTACAACGCCGCCTTCCACCACGGTTCCTATTTCGAGACGCCGGTCGGGCGGCCGCGTATTTTCAGGTTCGAAGACGAAGGCGGCGTCCTGCCGATTCACGAAGTCGGCGTGAGCGTGCGTGGCAAGATCCCGAAGACCGGCTCGACGCTGCATTATGTCGCAGAGGTCGGAAACGGCCGCCGCTGGGCGAATCTCGAAGACAACGAGGTGCTCGATCAGAATCAGGCGAAATCCACCAACGTCGGCGTGTCGGTACGTCCGGACAGCTGGCGCGGCGTGGAGCTCGGCGCGTCGTTCTACCGTGATGACATTCCATCCGGGCCCGAGACGTCCGTCGATCATCACATCACCGCGCTGTACGCCGTCTATCGCACGCCGTCGACGGAACTGATGGGCGAGTGGCTGCGCCTGTCCTTTCGTCCGGCGGACGGCTTCACTCACTACGACGATCACGGCGGCTACCTGCAGGCGTCGCGGGCGTTCGGAAAGATCCGGCCGTACTACCGATACGATCGACTCGACATCAATCCCCTGACGCCATTCATCGGTGAATACGGATCGTCGATCAAGCACGTGGGCGGCGTCCGTTTCGATCCGGCCGCCTGGGTCGGCATCAAATCTCAGTACGAGTGGTTGTCCGAGAACGGCGGCCCGGGCGGCAACGGCGTTCACGTCCAGCTGGTGTTCGTGTTCTGAGCCTCATGGCACCCAATCGCGCCGCGCTCGTCGCGTTGCTGCTCTGGACCGGGCCGCTGGTGCCCGGGCACGTCCCGATCCCGCAGATCCCGCTGCCGCTGGCCCTTGCCGTCATCGTTCACCGCTCGAACCCGGTCGACGCCCTGAGCTTCGGCGAGCTGCGGCAGATTTTCATGCTCGACACGCAGACCTGGCCGCACGGCCGCAAGATCACGGTCGTCCTTCGTGAGAAAGGGCAGCCGGAGCGCGCCGACGCCATCCGGCTGATCTGCGGCTTGTCCGAAGAGGACTACGAGAAGCACATTCTGTTTCGCACGTTTCAGGGACGAGTCAATATCGGCCCGCGATCGATTCAATCGGCGTCGGCGATGCTGCGCTTCGTCTACAGCGCGCCCGGCGCGGTCGGCTATGTGGCGGCCGACGAAGTCGATGGAACCGTGAAGCTGCTCCGCATCGACGAGATGCTTCCCGACGATCCGCGCTATCCGCTTCGCCGCGGCAAGCGCCCGCCTCCCGAGGCCGAACCGTGACGGTGGCGCAGGCCCGCTCGATCAAGTCGTACCGGATGTTCGCCGTACTCGCGGCGGCGACGTTGACGGTGCTCGGGCTCGGCTGGATCGTCGCCGGCGACTTCCGCAAATCGGCAGAAGGCGCCAATCAGCTCTACGACCGCTTCGGCGAGGGGCTCGACCTCATCGACAACATGCTCTTCGAGACCGGCGAAGTGCGGCGCATTCTGCTCTACGCACTCCACACCTCGGATGCGAACCTTCAGCTCGACTATGTGGATCAATCGCGATCGGCGGAGGGGCGCGTCAAACGTCTGCTCGACAGCCGGCCGCCGATTCTGTTGACCGAGCGAACCCAGGCCGCGCGCGAGTCGGTCGCCGCCGCCTGGACCGAGTATCTCGAGACGCGCGACGAGGTCGTCGGTCTGATTCTCGAGGGCAGCCTGCGCGAAGCGGTCGATCTGGACGAAGCGCTCGGGACCGCGCGATTCAACCGCGTCCGGAACGCGATCGCCGATCTCAAGACGAGCTTCAAGGCCGACGCCGCCACGCAGGTCGAAGCGGAGCGCGCGCGTTCCGGCCGCGCCATCGGGCGCCTCGTGTTGATCGGCGTGAGCGCGCTCCTGCTGATGATGATCGGCGTGTATCTGGTGAACCGGCGCGCCTCGCTCGAAGTCGTGCTGCGGATCAAAACCGACTTTCTGACGACGATGAGCCACGAGCTGCGCACGCCGCTGACCGGCGTGATCGGCATCACCGATCTTCTGCAGACCGCGCGCATTCCTCCCGATCAACGCGAGCTCGTCCGCATGCTGCGCACGAACGCGACCACGCTGCTCGGCCTCGTCAACAACGTGCTCGACTACTCACGCATCGAAGCCGGACTGATGGCGCTCGCGCCGCGGCGCTTCGCGATCCAGGCGGCCGTCGAGCAGGCGCTCGATTCGGTCAGCGAGATCGCCGCGCGCAAGGGTCTCGCGCTCGGATACGTCATCGCGCCGGGCGTACCGGATGTGATCGCCGACGAGGAGCGCGTGCGCCAGGTGATCCTCAACCTGCTGTCGAACGCCGTGAAGTACACCGAGACAGGTCAGATCGCGATTCATGTCGACGCGACGATCGAACGCGACGATGTGGTCGTGGTGGCGATCAAAGTCCGTGATACCGGCGTCGGCATTCGCGAGGAGCTTCAGCAACGCCTCTTTCAGTGGTTCAGTCAGATCGAGCCGGCCGGCGGGCGGCGAGTCGGCGGCACGGGACTCGGGCTGGCCATCTCCGATCGACTCAGCCGGCTGCTCGGCGGATCGATGGCGGTCGAGAGCCGCCCCGCAGAAGGATCGACCTTCACCTTCGTCTTCCGCGGAACCGCTGCCGGCGCCGCGGCGTCCTCGACGATCGACGCCGCGGACGTCCGCGGCGCACGCGTGCTCATCGTCTTCGGCCCCGGAATCGTCAGCGATCAAGTTCAATCGCTGCTGCGCACCTGGAACGTGCACATCCTCGAGCACGACGGGCATCGCGTTCACGCCGGCGACGTCGACGCTGTGATCCTCGATGCCGATGCGGCCGACGGCGCGCTCGCTGAGTCATTCGTCGACCACCGCGCCGACTGGGGACTGCAGGACCTCCCGTTGATCACGATCGCGCAACTGCGTCCCGCCCGGAAACGTGCCCCCACTCCGACGGAGCACGTTGTCACCGCGCCGGTCCGGATGCAGGCGCTGTACGACGCGCTCTGCGCGGCGATCGGTCGCGCGTCGCCTGGAGGCGAACACGCGGCCGCTTTGACGCTGGCGCTCGACAAGCGGCTCGACGTCCTCCTCGTCGAAGACAACGAATCGAACCGCCGGGTCGTCGCGCTGATGCTCGCCGAGCTCGGACTCGAGGCTGACGAAGCGGGCGGAGGACACGAAGCGGTGGAGCAGGCCGCGCGCCGGCACTACGACATCATCCTGATGGACGTGCAGATGCCGGATCTCGACGGCCTGGAAGCGACGCGGCGGATCCGCGCGCACGAGCAGGGACACCGCGCCACCATCGTCGCGTTGACCGCCAACGTGCTCGAAAGCGACGAAGCGCGGTGTCGCGCCGCCGGCATGGACGGCTATCTGCAAAAGCCTCTCAGCCTCGACACGTTGTCCGCCGCACTGAACACGGTCGCGGCTTCAGCTCCGTAAACAACCTCGCACGCTTCATGAGCTGAAAATTAATCCTGCCGCGCGGCGCACATCCGCCGCATCTTTTCTTCAAAAATGCGAGGGTTTCAGCGCGGGCCCGCGGCCCCAGCTCCGGTAGTCTTGCGCGCGCGACACACCCTTTGGCGGCGACGTACCGGGGATCACTCTCCGGTTGCGGATCCGCAGACCACCGGCGGCGTCATGCAATTCCGCGTGCGTCCGTCAAGATCGGTCGATCGGAGCCTGTGCCTGACATGCTGTCGTCCGCGGAATACTCGCAGGGACGCTGTCAGGGACAGTTGGTCTGCGCCGCGTGTCGCTGAACGAGCTCGACTCGAACAGCGTCAACGTCGTCGCCAATTCAATTAGATTTGAGGATTTGAGGAGTTGAGGATTTGAGGAGCTATTTGATTTGAGGATCTATCTGTCTTGCTTCTTTGGTCGATTGGGAATGGAAATAGATCCTTAGATTAGATAGATCCTCAGATCCTCAAATCCTCAAATCCTCAAATCTCCTTAAATCGGCATTAGACTCGCCCGGTGGCGCCGCGCGTCAAAGCCGGGTTCGTCGATCCGATGCTGCTCCTTCGCACCGACACGCTGCCTGACGAATCCGCCCGCTGGGACTATCAACTGAAGTTCGACGGCTACCGCGCCATCGCGTTCAAGACGCAGGGCAACGTGCACTTGCGCTCGCGCAACAACAAGGACTTCAGCCGCCGCTACCCGGCAGTCGTGCGCGGCCTGGCAGGACTGCCCAACGAAACCGCCATCGACGGCGAGCTGGTCGCGCTCGATGAGGGCGGCCGGCCATCGTTCAGCGCGCTGCAGAACTACGATCCGTCGAGCACGACGGTCCTTTATTACGTGTTCGACGTCATGGTGTTGAGCGGCCGCGACGTCACCATGCAGACGCTCGAAGCGCGGCGTCAGTTGCTGGAGCGGAAAGTTCACCCGACGCTCGCCGATCCGGCGCGCTACACCGGCGTCCTGAATGCCAGCCTCGCCGATCTCATTCACTCAGTGAAGGTCCACGGCCTCGAGGGCCTGGTTGCGAAGCGGCGCGGCAGCCGCTACGAGCCGGGGCAGCGTTCGGGCGCCTGGTTGAAGATGCGGATCAATCAGGGTCAGGAGTTCGTGATCGGCGGCTATACCGTCGGCACGAAGACGTTCGACGCGCTGATCTTCGGCTACTACGAAGGCGATCGATTGATCTATGTCGCCCGTACCCGCAACGGCTTCACGCCGGCGATGCGCCAGCAGCTGTTCAGGAAATTCCGCGGCCTCGAGATCCGCGAATGCCCATTCGTGAATCTACCGGAAGAGAAGAGCGGACGCTGGGGACAAGGGTTGACGAAGGTGAAGATGGCGCAGTGCCGCTGGCTGAAGCCGGTGCTGGTCGGGCAGTTCGAGTTCCTGGAATGGACCGGCGACCATCACCTGCGGCATACGAAGTTCATCGGCTT
>Ga0075435_100002556_pt1 | contig 12126 bp, 10 predicted proteins | sample RhiMethybrSRZTD4_FD_75302 | JGI IMG/M metagenome (GOLD analysis project Ga0075435, IMG submission 75302) | Populus rhizosphere microbial communities from Tennessee, USA - Rhizosphere MetaG P. TD hybrid SRZTD4 | ecosystem: Host-associated > Plants > Roots > Rhizosphere > Soil | place: USA... | reverse complement strand
ACGGAGCGGCCCTGTTTTGAGCTCGAAACACTTCTCCGCGAAGCCGCGCATCGCGATTACGGCCGGCGATCCGGCCGGCATCGGACCTGAAATCGCGGCTCGCGCCGCTGCCGACGCGTCGGTGCTCGCCGTCTGCGAGCCGATCATCTACGGGCCGTCCAACGGACAATCGTTTCAGCCGGGCGAGCTCAGCGCGGCGGCCGGCCGCGCCGCCTACGACGCGATCGTGCGCGCCGTCGCCGACGCGACGGTGCGATCGGTCGATGCGATCGCGACGGCGCCGATCAACAAGGAAGCGCTTCGGCTCGCCGGTCTGCCATGGAACGGGCACACCGACATGCTGGCGCACCTCACCGGCGCACGCGACGTCGCGATGATGTTCCACTCCGAGGCGATGCGCGTCGTGCTTGCGACGGTCCACATCGCCCTCGCCGACGTGCCGCGTGCGCTGACCCGGACGTCGCTCGAGGCGACGATCGATCTCACGGCACGCGAGCTGCCGCGATTCGGCATCGAGAAGCCGCGGATTGCGGTCGCGGGCTTGAATCCACACGCCGGTGAGCACGGCCTGTTCGGCCGCGAAGAGGAACTGGTGATGTTGCCGGCGATCGACGCGTGCCGCGCGCGGGGCATCGACGTCGCCGGTCCGTTTCCCGCGGACACGATCTTCGTCCGCGCGCGCAAAGGCGAATTCGACGTGGTCGTCGCCTGCTATCACGATCAAGGATTGATTCCGGTCAAGCTGGTCGCCTTCGGGCAGGCGGTGAACGTGACGCTGGGGCTGCCGATCGTGCGCACCTCGGTCGATCACGGAACCGCGTTCGACATCGCGGGCAAGGGCGTCGCCGATCCGCAGAGTATGATCGCGGCCGTGTTGTTAGCGGCGCGACTCGCTCCACCGCGTTGACGTTTCGTGGTGTCGTGGATGCAGGGATAGCGGTGGATAAAAGCGAACGCGAAAAAGCGCAGACGTCGATCGCCGAAAATCGGAAGGCGCATCACGATTTTCATCTCCTCGAGACCTTCGAGGCCGGGATCGTGCTGCTCGGGACCGAGGTGAAGTCGATTCGCGAAGGGCGCGTGAACCTGCGCGACAGCTTCGCGCGCGTCGAGGACGGCGAGGTGTTTCTCTACAACGTCAACATCAGCCCCTACAGCCATCGCGGCTACGCGGACCACGAACCGCTGCGGCGCCGGAAGCTGCTGCTGAATCGCGACGAAATCCGCAAACTGATCGGCAAGACCGTCGAGAAGGGGATGACGCTCGTGCCGGTCCGCCTGTACTACAAGAAGGGCCGAGTGAAGGTGGCGTTGAGCCTCGCCAAGGGCAAGAAGGAATACGACAAGCGCGAGACGATCAAGCGCCGCGAAGTGGATCGCGAGACGCGCGCGGCCATCAAATCGCGGCGCTAGTACAATGTCGCCGGTGAAGGTTCCCCTGCTCGATCTTCAAGCCCAATACCGGCCGCTCCGCGACGAGATCCTCGCCGCGATGACGCGCGTCGCCGACAGCCAGCGCTTCATCATGGGGCCCGAGATCGATGCGCTCGAAGCCGACTTCGCGCGGATGCTGGCCGTCAAGCACGCCATCGCGGTCTCCTCGGGCACCGACGCGCTGCTGCTCGCGCTGATGGCGCTCGGCATCAAGGCCGGCGACGAGGTGGTCACGAGCCCCTATTCGTTTTTCGCTACGGCAGGCGCCGTCGCACGCCTCGGCGCGCGGCCCGCGTTCGTCGACGTCGATCCGGCGACGTTCAACATCGATCCCGATGGTATTGCGGCGGCGATCACGCCGCGAACCAGAGCGATCGTGCCGGTCCACCTGTTCGGTCAGAGCGCCGATCTGGACGCCATCGTGCAGATCGCGGACCGCCACGGCATCCCGGTCGTCGAAGATGCGGCGCAGGCGATCGGCGCGACCTATCACGCGCGTGCGGTCGGCGGCATCGGCGCCGTCGGCTGCTTCTCGTTCTTCCCGAGCAAGAACCTCGGCGCGTTCGGCGACGCCGGGCTCGTCACGACCAACGACGATGGGCTGGCGAAACGAGCGCGGCTGCTGCGCATACACGGCATGGAGCCGAAGTACTACCATCACGTCGTCGGCGCCAACTTCCGGATGGACGCGCTGCAGGCGGCGATCCTCCGTGTGAAAGCGCCGCACCTGGCGGAGTGGACCGCGGCCCGGCGCGCAAACGCGGCGCGATATCGCGATCTCTTTCGCACCGCCGCTCTCGGCGACCTCGTCACGCTGCCCGCGGATCCGGCCGATCGGCTGCACATCTACAATCAGTTCGTCATCCGCACGCCCGAGCGCGACGCGCTGAAACGCCATCTCGAGGTCCAGGGCATCGGCACCGAGATCTACTACCCCGTGCCTTTCCACCTGCAGCCCTGCTTCGCGGATCTCGGCTACCGCCGCGGCGCGTTCCCGCACGCGGAGCGCGCGGCCGACGAATCGCTGGCCATTCCGATCTATGGCGAGCTGACCGCCGATCAACAGGAGTCCGTCGTGTCCGCGATCGGTGCGTTCGTCCATCGCCGGGTCGGAGCGGCGCGATGATCCGCGCCGGGTCGGCTCCCGCCGCGCACGGCCGACGGTCGACGACGAGCCGCATGCCCAGCGTCACGACACAGATCTTCATCGGACTGCTGCTCGGCATCGCCGTCGGCTACCTGTTCCCCGGATTCGGTGTCGCGGTGAAGCCGCTGGCCGACGCCTTCCTCCGCATGATCAAGATGATCATCGCGCCGCTGCTCTTCGCGACGCTCGTGGTCGGCATCGCCGGCACTGGCGATCTCAGGGCCATGGGCCGCATCGGGCTCAAGGCGATCGTCTACTTCGAGATCGCCACGACTATTGCGCTGTTTCTCGGGCTGGCCCTCGTCAACATCTTCAAGCCGGGCGCCGGCCTGGCGATGCCGATCGGCGCCGACACGTCGGCGGCCGCGGCGATGGCGCAGGGCCAGCAGCACGCCTGGGACATTTTTCTGCACCTGTTTCCGACGTCGGTCGTCGACGCAATGGCGCGCGGCGACATCCTTCAGCTGGTCGTCTTCTCGACGTTTTTCGGCATCGCGCTCGCCGCGATTGGACCGAAAGGACAGCCGGTCCTCGACGTCCTCGACAGCACCGCGCAGGTGATGTTCAAGTTCACCGGCTACGTGATGGCGTTCGCGCCGATCGGCGTCTTCGCGGCGATCGCGGCCACGGTCGGCGGAAAAGGCCTCGCGATCCTGTTCACGCTCGGCAAGCTCGTCGCGCTGATGTATTTCGGACTCGCCGTCTTCGTGCTGATCGTCGTCGGCGGCGTGTCGTATCTGATCCGCGTCCCGTTTTTCACCTTCCTCAAGGCGATCCGCGAGCCGTTCCTGATTGCGTTCACGACGGCGAGCTCCGAAGCGGCGCTGCCGAAGTCGCTCGAGGTCATGGAGCGGTTCGGCGTGCCGAAGAACATCGTCGGCTTCGTGCTGCCGACCGGGTACAGCTTCAATCTCGACGGCACCACGCTCTACCTGTCGCTGGCCAGCATGTTCGTTGCGCAGCTGGCCGGCCTCGAGATGACGCTCGGGCAGCAGCTGGTGATGATGCTGACCCTGATGCTCACCAGCAAGGGCGTGGCCGGCGTCCCGCGGGCCGCGCTTGTCGTCCTCACCGCCACGCTCACGCAGTTCGGCCTGCCGCTCGAGGGCGCGGCGATTCTCCTCGGCATCGATCAGATCATGGACATGGGGCGCACGTCGGTGAACGTGATGGGCAACTGCATCGCGACGGCGGTCGTGGCACGGTGGGAAGGCGTGTTCGACGATGCGCGGATGCAGAAGTTCGCCGTCGAGAAAGCGGCCTGATGCGCGTCGTCGTGACCGGCGCGGCCGGTCAGCTCGGCAGCGCGATCGCCGAGGAATTCCGCGAAACCCATGACACGGTTGCGCTCACGCGCCGCGAGCTCGACGCCGCGGACGATGCCGCCGTCGCCGCGACTTTCGATCGCCTGCGCCCGAACGTCATCGTCAACTGTGTCGCGTACAACTACGTCGACCTGGCCGAGGATCATCCGCTCGACGCGCTGAGCGCGAATGCGTTCGCCGTTCGCGCGCTCGCGCGCGCGGCCGAGCGGCACGACGCGGCGCTCGTTCACTACAGCAGCGATTTCGTCTTCGACGGCAAAGCGTCTTCGCCGTACCTCGAAACGGATCGGCCCAATCCGCAGAGCGTGTACGCGTCGTCGAAGCTGCTCGGTGAGTGGTTCGCGGCGGACGTGCCGCGCAGTTACGTCCTTCGCGTCGAGAGCCTCTTCGGCCGCGCCGCCGCCGGCCCGGAGCCGAAAGGCAGCGTCGCCGTCATCCTCAATGGGCTGCTCGCCGGCGAATCGCCGAACGTGTTCATCGACCGCACGATTTCGCCAACCTACATCATCGACGCCGCGCGGGCGACACGACGCCTCGTGGAATCGGCCGCGGCGCCGGGTCTCTATCACTGCGTCAACTCGGGCTCGTGCACCTGGATCGAGTTCGCAACCGAGCTGGCGCGCCAGCTCGGCATCGAGCCGAAGTTGACCGCCGTGCGGGTCGCCGACCTGACGCGGCGCGCCGTCCGGCCGCAGTACTGCGCGCTGTCGAACGAGAAACTGCGATCGATCGGCATCGACATGCCGTCGTGGCAGGATGCGCTCAGCCGGTACTTGAGCTCGGTCCCCGCGCCCCGGCCGAGCGTTTAGGAACCGTTATCGTCGCGCTGTTGTCTGTAGCGGCGTATTTCTCTCGTGCAACGATTTGGATCGATATCGTCAGTCTTGGATGACGAGGTCGCTGATAAGCCTGCCGACGGCGAGGCACGACGTGAGTCCGGGCGATTCGATGCCTGACGCCTGCACGACGAGCGGATTCCGCCGATCGCGCTCGATGAGAAAATCGGCGAACGATGCGCTCGGGGGATGGATTTTCGCGCGGATGCCGCTGCCTCCAAGGCGCAGGTCTTTCACGGTGATGTCGCGGAGAAGGCGCCGCGCCGGCTCGACGAACGCTTCGACCGGCAAGCGATCGCTCTCGTAGTCGTCCTTGCGGTCCTGGAACCGCGCCGTCGGTCCCAGCCACACGTCGCCGTTCGTGGTCTTCACGATGTGGACGCCGAGGCTGTGTTGATGCGGCAGCGGATACACGAGCCCGTTGACGATCGATCGTTTCGCCGTCGTCAATTCCACGTACTCGCCGCGGCACGGATAGATGGTGAACGACTCGCCGCCGAGCATCCGCGATACGTCGTCTGCGTACAGCCCGGCGGCATTCACGACCATGCTCGCCGCGATTTGCTCGCGTTCGGTGTGCAGAATCATCGCGTCGCTTTCGCGGTTGGCGCGGACGAGTGTGGTGCCGGGGAGAAAGATCGCGCCCGCCTCAGTGGCCCGACGCAGCAGCGTCTTCACCAGCTCCTCGGCGTTGACGACGCCCGTTTCAGGAGACCAGAGCGCGGCAACCGCGCTCACCGCCGGCTCGCGCTCGTCGATGAACGCGCGATCGACGAGTTCGAGCCCTTCGACGCCGTTCGCCTCGCCGCGAGCCTTCAGCGCCTCGAGCTGGTCAATCTCGTCTTCGTCGTGCGCGACGATGAGCTTGCCGCACTTGCGATGGGGAACGTCGTAGCGCTCGCAGAACTCATACAGGAGCCGGCGGCCGTCCACGCAGAGTCGTGCCTTGAGCGAACCGGGCGGATAGTAGATGCCGGCGTGGATGACGCCGCTGTTGTGCGTGCTCGTGTCCAGCCCTGGACGTGGGTGGCGCTCCAGCACGCACGCCGAATGGCCGCGCTCGGCAATGGCGAGCGCGGACGCGAGTCCGGTGACGCCGGCTCCGACGATGGCGACGTCGATACGTTCCACGGCGGGCGGGTCAGCCGGCCTCAGCGGCTCGGATGAGGCGCGCGGGCGTGCCGGCGACCACCGCGCCGTCGGGAACATCGCGTGTGACGACCGCGCCGGCGCCGATCATCGCGTCCGATCCGATGGTGATGCCGCAGAGGATGACGGCGCCGCTGCCGATCGAGGCACCCCGCCGGACGACCGTGGGCACGACCGACCAGTCGGCCTCGGTCTGCAGCCGGCCATCGATCGACGCGCGCGGGTACTTGTCGTTGATGAACATGACGCCGTGCCCGACGAACACATCGTCTTCGATGGTCACGCCTTCGCAGATGAACGTGTGCGAGGAGATCTTGCACCGCGCGCCGACGGTGGCGTTCTTCTGGATCTCCACGAACGCGCCGAGCTTGACGTCGTCACCGACGCGGCAGCCGTACAGGTTGACGAGCTGCGGCTGCGGGATGACGACACGATTGCCGAGGGTCACGCTGTCTGCAACAGGCATCAGATGGCTCCGTAGGAATGGTCCCGCATCAGTCGCGATAACCGACGGCCGCGTAGTCGAGATGCGTGAACATCAGGTTGTTCAGGATCACCGCGTTCGCGTTCAGCGTGTGCGCGATCCGCGACACCTCGACCGCGAGCGGATCGGTCGACGACAGGAGGTCGGCCGGCAGGTCGACGGTTTTCATCTTCATGTGCTCGGGAACCGGCGCGCTGTACTGCAGGACGACCCGCGTGAAACCGTGCGCGCGCAGCAGGTACTGCAGCGTTTCGGGGTGCAGCGGACGGACATGCGTGAAGTCGCGGAGGTAGCTGCTGAAGAAGGCGAGCCAGCACGCCGGGTTGATCGTTTCGAGCACGATCGGCGCATTCGGGCGGAGCGCGCGCGCGAGCGCATCGATCAGCCGCAGGAGATACGCCGGCTCGAGATGCTCGACGACCTGCGTCGCGATCGCGCCGCCGATCGATTCGGGCGGCAATCCTTCGACGAACGCCAGCGCGTCGCCGTGAACGACGTCGAGCCCGCGCCCGCGCGCAACCGCCGCCATTTCACCGTTCGCGTCGACGCCGCGCGCGCGGACGCCGGCGTCGTTGAGCGCGGCGAGGAATTCGCCGCGTCCACATCCGATGTCGACGACGTCGCTGGCGCCGGCGAAGAGCGGCAGGTACTGCCGCAGGCGCGCGGCGATGGCCGCGTCCGACCCGCGGAATTCGTCCTCGAACGCGACGTAGACGGCATCCGCCGGAACCGCCGCGGACGGGGGAGCGGCGGCGACGCCGGCCGCGGCCGGCGCCTCGAGCGATCGGACCGCGCGCCGCATGACGCCGACCTGGGTTCTCAGTTCTGCAATCATCTCGTGCGCGGTGTCGATGCGCGCGACGCCGGCGCGCGCGTCGGCCGCCAGCGCACGATCCTTGGTCTCGACCAACGCGGTGATCTTCTGCAGCAGCAGGATGAGCGAGGTCGCGAGGCGATCGAAATCCTCACGGGCCAGCGGCCGCCCGTGCGTCTCATTGACAACGCGATCGAGGGTTGTCAGTGCAGAGTTGTACGCGGTGTCAGCGTCTCGCCGCTCGCGCTCGAGCCTGTCGAGGTCATCCGTGGTCATGCTACACTGATGGACTTTCGAGATGTCGAAGCGGGCCATTATCACCGGAATCACCGGCCAGGACGGATCCTACCTCGCAGAACTGCTGCTCACGAAGGGCTACGAAGTGGTGGGGACGGCGCGGCGCGCGAGCGCGCCGAACTACTGGCGCATTCAGCATCTCGTCGATCGCATCACGTTGAAGCCGGCCGATCTGCTGGATCAGCTTTCGATCCTGCGGCTCATCGACGAAGTGCGTCCGCACGAGATCTACAACCTCGCGGCGATGTCGTTCGTGCCGGCGTCCTGGGATCAGCCGATGCTGACGTGCGAGTACAACTCGCAAGGCGTCACGCGCGTGCTCGAATCAATTCGTCAGGTCGATTCGTCGATCCGCCTCTATCAGGCCTCGTCCAGCGAGATGTTCGGCAAAGTTCGCGAGGTGCCGCAGACCGAGCAGACGCCGTTCTATCCGCGAAGCCCCTACGGCGTCTCGAAGGCGTTCGCCCACTACATCACCGTCAACTACCGCGAGAGCTACGATCTGTTCGCGGTGTCGGGGATGCTGTTCAACCACGAGTCGCCACGCCGCGGTCTCGAGTTCGTCACCCGCAAAGTCACCGACGGCGTCGCGCGCATCAAACTCGGTGCCGCGAGCACGGTGACGCTCGGCAACCTCGACGCCCAGCGCGACTGGGGGTTCGCCGGCGACTACGTCCAGGCGATGTGGCTGATGCTCCAGCAGGAGCGCCCCGAGGACTACGTCATCGCCACCGGCATCAGCCATTCGGTCCGCGACCTCGTCGACGTCGCGTTCTCGCACGTGGGGCTCGACTGGCACAAGTACGTCACGCTCGATCCGAAACTCATTCGCCCCGCTGAGGTCGATCGCTTGATCGGCGACAGTACGAAAGCACGCACGCAGCTCGGCTGGAAACCCACGGTCGATTTCGAAGGCTTGATCAACATGATGGTCGACGCCGATCTCGAGCGCGTCGCGGCGGCGCCGCGGCTCGCCGATCGGCTCCAGACGCCGTAGCACACCGGTTCTTCAAACCAATAGGTCACCATAGGTCACCATGAACGCCTTGCACGATCGCATTCAATCCCGGCACGCCCGCGTCGGCGTCATCGGTCTCGGCTACGTCGGCCTGCCGCTGGCCGTCGAATTCGCGCGCGCCGGGTTCACCGTCGTCGGCTTCGACGTCGACAGCTCGAAGACGGATCAGATCAACGACGGCATCAGCTACATCCCTGACGTGCGACAGGCCGACCTCGCGGCGCAGGTCAAGGCGGGACGGCTGCGCGCGACCACGAACATGGCCGAGCTCGGCGACGTCGACGTGATCGACATCTGCGTGCCGACGCCGCTGCGCAAGACGAAGGATCCGGATCTCTCCTACGTGGTCCGGTCGGTGGAAGCCGTGGCGGCGACGCTGCGGAAGGGACAGCTGATCATCCTCGAGTCCACGACCTACCCGGGCACGACCGACGAAGTCGTTCAGCCGATGCTCGAAGCAAACGGACTCAAGGCCGGCGCCGATTTCTTTCTCGCCTTTTCGCCGGAGCGCGTCGATCCCGGCAACGAGCGATTCACCACCCGGAACATTCCCAAGATCGTCGGCGGGTCGGATGCGGCGAGCACGAAAGTGGCCGCGGCGCTCTACGGCGCGACCGTCGAGACCGTGGTACCGGTCAGCTCGACGAAGGTCGCAGAGATGGTGAAACTGCTCGAGAACACGTTTCGGGCGGTGAACATCGGCCTCGTCAACGAGGTCGCCCAGATGTGCCACGCGATGGACATCGACGTCTGGGAGGTCATCGAGGCGGCGAAGACCAAGCCGTTCGGGTTCATGCCGTTCTATCCCGGGCCCGGCCTCGGCGGCCACTGCATTCCGATCGATCCGTTCTACCTGTCGTGGAAGGCGCGCCAGAGCGGATTCGAATGCCGCTTCATCGAGCTCGCCGGCCACGTGAACGGCTCGATGCCCGAATTCGTGCTGGCGCGCGTCGTCGATGCGCTGAATGAATCACGCAAGCCGGTGAACGGATCGCGGGTGCACGTCTACGGCGTCGCGTACAAGCGCGACGTCGGCGACGTGCGTGAGTCGCCGGCGCTCGACATCATCGCGCTGCTCGACAGGCGCGGCGCCGTCATCTCGTACAGCGATCCGTACGTACCGCATCTCGAAGAGGGCGGACACTCGTTCACGGCTGTCTCCGAGGCCGAGGCGCTGCGCGGCGGCGTCGACTGCGTGGTGATCGTCACCGACCATTCGGCGTTCGACTGGAACCTGTTGGTCACGAGCGGCGTGCCGATCGTCGATACGCGGAACGCGCTGCGCGGGTTCTCGTCGCCGAACATCGTCAGGCTGTCGGGACGCGTCACGACGAGCGCCACCGACGTGTGAGCTCGAGCGCGATCCGTCAGGGCGCCGTGCCCTGACGGCGGCTCATCAACGTTCCCATCACCTTCTCGTCGAACGACTTCGGACTGAGTAGCGATCGGACGAAGCCCCAGACTTCGGCGCGCCTGCGCCAGAGGACGGCGATGGCGCGCGTCGTCAGCATGCGGCGCAGCGGGAAGTAGCCGAGCTCGCGCAGCGAGAGCAGGCCCCAGAACAGAAAGTCGGTCTGCACGCCGCCCGGCGCGAGATCGATGCGGACGCGCATCGAGATGTGAACGAAGGCGACGACGTTCTTCGCGATCGCGTCGGCGAGAATCCCCTCGCCGATCCGGACGATCGCCGCGCCATCCGGCGGCGGCGCCGCGAGCCGGCGGACTTCCCGTTTTCTGAAATCGAGCACCCAGTAGGGCAGCGCGTCCGACGGGACGAAGAAGACCATCGGCCTCCTCAGCACGAGCCGGACCAATGGCGGCAGCGATCGGAGGAAACCGCCAAAGTGACGCTCGAAGGCGTCGAAGGTGAGGGTGATGGCGCGCTCGTCGATCTCTTCCTGCTCTATCTTCGGCGCCCACTGCAACGCGAGGCGGTCAATCCACTCGTCCTGCCGTTCGTAGTAGTCGTTCTGCTGCAGCGCGAACCCCGAGTCGGCGCTCCAGCTGTCGCCGGGCACCATCAGCACGGTCTTCGTCGCGGCCGCGACGTCGGAGGTGGCCATCGCGGCGGCGACTTCCGGAGGGCGGACCGCATAGGCATTGCATGGCCGGCTCTCCGGGTGCAGAAAGGCCACCATGCTGGCGAACGGGATGGCGTACTGCGGGCGCAGCTCGCGGATCGTCTCGATGAACGTTTCGAGAAAATCTTCGCGCGTCATCAGCTTGGCGTCCGCCGGATCGGCGATGTCGTAGCAGTTCGGGTAGGCCTGGGCGAACGAGTGACTCTTGAAGAGAAACATCGGCCGTCCGAAGGTCTTCAGAAGGGGCTTCACCGACGGGCCGTTGATCTTGCAGTCGTTCATGTCGGCGAGGACCACGCCGTTGCGCTCGACGACCAGCGCGCTGTCGTCGGGCCCGTACTGATACGACGCCAGCCGGGTGCCGCTCGGTAGTGTCAGCACGTCGCCGTGCGGCAGTTCAGCGATGTCCTTGAAGCCCAGATGATCGAGCTCGTGGCGCGACACATCGACCGCGAACCGCGGGATGAGCACGCGCGCCGTCTTCGCAATCCGGCGCAGCGACGGATAGTGAAAGTGATCGAAGTGGTGATGCGAGACGTAGACGATGTCGGGATTGAAGTACTCGGGCAACAGCGCGGCGTTCGGCGGAAAGTGCCACCACGATCGCCAATAGCACGATCCCGAGAGCCAGGGGTCGACGAGGATCCGCTCGGCGCCGGTCTCGATGTACAGACACGCGTGTCCGATAACTGTGAATCGCATGGCTCGAACGTCCTAGGTTATCAATCTCTCGGCTGTTCTGCTGCGCGGCTCGTCCAGGAGCTGATCGGTGCGTCCGCCTGCGTGGGCAGGTCGTTCGCGTCGATGCGCGGCGTGGTCAGCATGTCTGGCCCGGCGACGCGCGCCAGATCCGGCCGAGTCGTGAATGCCACGCCGCACCCCCGAGCACGCAGCAGATCAACGCTATCCTCGTCGTGCTCACCGTTGGCGTACGAATACGCGAACCGCTGACGCGAGCCGCCGATGGCGTCGATCACGCGAAGCGCGCCATCGATTTCGCGCGCTTGATCGTCTCTCGACAGCGTCGGCAGCCGGAGATGCCGGTCGCCGTGGGCACCCACGGTCATACCCGCGGTTTCCAACTCCCGCGCTTCAGCGGCGGTCATGTACAGCTCGCCGGCAAACGCCGCCTCGTCGGACGAGACTCGCTCGCGGAACAACGCGTCGACGAGCCCCCGGCGGATCGCCTCCGGCAGCGCGTGCTGAAGGAGACGCTTCACGTAGACGACCTCGGCTGAGTCCCACCGCGACGGTTTCCACCATTTGGCGCGATATTCTGCCGGCGAGGGCAGCCGGCCGGGGCGCAACTCGCGGACAATCGCCTCGTCGATGGCGTCCACGAGCGAACCCACCTCGTCGCTCATCGCGAGAATGTATTGGATCTTGTTGACGTCGAGGACCTGCCGGTCGAGCATCGACGACGACACCGGAAAGAACACCGCCGGAATCGACGATGCGTGGAGCAGCGGAAGCACGTAGCGATGGTGATCCCGGTAGCCATCGTCGAAGGTCAGGACGATCGGCCGCGGCGGCAGCGGCGA
>Ga0075435_100002552_pt1 | contig 12131 bp, 10 predicted proteins | sample RhiMethybrSRZTD4_FD_75302 | JGI IMG/M metagenome (GOLD analysis project Ga0075435, IMG submission 75302) | Populus rhizosphere microbial communities from Tennessee, USA - Rhizosphere MetaG P. TD hybrid SRZTD4 | ecosystem: Host-associated > Plants > Roots > Rhizosphere > Soil | place: USA... | reverse complement strand
TTCTCACGTTTACAGCGAGAGAAGTCATGGTGCCGTTCAGATGCGATGTTCATGGGTGCATGAGCGAGTTCCTCGAAGCGGTGGAGGCGGGGGGCGTCACGAGGTTGGGCGATGATATGCTTGGATCGCTGTGCGGTTCGTCAACTCCCTCGCGAGCCTTGCTCTTGCTGTCAGCGTCATCGGCAGCGCGACGCAGACGTATGCGTTCGCGACCGGCGCGGCCACCAGTGGTGGCATTTCGGCGACCCGGGCCGTCGCGGTCCAGTCGGTCTGGGCGATTCGGCTGCCTGCGGGGGCTGTGGCCTCGCGAGACGGCGCCCGATTCAAAGTCGCCGCTCGTTGGGTCCAGTTCCACACTGGGGCCCTCACAGTCCCAGTTGTTCCTAATGCGCTCGATCTCTCCAGCGCGTTGTTTTGTTCAGTAGCCGTCCTTAGCCAGTCCGCCTCGCTTTCGTCGACACCTGTTCGCGCACCTCCAACTTCCCTCTGAACTGTCGCTCCTGAATTTTGTCGGACCACCTGACGTGAGTGTGTCGCGTCCGTTGGTCTTCCGACCATGGCGGTTTTACGGGGGATAGGTGTGGCTGCGGACGAAATCTTCATCGTGCTACTTGTGCTGGTTTTCTTCGGATGGGTTGCAATCATGGCCGTGCGTTCGCGGCGGTGAGACACAGCCAACGGTCCGGACATCTTTCCCGTACGGAACGAGTCTGCGCCCACCGAGACTCGACCGGCGCCGGATCGTCAAGGACATTCACGCGAGATCGGCGTGACGTCGTGCAGTCAAGCAAGATGGAGCCGGCAAACTCGGCGTCCGAAAGCACGATGAGGCCCTCGGTCGAAGCCGGAGGCCGCGTGCCCTGCAACACCCTACGAAGATTCTCCAGTGAGGCGTCGGCCAGTGGCTGATTAGGACGTGATGCACCAAGTCCCTCTCCTCATCAACATCGCCGTGGCGCTCGGATACGCGTTGGTCGGTGGTCTGATCGCACGCAGACTGGGCTTGCCGACAATTGTCGGTTACCTGCTCGCGGGCGTTGCCCTCGGGCCTTTTACGCCGGGATTCACCGGCGACATCGCGGCGATCCAGCAACTCGCCGAGCTGGGAGTGATCCTCCTGATGTTCGGCATCGGGCTTCACTTCTCCCTGCGAGATCTCTGGATGGTTCGTGACATCGCGATTCCCGGCGCGCTCATCCAAATGGGCCTCGCCACTGTAATCGGCTGCTGGATGGCGGTCAGCTGGGGATGGTCGCCGAGCGCTGCACTCGTACTCGGAGTCTCGATTTCAGTGGCCAGCACTGTCGTTCTGCTACGTGGCCTGATGGACCTCGGTGTCCTCGAGACGCCGCACGGACGGGTGGCGGTTGGCTGGCTCGTACTCGAGGATCTCGCAACAGTTGCCCTTCTCGTGCTCCTTCCCGCGATGCTGTCTACCGGTGGACCAGCCGCATCGCACGCCGCTGGTCTGGCGATCGCTAAGGCGGTTGTCTTCATTGCACTGATGCTGTTTCTCGGCAAGCGGGTGATTCCGGCGATGCTCAGCGCGATTGCAGCTACTCGGTCGCGTGAGTTGTTCGTACTCGTTGCGCTAGCCGTAGCCGTCGGTACGGCGCTCGCCTCGGCAGAGGTCTTCGGCGTCTCCCTGGCGCTCGGCGCGTTTGTCGCGGGCGTTGTCGTTAGTGAGTCGCCGCTCAGCCACCAGGTCGGCGCAGACCTGCTGCCGTTCCGCGAAGCGTTTGCCGTGCTCTTCTTCGTGTCCATTGGCATGCTGGTGAATCCGGGCTATCTCTGGACGAACTGGCCGCACGTTGCAGCCGTTACGGCTCTCATCGTGATCGGCAAATCGGTGATCGCGGCCCTCGTCGGTTTTGCCTTCCCCTATCCGGCGCGCACGGCGCTTATCGTTGCAGCCGGGTTGAGCCAGATTGGCGAATTCTCTTTCATAGTCGGTCAGGCGGGCCTGAATATGGGCGTGCTGAATGAAACGCAGTACTCGCTTATTTTGGCCGGTGCGATTGTGTCCATTACGCTAAATCCGTGGATGTTCAGGCTGATCGATCCCATCGAGCACCGTCTCCGGCGACGTCAGTGGCTCTGGTCAAAGTTGAACCGACACGGCCCGGAGATTGCCCGCCCCGAGGATCGTCTCGCCGCACACGTGGTGATCGTGGGGTGCGGCCGAGTGGGACGACACATCGCCGAAGTTCTGGGCCGGATCGGCGTGCCACGACTCGTCGTCGAAGCCGATGCCATCCGGACGAAGCGCCTGCAACAACTCGGAGTCCCTGTGCTGTTCGGCGACGCGGCAAACTCCGAAATCCTGAGCCACTGCGGATTACAGCGGGCCCGAGCGCTCGTCATTACAGTGCCGGATGACACTTCGGCTCTTACGACGGTCACTACCGCACGTCGGCTGGCGCCCGACCTGCACATCATCACTCGGGCCTCGACGTGGGAAGGCGGGCGGTACCTGAAGGAGGCGACGGCGACTGCCGTCGTTCGCCCAGAGCTTGAAGGCGGCATTGAGATCGTACGTCGGACGCTGCTTGGCCTCGATTTCTCGGCATACGATGTTCAGCGGTATACGGACGCTCTGCGTCGAGAGGAACTGGGTCCGCCGTCGGCTCACGGTGATCAGTTGCTCAACCAGCTCGCCCAAACCGTGGGTAATCTTGATCTCGCTTGGGTTGCGATCGCACCGGGAAGTGCGATCGCGGGTCAGACGCTGGCCGCCTCGAACATGCGGGCAAGGACCGGCGCGTCCATCGTGGCCATCAGCCGCGGTCAGGGAGTCGTCAGCAATCCGGGACCAGCGGAGTTGTTGACTCCTGGCGATCGTGTTGCTGTGCTCGGCAATCGACTCGAGATCGAACAAGCCGCCCGGTTGCTTTTGAATTCCACTGACGCATCGGCATTGCAGTCAATCCGCGATTGAGGACGATTGCAACGACATGTGAACCGATCATAGAGCTCGCCTGAGCGACACACGCGTGAGACTTCAGACAAGTCCTCTACAGGTTCGACGATAGATGAGGCCTACACCGAACGGTATCGGGTCAAGGCTGTATTTGTGTTATCGCGAGCAGGGGACAGGGCCGTTTGGTTCGTGTGCGATACAGAAGAAAGCACGCAGTTTGCGGTTTGGGTGCAAAGAACCAGCGTGCGTCGAGCGGCGTCTAACCTTGAGTACTCAGAGATCCAGCTCGAGTTGGTTTCGCAAATCGCAGAATGCTTGCGAGGTGCCATGTGAAGCTGCGGACGACACTCAGTGTCGTCATGACCGTTGTTGGAGCGATAGCAGTTGGTGTCGCCCTGGCGCTGGTCATTCTGACGTCTTCGCTTTACGAAGCCGGTCTCAAGCTGGGTGGCGCTACGGAGCGGGTTCGGCTCCTCATGGAGCTCGAGTCATACGCGTTGCAGCATGTCCGCGAGTCCGCAAGATCTGAGTCGCAGCCGGCAATCGACGTCATCGGTCGGCTTCGCGAGACGTTTGGGTCCGACCTTCACGACGACGTTGAACGGCTCGATGAGATGATCCTGTTGCTCGCCAGGGCGTCGACGCCCGCCGAGCGGGATTCAAGGTTTGACGCCCTCGTTCGGGACCTCCGGGGCGTTGTGGCGCGCGAAGGCACGGGCGCCCGGCGCGCCATGGCCGATGCCGCCTCATGGAATCGCGTTGCCAACATCACGGGTCTCGTGGCCATCGCCGTCCTACTCGTGGGGGTTGCTGGTGTGCTCGCCTGGCTCTGGCGCAGTGCATTGCAGCCGCTGGTGACAATGATTGAAACGATCCAACGCTTTGCGACGGGCGATGCAAACGCGCGCGCCGAGGAGGAAGGGCCAAGCGAGATCCGGCAGATTGCGGTCGCCTTCAATGACATGGCGGTCTCGCTCGGCAGGCAGCGAGAGCAACAGCTCGCCTTCATAGGCGGGGTTGCACACGATCTCCGCACACCCCTTAACACTCTTCTGGTCGCCGTCGCACTTCTGGACCCGCCATCATCCGACTCTGTGCGCGTTCGCGAGCGCATTCGGCGTCAGATCGATCAGCTGGAGCGCATGATCGGCGACTTGCTGGATCGCACGCGAATTGAGACCGGCCGGTTCGAACTTCATCGCGAAGATTGCGACTTGCGCGATCTTCTTTCTCGGGTCCTGGACATCCAGCGAGATTCTGCAGCGACGCGAGCGTTCAACCTCCTGCTGCCACACGAGCCGGTCTGGGTGTCATGTGACGCGCTACGAATCGAGCAGGTGGTGAATAATCTGCTCAGCAATGCGGTGAAATATTCTCCCGAATCGGGTGACGTCGAGGTTGTCCTCGAACGCAACAACTCGACAGCCGTGTTGTCGGTGACGGATCACGGCATCGGGATGACGCCGGGCGATCGGTCGAAGGTGTTCGAGCCATTCAGGCGCGGCGAGAACGTAGGGAACATTGGCGGCACTGGCTTGGGTCTCTCCGTTGCCTGGAAGATCGTTGAGGCGCACGGTGGCAGTATTGACGTTCGCAGCGAACCTGGTTTGGGCAGCGTGTTTTCTGTGCGATTGCCCCTTGTTGCAGATCCCGATCCAAACCGCCACCGTTCAGGCCGAACAGCCGAATCGGCGTCGCTCCTGAGCCGGTGAGACTGCGATCACGAAACGATGCCTTTGCGTACCGCGTAAAGCACGATTTCCACTGCGCTGTGCACGTCGAGCTTTTCCATGATGCGGGCACGATGCGTTTCGACCGTGCTCGGACTGAGATGCAGGATCTCTGCGATCTCCTTGTTTACTTTCCCCTCAGCAATTAACTGGAACACTTCGCGTTCTCTCTCCGACAACGTGTCGTAGCGATCGGTGATGCCCCGCTCGGCGTTTCGTCGCACGTAATCATCCAGCATGATCCGAGAGATTGCCGGGCTGAAAAACGATTTGTTTTGCGTCAACGCCGTGACCGCCCGCAACAGATCGTTTCCGGCTGAATCTTTCAACAGGTACCCGTGCGCGCCGGCTTTGAGCGCACGTGTCACGTAGACTTCGTCGGCGTGCATGCTCAGGACCAGCACGCGTGTGGATGGCAGGCGCCGGACGATCTGTTGGATGGCGTCGACACCGCTCAGTAGCGGCATGGCGAGGTCGAGGACAACAAGGTCAGGCTTCAGTTCGAGGGCCTGGCGCACCGCCTGACGACCATCGGCGGCTTCACCGATGACCTCCCAGCCAGAGTGCGCCTCGATAATCTTCCGCAAGCCTTCACGCACCAGTGTGTGATCGTCGGCGAGGAGGATCCGTACGGTTGCCATGTCAGGCCCTCGTCGTCAGCGGGAGTTCGATTGTGAGGCGCGTTCCTTTACTGCTCTTGCCTTCGATTCGAAACGTGCCGCCCAACTCAGACACACGCTCGCGAATGCCCACCAATCCCAGCCCGTCCCGGCGAGCACCCGTTCCGGCGCCGGCGGCCTGCAGTCCAACGCCGTCATCTTCCACCGTCACGATCACGGATGACGCCAGTCGCTGTACGAAAACGCGACAAGCGGTCGCCTGAGCGTGTCGGGACACGTTCGTCAGCGCCTCCTGTATGACCCGGTACACGCAGACTTCGACATCGATCGGCAGGCGATCGCTCAGGCGATCGTCGACGAGCTCTGTCCGGACGCCCGTCCGATCCGAGAATTTGCGCAGATACCACTTGAGGGTGTCGGGGAGACCGAAGTCGTCCAGCATGCTTGGTCGCAGTAACTGCGATAAATCACGAACGCCACCAAGCGCGCGTTGCGCGACCGTTCTTGCCTCGTGGATCGCTGCGGCCGCGCGCCCGTCCATGCCCACCGCACCTTCTGCGACAGCGAGCTCGACATCCACCGCGGTCAGTGCCTGTCCAATCTCGTCATGGAGTTCCCGTGCGATCGCTCGGCGTTCGTCCTCCTGCGCTCGGACGAGCCTTCCCGACAAATGTTTCAGTTCTTGTCGGCTCCGTTCGACCTCGGCGTGTTCTTCGCGAACGGTCACCTCGAGCCGGCGGACGTACCACGTCGAAAGCATCGCAATGGCCAGGCCGACGACGACCGCAATCGCCGTCGTCTCCCATATCGTGCGGCGCACTAGCCGATTCGCTTCGCTCAGCTCTCGTTGCTCACGAGCGGCATTTTCGGCCATCACTTGTCGGATCTCGTCTGACAGATACACGATGGCATCACGTTTCGGAATGACTTCGGTATGGAGGCGGCGCTGCGCGACCGCCCGGTCATCGGGCGCTGGTACGACGAGTCGTACGGCGGCGTCCCAATAATCACGAAGCTCGTCTTCGAGGCGCATCCAACCGTTACCCTCGTCGACCGAGTCAATGGCCTTGTACTGCTCGAGCTCCTGATTCACCTGCGCCTGCAAGGTGCGTAGATGGTCGCCGGCGACCGCTGCTGCTGTGGACGCGCCGTCGGCTTCGATTAGGGCATCGCGAACGTAGATCGAGCCGAGAAGCACCTGGCTCCGGACCGCGAACAACAGCTCGTGGGCCCTCGTATGTCGGGCGTGAATGGCCGCACTTCGCTCCTGCGTTTCGGCGAGGTGCTCCGTGAAATATGCCGTCGAGGCCAGCCATACCGTGAAGATCACCAGAAAGCCAGTCAGCAACGCCGCCTTGATGGTCGTGGGCGGGCGCATCATCGATCGATCTTATCCCCGGCACGAGAGTGATCTGTCGCGTCCGGTCTCTGAACGCGAAGAATACTGCCTCGGCCTGACACCGCCCACCGTCGAACTCTCCTAGAGTTGAATTGCAAGTTCGCAGCGCTGACCGTGGAGGAACCAATCTCCAGCGCTGCGCCGCCCAGTTCTCGTCGCCCCGCGCGCGAAAGCTGCGAGCTCGCTGCATTGAATTCGAGGACTCATCATGTCCGGCAATAGACCTCTCTGGTGGCGGCAATCCTTTACGCAGTCCGCTACCGGACTGGCGCAGCAACTGGTGGTCGTGACGGATATCGATGGGAGCTTGCTCGAGGCGAGTACGCGGTCCCTGCCCGATGAGCGGGCGGCCCTCGAATTCCTCGCCGCGCGTGGAATCCCGCTGATCATCAATTCGAGTCGGACTCGCGCCGAAATCCACCGGCTCCACCAGACAGTACAGATGCTCACGCCATTCATCAGCGAACACGGAAGTGCCCTCTTCATTCCGCACGGCTGCTTTCCATTTGTTCCGAAGCGGGCGCAGCCCGCCGTCGGCGGCGACGTCATTGAGTTCGGCCGGCGATACCACGAAGTCGTGGATGCCCTGAGGCAGGCTAGCCGAGAGCTAGGCGTGGAGATTGTGGGTTTCGCTGAGTTGACGATCGAAGACGTCGCCAAGGAGCTCGGGGTGCCTGTCGTGGAAGCGCAGCTCGCAAAGCTGCGCGAGTACACCGAGCTGTTTCGAATCGTCGATGAGAAGGACGCGACGCGGAGCCGCTTGTGCAAGGCGCTTGGCTCGCGAGGGCTGCGGTGTGCCCGAACCGGTAGCCATAACCTGGTCACCGCGACCCGGGACCGCGCCGAAAGTCTTCGGGTGCTGGAGGCGATATGGACGCAAGCGTGGGGAGACCCTTTCCTCATCGGATTAGGCGACAGCGAGGATGACGTCGCATGGCTGCGGCACGTCGACGTCGCCATCTTCGTTCAGAACGAGCGTGTGGGCGGCGTACCCGCACGCGTGTTGTCGAAGTTGCCCACGGTGCACGTGACGCGCTGGTCTGGCCGGCGAGGATGGAGCGAGGCGATCTTTGAATTTGTTGGGGCTCACTGTGGACGCATCTTTTCGAGCACCTCACCGAGGCGCCGGATCTCCTCTCCGTAGCGTCCCCAGTCGCCGTTGCGTTGCGACTGGATCGCGTTCCGATAGTGCTCAACGGCTTGAGCTGTAAGAGAGTCGTGTTCAAGGGCAGGTCTACCGGGGATCCCGTCGATCTCGAGCGAAGCCGCACGCTGACCTCTGCGGCCTGGACCATCAGGGGGGAACAGCCGGTCGAGCGCCTTGTCCAGCGTCTCTTCCATCACAATTTGATTCTGGTGGGCCACGATCACGCGCTTCAGTTCCGGGATCCGGCCGCCAGCCGAGCGAAGGTAGAGCGGCCGGATGTAAATGAGCGACTCCTCAATCGGAATCACGAGCAGTGTGCCTTGCAGCACTTCCGATCCTTGTTGGTTCCAGAGCGTGATTTGTGGTGCGATCGCCTGGTCCTGATTGATCCGTCCAACGATCTGCCGTGGTCCGAACACGACTTTCTGCTTTGGAAACTGGAACACAATCATCCGGCCGTAGTGCTCGCCATCACTTCGAGCCACCATCCACGACGCCAAATTGTCCTTCCTGGACGGCGTGAACGGGAGCATCTGAATGAATTCAGCCGTTTCCTCGCCTGGCAGTTTCATGATCGTGTAGTACGGCTGCATCGGCTGCGGGCGCTGTTCGGCGTCGATCGAGGGGATGTCCCACTTGTCCTCTTTGTTGTAGAACACCGCGGGGTTCGTCATGTGGTAGGTAGCGAACATCGCGGCTTGCAGCTTGAAGATGCCTTCCGGGTAGCGAAGCCGTGTCCGCATGTCCTCCGGCATCTCGGCCAATGGTCTGAATAGATCGGGAAAAATCGCTGCCAAGGCGCGCACGAGCGGGTCGGTGTCGTCGATGACATAGAACGTTGTCGTGCCGTGATACGCATCCACCGTCACCTTGACCGAGTTTCGGATGTAGTTCGTTCCGTCGGCCACCGGCGTCGCATACGGATACCGGGTGCTCGTCGTGTAGGCGTCCTGCAGCCAGACCAGACGGCCGTTCGAGATGATCAGGTACGGCTCTGTTTCGTATTGCAGGAACGGCGCAATTCGGCGAACACGTTCCGATACCCGCCTGTGAAACATCACCCGGCTGTCGTTGGTGATGTCATCGCTCAACAACGCCTTGAGTGACTTGAAGCGAGCGCTGAACATCACTCGCCGGAAGGCGTTGGAGATCGGGACACCGCCCGACCCGTCGTACGTCGTGTACACGTTGTCGTCACCTTGCGGATAGTGAAATTCACGGGCCTTCGTGCCGACGAAGACGTGATCGCTCGACAACTGCCCGAAGTAAATCGCGGGTTGCTCGACACCAAGGTCGACGGAGGTTCGTGGCGGGAGATCCTTGATGAACAGCACCGGCAGGCCCTCTGGTGTCACCTGGTTGACGGGGCCAAGCGTCAAGCCGTACCCGTGGGTGAACGTCAGGCGCTCGTTGATCCAGTTGCGATTCGGCAGGCTGTCGGAATTCAACTCGCGGGCCGACAGCATAATCTGGCGGTATTCGCCGTCAATCGAATACCGGTCGTTGTGTACGGCGACGAAGTCGTAGTAGGTCCGGATCTCCTGGATCTGGCCGAAGGTCTGTAGGAGTGGTTGATGATCCCACAGCCTGACGTTCCCCAGCGTCGCATCGTTGGCGTCGATGTCGGCGCGCGTGAGCCCTGCATCACCGGACAGCTCGCGCTCCTCTACGCGGTCCAGCGCAAAGGCCTTGCGGGTGCCCGCGATGTTGTGTTCGATGTACGGGGTCTCGCGCACCAGTTCGTTCGGCGCAACGATGAGTCGCTGCATCACGGCGGCCGCGGCGAATCCGCCGGCGGCAACAACGATGTAGAGTCCCGCGGCGGTGATGATAGGCCACCACGACGTCGCGAATGCCTGATAGAGCGACAGCACCGCGCCTGCGAGCGCCGCCACCATCAGCACCCGGAGCGCGGGGATGCGGATCGCCACGTCAACCTTGGTCGCACCATGAATGACGCCGGCGGATGAATTGAGCATGCTCGGGACATCGAGGTATGCCCCGAATGCGAGCACGAGCAAGAGTGCCGCGGCGAGGATGGCCAGGTGTTGCCTTGCCGAAGCAGCGATGTGAACGCCGCGCGTGGGATTGTAGTGAAGCGAGCCGGTCAGAACATACCCGGCGGCTGTAGCCAGGCCAGTCAATACCACGAGAGCCAAGAAGAATCCGCTGAGTGCCGTGAGGAACGGTAACCGAAACACGTAAAAGCCTGCGTCCTTGCCGAGCACAGGGTCTGTCTCGCCAAATGTCTGCGCGCGAAGAAAGAGCAGCAAGTCAAGCCACTGACTCGACGCGTACAGTCCGAGGGCCAGCGCGATCACGCCAGCAAGCACCACGCTCAAGGTTCGGGCAAGGCGTGGGTCGAAGGCGACGGCAATGGGTCCTTCGCGGGTCGTGAACACCAGCTGACGCGGCAAGAAGCGTCGCATGGCGAATCGCATGTTGACGACCAGCACGACGAACGCCAGTGCCGCTGCGACGATACCGAGCACACCGCGCGATGTGAGGATCCGCAGGAATGTCGTCTGATATCCGGTTTCCCCAAACCACAACCAGTTCGTGTAGAACTCGATCGCGACCGGTCCAAGTAGCACCAGCAGCGCGAGGCCTATGACGATCGATCTGCGCCAGCGTCGCGTCATGGATGTCCTTTCCGGACGTCGCGGACCGGTGTTCACAGGTGGGACGATGGAGCGCCCTTGCGTTCCAGCTCGTACGCGATCCGATCCAGAGCGCGTTGTTCCGTGTCGGAAATTGTGCGGAATCCGAGGATGCCACCAGACGCCGACGCCACGGCCTTACACGAGTTGAACAATTCATGAGCGGCCGCTGAGCGAGCGCCAGCATCGGACGAATGTCTCTGCATCATGATGACCGCGAGGACGTGAAGCGTCCCGTCAGACAGGACGCTCGATGGACGATTCGAGAGCCACTGCGCCAACTGAAGATCGGCGTGTGACCCGGCCTCGACACCACGGGCACGCGCCGCCGCGATGATGACGTCGCGCTCTGGTTCAGACACCGTACCGTCGGCCCAGGCAACGTCGATCAGCGGCACGACGTAGAGCAACGTCACAGTCTCGGCCGTGTATCCGAGCCTTTGAAGCTTCTGTAGGATGTCTTCGTCGTCCATGCCAGCGGCCTCGGCGAGGCGCCGGAACGCAGCTTCGTCTTCAGCCCGCAGGCGAATCCGTTCAACGAGCTCCTGATCACGTCTGCGGAAGTACTCGTCTTCGCTGGCGCGGCGCCGATCGGACCACCCGTCGCTGACTGCTGCCGGCATCGGACCCTCCTGGCACGCAACACCTATAGTCTGAAGAAGCGGTGTCCGGCTCGGTATCGGCCCGAGACAGTATTTTGGGGCGGTGCAGGGACGGTGGGGTGGCGCCTTCACCTACCGGCACGGTCCGGTCCAGATCCTGACGTCTGATCATTGGCTTGGCGTGCGGACATTTGACGCAGCTCACGCTCTGCTTCGAGCCAGTCCTCGAAGGCGTGGCCGGGTTCACCACCGCGCCTCTGGAAGAGTTCAAAGGCGCGTCCGGCGATTTCGTCGGTCGAAGGTGTTCTCATGTGCCTTGTTCGTGTCTCGCGTGGACTTGTCATCTGTGCCTTCTCCTTTTCAGACGGTCTTCGCTCGAATCCTGCCGCTGCTGTGCATCGCAATTCGTCTGGTCCGAGGAACTGGTGACTGCCCCGCGTATCCGGCGGCGACAGTATTTTTCGGCCGTGTGAGACCGACACATCGCCCCGAGCGGGTCACCTGCAGAGTTGTAGTGTCCGTGTTCGACGACCCACACGCAGCCGTGAGGGTGAGGGCAGTCAGTAGACCGAGCGGCGCCAAGAATTTCACGATGCGCGGCTCGAGCTCGCGTTGGGGATACCATCGTCGAATAGCAGCAGCGCCGCTCGACAACAAGTTGTTGAGACTCGCAGGACGAGGCGCGCGCCGACCGTGCCCGAGCTACGGCGAGCTCGAAGTGAAGTCGTGAATAACGAATTAGTGCGCGCGATTGTCGACAAGCGTCTCGTCGAGTTCGCCTACAAAGCCGGAGCGCCTCGAATTGTTGAGCCTCATGACTACGGGATCCGACATGGCGTCGAATCGTTGCTCGGGTTTCAGATTGGCGGCGAGAGTCAGAGCGGTACGCGGCACGGATGGAAGCAGTTCGACGTCGAGCAGATGAGCCATCTCCGCGTTCTCGAGCGTCGCTTCGCCGGTACTCGGGCCGACGCCGCGCAGCACCATCGTACGTGGGACACGCTGTTCGCGCGCGTAACTTGACGTGCGGAGTCATGCGCGCGCAGGTCGTTT
>Ga0075435_100002551_pt1 | contig 12131 bp, 11 predicted proteins | sample RhiMethybrSRZTD4_FD_75302 | JGI IMG/M metagenome (GOLD analysis project Ga0075435, IMG submission 75302) | Populus rhizosphere microbial communities from Tennessee, USA - Rhizosphere MetaG P. TD hybrid SRZTD4 | ecosystem: Host-associated > Plants > Roots > Rhizosphere > Soil | place: USA... | reverse complement strand
ACTACCGCGCGGCCCTGGACCAGCTCGCGCCCCACACTTACTGGTGCGGCTGCACGCGGCGCGAAATCGCCGATTCGTCGCTCGGCCTGGCGAGCGATGGCGCGCACATTTACCCCGGCACGTGCCGCCGGGGCACGGCACGCAAGCGCGCGCTGCGCGTGCGCACCACCATGGAGCCGATCGCGTTCGCCGACCGGGTACAAGGCCGCTGCGAGCAGCTGCTCGAGCGCGACATCGGCGACTTCGTGCTCTATCGCGCCGACGGCCTGTTCGCCTATCAGCTCGCGGTAGTCGTCGACGACGCCGCGCAAGGCGTCACCGATGTGGTGCGCGGCGCGGATCTGCTCGATTCGACGCCGCGCCAGATCTACCTGCAGCGGCTGCTTGCCCTGGCGAAGCCACGCTACCTGCACGTACCGGTGGCGCTCGATGCCGCGGGCGAAAAATTGTCGAAGCAGGCCGCGGCCGCGCCGATCGAGACGGACCCGCGCGCGCTGCGCCGGGCGCTTGCCTTCCTCGGCCAGCTCGAGGCCGCCACGCTGGAAGAAGCGCTGCACGCCTGGAACCCGCAGCTCATTTCGCGCCGCCGCGCGATGGCACCAGCACCGTAGCGAGCGAGGCGAGCACCAGCCCGAGCGCCGCCAGCTCGGCCGCGGCCGGGCGCTCGCCGAGAAAGATCACGCCGCTCAGTACCGCAACGACCGGAATGATGAGGATGCTGAGCGAAAACACCGTCACCGAGACCGAGGTCGCGAGCTTGATCCAGGCCCAGTGCGCGAAAGCAAACGCGATGAGCACGTTATAGGCGGTGCCGAAGACCGCGCGGCCGCCGAGGTGCGCGAGGGTGCCCGGATGCTCGAGCGCCAGCGCGCCGGCGAAGATCGGCAAGCCGCCGAGCAGCATGAGCCACGCCGTGTACGGACCCGCCGGCATGGCCACCGGATATTTTTTCTGCAGCACCGCGCCGAGCGCCCAGCTCGCCGCCGCGCCGAGCACGAGCAGCGAGCCGAGCGGTGCGGCGCCGATCGCCCGGTACGCTTCGCCCAGGAGCAGCGCGAGTCCCGCGACCCCGAGCGCGAGGCCGAGCGCTTTCGCTGCGCTGAGCCGCTCGCCGAGCAGCCACACCGATAGCGGCACCGCGAGCACCGGCATCGTATAGGCGAGGATCGACGCTCGGCCCGAGGCGATCATCGTCAGCCCGAACGCGACGAGCATGTTCCATCCCGTGATGTTCAGTAGCGCGAGCAGCCACAGGCGGCGCCACTGGCCGCGCGGCCACGGTATGCGCTGCCCGCCGAGCCGCAGCACGAGGAACAGCACCGCCGAGCCGAGGCCCAGGCACAGCGAGCGGAACGTCCACGGCGGCACTTCCGCAAGGGCGAGCTTCATTGCCGTCCAGTTGAAGCCCCAGGCGAGCGTCAGCGCGGCAAGCAGCCACCACAGCCGCACCGGCAGGTGGTCGATTTGCGCGCTCAAGATCTGACGCGGACGGGAAAGGCTTTCATGCCGCGCAGGACCATCGAATCGAGCCAGTCCATGCGAGCGGTGGCCGGCTCGATCGCGCGCCAGCGCTGGAGGACCGCCGGCAGGGCGATCTGCCCCTCGAGGCGCGCCAGCGGAAAACCAAGGCAGATGTGCGCGCCATAGCCGAAGGTGAGGTGCGCCGGACCGTGGCGCTCGAGGTCGAGGCGATCGGGCTCGTGGTAGGCGCGCGGATCGCGGTTCGCCGCGTTCATCATGAGGAACACGCGCTCACCGGCCTGCAGCTCGCGGCCATGGAAGCGCTGCGGCTCCTGCACGATGCGCACTTGCGCGCCGATCGGGCCGTCGTAGCGCAGCAGCTCCTCTACGGCTGCAGGCGCGAGCGCCGGGTTGCGGCGCAGCTTTTCGAACTCGCCGGGGAAGTGCATGAGCGCTGCCAAGCCGTTGGCGATATGGTGAGTGGTCGTCTCATGCCCCGCGAAAAGCAGCAGCACGCAGGTCGCGACGAGCTCGTCGTCCGACAGCCGCTCGCCGTTCTCCTCCACGCGCACGAGCTCGCTCAGGAGATCGGCACGCGGCGCCCGCCGGCGCTCCTCGATGAGCGCGCGAAAGAGCTCTGCCATCTCGCGCGTGGCCGCTTCCGCACGCTCGTATTTGCCCGCCGTCTGCCGCGCGCTGCCGATGAACAGCGCCATCTCGTCGGAGAGGTGCTTGAGCCGCGGCAGCTCCTCGCGCGGCACGCCAAGCATGTCCATGATCACCAGCGCCGGCAGCGGACCGGCGAACTCGGCGATGAAGTCGAACTCGGTGCGCCCGCCGATGCGCTCAAGCAGCCAGGCGCTGAGAGCTTCGACGTTCGGGCGCAGCGCCGCGATCGTACGGGCGTTGAACACCCGGCTCGCGAGCCGCCGCAACCGCGTGTGCTCGGGCGGATCGCGAAACACCATCCAGAGCGTGAGGATGCGCATCAGCTCCTGCATGCGCGCTGCCTCGCCGGAAGCAAGCGTTGCGAAGAACGGCCGCAGGCGGTCGGAGGACATCTGCCCGTCAAGGCACACCCGCTTTACGTCCTCGTAGCGCGTAAACACCCAGGCATTGAGCTCCGTGCTCCAGTGCGCAGGGTCCTGGTCGCGAAGACGCTGATACAGCGGGAACGGATCGGCGAGAAACCGCGGGTCGCTCGGCCGGTATTCGACGGTCACGGCCGCAGTATCGCTGCCAAACCGCAAGTGACCGTCCACGGCCCTAAAGTTAGTGCTTCCTCACAATAGGATGTAGTCAGCCGCGCGATAGCTCTATCACCGTTGGTGCTACGCACAAAGTTCTTGACTTTCGATCTACCGGGCCTTAAATTGGCGTTGCTGCATTGCACAAAAGCACCAGCCACCCCACCGACCAGGAGCCATAAATGTACGTGACACCGGAGCAAATCCAAGCGGCCCAGAAGGCCAACGTAGAAGCGCTCCTCGCCGTAGCGAATGCCCAGTTCGCCGCGTTCGAGAAGCTGGCGAACATCAGCGCAGGCGCGGTCAAGAGCGCCTTCGAAGAGTCGATCGCCAACGCCCGCGCGCTGCTCGGCGCGAAGGACGTCCAGGAATTCGTGACGCTGCAGAACTCCTTTGCGCAGCCCGCGATCGAGAAGGCGATCGCCTACTCGAAGAGCGTGTACGAAGTCGCGACCGAAGCCAACTCCGAGTTCAGCCGCGTCGCCGAGCGCCGCGTCGCCGAGTGGAACGAGAACTTCGTCAGCCTGCTCGACAAGGTCTCGAAGAACGCGCCCGCCGGCTCGGACGTCGCCGTCGCCGCGGTGAAGTCGATGCTCGCCGCCGCCAATTCGGCCTATGACAACATGAACAAGGTCGCCAAGCAGGCCACCGAGATCGCGGAAGCGAACGTCGCCGCCGCGACCGAGACCGTGAAAGGCCTGGCGAAAGCAAAAAAGGTCGCCTGAGCGCCAAATCGGGCGCTCACGCCCGGTCCAGCGCGAAACAGCGCAAGAAGAAGTCAGCGAAAAAGCCCCGCAGGTGACTCCGGGGCTTTTTCATTTGTAGGGGAAGCCGGCGCTCGCCACTGCGCGACGCAAAGCCTCGATCGCTGCGGCGACCTGCCCGGGATCGCCGCGCACACCGAGCTCCACATGGATGCGCGAGCCGTCCGCGCCCATCGACGGCAGGCTGAACACCTTCACGCCATCGAACGCTCGCTCCACCGCCTGCATCGCGGCGATCAGCTGGCTCTCGCCCGCCTGGAACACGAGGATGGACGACTCGCTCCACTTCTGCGAATCGAAGCGGCTGCGATAGCGCGTGTCGAGCACCCACTCGACCATCGGCCATGCCATCTGCGGGAAGCCGGGCACGAAGTGGTGCTCGGCGAGCCAGAAGCCGGGAATGCGATTCACCGGGTTGGGGATGATCCCGGCGCCGCGCGGAAATTCACCCATCTGCAAGCGCTGCGGCGTCGCCTCGGCGCCGGGAAAGCGCGCGCGGATCTCGCGTTCGGCTTCGGGGTGCAGCTCGAGCGGGCGGCCGAGCGCCGCGGCCGCGCACTGGCGCGTGTGATCGTCGGGCGTGGCGCCGATGCCGCCAAAGCTGAACACGACGTCGCTGGTCGCGAAGCTCTGGCGCAGCGCCTGCGTGATCCGCCGCGGCTCGTCGCCCAGGTAGTGCGCCCAGGCGAGGCGCAGGCCGCGCTTGGCGAGCGCGCCGATCAGAAAGCCGAGGTGCTTGTCCTCGCGCTTTCCGACCAGCAGCTCATCGCCGATGATGTAGGCCCCGAACACGGGGGCCGATTCTAGGCCGCTTTTTTCGCCCAGCGCTCGAGCTCCTCGAGGCCGCCGATATGCCGGCCGTTGACGAACGCTTGCGGCACGCTAGCGCGGCCGGTGATCGCGCCGACGATGCGCGAGCGCTCGCTGTGATTGAGCGGCACTTCGCTGTACTGGTAGCCGAGCTCGGTGAGGAGCCGCTTCGCGCGCGCACAGTAGCCGCAGCCCTCGCGCGTGAGGAGCGCCACCTGGTCGGGCTTCTTCGCCCGCGGATTGAGGTAGTCGAGCAAGGTGTCGGCGTCGGAGACCTCGAAGGGATCGCCGGGCTTCTCGGGCTCGATGAACATCTTCTCGATCACGCCGTCCTTCACCAGCATCGAATAGCGCCACGAGCGCTTGCCGAAGCCGAGCTCGCTCTTGTCCACCAGCATGCCCATCTTCTCGGTGAACTCGCCGTTGCCGTCGGGCAGCAGCAGAAGGTTGCCGCACTCCTGCGTGCGCGCCCATTCGTTCATCACGAAGGCGTCATTCACCGAGAGGCAGACGATACGGTCCACGCCGTTGGCGAAAAACGCGGGCGCGAGCTCGTTGTAGCGCGGCACGTGCGTCGATGAGCAGGTCGGCGTGAAGGCACCCGGCAGCGAGAAGACCACCACCGCCTTGCCCGCGAAGACATCCTCCGTCGTCATCGGCTTCCAATCGCTCTCGCTACGCGCGCGGAATGTAACTTGCGGGACGCGCTGTCCCTCGCGATTCGCAAACATCGTTTCTCCACTCAAAGAAGGAATGACCAAGCGTAGCGAGGCGCGTTCCTGCGCTCCAATGATTTGTTTCCATGCCGCCGATAGGCTGCGCTTATGCAGCGCGCCGTTCGGCGGCGAGCGCGCCGAGCAGGTAGTGAATGAACGCCAGTCCGAAGAGCACCGGCGCAAAGAAGCCGAGCAGCGGGACATAGGCCAGCAGCGCGAGCAGCAGCCCGAGCACATACAGCGCGCCGCGGCGCGCGCGAAAGATGCGTGCCATCTCGCCGGCATCGGCATGCTCGGCGAGCGCGTCGTAGCGCAGGAGCCGCTGGTTCACCCAGGCGAGGATGAGCAATGGAATGATCGGCCATAGCGGCGGGAACAGCCAGAACGGCAGGCTCAACACGCCGAGCGCCAGCATGCCGACGAATGCGACCAGGCTGTTCCAGCCGCTGCCCGCGACGCCGCCGCCGCGGCGGCGCTCGAGCTGCGGATAGGCGCGCTGCGCGACGTAATCGACCATCTGCTGCATGCCGAAGAGACTGAGGATGACGAGCGCAGTCAGGTATACCAGCGGTACGAAGGCGATGAAAAGCAGCACGTTGGCCGCGACCAGCGCCGCGGTGCCGAAGTCGAGATGCGACCAGGCGAGCGCATAGTCGAGCGCCTGGCGCAGCCACACTGCCAGGCGCACTGCCAGCGTTCCCCACATCAGGAGCGCCACGCTGCCCCAGAGGCCGAGCGCCAGCAGCATCGGCCAGAGCATCAGCCACAGCATACGCGGATGCAGGACGTGCGCCGCTGCGTACAAGAGCGAGCGTGCCACGCTCATTGCCGCACGCTCTGCCAGAGCTTCGCCAGGCGCTTCACCGACACCGGCACCGGCGTGCGCAGCTCCTGGGCGAAGAGCGACACGCGCAGCTCCTCGAGCAGCCAGCCGAACTGGACCAGCTCGGCGCTGAGCTCGCCGTTGCGCCGGCGCGCCGCCACCTCGCGCCGATAGGGCTGCTCGAGCGCGCCGAGCTCGGCCGCCAGGCGCTGGTCGCGGCTCGGATCGGCGCGCAGCTTTTCGAGCCGCAGCGCCGCGGCCTTGAGATAGCGCGGCACGTGCTGCAGCCGCTCCCACGGCGTGCGCGCCAGCCAGCCGGACGCGAGCAGCCGCTCGAGCTGCGCGCGAATGTCGCTTACCGCCTGGGGATAGGCCCGCTCGGCCGCCGCCAGGCGCTTCTCCAGCGCCGCCCGCTCAGCCTGGATCTGCGCCGCCGAGCGCGCGATCTCCTGGGCGATGAGCGTGAAGCGGCTGCGGCCTTCGTCTACCCGGCGGGCGAAGTCCGCCTGCGTCATGGGCAGCGAGTCGGCGAGGAACGTGCGATCGAGCGCCGCCCGCACCACGTCCGCCTTGAGCGGCGCCACGAGCGGGTCCTTGGCGAGCGCGCGTTCCAGATCCCGAACGCGCTCGCGAAAGGCGATCGCGAGGAGTCGCCGCACGCCGTCCGCATGCGCCCCGCGCGCCGCCTCCGGCGAATCGAACACCTGCAGGGTAACCGCGTCGCTCGCGTCCACCAGCGCCGGATATCCCACCAACGTGCGCGAGCCGCGCCGGATCTCCATGATCTCGGGCAGCTCGCCCACGGTCCAGCCGCTGTAGCGCTCGCCCTGGTCGAGCGGCGCCTCCTCCCGCAGCAGCGCCTTCGTTTCCTCGCCGAGCGCGCGCTTGATTTCGGCGAGATCCCGTCCCATCGCCCGCTGGCGGCCTGCGTCGTCCAGCACCCGGAAATTCATGCGCAAGTGCGGCGGCAGCGCAGCCGGTCGGAGCGCATCGAGCGGAACCTCGACGCCATGCTCGCCGCGCACGTGACGCGCCAGCGCTGTCGCGAGCGGCGTGTCGGAGGGCTCGACGGCAGCGCAGAAGGCGTCGGCGAAATCGTCGAGCGCGCCGAGCTTGTGGCGCAGCCGCTGCGGCAGCCCTTTTGCCAGCAGGCGCACCTTCTCCTTGAGCAGGCCGGGCACCAGCCACTCGGTGCGGTGTACCGGCACCTGGTTGAGCAGCGCGAGGGGCACGCTCATCGTCACCCCGTCGCGCGGCGAACCGGGCTCAAAGTGGTATTCGAGGGGGAAGCGGTTCGGCCCGAGCACCGACTCCGGCGGAAAATTCTCGGTCGTGATGCCGGCCGCCTCATGGCGCATCAGCTCCTCGCGCGAAAGGTAGAGCAGGCGCTTGTTCTCGCGCTCCGCGCCGACGCGCCACTGCTCGAAGGCGGCGGCGCTGTATATGTGCGCCGGTACGCGCACGGCGTAGAAGGCGTGAATCAGCTCCTCGTCGACCAGGATGTCCGGACGACGCGACTTGTGCTCGAGCCGCTCGATCTCGGCGGCGAGCCGCCGGTTGTGCGCGAGGAATGGCGCGCGCGTCTCGAGCTCGCCCCGCACCAGCGCCTCGCGGAGGAAGATCTGGTGCGCCGCCTGCGGGTCGACGGGACCATAGGGCACGCGGCGGCCGCTGTAGATCGGCAAGCCATACAACGTGCCGCGCTCGAGCGCGATCACCTCCCCGCGCCGCGCGTCCCATTGCGGGTCGTGCTGAGTGCGCTTGATGAGATGGCCGCCGATCTCTTCGAGCCAGCGCGGCTCGATCGCCGCGACCGTCCGGGCGAAAAGGCGCGTCGTTTCGACCAGCTCCGCCGCCGCGACCCAGCGGCCCGGTTTCTTTACGCCGGAGCCGGGATGGATCCAGAACTTGATGCCGCGCGCGCCGCTGTAGCTCGCCTCCGGCTCGTCGCGCAATCCAGTGTTGCCGAGCAGTCCCGCCGTCAAGGCGCGATGGATCGCGCGGTAGCCTTCCGGCCGTTCCGGATCGACCGCCGATTCGCGCCAGCCGAGCTCGCGCAGCGTGCGCGCGAGCTGCTCCGCCACGTCGCGCCACTCCCGCATGCGCGGCACCGAGAGGAAGTTCTCGCGGCAGGCGCGCTCCATCTTGTGCTCAAAGAGCTGCGCCAGCTTGAGTAGCGCGAGGAAATCCGAGCGCTCGTGCGCAAAGCGCGCATGGCGCTCGTCGGCGGCGGCCGCCTTGTCGAGCGGCCGCTCGCGTGGGTCCTGCACCGAGAGCGCCGCAGCGATGAGGCGCACCTGTTCGACGCACGCTTCCTCGCGCGCGGCGACCAGCATGCGGCCGACGCGCGGGTCGAGCGGCAGCCGCGCGAGCTCGGCGCCGACGGCAGTGAGCTCGTTTCGCTCGTCCACCGCGCCGAGCTCGTTCAGCAGCGCATAGCCGTCGGCGATGGCGCGTGGCGCGGGCGGATCGATGAACGGGAAGTCAGCAACCTCGCCCAGGCCGAGGCTCTTCGCGCGCAGGATCACCGAGGCAAGCGATGAGCGCAGCACCTCGGGGTCGGTAAATGGCGCGCGCTTGGCGAACTCCTCTTCCGAGTACAGCCGGATGCAAATGCCGTTCGCCACGCGCCCGCAGCGCCCGGCGCGCTGGCGCGCCGCGGCCTGCGAGATCGGCTCGACGCGCAGCATCTCGACCTTGTTGCGGTAGCTGTAACGCTTGAGGCGCGCGTCGCCGGTGTCGACGACGTAGCGGATCCGCGGAACCGTGAGCGATGTTTCTGCGACGTTGGTGGCGAGCACGATGCGCCGCGCGCCCGCCGGCTTGAACACCCGATCCTGCTCAGCCGCCGACAGTCGAGCATAGAGCGGCAGGATCTCGGCGTGGCGCACGCCGTGGCGCCGCAGCGTATCGGCGGCATCGCGGATCTCGCGTTCGCCGGGCAGGAACACGAGGATGTCGCCCGGGCCTTCGCGGCAGAGCTCGTCCACCGCGTCGGCAAGCGCGGCTTCTTCCTCGTCGCGCGTCGTGTCCTCGGAATCGCCGCCGACCGGGCGGTAGCGCACCTCCACGGGGTATAGCCGACCGGAGACCTCGACCAGCGGGGCGCCGTCGAAGTGCCGCGAGAAGCGCTCGGCGTCGATCGTGGCGGAGGTCACCACTACGCGCAGCTCCGGCCGGCGCTCTACCAGTCGCTTCGCGTACCCCAGCAGAAAATCGAGGTTCAGGCTGCGCTCGTGCGCTTCGTCGAGGATGATGCAGTCGTACTCGCGCAGCTCGCGGTCGCCCTGCGTCTCGGCGAGCAGGATGCCGTCGGTCATCAGCTTGATCGCGGTGCGCGGGCCCACCTGGTCATGGAAGCGCACCTTGCAGCCGACGAGCCCTCCGAGCTCGGCGCCGAGCTCTTCCGCGATGCGCGCGGCCACCGAGCGGGCGGCGATGCGACGCGGCTGGGTGTGGCCGATGCGGCCTGCCCTTTTTCCTTCCCAGGCCGTTTCCAGCAGCATCTTGGGCAGCTGGGTGGTCTTGCCGGAGCCGGTCTCGCCGCAGACGATCACCACGGAGTGGCGCTCGACGGCGGCGCGAATCTCGTCGCGGCGCGCGACGATCGGCAGCGCCGGGTCGTAGCGGATGCGCATATCCGCCGCGCATCCTAAGCGCTAGCGCTTCTCGTTACACCGCGGATAGGAACGATGGCGGTCGACGTACTCCCGCAGCAGCTCGAGCTCGCGCTGCTTGGGGTCCTGGCTCAGCTCCCAGCCGTAGTGCGTGGCTTGCTGCGTGCACGGGCCGCGCTCGCCGCGCAAGTGCGCGAGCAGATCCTCCTTGATGCTGCGCCCGACGTCGGGAGCGGAACCGATATAGAGGATGGTTTCCCCGCGCCACAGCACGTAGACACCGCCCCACTCGTCCGGGGAGTTCTCGATGGCCGCCTGAGTGAACGGCCACCTGGGGCTGCGCACTGGCATCGCGGCGCGCCTGTGCAACCGTCGTGCCTCAGCGTCGACGCCGAAACGCGGCGCGTTGGTCTCCTCCAACGGTAAATAATTTCCTGCCGTTGTAAGGTTGGGTTCCAGCTCTCGATGCCCGGGCGATGTCGGTCAATCCCTTACACCTGCTAATTTGAATCGGCCCTGAGCAGGCTTTCTACATAGCGCGCGACGAGGTCGACTTCCAGGTTGACGCGCTCGCCCGGCCCCAGACGTCCGAGCGTGGTCACCTTCTGCGTATGCGGAATCAGGTATGCGTCGAAGCGCTCGCCCTCGACGCGGTTCACGGTGAGACTCACGCCGTCGACGCAGATCGAGCCCTTGCGCGCCACGTAGCGGCTGAGCTCGCGCGGCATGCGCACGGTCAGCACGCTGCTCGCGAACGTCAGGACTTCCCCGACGCCGTCGACGTGCCCGGTGACGAGATGGCCGCCGAGCCGCTCGCCGAGCGCGAGCGACTTCTCGAGGTTGACCCCGGCGCCGAGACGCTCGAGCCCCGTCGTCACCGCACGCGTCTCGGGCGATACATCGGCAGCGAAACCGCGCCCGGTGAGCGCGGTGACAGTGAGGCAGACGCCCTGGACGCAGATCGAATCGCCGACGCGCACCTCCGAGAGATCAAAGCCCGCGCAGTCGATCTCGAGCGGCGCCAGGCGCGCAATCCTCCCCACGGCCTGCACGATGCCGGTGAACATGCCGCGGAGCGTAGCGCAAAAGCGCGGTCTAACCGCTAATGCGCGACGAGGCGATTCCAGAGGCGGCCAAGCTCGCGATCGAGCTCCAGCGCCCAGGCGGAAAGCAGCGTGACGAAGAGGCCGACGGCCACGCTATTGACGCTCGCGACGTGGTCCGTGACAAAGCCCAAAGCGAAAGGCGACGCCATGAGCCACAATCCGAGCGTGAGATGCAGCCATTCGATGCCCACTTGATCGCAGGTGAAGCAGAAGTGGGCCGCCAGCGCGAGCGTCAGGCCGCAGAGCGCCGCATTGGCGGTCGCGGCATCATGCCCGGCGTAGTCGGCGATCCAGGGCGACACGGCGAGCCACAGGCCGAGCGCGAAGCTCGCCCAGTCCTGCCAACGCCGCATCTCGGTGAACGGAGTGCTCATAAAACGCCTTTGCTTCGACACGTAGCAAGGGTCGTGCGTTCTGCCGGCGGCTGTAGCGTCCAGTCGAGGCTGGAGTAGACGTGCAACGACAGGTCGAGATCATCGGGGCGGCCTGGGGGCTCGGCGGACCGGAGCCGGGATGCGCCGAGGCACCGGAGGCCCTGACGCCGCTCCTCGCGGCGGAGCTCGAGCGCGCCGGCGTGCCGGTACGCGGTGGTCCCATCCTGCGTCCCTCGTCGACCGAGCGCCGCAAGCAGCTTGCGGTGAGCAAGCTCTGCGGGCTGCTTGCTTCCGCGGTCGCGGATTCGATGCGGCACGGGCGGCTGCCCTGCGTGCTCGGCAGCGACCATAGCTGCGCCGGCGGCACGTGGACCGGGGTCGCGCGCGCGACCCCGGGTGCGCTCGGCCTCGTGTGGGTCGACGCGCACATGGACGCGCATACGCCGCGCACCAGCCACACCGGGCGGCTGCACGGCATGCCGCTCGCCTGGCTGCTCGGCCAGGACGACGACCCCCTCTACGGCCTCGCCACCGGCGTGCTCGAGCCGCGGCACGTCGCGCTGCTCGGCGTGCGCAGCTACGAGCCCGAGGAGCGCGAACGGCTCGAGCGGCTCGGCGTGCGCATCATCTACATGAGCGAGATCGCCGCGCGCGGCATCGACGCGGTGCTCGACGAAGCCTTCGCGATTGCGACGCGCGGCACGGCGGCCTTCGGCGTCAGCGTCGATCTCGATGTGGTGACGCCGGAGGAAGCGCCCGGCGTGGGAACCCCCGTGCCGGGCGGCGTCGCCGGCGCCGAGCTCTCGCGCGCGCTCGCGCGCACCGGCGGCCGTGCGGATCTCGCGGCGCTCGAGCTCGTCGAGTACAGCCCGCGCCTCGATCCCACCGGCCGCACCGCGCGCGTCGCGGTCGAGATCGCGCGCGCCGCGCTATGCGGGACGCGCCAGCAGACGCAGGTCGTCTCCTAGCCGCTCCAGAGAAGTCACCCGCAGCCGCAGGCGAGCATCGAGCGACGCCAGCGCCGGCAGATCGAGCATGCCCTGCGCGCCGTCGCCGAGAAAGCTCGGGTTGAGGTAGAGCAGGAACTCGTCGACGCACCCTTCGCGCACGAGCGAGCCGTTGAGCCGCAAGCCTGCTTCGACGTGCAGCTCGTTCACGCCGCGCTGCGCGAGCACTTCCAGCATGCGCGGCAGGTCTACCTTGCCCTGCGGGT
>Ga0075435_100002550_pt1 | contig 12133 bp, 5 predicted proteins | sample RhiMethybrSRZTD4_FD_75302 | JGI IMG/M metagenome (GOLD analysis project Ga0075435, IMG submission 75302) | Populus rhizosphere microbial communities from Tennessee, USA - Rhizosphere MetaG P. TD hybrid SRZTD4 | ecosystem: Host-associated > Plants > Roots > Rhizosphere > Soil | place: USA... | reverse complement strand
TGATCGCGGCAATCGCCGCCGACGCGCCTTCGGCTTCGAACGCCTTGCGTCCGGCGAGCATCTCGTAGAGCACGCAGCCAAAGGCGAAGATGTCGGCGCGATGATCGCCCGCGTCGCCATCGAGCTGCTCGGGCGCCATGTACTGCAGCGTGCCGAAACCGGCCGACGCGACGACGGCCGGCGGTCGCGTCATCGTCAGCGGCGCAGCCATCGTCGCCTCGAGCGGCGAGATGGCGGGCGTCCGGGCGGCGGCGGTTCGTGCGGCCAGGCCGAAGTCGAGCAGCTTGATGGTCGGCGCGCTCGACCCGCCGGCGCCGCCAAGCAGCATCACGTTGCCAGGCTTCAAATCGCGGTGGGTGATGCCGGCGCGATGGGCGCGGTCGAGCGCGTCGGCGATCTGGATGGCGATGGCGAGGGCGTCGGCGATGGGCAGACCGATGCCGGGCGTTCGCCGCAGACGTTCGGCCAGCGTCTCGCCCTCGAGGTACTCGAGGACGAGGTAGTCGAACTCGTCTTGACGGCCGACGTCGTGGATCGTGCAGATGTGCGGATCGTTCAGCGCCGCGATGGCGCGCGCTTCCTGCTCGAAGCGCAGGCGCGCGTCCGAATCCGCCGCCAGCGTGCGGTTGAGAACCTTGACGGCGACGGTCCGATCGAGCCGGGTGTCACGCGCGCGGTAGACCTCTCCCATGCCGCCCGCGCCGAGCGGCGCGACGATTTCGTACGGGCCCAGACGCGTGCCTGGCTCGAACGGCATTCAGGCCAAAATAATTTGAGGAGGTGAGGATTTGAGGATTTGAGGATCTATTTGATTTGAGGATCTAGGTTCCGCTTCCTCCGGTCGCAAGATTCTCAAAATAGATCCTCAAATCCTCAAATCCTCAAATCCTCAAATCTTCAAATCTCTCTATTTGCCTTGCTCTGTCGTCGTCCGCGCGCTGTTCAGCCAGATCGGCTGCACGAACGCGCCGTTGCCGGCGGAATCCCACACCGCGAAGCGGACCCACGACTTCCCCGTCGCGTCGAACGGAATCGAGAACTTCTTCGAACCGAACGCGCCGAGGTCGGTCGCCGGGATGATCTGACGATCGATCTTCTTGCCGTCGCCCCACACCACCTCGGCGAACGACAGCGGGAACGTCCACTCGACATCGGCGCCGATCGTGCGCTGCGCGCCGCTGCCGGCGACCGAGTAGTTCGTGATCAGAATCTCGCCGGTGCTCACGAAGAACTCGCCGTCCCGCAGCGCCTTCAGGACCGGGCTGATGTCCTCGTCTGCCTGCGGCGTCTTCGCGATCTTCAGATAATTCACCGGGAAGTTCGCGTAGGTGTCGTCTTCCGGACCTTTCCGATAGGTGTCGATGTCCGCGATGATGTACTTCGGCTTCAGGCCCGAGCTCGCGTACATGTTGTTCATCGTGTCGGTGACGTCGAAGCATCGCCACTCGCAGATCCTCGACTCGGACAGATCCATGCCCATCCCCGGCTTGAACGCGACACCGAGATAGCGATCGTTCTTCACGTACGGCTTGTCGAAGATCAGATCCGGATAACCGGTCGTGCCTTTCGTGCGCGGATGCGCGTGATACCAGTAGGCGCCTTCCGCGTCCATCATCTGCTGCACCTCGGCGGCGTTGCCGGTGTGATAGACCTTGCCGTAGACCGGATCGTTTTCCGTGAAGGGCTGGTTCGGTTGACGCACCTTCGACCAGTACACGTTCCGCTTCGGGAACATGATGTTGTAGTGCCCGCCGAAAAACGCGCTCGGCTCCTCCCACGGCGTCACCAGGAAGTCGCTATCCGACGCACGCCGCGTCGCTTCGAAGTAGTCCTTCTGATCCTTGAAGCGCAGCGGACCCGGATCGTTCGGATGCATGTCGCCGTGGAAGTCGCTCAAGCCGATGATGTTCAGGCCGAGCGCTTTCATCGCCATCAGATCCTGCATCGGCGTGTCGAACGAGTTCTGCGCGCGGACGCGATCCGTGAACCGCAGGTGGAAGTGGTTCACGAACGTCTTGTAGCCGGCGAGCGGCTTGAACTCGTCGCCGTGCGTGAAGCGGAGCACGGCGTGACGCGTGCCTTCAGCTGAATCGGGATGCGCGTAGAAGTACACGCCCATGTGCTGCACCGTGCCGGGCGGCGCGTTGAACAGCGCGAAGTTGTCGACGTACTGCGGATTCTCCTCCGCGTCGGCCTGACGGATGCCGAACCCGAAGGTCTTGTCCGAATCCTTCCGGTACCACACGTAGCCCAGATTGATGTCGACCTCGCGCGTGAAGAAGAAGGTGTGCGGCGGCGTGAACGCGGCGAGCGACGCGCCCTTGCCCTCGGCGACGAGCAGGCGGTTCTGCGCCTTGACCGGCGCAAATGCCTTCTGCACGAGGCCGCCGAACAGGTACTGCTGCGGCTGGCCGCCGGTATCGCGCCACACGACGCGCGGCGTGAGGTCGGTCGAGAAGCCTTTCAGGCCGGCTTCGTACTTGTAGGCAATCCACTCCTCTTTCGTCGTCGCCAGCGCGTCCATCCGGATCAGGTTCGTCCCGCGGTACGCCGTAAAGCGCAGATCGCCGGAGAAGATGCCCATCGACAGACCGTTGAACGTCACGTCGAGGGCGGCGCCGTCGGTCTTCACGCTGCACGACGAGGTGTGGAACGACGAGCTGCCGCGTTTGATGTCGGATTCGCTGCGCGGCGGCCCGATGATCTCGCGGCCCGGCTTCATCACGAGCGGCGCATCCCAGAACGCATACCAGCGGTTCTTCGCAATCACCTCCGGTGTCAGCTCCACGCCGGCCGCTTTCAACGGATCGGCCTGCTGTGTCGACATCCGGCGGATGCCGCTGATGAAGTGATACTCGGGGGTGAGATTCTGACCGAGCGTCACCCACTGGCCGCCCGACTTGCGCACGGACAGCTCGCGCACCATCGGCTGCCCGCTCTCGATCGCGTAGCGCGTCCGCATCTCGGATCCGCTCTGACCGCTCCACGAGACGGTCAGCACGTTCTGATCCATCGACGCCGCGAGACCCGCGCTCGCCTTGTAACGCGACATGTCGCACGACACCGCATCGGCGAGCGCCGCAGCGGTCGCCTGCGTGACCGCCGGCGTGGCCACGATCCAGACCAGTGCCGCCGTTGCCGCAACCAGCGCCGCATACACCAACAATCTCAGTTTGCCGATTGTCATCGTTCGCCTTCCTTTATCTCGAGCTCGCGGTCGTCGTCGTCTTCTGTGCCACCCACGCCGGCTGGACGAAGGCGCCGTTGCCGGCCGAGTCCCACACGGCAAACCGCACCCAGGCTTTACCGCTGGCATCGAACGGAATCGCGAAATGCTTCGTGCCGAACGGTCCGAGGTCGGTCGCGGAAACGGTCTGCCGCTCGACTTTCTTGCCGTCGCCCCACACGACCTCGACGAAGTTCAGCGGAAAGGTCCAGTCGACGTCGGCGGTGATCGTCCGCTGATTGCCGCTGCCGGCGACGATGTAGTTCCGGATGAGAATCTCGCCGGTCGTCACGAAGAAATTGCCGTCGCGGAGCGACTTCAGAACCGGGCTGTAGTCGTCGGCCGGTCCCGGCGTCTTGTCGATCTTCAAATAGTTGACCGGGAAGTTGGCATAGAGGTCGTCCTCGGGACCTTTCTTATAGGTGTCGATGTCGGCGATGGCGAACTTGGGTTTGATGCCAAGGCTCGCGTACATGTTGTTCATCGTGTCAATCGCATCGAAGCAGCGGAAGTCGCACATCCGCACTTCCGAGTTGTCCTGGCCCATCCCCGGCTTGAACGCGACGCCGAGATAGCGATCGTTCCTGACGTACGGCTTGTCGAAGATCAGGTCGGGATAGCCGGCCGTGCTCTTCGTGCGCGGATGCGCGTGATACCAGTACGCGCCCTCCGCATCCATCATCTGCTGCACGTCAGCGGCGCTCCCGGTGTGATAGACCTTGCCGTAGCCCGGCACCTCTTCGACCAACGGCTGTCCCGGCTGCCGCACCTTCGTCCAGTACACGTCCTTCGGCCACATGATGTTGTAGTGGCCGCCGAAGAACGCGCTCGGCTCTTCCCACGGCACGACGAGGAAGTCCTTGTCCGACGCCCGTCGCGACGCCTCGAAGTAGTCCTTCTGATCGGCGAGGCGCAGCTGACCGGCGTCGTTCGCGTGCAGCTCGAAATGGAAGTCGCTCAGGCCAATCACGTTGAGACCGATCGATCGCATCGCCGCCAGATCCTGGAACGGCGTGTCGAGCGATCCCGATGCGCGCTGACGTCCGGTGAAGTCGAGATGGAAGTGGTTGACGAAGGTCTTGTAGCCGGGAATCGGCTTGAAGACGTCGCCGTGCGTGAACGCGAGCGCGGCCTGACGCGCCGGCTCGCCGGCTTCCGGGCTCGCATAGAAGTAGACGCCCATCTTCTGCACCGTTCCCGGCGGCGCGTTGTAGAGCGCGAAATTCTGGACGTATCGCGGCTCTTCCTCGCGCTCGGGCATGCCGACGCCGATGCCGAACCTGCCCTCCGCATCCTTCCGGTACCACACGTAGCCGAGGTTCGTGTCCTTCTCGCGCGTGAAGAAGAACGTGTGCGGCGGCGGGAATGCCGCCAGCGCCGCGCCGCCCGCTTCGGCGACGATCAGGCGATTCTGCGCGCGCACGCGCGCCAGCGTCGCGTTCACCGCCCCGCCGAACTGGTGAGACTGCGGATGGCCGCCGGTGTCGCGCCACGTCACGCGCGGCGTGAGATCGGTGGAGAATCCCTTCAGCCCCGCGTCGTACTTATAGGCGACCCATTGCTCGTTGGTCTTCGCCGCGGCGTCCATCCGGATCAGATTCGTCCCTCGGTACATCGTGAACTGCAGATCGCCCGAGAAGATCCCCATTGACAATCCCGGGAAGGTCACGACGAGGCTCGCGCCGTCGGTCTTCACGCTGCACGACGTCGTCCGGAACGACGAATCGGCGCGCTTGATGTCTGACGGCGCGCGCGGTGTGCCGAGCGTGCGGTTCGGGATCAGCGGATCTCTCTCGGCCTGCGCCGGTCCCTGTCCTCGTCCGCCCTGCGCGGCTGCCTGACCACGGCCGCCGCGCCCGCCGCCACGCTCACCGGCGGGCTGCTGGGATCGTCGCCATGCGGCTTCATCCTGCATTTCCTGCGAGCCGGGCATCACCAGCGGCGCGTCCCAGAACGCCAGCCACCGGTGCTTGTTGATCACGTCATCCGTCAGCTCGATGCCAGCGGCCCGCAGCGGATTCGCTTGATCGTCGGCCATGCGGCGAATGCCGCTGACGACGTGATATTCAGGCGTGAGGTTCTTGCCGAGCGTCGTCCACGATCCGCCGCCCTTCTTGACCGCGAGCTCGCGCACGATCGGCGTGCCGCTGTCGATCGCGAACCGCGCGCGCAGATCGGCGCCGTTCTGACCGTTCCACGACACGAGCAGCGCGTCCTGCTCGACCGCAGCGGTCAGACCCTGCGCGGCCTTGTACTGCGAGAGGTTGCAGCTCAAGGCATCCGCGAACAGCGCCGGCACCGGCGACAGACTGGTGATGGAGACGAGCGCCCCCGCGGCCGCAGTCGCGAGCCCGGCGAACACCAGAGAACGTTTGAGAGTCATGTGCATCTCCGATGAAGATCAGAAGCGGAAGCGGACACCGAACCGCGCGATGCGGGCGGGAATGACGCCGGTGATGTAGCCGAATGACGGACCGGACTGGAAGTTCGCGCTGGTTGGCGTCGCCGCATTGAGCACGTTGAACACGTCGAAGTCGACGTCGAAGCGCTTCGCGCCGCCGAACGAGAACTCCTTGCTGCCGCGCAGGTTCAGAATGTTCTGCGCCGACAGCAACTGGCTGCCGTACGGCTCGAGGCGGATCGTCGTATTACCGTTCTGCGCAATCGAGGGTCCGCCGTCGGGATCGACCTGCCGGAAGATGTAGGTGCGCTGCCCCTTGACGCCGTTCCTGCTCTGAAGGAATCCGGAGATGATCACGTCGGCCGGCAGACGATAGCTGCCGCTGACGTTGCCGGCCCACGACCAGGTTTCGTCGATCGGGAAGAACTCGTCGTTGGGAGTGTTGAACACGGACGCGATCCAGCGGTGGTTCTTCACGGCGAAATAGGACACCTGGCCAGTCCAGCGCGAGGAGAAACGCTTCGTGACGGTGCCCTCGATCGAGTGGTAGCGGTCGGTATTCGGCGCGTTGATGGTCTGCGAATTGACGAACGAGGCGCCACGGTACGCGGCGGTGTAGTCGTACAACGTCACCTTGCCCGTGTCGTCGGCGTTGCCCAGCACGCCGTCGGGACCCGGATCGCGTCGCGTAATCGGCACGCTCCACGCGCCGTACGGGCGCAGCGTGTTGATCGTGACGAGGTTGTTCGTGGAGTTGTTGATGGAGCCGGAGACGACCTTGTAGACGTACATGACGCGGAGCCCGAGGTTCGCCGCCATCTCGCGCTCCCAGCTGGCGGTCGTTTCCCAGATGTCCGGCGATTTCAGGTTCGGATTGAGGATGCGATTGCTCGCCGCCGTGATGCTCCTGAAGTCGGTACTGTTCAAATCCAGATTCACTTCGCCCGGTTGATAGAGCTTGTCGCCGTTCAGGTCGTGCCAGTTGAACGTCGCGTTCGCGGTGGCGTTGCGATTGAACACGTCCGCATACGTATCGCCGAGCATGTAGTTGTAGAGACCCCACGTCGCCTTGATGACCGACTTGTTGCCGATGTCCCACGCGACGCCTGCGCGTGGCACCGCGCGAGTCAGATTCTGCGCATCGATCTCTGGAAAGTCTCCGGCAGGAAAGACCGTCGGCCAGTCGCGCGCGCCGGCGAACGACTGCGCCGGCAGGAACGAGTGCTGCCGTTCCCAGCGGACGCCGAGATTGAGCGTCACTTTGCTCGTTGGCCGCCAGCTGTCTTTCAAGTACCACGAGTAGATGTTGATGTGATCGGCTGGAACGACCGGCGTGTTGTAGAGCCTGATTTGCGACGGTGTGTTCGGCACGCCGCCGATCGTGTCGGTGAACAGAATGCAGTTGCAGGCGAGGTTGTTCGAATAGCCGTCGGAGCTCTTGTCGAGATAAATGGCGACGCCGGTCTTGAGCTCGTGCCGCCCGAGGATGGAGCGCTCCGGGAAGAAGCTGATGCTGTCCTCGGTCTGGAAACGGTCGCGGGTCTTGTTCTGGTGCAGCGGCGCCGAGCCGGTGTTCAGCGTCGTCGCGAGATCGGTCCGCGGCGGCGCATCGGCGCGCGCGTACGAGCGTGCCGCATCGTAGTCGGTCACGTACCCGCTGTATCCGCCGACCGCATTCACGAGCACGCGCGGACTCAGCATGCTCTGCAACTCGACCTTCTGAATCGCCGTCGGGTTCACGTAGTCTCGCGTCGATTCGAGCGGCGTGAACCGGTCGGCGTTGTTCTGCGGCTGCGCCTTGGTGCCGCGCTGCCATGCATAGAGCAGACGGTTGTTCTTGGAGAGCTGGTACGAGAACTTCAGCGAGAACTGTTCGAGCGAGCTCTCGAACTCAGCGAGCGGATCGTCGGCAGTCAGATACCTGCCATCCGGGCCCGGACTCGCGGCGAACCCGAGGAGGCCCTCTTTCTTGCCCTGCCGCCCGTAGGCGCCGTAGAACCACAACTTGTCGCGCACGAGCCGGCCGCCGAGATCCGCGGACACGTCGTAGAAGTTCTTCAGCGGCTGGGTCGCGGTCAGCCCTTGCGCACGCAGCGAGTCGCTCAGGTTGTCCGCCTGGAGAGTCGGCGATTCAACCGACGCCTGATACGTGCCGTGAAACGTATTGCCGCCCGATTTCATGATCGCCACCATCGAGATGCCCGGCACCGACACTTCCGCGTCGTTGCCCGAGCTCTTGATCTGCACTTCTTCGAGCGTGCTGTCGTTGAAGTAGATGGCGGTGTTCTGATCCGCGCCCATGGTGATGTTCATGCCCTCGACCTGCAGCTTCGGCTGCGACAGCACGCCGTAGCTGGAGAGGTTCTGGCGCTGCGCCATCGTGCTGCCGCCGACGTCGGCAACCGCCTGTGTGACGCCGGGCGCCATCGCGAAGATGTTCTGCAGGTCGCGGCCGCGCGGAATCGAATCGAGCACTTCCTTGGTGAAGGCGACGCTGCCCGCGGTGTTGGTGACGTCGACCACAGGACTTTGACCGCTGACCGTGACCGATTCCTCGAGCGCGCCGACTTTCAGCGTGAGATCGATCCGGGCGTTGAAGCCGACCGTCAGGCGCAGGTCTTCGCGAATCAACGAGGCGAATCCGGGGAGCTCGGCGCTCAGACGATACGTGCCGGCCGGCAGGTCCACGAACTTGTAGTTGCCCGCCGTGTCGGACACCTGGACGACTTGTCCGACCTGCAGCGCAGGACTCGTGATCGTGACGGTGACGCCGGGCAGCACGGAGCCCGACTCGTCCTTGACCGTGCCTTCGATCGTGCCCGACGACACGCTCTGCGCGAACGCCGCGCTGACGCCGACGAGCGACAGCAACACGACCGCGCTGAAGATCAACCACTGCCGTCCGCCGAATCCCCGGATCGTCGTCGTCATTGCGAGACTCCTCCTCATCGAGATGACCCTTCCCAGAAGACATTGCACAAGCAGGGGCCTGACCCTTCGACGCTCGTCCTGAGTCGTCGAAGGACGAGCGCTCAGGGCACGCACACTGGGCGCCCCTGCGACTGCGGCGTTGAACGTTCCAGAACCGCGAATAAGAACGGGTTGAGATCCGACCGAAGACTTCGGACGCGGATTAAACGTGCGGAACTATACGAGCACCCGGCCTCGGAGTTGTCACCGTGTGTCGCGGCCTTCCTCGAGACTCGCCGGGAGGTGTCCGCCAGAGTACTTCCGCGCTGACATGCCGTAACCTACGGTCGAGGTCGAATCCCTGCCTAACGCGGGACGATCCAATTAGGGGGGACCGCAGCCGAGAGATCAACGGCGGGATCGATCAGGCGTTGAAGCGGATGACCGTTGAGCGCCGCAAACGAATCGGCGCGGACCTCCACGTTTCCCGCGCCGCGCGCGCGCAGATCGTCGGCGACGTGACGCGCCAGCGCCCGGATCATGAACGGATCCTGCGCCATCATTTTCTCCTGACGCTCGGTGACGTAGTCCCGCGTCCTGATCGGCCACTGCCTTCCGGTCCCGCGATCGGCCGCGACGAGCTCCGTGTGTCCCGCCTTCTCGACGAGCATGACCCGCCACGCGAAGTTGAATCCGCGACAGGTCCACTCAGGATCGGCGCCCGGCCAATACGCGCGCAACGGCAACGCGACTTGAATGACGACGTAGACCGCGATGAACGCAGCGGTCCTGATTGACATCGCCATCGACGTCGCCTGTCCGATCGGTTGCAGAGGATGGGCTTGGGCCTTTCCGCGACCGCCGATGAACCGGCGCGGCCAGTCCGGCGGAAAAAAGATCGTCGTGACGGCGATCATGATCCAAGGAAACATCCCGATCGGAAACAGCAGCGCGGTCATCACGTGGAAGAGGACGACCGTGGCGTACGCGACCGGCCGCGTCGGACGCCACAACAGGAAGATGACGATCGCAAGATCGTAGGCCGCACCAAACCAGCTGAACACGTAAGCAGCCCAGACTTGCGCGAAGAGCGGACCGACGATCGGCATGTCGCTGCTGGCCGCCAGCCAGATCCGCAGCGGTTGCGCTTCGAGCAACCAGTCGGCGTTGATCTTCGCCAGCCCCGCAAATACATAGACGACTCCGATCTGGAAGCGCAGCAGATCCACGGTCCACGAAGGAATCGTTGGCGAGTACGCGCCCGGCCGGCGCCACGCATCGACCGACCAGACGGCGTTCGCTGGCAGGAACACGAGCAGTCCGCTCAACAGGCTGGCGAGATAGTAGTGATTGAGATACGTCGTCTTGTCGATCAGCTCGACGTAGGTGAAGCCGGCGAAGAACAAGGCCGTGCAGAGGCGATAGTGGAAGCCGGCGGCGACCGCGAGCGCGAGCACCACGAGCGCGGAGAAGAGCCCGTACATCAATGGGGCTGGGAGCGGCGCCACCCACGGCAACAGATCCCAGGTGAAATGAAAGGTCGGCACGACGTAGAACTCGCCGACCCAGCCGAGCGCCATGAAGCGCACGGTGCTGACGGCCATCAGGAGACCGAAGAGGATTCGGAACACCGCCAGCGAGGCGGCATCGATCGCCGGGCGGCGCCCGATCTCAGTCACCATCGGTGGATTTGAACGTCAGCGTCACGCCGAGGGTGCTGGCGACTTCCACCTTGATCAGAATCTCCAGCGCGCGACATTCGTCGTGCGCGCGCTTGATCGTGTCTGCGCGTCTGCCGACGACCTGTTCGAGCGGGCCGTCGATGGCGCGCACCGCGTCGATCGCCTTCTGAAACTGCGCGTCCACGCGGTGAGCAGTCTGCAGTTTCAGGCGGCCGAGATAGTCGTCGAGCCCGATCCCGGCTCCGCCCGAGAAGATCGCGCGCGCACCTTCGAGCAAGGCGAGAAGACCTTGCTGCGATGTTCCCGACAACGCGCCTTCGACCAGTTCGGGCAGCGGGGCCTGCTCGTGCTGTTTGTCGAGGACGAGGCGAAGCCGTCCCTGCGCACCGGTCTCGATGGCGCCGAGCATGTCGTTGACCAGCAGATTGAGCTGCTGTTGTCCGCCGGTGCCGAACTTCGCCGCGAATCCGCCCGGGCCCTGCCACGCGTTCTCGACGAGGCGCGTCTGCCTGACCAGCTCGCGCGCCAGCGCGAGAAAGTATTTCCGTTGACGCTCGCCTTGCGCGCCGGTGAACGCGGCGAGGCGGGCCGCTTCGTCCTGGCGCGTATCGAACAACATGATCTCGAGCGCCGACAAACCGACGGCGTTGGCGCCGAGCTCCTGAATGTAGCCGTCGTCGATCGGCCGCGGCGCACGCAGCACGCGATCGACGCTCTGCCGTCGCGAAGGCCAGAACTGAATCCTCCCGGAGACGCCGAGGTCGGCGACTGGCCCGTGCACGAACGGCTGCGTGCGCCGCCAGGCGAGCAGCACCTCTTTCCACGCGTCCTGCGTCTTCTTCAACGACGCCGGACTCGGCGCCGACGTCAGGGCGTCCGCCGCGGCCGCGAAGGCGCTGCACGCCGATGCCAGATCGTGATAGGCGGGCAGGATCACCTGCCTGGCGATGCTGTCGAGCGCCGACTGCTTGGATACGACCGCCGCGCCGCCGGCGACGAGAACCGGACGGTGCGCGAGTGCGACCATGACCAGAATCGCCGCGGCGAACATCGAGACGTAGCGCATCAGAGCGACTCCAGGAATGCGATCAGCGCGGCGCGATCCTGTGTCGACATCGCGCGGAACCGCTGCCGCGACGCGGCTGCCTCGCCGCCGTGCCAGAGAATGGCTTCGGAGAAGTTGCGCGCACGGCCGTCGTGCAGCAGGAAGGTGTGGCCGTTGACCTTCGCGACCAGGCCGAGTCCCCACAGCGGAGCGGTTCGCCATTCCCTTCCGGTCGCCGCGAACGTCGGCCGATCGTCCGCGAGGCCATCCCCCATGTCGTGCAGCAGAAGATCGGTGAATGGATGGATCGTCTGGTTGGCGAGCTCCGGCAGATCGGAATACGCACCGGTCTCGAGCTCCGCGGCGTGGCAGGCGCCGCAACGCGCAGCCATGAAGAGCTGCCGTCCACGAACGGCTCGCGGGTCGTCGCTCGTCCGCGCGGCAGGCACCGCCAGGCTGCGTGCATAGAGCGCCACGGCTTGAAGGATTCTCTCGCTCACTTCGGGTTCGCCGTTCACACGCGGCGCTGCTGCCACGTGCTGACCCGGCGTGTGGTTCTCCGCACGGAACAGCGACGACGTGATGCCGATGTCGCCCACGAACGCCGCTGCCGTCTGTTGCAGCACCGAGGGCTGTTCCGCCTTCCATCCGAAGCGGCCGATCGCCGTCGTGTTCGTCAGGTGATTCCAGACCATGTTCACGCGCCCCGAAATCCCGTCGCGATCGGCATCGTCGGGATCGGCGAGGCGCCGCAGCGTCGCGTCGGGAACCGCTTCGAGCAGGCCGAGGCCGATCATCGCCGGCGAGACGCGCGGCGACATCAACAGCGGCTGGGCAATCGGGCCGTAGCCGAGATTGGCGAGCCGGTA
>Ga0075435_100002548_pt1 | contig 12136 bp, 4 predicted proteins | sample RhiMethybrSRZTD4_FD_75302 | JGI IMG/M metagenome (GOLD analysis project Ga0075435, IMG submission 75302) | Populus rhizosphere microbial communities from Tennessee, USA - Rhizosphere MetaG P. TD hybrid SRZTD4 | ecosystem: Host-associated > Plants > Roots > Rhizosphere > Soil | place: USA... | reverse complement strand
GGGAGCTCATAGCGGAACGCCACGCCGTCGTTGAAGGCGCGCACCGCCAGCGTGAACTTGCGGTTCGGACTCGTGGTCTCCTCGACGGAGACTTTGAGCTCGTTATGGTGATCGCGGATGCGCGAGACCTCGCCCCAGGGCTGGGTCCAAATCGTGTCGAAGGTGCTGCGGCTCGAATCCACGATGCGCAGGCTGTCGCGCAGCGGGGGCTGGTTGCGGAATTGAAATCCGAGCATGGACGGGGTGAGCAGCGGGCGGCCGTCGCGCTGCACGGCATAGTAGAGCTTCCCGTCATGCGTCTGGACCAAAACGACGTTGCGTCCGTCGGGGGAGGTGACGCGCACTTGCGCCTGGATCCGCATCGGAAGCAGCGTCAGCGCAACGAGTAGCAGAGTCCTCATCGATTACTCCGGCGTGGTGTATATTCGACCGCGATCACCCTATCAGGGGATGTTATGAAGCGCCTGAGCCTGCGTCCCTTCTGTTCCGCTGCAATACTGCTTGCCGCATGTTCCAGCCATTCATCCGGCGCGCGCGCAGTGCGTCCGGCTGGAGCGGCCAACGTCATCACCGCGTACGACATCGCGCACTCACCAGGGATGTCGCTCGAGCAGATCCTCATCGCGCGTATTCCGGGCCTGAGCTTTGGGCGAACCGCCGACGGCCGGACGATCATCAAGCTGCGCGGGACCACGACGTTCATGGGCGACGAGGAAGCGCTGGTCGTCGTCAACGGCATCGCGCTGGGCCCCAACGCCGCCGGCAATCTCAACGCGATCAATCCCCAGGACATCGAGTCTATCACGGTCTTGCGGGACGCCGCCAGCACCGCGCAGTACGGCTCGCGCGGCGCCAATGGCGTGATCCTCATCAAAACGAAGCAAGGCTAGCGGCCGGCGCGGCCGCTCCGGCGCCGCCCGGAAGAACAGCGGCCGATCATCGTTGCGTGCGACGATGTACAGATCGCCGGCGCGCGTCCGCAGCCGCTCGATATCGCGCGCCGCCCCCGGTACGAAGAACCCGCTGCTCGCCGCGCGCACCGGCGTGAAGCCACCGTGACCGTCGCCCCGCAGGAACAGGCCATAGCTCGCGCTCATGCGGCCGATTTCGGGTTGCACGCCGTCGAAATTCCCCGCCAGGAGCAGGTCGAGTTTGCCATCGCGATCGAAATCGCCCGCCAGGATGCCGTACACCGGCGCAACCTGCGCCTCGCGCGGCAGTGGGACCAGCGAGTACGAGCCGTCGCGATGGCTCACGGCAACCGCGCTCGCGAACGTTTCAGCCTGCTTCAGGGCTGCGCCCTCGAGTCCGCTCCCGAAAATCTGCTCCACGGTCCGACCGGCATAGTCGGAATACTTGGGATAGCGCGGCTTGAGGTACGGCAGGACACTGGTCAGCTCGTCTCGGAGCGCGAGCGGCAGTGATTTGCCATTTTCGTAGAGCGTCAGGATCTGCTCAGGGAAACCGTTTCCGTCGAAGTCCTTTACGTACATACGGGCGGGCTCGTCCGGTGAGGCGTGCAACCGGGCGTTCAGCCCCAGGTTCCCCACCACGAAATCGACTCGACCATCGCCGTTGAAGTCGCCGGCGATGATCCGGTTCCACCATCCGGCGCTGTGCTCGAATCCTTTGGTCGGCTGGCGGACGAGCGTCGTGCCGGTGTTGTGAAAGACCGTAATCGGCATCCATTCGCCGACCACGACGAGGTCCAGGCGGCCATCACCGTCGACGTCCACCCAGAGCGCGTCGGTGACCATCCCGATGTGCGCCAGGTCTGGTGCCACCTGCGCCGTGACGTCGGTGAAGTGGCCGTGGCCGTCGCTCTTGAGCAGGGTACTGGGCGGATCGATGCCATATCGGCCCATCACCACCCGGCCCCCCACGAAGACGAAGTCCTTAGAGACGGCGACACGCGAGCCGCTGTTGAAGAGGGGAGGCAAGCGCCCCGTGGTCTTGCGCAAGTTCCCCTGGCCGTCGCCGAGGTACAGCCGGTCTTCGAGGGGCGGCGCGAGCGGCGAGAACTCGTTGCCCCCGGTCACGACATAGAGATCGAGCTTGCCGTCACCGTTCGCGTCGAAGAAGGCCGCGCCCAAGTCCTCCGCGATGCGGTCGGATTCGAATAGCGCCAGATTCGTCGCGTGGAATGTGCCGTTGGGGCGCTGGATGTAGAGCGCGCTCGGTTGGCCTCTCGCGCCGCCAATGAAGAAATCGTCGAGGCCGTCGCCATTCACATCTCCCACGGTCACCAGCGGCCCTTCGGTTGACACCATCTTCGGGATCAGGGGCTCGCGGTCGAAGTCCACGAAGTCGTTTTCGTGGTGCACGAAGTCGAGGCCAATCGAGGCAGTGACGTCCTTGAAAAGCGGCGGTCGGGCGGGAGGCAACTGCGACGGTCGGGCGGTCGGGCGGTCAGACACCGGCGGTCGGCCGGTCGGGCGGTTAAGAGACAACTGCGGCGGTCGGATGGTTAACCGTTGGTTCGTGGCGACGTGAGAGGTGTCACTCGAGCGTCTGTCAGGCCAATCTACTGTCACCGAGTCGACGGTATCCACTGGGCCTACGCCGAATGTCAGCACATAGTCCACGCTCGACTGAAATCCGCGCGTCGGCTCGAGCTCCTGCATGAACTGATGCTTGCCGGCGTACAGCGTCACCCGTGCACCGACGGCGAACGGGTTCCCACTGTCGCCGGCGAGCTTCACCTGGAGATAGCGATTCTCGGGGAGCAGTGACCGCGCATTATTGCGATAGATGAAGGCCTCATCGTTGACGTTATTCACGACGAGATCGGGCGCGCCGTCACCGTCCAGATCACCGTACGCCGCGCCATTCGAGAAGCTGGGGCGATCCAGCCCCCATGGGGCGCTCGTCGAGGTGAAGGTCAAGTCTCCGTTGTTGCGAAACGCGTAATCGGGGAGCCGCGTCGAGCTCATCGCGTTGATCAGGCTCATGAAGTCAACGCGTTGGCCTCGCGTCGCCTCGACCATCGTTTGATCGCTACCGAGGAATGCCAGATAGTCCTGAGACGTCACGTCCCGGGCGAGCCCATTGGCGACAAAGATGTCTTTGTTGCCGTCCAGGTCGAAGTCGGCGATGAGCGCCGCCCAGCTCCAGTCGGTGCGCGCCACGCCCCCCAACCAGGCGAGGTCGCTGAACGTTCCATCGCCGTTGTTGTGCTGCAGCATGTTGCGCATGAGCTGATGGTCGAACCCCTCGCGCGCCTTGGCCTGATACAGCTCCCACGGTTCGAACGATGTTGTCGTCTTGAGCCGGTAATCGTCGGCGGGGAGCATGTCGGAGGTGTAGATATCCGGCCAGCCGTCGTTATCGATGTCGGCGATGTCGACGCCCATCGAGAAGTAGCTCGACACGGGCATCGCGTCGTCCAGCACGTCGCTGAATGTCCCGTCCCCGTTGTTAATGTAGAGGTAGTCGCGCTCGAAGAAATCGTTCGCCACGTAGACGTCAGGTTTTCCATCACGGTTGACGTCTCCGACGGCGATGCCCAATCCGAACCCGATCTCGGGGCCGTAAATCCCCGCCTGGTCGCTCACGTTGACGAAATGGCCGCCGTCGTTGCGGTACAGCTCGTGCCCGCCGACGGGGTCGCGGATGGTTCGCATGGTGCGGAGGGCGACGCTCGAGACGGGGCGGGGGGAGTTGCGGATCAGGAACAGATCCAGATCACCGTCGCCGTCGTAATCGAAGAACGCGGCTTGCGTCGAGTAGCCGGTATCGGCGACGCCGTATGCCGCCGCCATTTCCTTGAAGCGCGGCACGCCGTCGCGCATGCCCTGGTTGATGTACAGTCTATTCGCGCGCAAGGCGCCCGGCTTCAAGCCGGCATGGCACACGTAGATGTCGAGCAGCCCATCGCCGTTCACGTCGGCGAGGGTGACGCCGGTGGTCCAGCGGTCGTGCTCGGCGACGCCCGTCACATCCGTAATGTCGCGGAAATGAAAGTTGCCCAGGTTCAGGTAGACCCGCGGACCGTCTTCGTTCGACGTGAGGACGATCTCGGGCAGGCCGTCACCGGTGAGGTCGCCGATCGCGACGCCCCCGCCGTTGTAGTAGTTGCGATACCGGAAGACGTTGTTGTCGCGTGTTTCCGTGAGGCGATTCTCGAAGCGCACGCCCGTGTAGCTCGACGGCATCAGCGTGAACAGTTTGCCGTCCGCGAGTGGCGGTGACGAGTCGGCGCCGCCTGCCTTCGCGGGTGGGCCGGAGCACGCAGCAATTCCCCCTACAACAAGAAAGAGGGGCGCAGCACGCTGCGCCCCTCTGTGAAGCGCCTTCAGCAATTAATACCCGCTATTCTGATGCCCCTGCAGCAGGGGGTTGGCGTCGATCTGGCCCTGCGGAATCGGCATCAGGATCAGATGTGCGTCGGTTACCGAGGGCTTGAATTCAAACGCTGCCGTGTACTTGCCAAAGCGAATCAGGTCCTGTCTCCGCTTCCCTTCGCCTGCGAACTCGAACGTCCGCTCGCGCAGCAGATCGGCCAGTGCGAGGGTGCTGAGCGTGTCCGTGGCAAAGGCGCGCGCGCGGACGGCCTTGACCAGCGCCAGCGGCGTCGGCGTGCCCGTGGCACCATTGAGCTCGGCCTCGGCCTTGATGAAGTACATCTCCGCGAGCCGGAACCAGGCGAAGTCGTTGCCATTGTCCTGGGCCACGTGCTTGGGATCAGCGGGCCACTTGTAGATGCGGCTCCCTTCTCCTTCAGTCGCGTTCGTGACGTTGGCGATCGTCGTCGTGAAGACGAGCGGATTGCCCGCGCGGTCCTTCACGGGACTGCCGGTTTCGACGTTGAACTGGGGCCCGACGAGGAAGACCCGACGCCGCCGATCGAGCGAGTCGAATGCATTGTACGTCTGCGACGTTGCCGAGAATCCGTTCCAGGGTCCGGGCGTGAACTGACTGTAGTGCAGCGCCCGCATGACGAAGTTGAGTCCCAATCCGGCTTCGTCGGCGAACTTGATGACGAAGATGTTCTCAGCCGACGTGCCGTTGTCGGAGCGGAAGGGCTTCGGGAACGAGTCCGCCAGCGCGTAGGCAGCCGAGGACAGCAGCACGCTGTCCGCCCGGTCTTTCGCTGCCTGGCAGGCAGTCCCGCCGACCACCGTCACGCCGGTGCACGCGTTGTACCCGGTGGGGTTGATGCCTCCGGCCCCCGCCCCCTCTTTTGTGAAGACGCCGGCGTTGATGTACATGTTCGCGAGAAGGGCGTCCACCGCGCCTTTCGTAATGCGGCCGTTATTGCCCGCATCCCACTTGACCGGTAGCGCGGGTCGTATGGCGAGCAACTCCGATTCAATGAACTTGAACAGTGAATCGCGCGTGACCCGCTCCCGCGGCATGATCTCGCTCGTGGTGGCGACCGGGACGCCGCCGAACAGGTCCATCAGGACGTAGTAGTAGAAGGCCCGCAGATATCGGGCTTCCGCTTCCATGGTGGCCTGATTGGGCACCGTGGAGTTCTTCACGCCATCGAGCAGGCCGTTCGCGCGCGCCACGCCGGCGTACGCGGTATTCCACGCTCCGTTCATAAAGCTCAACGTGGCCGGACTGCTGGCCGTCCAGGTCTGGCGATGCGTCTCCAGCCAGGTGCCGTTGTCGTACCAGTCCTGCCCGCGGGTCGGCACGACCATCTCATCCGTGCTGATCTCGTTGAGGTTGTAATAGTCATCGACTGTGCCGCGCAACTGCGCGTAGACTCCCGCCAGCGCGGCGAGGACTTCGCCTTCCGTATGGAAGAAGTTGCCCGGCGAGATGGCGCTGGGCGGCGTCTCGTCGAGGTTCGTGCATCCCTGCATCGGCACGAGGAGAAGCGCGCACAGTCCGGCCGCTCCGATCGACGAAACCACGAACGTTCGCTTCATAGGACCTGTCCTCCTCAAAAGACGAAACGGATCCCGCCGGTGACCAGGCGGGGCCGAGGATAACTAAGATAATCGACGCCACGGGATGCGAGGCCGGCGCTGGCATAGACTTCCGGATCGAGGCCCGAATAGCCCGTCAGCGTCGCCAGGTTGTCTGCGGAAACGTAAACGCGGGCGCTGCGCGCGTTCCGCGTCAGCATCGGCAGGTCGAGGTTGTATTCGACCGTGACGTTCTGCAACCGGACGAACGAAGCGCTCTCGACCCAGCGCGAGGAGAAGATGGCCGGCTCATGCAGCCCCGTCGGATCCGTCAACGCCGGCTTCAGGAAGTTCTTGTCCTGAAGCGCATTGCCCTTCGTCGAGTAGACGAGGGCGGTGTTGTTGAACACGTCGAGACCGACTGCGGCCCGAATCAAGAAGCTGACGTTGAACTTGCCCCTGGTGAGCTGGCTCGTCAGACCCGCCGTCCAATCGGGGTTGGCGTTGCCGATGATCGCGTAGTCGCTCGCCTGGGGGGTGATGGTCTCTCCGTTCACGCAGCCGCCTGAACTGCCCGAGCACCGGAACAGCTGATGCCCGTTGGCATCCACGCCCAGGAACACCGGGCCGAAGAACGTGCCCAGCGGCTGTCCCGGCATGATCCGCTGCGACCACTGATCGGATTGTCCCTGCCCGCTGACCTGGCCGGAGCGGAGGAAGGTGTACGGGCCGAGATCCTCCACCTTGTTTTTCGACGTGGCGAACACCAATCCGGCACGCCACGTGAAACCAGGCTTCGATACTGCCAACCAATCGAGCGACGCTTCGAAGCCGCTGTTCTTCAGCTTCCCGACGTTCTGGAGGCTGGTGGATGAAAATGCCGGCGGCGGGACCTGGACGTTGAGCAGCAGGTCGGACGTGTTCTTCTGATAGAAGTCCAAGCTGCCGGCGAGGCGATTGCCCGCGAGGCCGAAGTCGACGCCGACGTTGTACTGGTCCGTCTGCTCCCACTTCAGGTCGGGGTTGCCGTTGCCCGTGGGAATGACGCCGTTGGACGACGCGTCACCCCAGGGGTAGTTGGCGCCCGAGCTGCCTGCGAAGGTCACGAGCGATTGATAGGGCGCGATCCCGGGGTTGCCTTGCCGGCCCCAACCCACGCGCAGGCGCAGGTCGGAGAACGGTCCCCCGCTCATGAAGTCTTCGCTGCTCAGCTTCCAGGAAGCGGACAACCCTGGGAATGCGGCCCACTTGTGCCCCTCGGCGAACTTGGACGATCCATCGTATCGCAGAATCGCCGTCACGAAGTATTTGTCCTTGAATCCGAGGTTCGCTCGGGAGAGGAACGAAACCAGCTTCCAGTCCTGCGCATAGGACGAGTCGTTCCGCGTCCGCGCGGCACCGAGATTGTTGAAGCTGAAGGCGTCGGTGACGTAACCGATGCCTTCGGCCATGAACAGGTTGCTGGCGAACTTGTTGTACTCGTACCCACCCAGCACGTCGAGCGTGTTGTTCTCGCCGAACGGCTTGTTGTAGGTCAGCAGGGTTTGGATCGTCCCGGTCGTGTTGTCGAGGTCGTACTGCCGCGCGAGCCCGCCGCCCAGCGCTTCGCCCACCGGGTTGTCGTTGGGATAATAGAGCTGGCGCGAGCCGCCCGAGTGATCGCCGCCGAGGGTGATCTTGGCGGTGAGTCCCGTGGCGAGGTCGTAGTCCACCGACGTGTTCGCGATGACCCGCGTCGTCGTGCCCTTGTCGCTGATCTGATTCGCCAGCGCAACGGGATTGCGCACGGAGGTCGAACCGATCACCTCGTAGTAGTGCGTTCCCGTGGAATCGCTCACCTGAACCGGTCTCGTTGGATTGAAGATGGCCACGTTCTGGAAGACGCCGCCCTCGAATCCGCCTGTGTTCTCGAACGTGATGTACGTGTTCTTGACGCGGGACGTCGTGACGTTCACGCCGAGACGCAGCTTGTTGTCGAATGCGCTATGGCCGGCGCTGAGTGAGCCTTGCAGCCGCTCGAGCCCATTGGCGATCGCGACGCCCGGCTGATTCATGTAGTTCAGCGACGCGCGGTAGTGTGTGTTCTCGCCGCCGCCCGTGAACGACACATCGTAGTTCTGCGTGTAAGCGGTGCGGGTGACTTCGCGCTCCCAGTTCGTATTGGCCGTGCCGAGGTTCGCGAGGTGCTTGGGATCGAGTCCGTCTGCTGCGGCGAAGCACGCCTTCCAGGCCGTGGAGTCGGCGGGCGTTGGATAGGCTGTGCGGCACGCCACGGTGTCGGCGTTGAAGATCGGCACCTGCTGCTCGACGAACGCGCGATACTCGGATCCACTCAGGACGTCCAGATGCTTCGCGGGCGACGCGGTGGCGACATACGCCTCGAACTCCACCGTGGGACCGCCGGACCTGTTGCCTTTCTTCGTCTCGATCAGGACCACGCCGTTCGCCGCGCGACTGCCGTAAATCGCGGTGCTGGAGGCGTCCTTCAAAATGGTGATCGAGGCGATGTCCTGCGGATTGAGGAGGTTCAGCGGGTTCCGCGGCAGCGCGGGCGTTCCACCGACACCGTAGCTGGACGGCTCGGTCGGAACGTTGATGACGGGCACGCCGTCGATCACGTACAGCGGATCGTTGGTGTTGCTGATGGAGCTCCCGCCGCGAATCAGAATCTGCGATCCGGCGCCCGGCTCACCGTTGTTCTGGATGATTTCGACACCGGCCGCGCGGCCCTGCATCATTTGATCGACGTTTGTCTTCACGCCGACGTTTGCCGCCGCGGCGTCAACGGTCGAGACCGCACCGGTCACGGCCTCGCGGCGCGTCGTGCCGTAGCCCGTCACCACGACGGCCTCGAGCAACGACGCCTGCGGCGCGAGCCCGAACGATGCGTCAGCCGTCCCACCGGCGGTCACGGTGACCGATTGCGATTGCGGAGCGTACCCGATGCGCGTCGCGCGTATGATGTGCGTGCCAGCGGGAACATCGAGTGTGTAGCTGCCATCTGGTCCGGTTTGAGCTTCTCGCTGAAGTGCGTCGATTCTTACGGTGACGCCGGTGAGGGCCTGCTTCGTGGTGCTGTCCGTCACTGATCCTCTGATCGTGCCGTTCTGCGCGGCCAGAGACGTTGCCGTGGCGAACATCAGGGCGAGAGTGGGTAGTGCCTGTCGAACGAAGCGCATCGATGTGACCTCGGAATGACGGTTATGCCCTCCCAAATGCCGCCCCGTCCGGCCCTTGTCAAGGGCGACCTGGGGGCGGAGTATCTACGGCCATGTTTCTGCCCGTCCTGCTGGCGATGCAAACCGTAGCGGCTCGGGAAGCCCAGCCCGTGCTCGAGTTTCCTACCGCCGGCCTAGACGATTCGGCCGCGTATGAGGGCTATACCGCGCGCGTATACCGCGACCGGCGCGGCAATGCCGTGGAGATCTACATCGACGGCAAGACCGGCCGCCTCGTGCACCTGTGGGCTGATGCGCTGAATGAGAGTATCGGGTTTACGGTTCGGGATTCGGCCCGAAACGGCGGCGGTCAGGGCGGTCAAGAGGCAACTGCGGCGGTCGGGGCGGTCGGGGCGGTCGCGACGGTCACGTTCGGTGAAGGGAAAGCGTCGGTGTGGAGTACGGGCGGTCGGCGCAGCTTGCTCTACTCGCTCACCGTGCCCGGTGGGCGTTCCACCCAGATCGGCCAATTCCTGCTGGGCTCGATGCGCGTCGAGCGCGACTTCGGCTATGCCGGCCGAGTCAACGATCCGATTGATGCGCCCACATTCGTCCCGTCCGAGTTCACCCAGCTCGCCGACCGACTCGACAGCGTCTATCGCAAGCGCTTGACCCCGAGCTTCGCCCTGACGCCGGCGACGTGGCAGGTTCGGGTCAGCCAGCCGAGCCTCGACGGGAAGAATCACCTGTGGCTGACGCTGCGCGGTGATTCCCGACTTTCTCACGCTACGCTCCGAAATCGCGTCCTCACCATTCGACCACTGGGGCGGGACCCCGTTACGATCTCGGTCGAGATCGCGACCGACGGCGCTGCGCTCGACCCGCTGACGCGGGATCAAATCTTCAACACACCATTCCGTCGCTTCGCCGACTCCGCCAAGTCCCAGCGCCTCGAGCGTGAGATCCGCGGCTTCGAGCTGCTCAGCTCCAGGCAGAAGTTGATGGCCGGGCTGCCGACGTACGCGACCTACTTCGGAAGAGACATGCTCATGACGGCGCTGCTGATGCAGCCCGTCTGGTCCGACACGATGGCGGAGTTCGTCATGGGCGCGGCGCTCGCCAAGCTGGGGCCGGCGGGCGACGTGAGCCACGAGGAAGCGCTCGGCGGCCAGGCGATTCGTGAAAACGGAGCGGAGTTTCTCAAAACCGGCGACAGCGCGCTGCTGCGCAATCTGCAGAAGACGCGCGAGAACTACTGGATGGTGGATGACGACTTTCAGCTGCCGGTCGTCGGCGGTCACTACTTCGCGGACGCCGGCGTGCCGAACGCGCGCAAGCGCGCGTTCCTGCGGCGCTGGGGTGACGCGTTGCGCAAGAATCTCGCGTACGTCGCGCAGCAGGCCGCGCCGTACGCGCGCACCCCCAGCGCGACCAATCTCGTGAGCTTCAAGCGCGACGCGGACGGCTATTGTCATCCGGGCAGCTGGCGTGACAGTCGTGTGGGGTATGCCGGCGGCTGTTTCGCCTTCGATGTCAACGTGGTCTGGGTGCCTGCGGCGCTGCGCGCGATCGGCACGATCGACAGCGCGTTGCGCGCCATGGGAGAGCCCGGCATCGACGATGCCGCCGCGAGTGCCAACGCGGCGGCGGCGTGGCGCGGCAGCTCGCGGCATTTTATGGTGGCGATCGCGCCCGCGGAGGTGGAAGCACGCGTGCGCGCCAAGCTCGCTTCGCTCCCCGAGGTCGAGCGGCAGCACTGGGACTCGGTGCTCGCGCGCAGTGGTTTTCCGAAGGACACGCTGCGGTTCCCGGCGGTCTCGCTCGACAGCACGGGGCAGCCGATTCCGGTCATGAGCACCGACCCGGGGATGTGGCTGCTGCTCGAGCGCCAGGACAGCGCGCGCGAGAATGAGCTGCTCGCGCCATTCTTGCTGCCGTATCCGGTCGGCGTATTCATTGACGGCGTCGGAATTGCCGTCGCGAACGATGCCTACGCGCCGGCGGCGGTGTGGCAGATGTTCGAGCGCGACCTCTATCACTCGCCCCGCGTCGTGTGGGGTCGCGAAGTGAACGTGTTGCTCGCGGCGCTCGCCACGCGGAATCGCGCGGGCGCGATCGATTCGGTACGGAGCGCCGTGGCGCGGTCCGGCTTACAGTACGCGGAGCTGTGGAGTTACAAGTTCGAGGGTGGGGCACTACGCCCCGTGCGGTACGGTTCGAGCTCAGACGTGCAGCTGTGGACGCTCACTGATCTCGCTGTTCAATATCTCCTCAACTCTCCAAGGCCGGGGCCGCCCCAATGAGCAATCTCCACGCGTTCGACATCTTCTTCATCGCGGCGTACTTCCTGATCCTGGCCGGCATCGGCTACTGGGCGGCGCGGCGCGAGAAGCAGGTGAGCTCCGATTACTTCCTCGCGGCCCGCGACGTGGGCTGGTTCGCTGTCGGTGCCAGCCTCTTCGCCTCCAACATCGGCAGCGAGCACCTGGTCGGGCTGGCGGGGTCGGGCTCAACCACCGGACTCGCGGTGGGCCACTTCGAGTGGCTCGCCTGCCTGATCCTGTTGCTCCTCGGCTGGCTCTTCGTGCCTTACTACCTGAAGAGCGGCGTCTACACGATGCCCGAATTCCTCGAAAAGCGGTACAACTCTGCGGCGCGGACGTACTTCACCTGGGTGTCCGTCATTGGCTACGTCCTCACGAAAATCAGTGTGACGCTCTACGCGGGTGGCGTAGTGATTCGCGCGGTAACGGGCTGGAATTTCTTCACGGCGGCCGTGGTGCTCATCGTCGTCACCGGGCTGTACACCATCTTCGGCGGACTGCGTGCGGTGGTCTACACGGAGGTGTTGCAGGCGATCGTGCTGATTCTCGGGTCGGCGACCCTGATGATTATCGGATTGCAGCACGTGGGCGGGTTCGCGGCACTGCAGGCGAAAGTCCCGGCCGGATTCTTCTCGATGTGGAAACCCGTCAGCGATCCAAACTTTCCCTGGACCGGGATCATCTTCGGCGCTCCGATATTGGGAATCTGGTACTGGTGCACCGATCAACACATCGTGCAGCGCGTCCTGGCCGCTAAGAACATACCGCAGGCGCGCACCGGAACGATCTTCGCCGG
>Ga0075435_100002546_pt1 | contig 12138 bp, 8 predicted proteins | sample RhiMethybrSRZTD4_FD_75302 | JGI IMG/M metagenome (GOLD analysis project Ga0075435, IMG submission 75302) | Populus rhizosphere microbial communities from Tennessee, USA - Rhizosphere MetaG P. TD hybrid SRZTD4 | ecosystem: Host-associated > Plants > Roots > Rhizosphere > Soil | place: USA... | reverse complement strand
GAGTCCTGATGCCGTCACTTGTCTTCCGCAAGGGCCTCGATCTGAAGCATGCCGTCGCCGGCATGCTCGCCGACAGCTATCACAGCGCGCTCGTCGATCGGATCAAAGCCGAGGACTTCACGTTTCGCTCCGGGCGCCTGACGCTGCACCTCGCTCGCGAGTTCGGCTTCTGCTACGGCGTCGATCGCGCGGTCGATTACGCCTACCAGACCCGCGAGCGGTTTCCGGATCGTGACGTCTATCTCACCGGCGAGATCATCCACAACCCCCACGTCAACGAGAAGCTGCGCATGATGAGCGTGCGCTTCCTGAGCGACGATCCTGGCGCCATCGATCGGCTCGGCGCCAACGACGTGGTGATCCTCCCCGCCTTCGGCGTCACCTCCGCGATGCTCGAGCGCCTTGATCGGCGCGGCTGTACGCTGGTGGACACGACGTGCGGGTCGGTGCTGAACGTCTGGAAGAACGTCCGGCGCTATGCCGAAGGCGGCTACACGTCGATCATTCACGGCAAGGTCTGGCACGAGGAGACACAGGCGACCGCGTCACAGGCTGTCCAGTACGGCGGCAGATACCTGGTCGTCCTCGATCGCACCGAAACCGAACTGGTGTGCGACCACATTCGCGGACGTCGCACGGCCGGCGATCTGACCGCGCGCTTCGCGAACGCCGTCTCTCCCGGCTTCGAGTTCGAACGCGACCTCCAGCGCATCGGCCTCGCGAATCAGACGACGATGCTGATGTCGGAGTCGCTCGAAATCGGCGAGATCATCCGGGCCGCGATCGTCGAACGGTACGGCGAGGCCAGCCTCGCCGAACACTACCAGGCGTTCGACACGATCTGCAGCGCCACGCAGGATCGCCAGGATGCGGTTGTCGCGCTGCTCCGCGACAAACCGGTCGACCTGATGATCGTCATCGGCGGCTACAACAGCAGCAACACGACGAACCTCGCGCGGATCTGCGCCGGCTCGCGTCCGACGTTCCACATCGCCGATCCAGACTGTCTCCTGTCGGCCCAGGAGATTCGGCACCGGCCGATCGGTTCGAAAGAGGAAACGACGACGACGGGATGGCTGCCGGCGGAAGGGGCTGTGAGGATTGGCCTCACGTCAGGGGCCTCGACACCGGACAACCTCGTCGGGGCGACCGTTGCCAGGCTGGCCGAGTTCTGCGGGGAGAACCCGATTTAGTTCGACGTCCCGTCAGGAGCGAGAATCAGCCGGATCCGCTGTCCGCCGTGGCTTTTGAGCCAGCGCTGCAACCCGCTGCCCTGCTTCACCACGACCATCGCATCGGTGCCCACCGCGAAGTATCCTTCATCGGCTTCCTGGGCGGTCGAATTGATGAACCCCGCGACTTCCATCTGGTCGCCCGCGTGCGACAGCCGACCCAGAGCGAAGAGCAGGAACGCCAGCGTCAACCACGCGAGAAACATCGGTCGCATACTCGAGGTCCCGAGCAACCGCGGTGCCACTCGCGATCAGCCTGTCGGCGCCGCTTTCCGACCTCGGGAACGCGTCGACGGAAACTCGTTGCTGCGAATAAGCAGATCCCTGCTGCTCGCGGCCGCGTGGATGCCTCGGCGGCGTCCGCACTGGACTCTCTTGCCGACCGTTTCAACGCCGCCTTCGGCGCCTGCCTGACGTAAAAAGATGTCTCTGGCGAAATGCCCGGCAGAGGCGCGTCGTAATCCCTCAAGTAACAGTTTTTTCAGAGGTTTACGCATGAGTCCAACGTGGCGTTCGGGGTCGGTTGCCATCCTTTTCTCACTGGCGCTGGCGACCGGGGTTCACGCACAATCGTTCGGATTCCCCTGGTGGCGGGATCCGCAGTTTCAGCGTGATCTCGCGCTCACCGCGGAACAAACGGCACGGATTGAAAACGTCTTCCAGCCCACGATCACGAAGCTTCGCGCCAAAAAAACCGAGTTGGATCAGCAGGAAGAGGAGCTGTCGCGGCTGATCGCCGCCAACGCCGACGAGGCGGTTGTGGTCAGGCAAGTCGACAAGGTTGAGGAGCTTCGCGCGCACCTGAACAAAACGCGGACGCTGATGCTATTGCACATGCGTCAGGTCCTGACGCCGGAGCAGCGCGTGAAACTCAACAAGATTCACGACCAGTGGGAAAAGGATCATCAGCGTCCCCCGCGAGGGGACAACGACAAGCAAGGGAGAGGCAGGCAATGAGACGGAACCGAACGATTCTGACGCTCTTGGCGCTCGCGTGTGCGGGTGTGACGTCCTCCGCGAGTGCGCAGATCTCCGAGGCTCGCATACACGAGCTGATCAAAGAGGCGGCGCAGAAGACCGGTCAGACCGAGACGGCGGTCGACCCGCGGCAGGCCGCCGCCGGCCAGAATCGGGCGGTCGTGGAGATATCGCTCGACGATGCGGTGAAGTTCGCGCTCGATCGCAATCTCGACATCGCGGTTCAGCGGTTGAATCCGCAGATCAACGACATCGCGTACGCGAGCATCAAGTCCATCTACCACCCCGCGCTCACGTCCTTCGTGAGTCAGGCTTCGAACAATGGCGTGCCGCAGAGCCTGCTGCAGTTGTCCTCGGGCGGCCAGGGCACCAACACCAACCAGCTGCAGTACAACGGCGGCATCGCCCAGAGCGTGCCGTGGGGCGGCGGCTCGGTCCAGGTGACGCTGAACAACAGCCGCGGCACGAGCAACAGCAACAACGCGCTGTTCAATCCCTCGTTCACTTCGACGTGGAGCGGCATCTACACGCAGCCGCTGCTTCGGAACTTCCGCATCGACTCGACGCGCCAGCAGCTGCAGGTGACCAAGATCAGCGGCGACATCTCGGACGTCCAGCTCCGCGCGACCATTACCAACACCCTGTCGAACGTCCGCAACGCCTATTGGGACTACGTGTTCGCCACCCAGGCGGTCGAAGTGGCACAGCAGTCGCTCGACCTTGCGAGCAAGCTCGTCCAGGACAACCAGACGCGCGTCGAGGTCGGCACGATGGCGCCGATCGACGTCGTGCAGGCGCAATCGGAGCAGGCGACGCGGCGCCAGCAGCTGGTCACGGCGCAGTCGGCCAAGCGCACCACCGAGCTGGCGCTGAAGCGGTTGATCGTGGCCGGCACGCAGGACGTGAACTGGAACGCCGAGATCAAGCCGATCGATCTGCCGGACTTCCGTCCCGAACCGATCGATATCGAGGCGGCCGTCCGTCGCGCGCTCAGCGAGCGCACCGACCTCGCGATCGCGCAGAAGAACATGCAAGGCAACGACGTGACGCTGAAGTTTCTGCAGGACCAGATGAAGCCGCAGATCGATATGCAGGCGACCTACGGGCTCGCCGGCATCGGTGGACCGTATCTGCAGCGCGACGTCACACAGCTCGGCAGCCCGTTCGTGACGGTTCCCGGCGGCATCGGCGACGCGTTCGGCTCGCTGTTCCGCAATGCCTACCCGCGATGGACCGTCTCACTGAACATGTCGTACCCGCTCGGCCTCAGCTCGCAGGAGGCGTCGGTGGCGCGCGCGCGGGTGCAGTTGAATCAGGTGCAGGCGCAGATGAAGCAGATCGAGCTGCAGGTCGCGACGGATGTGACCAACGCGGCGATCAGCGTTCAGAACAACGGCGAGGCGGTGCAGGCGGCGCAGGCGGCGCGCGAGCTCGCCGAAAAGAAGCTCGAAGCCGAGCAGAGCAAGTTCGAAGTCGGCATGTCGACGAACTACTTCGTCGTGCAGGCGCAGCGCGACCTGAACGACGCGCGCAACTCCGAGCTGCGGCAGATTCTCAATTACCGCAAATCGCTCGTCGAGTTCGAGCGCCTGCAGCAGACGACGCTGCAGAACCTCAACGTGACGATTCTCAACGCCGCCGGCGGCGTCGGCACGACCACACCGCGCACCGGCGGCGGCGGGCAGGGAGGCGGCGGTCAATAAGAGGCGGTACCGAACGCACATGAAGCGAGCTCTTGTCGTTGTCGTGATCCTCGCGGGCATCGGCGCAGGCGCGTACTACTACCTGCGCCGCAGCACCGCGGAAGCCGGGTCGCCGTCTGCTGCGGCCGCGACGCCCGGTGCTGCGCGCCGCGGTGGCGGCGGCGGCGGATTCGGCGGCGGCGGCTTCGGCGGTTTCGGCGGCGGCTTCGGCGGACCGCGTCTGCCGATGAGCGTCGAGCTTGGCGCCGTGAAGCGCGCCGACATGGCGGAGCATCTCACCGTCGTCGGCAATCTGATCGGCGAAGCAACCGTCGAGGCCGTGCCCAAGGTCGCCGGCCGTCTCGACAGCATCAGCGTTCGGCTCGGCGATCGGGTGCAGCGTGGACAGACGCTCGCGAAGATCGAAGACCGCGAGCTGCAGGAGCAGGTACGGCAGGCGCAGGCGTCGTTCGAAGTGTCGGCGGCGACGATCCGCCAGCGCGAAGCAGACCTGCGCTTCGCGCAAACCAATCTCGACCGATCCAAGAACCTCTTCGAGCGCCAGCTGATCCCGAAGCAGACGTTCGATGACGCCGAGGCGCGTTTTCAAGCGGCCTCGGCACAACTCGACCTGGCCAAAGCGCAGCACTCGCAGTCACAGGCGCGGCTCGATGAGCTGAAGATCAATCTGGCCAACACGGTGATCACGTCGCCGGTCAACGGGTTCATCGGCAAGCGAACTCTCGATGCGGGCGCCTGGGTGACGCCGAACTCCGCGCTGCTGTCAGTGGTCGATATCAGTAAGGTTCGTCTGGTCGCGAACATCGTCGAGAAGGATCTCCGGCGGATCTCGGCGGGACAGCGCGCCGACGTCGAGGTCGACGCGTTCCCGAACGAGACCTTCCGCGGCCGCATCGCGCGCGTCTCGCCCGTGCTCGATCCGTCGACGCGGACGGCGCAGATCGAAATCGAGATCGAAAACCCACAGTTCCGGCTGAAGCCGGGCATGTATGCACGCGTGAACTTCACGGTCGAGCAGCGGCCCAACACGCTGGTGATTCCGGCCAACGCGCTCGTCGACGTCCAGGGCAGCCGCGGCGTCTTCCAGCCGAACGGCGACACCGCGAAGTTCAAGCCTGTGACGATCGGTCTCACCGATGAGCAGCACGTCGAGATCGCCAGCGGATTGGCCGAAGGCGAGCGGATCGTGACGACCGGCGCCGCCGCGCTGCGCGAAGGGGACAAGATCGTGCTGCCTGGCCAGCGTCAGGGCGGCGAGCACCCCGGCGGACCAGGCGGACAGGGTGGCCAGGGCCGCGGCGGCCGCCAGGGCGGCGGACGCGGTCGATCGGGTCAATCGTAATGGTCATGGGTCGTTGGTCGTTGGTCATTAGTCGGGAGAGCGCATGAGCATCCCTCGCTTCGCGATCCATCGGCCGATCATGATGGCGATGATCAGCTCGATCGTCATCCTGCTGGGCGCGATCTCGCTCACGCGGCTGCCGGTCGATCTGCTGCCCGACATCCAGCAGCCGACCATTACCGTGCGCATGAACTATCCCGGCGTCGGACCGCTGGAGATGGAAGAGCTCATCACGCGGCCGCTCGAGCAGGCACTGAGCGCGACGGCCGGTCTCGAACAGCTCAACTCGACGTCGTCTGAGGGCAACAGCAATCTCCGCCTCAACTTCACGTGGGGGACCGATCTGAGCGAGGCGATGAACGACATGCGGACGCGCATCGATCGCGTCCGCAATCGCCTGCCCGAGGACGCCGATCCGCCGACGATCTTCAAGTTCGACTCGAACTCACAACCGATCATGGGGATCGGCGTCGAGGGGAACTACGACCGCGTGACGCTGCGCGAGATGGGCGAGAACATCCTGTCCCCGCGGCTCGAGCGCGTCCCGGGCGTCGCCTCCGTGACGGTCAACGGCGGTCTCCGCCGTCAGATCCACGTCGAGCTGTCCAAGGAGAAGATTCAGGCGCTCGATCTGTCGGTGGATCGCGTCGTCAGCATTCTCAAGACGGAAAACCAGAACATCCCGCTCGGGGAGATCTATCGCGGCGACATGACGTACCTGGTTCGGAGTCAGGGACAATTCTCGGACCTCAACCAGATCCGCGATCTCGTCATCCTCACCAAAAACAACGTCCCGGTCTACATGAAGGACATCGCCGAGGTGAAGGACGGGACCGAGGACGTCCGCTCGGTGCTGCGCATCAACGGCCGGCCCGGCGTCCGGATGAACGTCCAGAAGCAGTCGGGCACCAACACGGTGCAGATCGCCCAGCTCGTGCGCGCCGAAATCGAGCGCATCAACCGCGAAATCCCGGGCGTGCAGCTGACGGTGATCGACGACAGCGCCCGCTTCATCGAGCGATCGATCAACGCGGTCAAAGAGCACGTGATGATCGGCTCGATCCTGGTCATCGTCGTCATCTTCATGTTCCTGCGCAACTTCCGATCGACGCTCATCGTCTGCACCTCGATTCCGATCTCCGTCGTCGGCACCTTCGCGCTGCTCTACTTCTCCGGGATGACGCTCAACACGATGACGTTCGGCGGGCTGGCCCTCGGCGTCGGCATGATCGTGGACGCCGCGATCGTCGTGCTCGAGAACTCGTTCCGGCACATGGAGCACCACGGGAAGGATCGGATGACGGCGTCGATCGACGGCAGCGAGGAGGTCTGGTCGGCGATTCTCGCGTCGATCCTCACGCACATCGCCGTCTTCGTGCCGCTGCTCTTCCTGACCGGCGTGTCGAGCATCATGTTCCGGCAGCTGTCGGTCGTCGTCGTCTTCTCGCTGCTGATGTCGCTCTTCGTCGCGGTGACGCTGGTGCCGGTGCTCTGCTCGAAGCTGCTGGTGCTGCCGCCGCCGCCCGAGAAACGATCGGGCTTCGGCGGCTATCTCTACACCTTCAGCGAGCGGATGCTGAACGGGTTGGACGAGGGCTACCGCCGCTTGATCCATCTCGCGCTCGCCCACCGTCCGTCGGTCATCGGGCTGAGCCTCGCGTCGGTCGTCGCGGCGATCGTGATCCTGCCGACGATTCCGACCGAGTTCTCGACGCAAACCGACGAGGGCCAGGTGAACGTCAACGTCGAGCTCGCGATCGGCACACGTGTCGAGCGGACCGACGCGGTGCTGGCCCGTCTCGAACAGATGCTCCCCACGCTCGTTCCAGAGGCGCGAACGTTCATCGTGCAGGGCGGCAGCGGTCAGGGGCCCGGATTCGGCGGCCCGGGCGGCGGCGCCGGCCATCGCGGACAGATTCAGATCATGTTGACGCCGAAGGACGAGCGGAAGCGATCGAGCGAGCAGATCGCGATGCAGCTTCGCCGCGAGTTGTCGGGCCTGCCGGGCGTGGTCATCCGCGCCAACGCGTCGGGCGGTAACAACCAGATGAACCGCTTCCTGTCCGGCGGCGGCAACAACAACTTCGGTGGCCGTCTCGCGCTCGAGATTCGCGGCGAGGATCTCGGCGAAGCGCGGCGCCTCGCGCAGGGCGCAAAAACGTTGATGGACAGCACGCCCGGTGTCGCCGACGCGCGCGTCGGCCGCGATGAAGGCCGGCCCGAGCTGGCGGTCCGCGTCGATCGTCCGAAGGCGGCGCTGCTCGGCCTGACCGTCACCAGCATCGCGAACACGATTCGGACCAACGTCGCCGGTACGCAGGCGGCGATGTACCGCGAGCACGGCAACGAGTACCCCATCGTGGTGCGTCTGCGCGAAGAAGAGCGGCAGGCGGTGAGCGACGTCGGGGACGTGCTGGTCAACACGACCAGCGGGCAGGCGACGCCCGCGAAGAACCTGGTGCACGTGGAGAACGAAACGGGGCCGGTTCAGATCGAGCGCAAGAACCAGCAGCGGATTGTCACCGTCAGCGCCGAACCGGAAGCGACGCTGAGCGACGCGGTGCAGGCGGTGCAGGATCGGCTGCCCCAGCTCGGCGTCTCGCAGGATTTCAGCGTCGGCTTCGGCGCCGAAGTCGAGGAACAGGCAAAGGCATTCAATCAGCTCCGTATGGTGCTCATCCTCGCGCTCATCCTCGTCTACGCCGTGATGGCGTCGCAGTACGAGTCGCTGCGCGATCCGTTCATCATCATGTTCTCGGTGCCGACCGCGGCGATCGGCGTGGTGCTGGCGCTCAAGCTGACGGGCACGTCGTTCAACATGCAGGCCTACATCGGCATCATCATGCTCGCTGGCATCGTCGTCAGCAACGGCATCCTGCTCGTGGATTACACCAACGTCCTCAGACGACGCGACGGCCTGCCGCTGCGAGAGGCAGTCGAAACGGCCGGCCGCACGCGGCTGCGGCCGATTCTGATGACGTCGATCGCGACGGCGCTCGGCCTGGTGCCGATGTCACTCGGCATCGGCGAAGGCAGCGAGCTGCAGGTGCCGCTCGCGCGCGTCGTCATCGGCGGACTGACGACGTCGCTGCTCATCACGCTCGTCCTGGTGCCGACGGTTTACACGCTGTTCGAGGAGGGATGGAAAGGCCTCAGACACAAGGCCGATGCACCGGCGCATTGATGAATCGTCGTAGCGCGGGCCTGTCAGGCCCGCGTCGGCAGCCCTGAACGGGCCGCCCCCGAGCGATTCGTCCGATTCGTCGCTATAGGACCATGAAACGATTCTTCACCATCCTGTTGATCATCGCGGCCATCGGCGCAGGCGCCGGCGCCATCTACATTCGCCGCGGCGGGACCGAGATCCAGGTCAACACCGCGCCGATCACCCGCGGCGACATCGTCGATACGGTCGGCGCAACCGGCACGCTGCAGGCGGTGACGACGGTGCAGGTTGGCAGTCAGCTGTCGGGCAACATCTCGTGGCTCGGCGCCGATTTCAATTCAATCGTCAAGAAGGGACAGATCATCGCGAAGCTCGATCCGTCGCTCATCGAGGCGCAGCTTCAACAGACGACGGCCAATCTGAATCAGTCCCGGGCGAATCTGGCCAAGGCACAGAGCGAGCTCGAGCGCACGAAAGTGCAGCTCACGGACGCGCAGCAGAAGTACACGCGGGCCAGGGAGCTGGCCGCGAAGAGCCTGCTGCCGCAGAGCGATCTCGACGCGGCCAAGATCGCCGTGGATACGGCGCAGGCGATGCTCGCCTCGCAGCAGGCGTCGGTCACGCAGGCACAGGCGGCCGTGAGCCAGGCGCAGGCGTCGGTCAATCAGAGTCAGGTGAACCTGGATCACACGATCATCGTCGCGCCGATCGACGGCATCGTGACGCAGAGAAACGTCGACGTCGGCCAGACGGTTGCGGCCAGCATGCAGGCGCCCACGCTGTTCATCATCGCCGCCGACCTGACGAAGATGCAGGTCAACGCGAACATCGACGAATCGGACGTCGGCCGCATCCGTCCGGCACAGCACGTCACCTTCCGCGTCGACGCGTATCCGACCGAAACGTTCGAGGGCACGGTCGCGCAAGTACGGCTGCAGCCAGTCGTCGTGCAGAACGTGACGACCTACGGCACCGTCATCGACGTCCCGAACCCGCTGCTCAAGTTGAAGCCGGGCATGACCGCCAACGTGAAGGTCGAGATCGCCAAGCGGACCGATGCGCTGCGCATTCCGACGGCGGCACTGCGGTTCCGTCCATCGCCCGACGTCTTCGCCGCGCTCAATCAGGAAGTTCCGCGCGAGGCGCAGTTCGCGGGCGGTGGCGGACGCGGCGGTCGCGGGGGGCGCGGCGCTCAGGGGGCGGAAGCGAGTCAAGGAGCGCCGGCCGCCGGCGCGGCGACACCTGCGCCGTCGCCCAACGCCAGCAAATCGAGTCCGGCGCCGTCACCGAACGCCGCGCAGGCGCCGCGCGATTCCGGCGAGAGTGCGGAACATCGCTTCGGAGGTGGCGGCGGCCACAGCGGATTCGGTGGTTCGAGCGGCTCGGGGCAGACAGGCGACGGCGGCCGGCGCGGATTCGATCCCGCGCGCATGATGGAACGCTTCAAAACGATGTCGCCGGACGAACAGCAGCAGTTCATCGCGCGCATGAAGGATCGCGGCGTGGACACGAGCGCGTTCGAGAAAGAGATCCGGGCGAGCGCGACCGCCGCCAAGGCCAAGCCTGCGACGTCGCCGCAGGGGGCGCAAACGATCGACGCGCTGTTCGCGCCGCTGCCGGTCACCGAAACGTCTGGGCGCGCGTGGCTGTTCATCGACCACCAGCTCAAGCCGGTGAGTCTCCGTCTCGGCATTTCCGACGGCACCAACAGCGAGCTCCTGAGCGGCGAGCTTCAGCAGGGCATGGAAGTGGTGACGGGCGTGACCGGCGTCGGAACGACGCGGGCGCTGCCCGGTCAGGGTGGGACGGGCAATCCGCTGATGCCTGGACGCGGTCCCGGTGGTTTCGGCGGTCCAGGTGGTGGCCCCGGTCGCGGCCGCTAGTTTTGAATGTCTTCTGTCATCGCAGTCAAGAACCTCGTCAAGACCTACGTGGTCGGTGAAGTCGAAGTGAAGGCCCTGCGCGGCGTCAACCTCGAAGTGCAGCGCGGCGAGTTTCTCGCCGTCACCGGGCCGTCGGGCTCCGGCAAGTCGACCTTCATGCACATCGTCGGGTGCCTGGATCGACCGACTGGCGGTCAGTACTTCCTCGACGGACAGGACGTCTCACGGATGTCGAAGGACGCGTTGGCAGCCGTGCGCAACAAGAAGATCGGGTTCGTCTTCCAGGGGTTCAACCTGCTCTCGCGCACGTCTGCGCTCGACAACGTCGAGCTGCCGCTGCTCTACGGCGGCGGCGGGATGAGAACGGCGGAGCGTCACAAGCGGGCGATGGACGTGTTGAGCGCGGTCGGACTCGCGAATCGGGCGGATCACCATCCGAATCAGCTGTCGGGCGGCCAGCAACAGCGCGTGGCAATCGCGCGCGCGCTCATCAACAATCCGTCGATTCTGCTCGCTGACGAGCCGACGGGGAACCTCGACACGAAAACCAGCATCGAAGTGTTGGGGATTTTCCAGCGCCTCAATCAGGAGCGCGGCATCACAGTGGTCCTCATCACGCACGAAATGGATATCGCCGAGTACGGGACGCGGATGGTGACGTTCCGCGACGGACTGGTCGTCGCCGACCGGCCGATCACTCGCCGGCGTGTCGCGCAGGACGAGCTTGCGGCGCTGCCCGAGCCGGCCGAGGCGGTCTGAAAGGCGTTATGTCTGTCCTCATGACTCTTCGCATCGCGCTGAAGGCGCTCGGCCGCAACAAGATGCGGACAGCGCTGACCATGCTCGGCATGATCATCGGCGTCGCCGCCGTCATCACGATGGTGGCGCTCGGCACCGGCGCGCAGACCTCCATCGAAGCGCAGATTCAATCCGCCGGCACGAATATGATCATCGTCAGCGCCGGCAACTTCAACATGGGCGGCGTGCGCCAGGGGCAGGGCAACGCGAGCACGCTGATCCCCGAAGACGCGCAGGCCATCGGGCAACTGCCGGGCGTCCAGTACACGGCCGCGCAGTCGAACACCCGCGGCCAGATCGTCGCCGGCAACCAGAACTGGAACACACAGGTGCAGGGGACCGACATCGACCTGCCGCTGATTCGATCGTGGCCGGTCAAGGAAGGCGCGTTCTTCACACCGCAGGACGTGACCACCGCCGCGAAGGTGGCGGTGCTCGGTACCGTCGTCCGCGATCAGTTGTTCGATCCGACTGCCAATCCCGTCGGGCAGGTGATCCGCATCTCGCATCAGCCGTTCACCGTCGTCGGCGTCATGGCGAGCAAGGGCCAGTCGGGTATGGGCCAGGATCAGGACGACGTGGTGTTCGTGCCGTACACGACGGTGCTGAAGAAGCTGCGCGGGATCACCAACATCCAGCAGGTGCAGGTCTCGGCCGCGTCGGCCGGCGAAACCAGCAAGGTCGCCGACAATATTGCGCAGCTGTTACGCGTGCGTCACAAGATTCAGCCGGGAGACCCGGATGATTTCATGGTCCGTACGATGGAGGAGATGGCCAACGTCAGGAAGGAAGCGACGCAGACAATGACCGCGCTGCTCGCGAGCATCGCCGGCGTGTCGCTCCTCGTCGGCGGCATCGGGATCATGAACATCATGCTGGTCTCGGTGACGGAACGCACGCGTGAAATCGGTCTGCGCATGGCGATCGGCGCCCGGGGGCGCGACGTCCTGTTGCAGTTCCTCGTGGAGGCGGTCGTCTTGAGCTTGTTCGGCGGCGGCATCGGCATCGCCCTGGGGTTCGGCGTCGCCCAAGGAGT
>Ga0075435_100002541_pt1 | contig 12143 bp, 10 predicted proteins | sample RhiMethybrSRZTD4_FD_75302 | JGI IMG/M metagenome (GOLD analysis project Ga0075435, IMG submission 75302) | Populus rhizosphere microbial communities from Tennessee, USA - Rhizosphere MetaG P. TD hybrid SRZTD4 | ecosystem: Host-associated > Plants > Roots > Rhizosphere > Soil | place: USA... | reverse complement strand
TTGCCGTCGCGATCGCCCATCGACACCCAGGTATCGGTGACCACGCAGTCTGCATCCCGGACGGCAGCTTCCGGATCATCTCCGATCAAGATTGCCGCGCCGGACGACTTGAGCCAGTCCATCAGCCATTTCTTCGGCCGCAACTCCGTCGGCGTCGCCACCCGCAGCTGGAAGTCGAAACGTTCGGCTGCATGCATCCAGCTTGTCAGGACGTTATTGGCATCGCCGCTCCAGGCTACTGTGCGTCCACGGATCGGCCCTCTTTTTTCCTCGTATGTCATCACGTCGGCCAATACCTGACATGGATGCGAGCGCCGCGTCAGACCGTTGATCACCGGAATGGTGGCATGGCGCGCGAGCTCGGCGACAGCCTCATGGTCGAGGATGCGGATCATTATTGCATCGACATATCTCGACAGCACCCGCGCAGTATCGGCGAGCGTTTCACCGCGTCCCAACTGCATTTCCTGCGCGGTGAGAATGATGGCCTCCCCGCCGAGCTGCCGCATGGCGACGTCGAACGATACCCGGGTCCGCGTCGATGGCTTGTCGAACACCATCGCCAGTGTTTTGCCGGCAAGCGGGGCGCTAATTGTGCCGCGAGCACGCTCCCGCTTGATGGCTCGGCTTGTATCGATGAGATGGCCAAGGACCGGCTTCGGGATATCGGTCAGATCGAGAAAATGCCTGACGCCGTTCGTGATCATGACGCCACCTTGGCCGCGCGCGCGTGCGTCTGAGCAAGCTTTGCACAGGCGCGATCGATGCGTCCCACCGCTTCTGTGGTCTCCTTCTCGCCTATAATGAGAGGCGGCAGCAGCCGGACCACGTTGTCGCCCGCGGCGACGGTGATCATTTTCTCGGCGCGCAACTGGTCCACCATCTCCGAGGCCTGCGGAATCATGCGCAGGCCGATCAGCAGGCCTTCTCCGCGCACTTCGGCGATAACCGACGAATGGCGATCCTTGAGCTCGGCCAGCCGTTGCTTGAGCAGCAAGGCATTCTTGCGCATGCGATCAAGGAAACCGGGAGCCATCACCACATCGAGGACCGCATTGCCGACCGCCATTGCCAGCGGATTGCCGCCAAAGGTCGAGCCGTGCGTGCCGACAGTCATCCCTTTTGAGGCTTCCGTGGTCGCAAGGCACGCGCCGATCGGAAATCCGCCGCCGAGTGCTTTTGCGAGGGCCATGACGTCCGGTTTCACGCCGCTGCGCTCATAGGCAAACATTTCGCCGGTCCTGGCGATGCCCGTCTGAACCTCATCAAACACCAGCAGCAGGCCGTGCTGGTCGCAAAGCTGCCGCAACGCGCGCAGGAAAGTTGGCGGCGCGACGCGCACTCCGCCTTCGCCCTGTATCGGCTCAATGAGTATCGCCGCCGTAGCGGGGCCAATTGCACGTTTGACTGCGTCGAGATCGCCGAACGGCACCTGGTCGAAACCGTCGACCGGCGGCCCGAAGCCTTCGAGGTATTTCTTGTTGCCGGTGGCGGCGATCGTCGTCAGCGTGCGGCCGTGGAAGGCGCCTTCAAAGGTAATGATGCGGTAGCGCTCGGGTTTGCCTGAAGTCGATTGGTATTTGCGCGCGATCTTGATCGCGCATTCCAGGGCCTCAGCACCTGAGTTCTGGAAAAATACTGTGTCGGCGAAGCTCGCGGCACACAGCCTGTCCGCCAGCTTTTCGCCTTCGGGTATCTGATAAAGGTTGGAGACGTGCCAAACCTTCTGCGCCTGGTCGGTCAGGGCCTGCACCAGTCGCGGATGGGCGTGCCCAAGCGCGTTGACCGCAACACCTGACGTAAAATCGAGATAGCGCTCGCCGTCAGCCGTGAATAGCCAAGCGCCCTCGCCCCGCTCGAAAGCGAGATCGACCCGCGCATACGTTGGCAATAGATGCGAGCTCACGACCAGCGTCTTCCATAGTCCAGTTCGCCTGCGCATGACTTTGCCGAAACCGGGCTCTTCGGGGTCATGCGCAACCCGAAAAGAAAATGTGCCGCCTCGCCGGGCGGCACTTTTTTTATTCTATTGCCGGCCCCGGCCCTGTCAACACGACGAACGATCCGACTCAATTGTGCCGTAAGGCCGGATTCTAAAGGAAAACCTGTTAGTAGCCAGTCAAGGAGGCTTGCAACGGCTTGCAGGAGAGTCACTGCCTATTGTAGCTTCCTAGACAGATAGTACGACATCTCGTGCTATCGAGCGATTTCTGTCCATCCCTGACGCGTTTTGCGTCTGGCGCCTCATCTGGCGTCCGACGACGGGGTTGGATTCCATCCAAGGCCTTGGGGTCTGAGGAGAAAATGCAATGGGCTGGACGGACGAGAGGGTCGAGCTCCTGAAAAAACTATGGGCGGATGGATTGTCCGCTAGCCAAATCGCGGCCGAACTGGGGGGGATCACCCGCAACGCCGTTATCGGCAAGGTTCACCGCCTGGGACTTTCGGGACGTGCCAAAAGCCCGTCCTCGTCAGCGCCACGGCCACGCAAGGCCCGTTCTTCCGGCCATATGATGCGGGTTCCGAGGCCGTCGATGCGGGGCAATACCGCGCTTGCCTATGACTACGACCTCGAGCCGGAACCGGAGTTGATTGAAATTCCGGTGGAGCAGCGCAAGACCCTTCTGCAGTTGACGGAGAAGACCTGCCGTTGGCCGGTGGGCGATCCCGGCAGTGGGGACTTCTTCTTCTGCGGCGGCGAAACAGCGAACGAATTGCCGTATTGCTCTTATCACTGCCGCGTCGCTTATCAGCCGATGAGCGAGCGCCGAAGGGACAAGAGACCATTCAAAAACTGACAGCGCGCAATCTTGCGAGGCACTGCGACGCTGTGGGCTGTTAAGGCGAATGATTGCCTGTCAGGTCGACATCTGAGTAAGCAACTACATCCTCTCAAGCGCCGCGTAGACCTTCTTTCGGGTATTGCCGACCCGCTTGATAACCTTGCGGACCGCATCCGCGCTCACACCGTACTTTCTTGCAACATAATAAACTTCGTACGGCTCTTTTCCCGAGATTCTTGAACGATCCGATTTTCCGCGCTTCTTGGATCTTGTCGACGTAACCTGCCGCGCGCCGATGCATGTCTTCGTAGCTGGGGCCATATGACAACAGACCGCCAGCCTCCACCAGCTCCTCATAGGCATTCACACTCGGCAATCGCTGCTCGGCCGCAAAATCTATTATGCGCTGGCGATTATGCAGGAAGACCCGGTCCGCCAAAATGAAGAGCGCGTCCGGCCGTTCCTGGCGAACTGTAGCGAAGGCGCCATCGAGATCTTCGGACGTGCGGATGTCGAGCGCTTGCAGCTTGATGCCGAGCGTTTGTGCGGCAACGCCAGCCTGGCGCACCGATGCAACGTGAAAAGGATTGAGCGAATTGAAGAGCATGGCGACCTGCGAGAGCGCAGGAACGACTTCGCGCAAAAGCTGGAGTCGCTTGCCCTCAAGGTCAGGAGCAATCGAGCAGCCCCGTGAGGTTACCTTCGGGTCGTGCCAGGTTCTTTACGAGACCGGTACCGACCGGATCGCCGACCGCGACCATGACGAGGGGTATCCTGTTCGTCTTCTCTTTCACCGCAAGCGCCGCTGGCGTTCCGGCGGTAACGATCACGTCTACCTTCGCCGCGATAAAATCGTTCACCAGCGCAGGAAACCGTTCGTATTTTCCTTCCGCCCAGAGATAGTCGATAACGATATTGCGCCCCCCCTCGTAGCCGAGTTCGCGCAGACCTTCGCGAAACGAATTGACGAGATTGACCTCGAGCGCGGCAGTGGAATTGCCCATGAACCCGATGCGGGGAATTTTCTGCTGTGCTCGCACGCTGAGCGGCCAGCCGACCGCTGTGCCGGCAAGAAGCCTGGACCTCGCGTCGTCTCACTGACCACCTCTCCTAGAGTGAAATAAGGCGAGGCTCACGCGTCGAGATCATGCGGCTCCTGCGACGCGCGTATCGATTTCGTTGCGAAGCATTACAAAGTCTATTGGCTTGGTAAAAAGCGCCTCGGCGCCACCCTCCAGCGCCTTGCGCTTCGTCTCCGCATCGCCATCATGATAACCGGAACATCGGGACGTGCCGCTTTGGCTTTCGGCAACAATTCGAGGCCCGTCATTCCCGGCATGTTGATGTCCGACAGGATCAATATCAACGACGCGGTCCTGGCATCGGTTATGCAGTGCAGGGCTGCGTCAGCCGACTGGACAAACTCCATGATGAAGCGGCCCACGCGAAGGTCGCGCCGGAACTGCTGGCGAAACAGCATTTCAACATCGGGTTCGTCGTCGACCACGAGAATAAGGACGGTCACGCTCGTGCTCCTGATTTGCCTAGGGAAGCCGCGGTTCGGGGAAGAACGATCCTGAATTCCGTGAATTCGCCGGGCTGCGTATCCACCTCGATAGAGCCGGCGTGCTGCTTGACGATGATATCGTGGCTAATGGAAAGGCCAAGCCCTGTCCCTTCTCCCGCCGGCTTTGTTGTGAAGAACGGGTTGAACATCTTGTCCTTCACCTCGGGTGGAATGCCGGTGCCATTGTCGCGAATGCGGATCTCGACGCGGTCGCCGAGATTCCTGGTGGCCGCGGCGAGAGTTGGCTCATAGGTATTGTCGCCACCTTGGTCCTTGCGTTTTGTTGCCGCGTAGAAGCCATTTGAAATGACGTTCAGCAGGACCCGCGTGATTTCCTGAGGGAAAAGATCGACCTCGCCGGCAGTTGGATCGAAGGACCGATTCAGAGTGATATTGAACCCCTGCTTCTCGGCTCTGGCGCCGTGATAGGCCAGGTTAAGGCTTTCCTCCACGACAGCGTTGATGTCGACAGGACGATGCTCGCCCGAGCCACTGCGCGAATGCAGGAGCATGTTCTTCACGATGGAGTCGGCACGCTTGCCATGCTGTACGACCTTGTCGAGATTGCCCTGCAGCATGTCCGCAATCTCTCCGATTTCGCTTCGCAGCTTGTCGCCAAGCTTGGCTTCTGCAAGTGCCTGCCGCAGCTCCTCGATCAGTTCGACCGAAACCGAAGAGAAATTATTGACGAAGTTAAGCGGGTTTTTGATTTCATGGGCAATGCCGGCAGTGAGCTGGCCCAGCGAAGCGAGCTTCTCGGTCTGAACGAGCCGGTCCTGCGCGGTGCGCAGCTCTTCCAGCGACCGGCCGAGTTCGCGCGTGCGCTCCTCGACGCTCTCAAACAGACGAACATTTTCGATCGCGATCGCGGCCTGGTCGGCAAACGTCGTGACCAGCTCGATCTGTTTGTCGGTGAATGGATTTACGGCGTGACGCGTCAAGGCCAGCACACCGATCGGCGTTCCCTCACGCAACATGGGAACGCTGAGAATGGTGCGGAAATCACCGAATTTCTGCCCCTCGACGAACGTATAGTCGGGATCCGCCTTGACGTCCGGAATATGAACAACCTTGCCCTCAAGCAGGGCTCGTCCCGTCGCCGTTCCGCGTTCTGGTTTGACCGGCAAATCTTTCACCAGTTCCTTGAATTCCTCCGAAAAGCCGTAAGTCGCGGCGCGGACAAATGCTCCGCCCTGTTCCCTGGCGATAGTCCCTTGGTCGGCCTCGCAAAGCCGGGCGGCCGCCTCCACTAACGCCTGAAGCACGGTCTGAAGATCGAACGTCGAGCGGCTGATCACCTTCAGCACATCGGCAGTCGCGGTCTGCTGTTGCAGCGTCTCCCGCAGCTCGCTGAGCAGGCGCGTGTTCTCGATTGCAATGACTGCCTGGGCAGCAAAATTTTGCACCAGTTCGATTTGCTTGTCGGTGAACGGCCGGACCTCCTGGCGATACATATTGATCGCGCCGATAATCTCGCCCTCTTTCAACATCGGCACTGCCAGAAAAGTCCGCGCTCCGCCGACTTCGACAAGGGAGACGATGCGTGGGTCTCTCGCCAGGTATGACTCATCGGTTCGCAAATCGCGCAAATGGATAACCTGTCCGGTCTTGACGAGCCGGCTCAGCGGGACTTGCGGATGGGCGCGTAAATCGAGCTCGGGATTCTGCCGCCACGAGTCGGCGTAGCTTTCCTTGCTGTGGACCGCCACCGCTCGAAATGCAAGTCCGTCACGTAGAAACAGGTTGCCATAGGTGGCTTCGCAGATGCGGGTCGCATTGGCCAACATGGCATTGAAGACCGGCTCGAGGTTTCCATGTGAACTTGAGATGACCTTGAGCACCTCAGAGGTTGCCGTCTGCTGCTCCAGAGCTTCGCGAAGCTCGTGGGTCCTCAGTTCGACTTTCTTTTCCAGGTCTGCATACGAGTCCTGCAATCGGCCGGCCATCTCGTTGAACTGATCGGCAAGCGCCTCCAACTCGTCGCCGGACTTGATCGAGATGCGCTGGGAGAGATCGCCGCCGCCGATTCGGGCAGCGCCGGTCCGCAAGGCCTGGATCGGCACGACCATCCTTCGCGCGAGGAATATGCCCGCGAGAGCCGCGAGACAGAGCGCGCCGATGAGCACCAGGGCGGTACGCTGTATCGAGGCTATGAGTGGCTGATAGGCCTCATCCACGGGTAGCTCGACAAACACGGTCCAGCCGAGCGGCGCGACCGGCGCAAAAGCGGTCAGAACTTTGCGACCCTGGATGTCGATGGCAGTCTCAATGTCCTCAGGTGAGCCGCCCTTCTCCAGGCGCTGTGCGGCCTGCACCTGCGCGAGGCGTGTCATGTCGGTGTTGCGCAGAACCAGACTGATATCCGGATGCGAGATCAGCCGGCCTTGCGCGTCGACCACATAGGCCTGGCCGCGTTCGCCCACCTTGATCTTCGAGACCACGTCCCAGATGAGCTTGAGATTGACTTCTGCGATGCTGACGCCGGCGTCGCGTCGCGTGCCGGCGAGCGAGAGCGTCATGTATGGCTCGGACTCGCGGCGGAAATAGACCGGGCCATAATAGATCTTGTTTTTCACCGCTTCGGTGAATTTGGGCTCCTTCGAAAGATCAATGCCGCTGCCGACCACATCCATTGCCAGGCGCGACACGCGCAATTGCTCCTTGCCGCTTGCATCCACCTGCGAAAGCTCAGTGATCGCCGGAACCTGCCGCAACAGACGCAACGCGTCGAACCGGCGTTGCTCGGTCGTGGCGGCGGACCAGAGCAACTGAGTGGTCCAGCCCACCTGGCTTTCGATTTCCTTGATGAACTGCCCTATCTTCGCGGCCGCCGCTTCGGCCTGTTCATGCTGAATCCGGATCAGCGCTTCCTTGTTTTCGCGATAAGAGCCCCAGATTTCGAAAATGCCGTTGGTCAGCAACGCCAGGCAAACCACCGCGACAAAGAGACCGGCGTATTTCAGGAATAAATAGCTGCGCAATTTTTTCAGAAACGTGCCGTGAAGTTGCCGCGACTCCGCGGCCGGGAATGCGCTCAAGGGGGCTTGTTCTGCGTGATCGGTCATCCGGCCACCTCGGCGGCGCGAGTGGAGCAGCTGGCGCGGTCGCCCTGCCTGCATGACGTACCGGGCCAGGCGAAACCCGCAGTAATCGCTTTGATGAAATCAGGTCGCCGCACGCACCCACCCCTGTTGCCGACAACAAGCCCAACTATGGCTCAAAACATATCAGAACGGGGGGCGGCAGAAAGAGATGCGATAGCCCGGGATTTGCCGAAATTGCGGCGATATCAGTGGTTGTGAGCCCGGAAACCTCAGTTCATGCGGCCGAAACGGTCGTCGAGCGCGTAGCCCGCCCCGCGTACGGTGCGGATAGGGTCAGCCATATGGCCGCGATTGATCGCCTTGCGCAGACGACCGACATGGACGTCAACGGTTCGTTCGTCGATGTAGATATCGGAGCCCCAAACACCGTCGAGCAGTTGCTCCCGCGAGAACACCCGGCCCGGCCGCTCCATCAAGAATTCCAGTAGGCGATATTCGGTGGGTCCGAGATCGACCGGGCGTCCGTTGCGCGACACCCGCTTCTTTTCCCGGTCCAGTTCCAGATCGCCGATGCTGAGCACGGTCGCGACGCGCTCCGGATTAGCGCGGCGCAGCAGCGCCCGCACCCGCGCCAGCAGTTCCGGGACTGAGAACGGCTTCACGATGTAATCGTCAGCACCGGTGGCGAGCCCGCGCACTTTCTCACTCTCCTCGCCGCGCGCCGTCAACATGATGACCGGCAATTGCCGGGTCTCCGGGCGCGCGCGCAGGCGACGACACAATTCGATTCCGGAAAGACCAGGCAACATCCAGTCCAACACCACGAGATCGGGGGTGCTTTCTTTCAGCCGGGTGTCGGCTTCGTCGCCGCGCGCTGACGTTTCAACCTCGTAGCCCTCCGCCTCAAGGTTGTAGCGGAGCAGCATGGTGAGCGGCTCTTCGTCCTCGACAATCAGAATTCGTGCGTTCATGCAGAGATCCGTTGTTGCTAGCCGGCAGTGCGCAACGCAGCGATGGTCGTGGTGTCGCCCTTTGGCCGCTGATCGACTATTGGATGTCCTTCGATAATGTAATGCACAGTTTCCGCAATGTTCGTCGCATGGTCGCCCATGCGCTCGATGTTCTTGGCGCAGAACATCAGATGGATGCAGAACGTAATATTGCGCGGATCCTCCATCATATAGGTCAGCAGTTCGCGGAACACCGAAGTGCAGACCGCATCGATTTGCTCGTCCCCGCGCCACACGGCCATAGCTTTGCTGTCGTCGCGGCGTCCATATGCATCCAGCACCAATTTCATTTGCTGCAGCACGAGATCGGTCATGTGCTCGACGCCGCGGATAAGCTTGGGCGGCGGAAATTCGCCGTTGAGAGCCATTACGCGCTTGGCGATATTCTTGGCGAGATCGCCGATACGTTCGAGATCGTTCGCAAGCCGCAAGGCACCGACGATCTCACGCAGATCGACCGCCATTGGCTGGCGCCTGGCGATGGTGAGCACCGCCCGCTCCTCGATCTCGCGTTGCAGCGCGTCGATATTCGCGTCCGACGTCGAGACACGTTGAGCAAGGGCAGTATCCCGCTTGGCCAGCGCGTCAACGGATTCCGCGACTTGCTTTTCCGCCAAACCGCCCATTTCGGCGACCATGCGCGCGAGATCCTGCAGGTCAGTATCGAACGCCTTCATCGTGTGGTCGGTCATTGTTTTATCTTTCGAGTTCCGGGCTAGCCGAAGCGGCCAGTGATGTAATCCTGTGTGCGGCGATCGTTCGGAGTTGTGAAGATGCGCGTCGTTTCACCGAATTCGACGAGCTCGCCGAGATACATGAACGCGGTGAAGTCGGAGACCCGCGCGGCCTGCTGCATGTTGTGGGTGACAATCGCAATCGTGTAATCGTCCTTAAGATCGTCAATCAGCTCCTCGATCTTGGCTGTCGAGATCGGGTCAAGTGCGGAGCAAGGCTCGTCGAACAGGATGACTTCCGGTCGCACCGCGACGGTGCGCGCAATGCAAAGACGCTGCTGCTGGCCGCCGGACAGTGACAAACCGTTGGCGCCGAGCTTGTCCTTCACCTCGTCCCAAAGCGCCGCGCGCTCGAGCGCATGCCGGACTCGATCTTCAAGTTCCGATTTCGACATTTTTTCATACAAGCGGATGCCGAAGGCGATGTTCTCGAAGATTGTCATCGGAAACGGAGTTGGTTTCTGAAATACCATTCCGACCTTGGCGCGCAGGAGATTGAGGTCCTGAGAGGGTGACAGAATGTCCGCATTGTCCAGGGTCACGTAACCTGTCGCCCGCTGGTTCGGATAAAGATCGTACATCCGGTTGAGCACGCGCAGCAGCGTCGACTTCCCGCATCCAGAAGGCCCGATGAAGGCGGTCACCTTCCCGTGGTAAAGGGGCACGCTGATGCTCTTCAAGGCACGATGGTCGCCATAGAAGAAATCCAGGTTCCGGACGGAGACCTTTTCTACAAGGTTCTCGTCCTGGGACAACGCATGAGTGACGGTCGGTACAGTAATGGCTGCTACGGTCATGACGTTTTTCTCTGGGCAGCGAGGATGCGGGCCACGATGCTCAGCGCAAGCACCGCGAAAGTGATGATCAACGCTCCAGTCCACGCAAGGCTCTGCCAGTCCTTGTAGGGGCTCAAGGCGAACTGGAAGATGACAACCGGCAGGCTGGAAACTGGCGCATTCAGGTTGAGGCTCCAGAACTGGTTGTTAAGTGCGGTAAATAGAAGCGGTGCCGTTTCGCCCGAAATGCGCGCAACTGCCAACAGGACACCGGTGATCATTCCGGCGCGCGCAGCGCGATAGGCGACCCGTTGGATCATTAAAGAGCGCGGAAGACCGATCGAGGCCGCTGCCTCGCGCAAGCTGTCTGGCACTAATACCAACATGTCTTCAGTGGTGCGCACGACCACAGGGACGACGATCACCGCCAGGGATACGGCTCCGGCCCAACCGGAAAAATGGCCCATCTGCGCAACCATGACCTCATAGACAAATAGCCCGATCACGATCGATGGCGCGCTAAGCAGGATGTCATTGATGAAACGCACGACCGTGGTCAATTTATCGAAGCGGCCATATTCGGCCATATAAGTGCCGGCGAGGATGCCGAGTGGCGTGCCAATCAGCACCGCGATCACCGTCATCACGAGACTGCCGACAATCGGGTTGAGCAAACCGCCTGCAGAACCTGGCGGAGGCGTCATTTCGGTGAACACGGCCCACGACAAGCCGCTGAAGCCTTCCCAAACCAGCACTGCCAGAATAATGACGAGCCAAGTCAGGCCCAATCCGGTCGCGCCATAGGCAAGGCCCATGGTGAGCACATTGCGGCGGCGACGCTTTGCATAAAGTGGGGAGGTTGGATTCATCGTCAGCGCCCCACTCGCGCGTTCAACCGGAGTAGCAACAGACGAGCAATGGCCAGGACAATGAAGGTAATCACGAACAGAATAAGCCCAAGCGCGATCAAAGCCGAAGTGTAGAGGTCTCCGACAGCTTCTGTGAATTCATTGGCTATGGTCGCCGAAATGGTCGTGCCGGGAGCCAGAAGGGAACCCGAAATCCGATGCGCGTTGCCGATCACGAAGGTGACCGCCATCGTCTCACCGAGTGCGCGGCCGAGGCCGAGCATGATGCCGCCGATCACGCCAACGCGGGCGTACGGTAGCATGACGTAGCGCGCGACTTCCCAGGTAGTGCAACCCAGTCCGTAGGCAGCTTCTTTCAACACGGGTGGCACGGCCTCGAACACGTCTCGCGAAATCGACGTGATGAAAGGCAACACCATGATCGCAAGGATGAGGCCGGCAGTAAAAACGCCGATGCCGTAAGGGGGGCCCGCAAACAGCGTTGAAAGCACCGGGATGTCGCCGAACACGCTGATGAGAAAGGGTTGCACATGCTGCTGGAGGAACGGCGCGAACACGAACAAGCCCCAGATGCCATAAATGATGCTGGGAATGCCCGCCAGCAATTCGATCGCTATGCCGATCGGCCGACGAAGCCACATTGGGCACAATTCAGTCAGGAACAGTGCAATGAACAGCCCAACAGGCACGGCAATCAGCATGGCAATTAACGAAGTCACCACGGTGCCGTAGATGGGAGCGATGGCGCCGAATTGCTCGGTAACCGGATTCCAGACCTCTTCGTGCAGAAAGCTAAAGCCGAAAGTGCGCAACGCCGGCAACGAACCCCATATCAGCGACACAATGATGCCGCCGAGAATAACGAGCACAGCCAGAGCAGCGGCTCGGGTGAGATGGCGGAATGCCACATCGCTCAGGCGCAAACGTTGCAAGACCCTCGCGCGATCGATCTGGCTGACGGTCGAGCTACCCGTGCCCTGCAACGCCACGTCAACCACGGGCTGTCTCCCCCACTTCATCCGGCTCTCCCTCGCCTTCGCAGCTATGGAGAGTAGTCAAGCGATCTGCAGGTCCCGGCACAAGCCGTTCCTCGACCTGTCGCAGAAACAGGAAAGGGCGCTGGTTGGCGCCCTTTCCATAAACGATTGGATCAATTGGTCATCGCGAAAACGGGCTTGCCGCTCGCGTCCTTGATCTCCTTAGCCCAGTACTTCTCGACATCCTTGACGACAACCTCGGGCATCGGAACATAGTCGAGTTCTTCAGCCATCTTGCCGCCGTTCTTATACGCCCAGGCGAAGAACTTAAGGGCCTCGCCCGTAGCGGCCGTGTCCGCCGGCTGTTTGTAAACGAGAATCCA
>Ga0075435_100002540_pt1 | contig 12145 bp, 7 predicted proteins | sample RhiMethybrSRZTD4_FD_75302 | JGI IMG/M metagenome (GOLD analysis project Ga0075435, IMG submission 75302) | Populus rhizosphere microbial communities from Tennessee, USA - Rhizosphere MetaG P. TD hybrid SRZTD4 | ecosystem: Host-associated > Plants > Roots > Rhizosphere > Soil | place: USA... | reverse complement strand
TTTCGTTCGACGTCGAAGAGGTTCAGAAATAACGGACAACCGGCTCCAGTGTGGATCAGAATCGGCAGATCCGTGTCACTGGCCGCCTGGTAAATAGGATTGAAATACGGGTTATCCAGCGTCCGTTGTCCCTCGATGCCGCGAAAGAAAACACCCACTGCGCCGTTGTCTTTGCCCCACTTGATTTCCTTGACCGACTCTTCGACCGAGTGGAGCGGCGGCACCACGACCCATCTCATGCGCCCGCTCGACTTTCCGCAAGCTTGGGCAAGAAATCGGTTGTACGCGCGCGCCAGTGCGGTATCGAGCGCCAAATCCTCGGTGATATAAATCAGGAACAGAGTCGGAAAAATGACCTGCGTGGCCACCCCGAGCTTGTCCATGTCACGCAATCTTCCCGGGATGTCGGTCATCTCTCGATAGGCCAGGTGAATGTCACCGCGCGCCGATTCGAGCTTGGAGGCGGAAGGCGTGATCAAGCGAAAACTGCCCTTGCCATTAGGTTTTGGAAAGATATTGCCGTCAATCAGCCAAAAGGCATTGCGCGGACCGTAGAGCGTATCCTCAGGGGCCTTGAGCAATACCGGTCGGCGCGGATACATTTCCTTGTCCATCATGGCCCACATCGCTTCGCCCTCGGAGATATGAGTATCTGCATCGATTATGCCTGCCATAGAGCTCCTCCTTGTCTGCTTCCATCCATAGTACAACCACCGGCCAGTTCTCAACTGTAGGACGTCGTCGAATCACGCCTTCACTGCAGCCGGAACAATCCATTCAGCCGCGATTTGCCGCGCCCGCTCGGAAGTTTCTGGCGCAATCTGCGACAGAAGCTTTTCGAAGTCTCTGAAATCCACCTGGAGTGTGTCGTCCATGCAAGTGATGTAATTGTCAAAGGTTTTTTCGGCCAGCGCGGCAGAGTGACCGAACCGTTTCGTGAGCACCGCGACAGCGTCGGCACGGTGCGTTTTGAAATAGCGAATTCCTTCACTGTGCGCGTTCAGAAAAGTTCTCAACTCCTTCTCTCGTTCGCTCCATAATTTGGCTGTCGTTTCGATCGTGATGGGCAGCGGGTCATCGACAATTTCCGGCCACTCCTCAATTCGTTTGAATCCTCGTTCTTCGGCAATGAAACCGAACGGCCGCGGCAACAACGCCGCGTGCGCCTGGCCTTCGATCAGCAGATCGAACGCGTCCTGATCGCCGCTCGGCAACTGCAGGAACAGATCAGCGCCAATGCGAAGATCTGCGCGCTCCAGGAATGTTTCGGCGATCGGCGTGTTGCGCGACGGTCCTTCGCGACACGCAACGACCTTGCGCTTGAGATCCGCAAGCGTGCCAATCGCTGGTGGCGCGATCAAGTAATAGGGACAGCGATTCATCGCCACGCCGAGGATCCTAGTCGTTTTGGCAGCGAGAAAATGTTGCAACGAGGCGCGTCCTACGACCAGGGATATCTGCGCGCTACCCGTTTCCAGTCGGCGATAACGCTCTTCCGTGCCTTGAACGTGATTCCACGAGACCTGCAGGCCATGCTTTTCAAAAATACCCGCTTCGATGGATAAGTGACCGGTGGGATCGCGGGCAAAATTGCCGCCGGCGCCTTCCAAATGGCCATACATAACAGCGAGAGTCACCAAGCTCATCGCGATATCTCCTTCCTTCAAGAGTGTATTCCTTCGACGGTCCCGCTCTTGGATTGGGCGCAGCCTAAGCTCCGATCAATCATGACGGTCACAACTGACTGATGTCGAAACGATCCGCGGACTCTTACTAAAGTCTCCGGCCTGCGAGAGACGCAGGATGACATTCCCGTTCCGACATAACGTGCTTAAAAGCTCTTGTATATTATCCTTGCGCCACCAGACAACTCGCATTGACAATTCAGGCCCGCCGAGAATAGAGTCAATGCAGTCCAGTTCGCTCTACAAATCGCGAAGGAGGTCGACATGGAAGTTAAGGATACCAATGGCATCGCCAATCAAAGAAAAAAAGGCCAGCGGCGGATAGATCTCTTCCGGCGCGAGAATTTTAAAACGTGGGTACTGATTTTTCCTCCCGGTGACGTCTAACGCATGCATAGTCACCCATCGGACCGGACTTACTACGTGCTCACTGGCCGCAGCATCATGAAAGGCTTGAACGAAACTCACGAGTTGTCGCAAGGACAAATCATCAGCATTCCCGCTCACGAATTCTATGAAGGGTCCAATCCCTACAATGAGCCGATGGTTTTACTCGGCAACAGTCATAAGGCGACGGCCGAAGAGGTGGCGAAGGCGGGTGGGCAGAGAAACGAGATCGATGACAAGACCGGCAAACGAGTCATTTTTCAACACGGGGGTGGGCAGGACATGGGAGTGCTCGCCGACTGGTAAGTAAAATCTCACTTCCAGTTACCAGTGTTTCTTTGAGAAATTCGGACCGGACCCGATTGATAGGTTCGGGGGTGACGGTTTTGTGAGTCGTCTCCAACGCGTTGTTTTCACACACGATGACGATGAAACTCAAACATGCTGATTTAGTTTCGTGCTCTTCACGCCTTCGCGGTGAATATCGTCGTTTTCTTTGTGGCACTGGCGGACTGGGGTTAGCGGTTATAGACGCAGGTTCTGCCCAAGCTTTGTATGAATGCGCCGGACGCGCTCCAGTTGGCCTTTGGCCGCGAATCGTTCATAGAAGCCTTCGGCGCGAAACTCACGGGTCAAATCAGCCCAGGGTTTGAGGACGGCCGTAAATATTTTCGGAGATTTCTCGTCCTCCCAACTCTCCACCAGCTTGCGATCTCGAATGAGATCGCCGAAAACGCGAAAGAGCGCTTTCAGCGTCACATCCCGGGTAAACATGAACTTTTCATTATCGCCCCAGACCGTCTCCATCACCTCGCGAACTGCTTTCAGGTAATCTCTCACCAAGGCGTAGGCTCGGTCTGCGCGCATGCCGAAACGGCTATCGAAGAAACGCCGGCTTCGCTGCACGACTTTGAAAAGTTCATTGAACACTTCGGATTGCAATATCCATTTTTCCTGCCGGCTTCGCCCCCCCAGACGATTGATACGATAGCGCAATGGCGAATCGGATTCTTCATAAAGCAGGTTGACCAGCTTGGCAGCGAATTTTTTTTCAGGCGTTTCCCAAGAGACGCGCTCGTACAAATCAACCAGATGCGACTTGTTGATCCTCGTATGGGTCGAATTGATGATCACGAACATTTCGGTGGCGAAATCGGCGCTCTTGCCATCGAACAACACACAAGGAACCTCGATCCGAGCGATTTGATCCGGGTGTTTTTGGCGGAAGAAGTGCAACGCGGCAAGGCGATGCTGCCCGTCGATGATCAGATACTTGCGGTTCGGCTCGCTCAAAAAGCCGACGCTTTCCGAAGAATCCGAGCGACGAAAGCGCAAAGTTTCATCGGTAAACAGCAGAATCGTGCCGGGAATGAGCGGTTGACTGACCGCCGTCTCGTAGAAGTTTACGATTTGTCGGATCTTTCGACGGTTCAGTAAACGCTGAAACGATCTTTCGCTCTTTTCTACGCCAGCGATGAATCTTGCCACCTCGTCATCGCCGGGTTCATCGGCCTCGATCTGCTCTCCTTCGAAATAATAGCGGCTCGAGAAATTTACTCGGTCCAGCAGTTCGGCTGCGGGATACGCGATAAAATAGAAAGTGCCTTCCTTTTGGAGAACGCGTGTTGCTAACATGGATTGCTCCTTCTCGAACGAGCCTCACTAGATCGAGGTAGCTCGGTTAATACCGCTAGTCACGTCTAAATCTGCTTAGTCCCCCGCCATTTTGCGGCTTCGCGACCACCCGCGCAAGCATGAAGGGAAATTCCTCCTTGGGCACTGAGCTTCGGCTGCCCACCATCTGCCAGAACAAACAGATTAGCCTTTGTCAAACTGAACCCAAACCAGCTATAAAATCACATTAGTTTTTGACCTGGAATGTGCTACTCTATTTCCTCGCATAGATGAACGGAAAATCCATCCCGTCCGAGTTACCGAGGTCATCCTCTTTCGCGTCTCGACTCTTTTCCCCGGCACTAAAAAGAGCCCTGAAGATCTGCCTTTTGTGGTTTGGCCTGGTTTTGTTCTTTTTTGTCTGCGTTTTTATCGAGTTTCAAACTTCCGCGCTTCAGTCATGGTTTTTCACCAGCACAAATCGGCGCGTCTTCTACAAGGTGGCGCAAGGACCTAGCCGCGAAATCTCTTTTCCCCGGCCGGGGCCCTTCGATGAGCGAAAGGGTTATTCCAAACTGCCGGTTTTTCAAACCCGGTTAATGTCCCAAGGATATCAAATCGCCGAACAGGCGCGACAATCGGAAACCATGCTCACGGTTTTGGAGCACGGCGTTTCGCCTCCCTACACCGAACGCCCTGACACGGGCCTGGAAATCCGTGGGCTCGATGGTTCCTCGCTTTTTCGCTACGGTCAATCGGAATTTATCTTCGATAAGATCAACGCTATTCCGCCGTTGATCGTTAAAACTTTGCTCTTTCTCGAGAACCGAGACCTCGATCGGCCGGCAACACGCTGGCAGAATCCGGTTATCGAGTGGGACCGAATTTTCAAAGCCGCGCTGATGTATGTCGGCGCAAAACTGCATCTGCCCGTACCGGTGCAAGGCGGCAGCACACTTGCCGTGCAGCTAGAGAAATTTCGCCACTCGCCTAATGGCCGCACCGATAGTCCGCTCGAGAAGCTGCGGCAAATTATGGGAGCGAGCCTGAAGGCCTATCGCGAAGGCGCCAATACGCGAGCCTGGCGCGAACGCATCATTGTGGATTACCTAAACAGCGTGCCGCTGGCGGCGGCGCCAGGTTATGGCGAGATTCATGGCCTTGGCGAAGGCCTTTATGCCTGGTTCGGGATGCGCCTCGACGACGTCACTGCGGCGTTGAATACACCCGGGCTAACGCCGGCGAAAATTCGCGCCTTCAAACACATTTTGACCCTGCTCATTTCCGTACGCGCACCGTCGGTCTTCCTCGTCGATGAACGATCCTCTTTGGAGGAGAAGGTCGGCCAGTTCACCCGCCTGATGGCTCGTTCGGGCCTCATCGATTGGGAAATGGCGACGGAGCTGCAAGAGACCCCGATCCGTTTTCTTCCCACCGCTCCCCTGCCGCCTCAACCGTCATCGAGCAGGAACAAAGCCGCCAACGCGATTCGCACCAATATGATGGACGCCCTTGGCGTGAATAATCTGTACGACCTCAACCGGCTCCACTTGCAGGTCGACAGCACCTTCGACGTCGACCTGCAAAAAAACGTTACCGCGTTTCTGAATCGGCTCGCGGATCGACAATTCGTCAGCGCCGAAGGACTGAATGGACACTGGCTGCTGGAAAATGCCGATCCTGCCAAGTTGATCTACTCGTTTCTGCTGGTAGAGGCGACTTCAGGCGGAAATCTTATTCGTGTCCAGGCCGACAATTTTTCGGCGCCCTTCGACTTCAACAAAAGCGTAAAGTTGGAGCTCGGTAGCACCGCCAAATTGCGTACCCTCACGCACTATCTCGAAATCGTGGTCGCGCTTTATCGCGAGTTCGCACCCTTGGATCAGAAACAGCTCCAGCAGAGATTACAAACCGCCCGTGATCCGCTCACCCGCTGGGCGGCGGAAACCTTGAAAAATGAGAAACCGGGCGATCTGAAGGCTTTCCTCAATCTCGCGATGGAGCGGCGTTATTCCGGAAGCCCGTACGAGGAGTTTTTCACTGGTGGCGGAGTGCATCATTTCGAAAATTTTGAAAAAGATGAAAACGCCAAGATTTACTCGGTTCGTGAAGCCTTCTATCACTCGGTCAATCTGTCGTTTATTCGATTGATGCGCGATCTGGTGAGCTATCATCGGGTTCGGCTGCCGTACGATTCGGATGACGTATTGGCGAATCCGGCAAACCCCGAACGCGGCAGGATGTTGCAGGAAATCGCCGAAGAAGAATCGCGTCAGGCGCTGCGGCGCGCCTATCAGAACTACGCCAAACAAACGCCACAGCAAATCCTTACGCATCTTGTGGGCGCCCGCAAAAATCCCCAGCGCCGGGCGACAATTTTGTTTTTCGCATGGCGCCTCGGCAAAGACGAGAGTGATCTCGAGGCTTGGCTGGAGCAAAACCGCGTCCCAACCAAGGGCATTGATCTCACGAAGTTGTATCGCGCCTACAGTAATCCGCGTTTGGGTCTCACTGACTACGCTTTTCTGCTCGGCGTCCATCCACTCGACCTGTGGTGCGCGACCCAGTTTCGTAACGATCCGAATCTATCCTGGGAAAAGCTCTATGCATCGAGCGGTGAAGCGCGCCGCATGGCGTCAGCATGGTTGCTCAGCGGTCGCAATCGCCGCGCGCAGGATTTGCGGTTGCGCATCCGGATGGAAAAAGATGCTTTCACCCGTATGACTCCCTATTGGCAGAATCTCGGTTTTCCGTTCAAAACCATGGTGCCGACCTACGCCACTGCCATCGGCAGTTCTTCGGACCGACCAGTCGCGCTGGCAGAATTGGTAGGAATTTTGGTGAACGATGGCGTGCGCCGTCCAACTCAGAGTCTCACGAACGTGCACTTCGCTTCCGGCACACCTTACGAGACGTTGTTGCAGCGCAGTCTCGCCAAAGGGGATCAAGTCCTGGATCCTGAAATTGCGTCCATCGTACGGCAAACCATGGCCGGAGTCGTGGAACAGGGAACCGCCCGCCGCTTAAGCGGGGTCTATAAATTATCTGACGGCAAGCTCATTACCGTCGGGGGAAAGACAGGCTCGGGGGACAACCGCTTTGAAACGTTCAATCGCTATGGTGGCGTGATCAGTTCGCGCGCCACCAACCGCACGGCAACCTTCGTCTTCTATATCGGCGAGCGCTACTTCGGCGTGATCACCGCTTACGTCCAAGGTCGCGAGGCGGAAAATTATCACTTCACCAGCGCCCTTCCAGTGACGCTGTTGCGGCTGCTCGCGCCCACGCTACTCGCGAAAGTTGATAAAGACTTCAAGCAGCCCGCCACCACCAATCCGGTTTCAGCCCCTGACGCAAAGCCGAATCTTCCGCCGAGTTCTTCAACCGGCATTAACTGACAAATCCCCACCACAGAGTAATTCATTTACGACTCGGTACAACACCGCGCATGAAAATGAGCCGCAGTGGTCGGGACCAACGCCGAGAAATCCCCCAATAGCCCCCTTTTGCAAAGGGGACGGGCCGTAGGACCGAGGGATTTTTGCCGCTGATCGGAAATTTTCATAAGCGGTGTAGAGAACTCCAAGTTTTTATCTTGACAACCTCCGTGTCCTCGCACCTCAGGCTAAGCGCTCTGTAATCCGATTGCACTAGCAGACGCCGCAAGCTCCGTAGCAAGAGTTCCACCGCGGAGGCAACGGAGTTCGCCGAGCCTTGCCTTCGATTGCCCGAGTAGGCCGCGCAAGGAGCCGTATTGGGGCTTCACATTGGTTACGTACCGCGGCGGTTACCGAACAGGTCGATATGCAACCGTGGTGTAAATCGGTAACCGTATCGTTTGCATAGCTCGACGATCCAGCCTCCTCTGGCGCGCAGGTGCGCGGTGGTTGTGCCCTCTGCCATGATCAAAACCCGCGATCGATCAACGGTTTTCAGCTGTTCGAGAATCTCGGCGATCTCGTCGAAATCTTTTTTTTCCGTCACGACAAATTTTAACTGGTAATCATAGTTATCCAAAAATTTTTGGATAACCGGCAAATTCAACCGCTGTCTCTCATGCTGCAGCGCGAACTTGCCCCCTTGTCGTCGCCATGGCGTGGAATTCGCAAGCTTGGGGCTCACAGAAATCAAGTCACAGCAGATCGATTTGAAGATCGTGCCGGCCGTCTCGATCGTGATATGACGGCCGCTCTCGTTGAGCTCGCGGGAAAGCGCTTCGATTTTCGGCGCGAGGAGCGGCTCGCCGCCCGTCAGAACGACGTACTCGGTTGGATGCTTTTGAACTTCAGCGAGGATGCTTCGAATGCTCCAAGCCGCGCCGTCCGGCTGCCACGAAGTGTAGGGCGTATCACACCAGACGCAACGAAGATTGCAGCCCGCCGTCCGGATAAACACCGAGGGCACGCCGATTAGCCGGCCCTCGCCTTGGATCGAATAAAATATTTCGCTGATCCGCACTCAGTAAAGATAACAAAGTGCCGGTGAGGCATTCAAATCTAATCTTGCATCACTATCGGCTTGTGCTAAATGTAGAAGGTTGGCGCACGACGAAAATCTTCCTTCTATGGGCGACGTAAAATCCGATCCTAGCGTAACCGCCGAAAAGGCTGCGTTACTCGCCGAAGAACGCAAGTTGCGCCGGCTAGGTCGAGCGATGGATGTCGCGGCAGCGCTCCTTTGGCAAGTCGATTTGACGCTGGAAGAAGCGCGCGATGTTGTCAATCACGCGAAGCAGACGGCGTTACAGCTCTTTCCTGACAAAGAGGCGACCTTCGATTTGATTTACGGCCCGCGCTTTCGTCGTATTTTATCGGAAAAGTATCGCCTACAATGAAGCTGCCTCCCGCCAACGAAAGCTCACAAGGACTAGGGTCGCGGTCTGCCTCCGGAGCCCGGGATCAATTTATCCATATTCGCGGCGCCCGACAAAACAATCTCAAAAATGTCGACGTTAAGGTTCCGCTGAACGCGCTCACGGTTGTGACCGGCGTCAGCGGCTCGGGAAAGTCAACACTCGCCTTCGACATCTTGTATGCCGAAGGACAGCGTCGTTATGTGGAGAGTTTTTCCGCCTATGCCCGTCAGTTTCTCGACCGCATGGATAAGCCCGACGTGGAGAGCATCGAGGGAATTCCACCGACCATCGCCATCGATCAAAGCCGTCCGGTGCGGACCTCACGCTCCACCGTTGGCACGATGACCGAGTTGCACGATCACTTTAAGCTGCTGTTCTCGAAAATTGGCGTGCTTTACTGCAGCGGCTGCGATCGGCCGGTGGAACGGGATTCGGCCCAGACCGTCTATAGCAAGCTCGCTAGCATTCCCGAAGGATCGCCGATCGTGGTCACATTCCCCTTGCTACAATCATCGGCGGCTTGGGCCGATGTACGGGGCGGTCTCGGCCAAGCCGGATTTCACCGCTTGATGTTGAATCGGTCGGTACGGGAAATCGACGAATTGGCCGACCGTCCGTCTGAAACGGAGCCTTTGCAGGTCATCGTCGATCGGTTCGCGCTCCGCGACTCCAACAAAAAACGCATTCTGGATTCGCTCGAGCAAGCGTTTCATTACGGCAAGGGACGCTTGAACTTCTTCCTGCCGCAGGAAGATTGGCGCTGCGAGCCGTTCAGCAACCACTTGCATTGTCCGCATTGTGAAATCGCCTATCGCGATCCGGTGCCGAATCTCTTTTCGTTCAATAGTCCGCTGGGCGCCTGTGAGACCTGCCGCGGCTTCGGCCGGGTTATCGATATCGATCTCGATCTGGTGTTTCCGGACCCGGGCAAATCGCTGAGCGACGGCGCCATCAAGCCCTGGGCGCATCGAAAGCGCCGGACCCGACGCTTATTGGATTTTTGCGAGCGCAAACAAATTCCGACCAAAAAGCCCTGGGGCGAATTGACGGAGAAGCACAAGGCGTTGGTCGTGGAAGGCGACGGTGAATACAAGGGCATTCGCGGCTGGTTTCGCCGGCTCGAGCGAAAAAGCTACCGCATGCACGTCCGGGTATTGCTAGCGCGCTACCGCGCCTATCTGATGTGCCCCGAGTGTATCGGTACGCGGCTCAAAAGCGACGCGCTCCATTATCGCATCCAGGGGAAAGACATCTCACAGATAAACGCGATGAGTGTCGGGGAGGCGCACGCGTTCTTTCAAGCCCTCAAGCCCGCCGGTGCTCTGGATCAGGTCGCAAGTCTCATTCTCGACGAAATCCGCCGCCGTTTGGGTTATCTCGTGGGCGTCGGCCTCGAGTATTTGACCCTCGATCGGCAATCGCGCACCCTTTCGGGCGGTGAGCTTGAGCGTGTCGATCTCACCACCGCGATCGGCTCCTCGTTGGTCAACACGCTTTACGTACTCGACGAGCCGTCCATCGGCCTGCATCCGCGCGACAGTCGGCGCCTGGTCGAAATTCTTCACCGGCTCCGCGCCAACCAGAACACCGTAATTGTCGTCGAGCATGATCCTGAGATCATTAAAGAATGCGATCACATCATCGACTTGGGGCCGAAGGCGGGAGAACAGGGCGGCGAAGTAATATTCGCCGGCTCCTACGAGGACTTGTTGAAGAACGAGGAGTCCCTTACGGCGGCGTACTTGAGCCAACGCAAGACGATCCCGCTCCCCGCGCGCGCGCGTAAGCCCCTGCCACAGCGCTGCATCAAAATCACCGGTGCCCGCGCCAATAATCTCAAAAACATCGACGTGGAGATCCCCTTGGGTATGTTCGTCTGCATCACCGGTGTGTCGGGATCAGGCAAGTCCAGTCTCGTCGATGAGGTGCTCCATCGCAATTTGAAAAAACTTAAGGAAGCCCCCGCCGCCGGGGTGACGGATTGCGTGAAAATCCTTGGCGTCGACAAGATCTCCGAAGCCGTGCTCGTGGATCAATCGCCGGTCGGCACCACGCCGCGCTCCAATCCCGCCACTTACATGAAAGCTTTCGATGGCATTCGCCGGCTGTTCGCCGCCGCCGATCTGTCACGGCTGCGCGGCTACACGCCTTCGACGTTCTCGTTCAATGTCGAGGGCGGGCGATGCGAGACCTGCCGGGGGGAAGGATTTGAAAAAGTCGAAATGCAGTTTCTCTCCGACGTCTATACATCCTGTGCGGAATGCCACGGCAGTCGCTTCCGTGAGGAAGTCCTTGAGGTCAGCTATCGCGGAAAAAATATCAGACAGATCCTCGATCTGACCGTCGTCGAGGCGTTGGAATTTTTCAAAGACACAGCGGACGTCCGAGAGGCGCTGGCGCCGCTGCGCGCCGTCGGGCTTGAATACGTGCGCCTGGGTCAGCCCCTGACAACTCTTTCCGGCGGTGAGTCGCAGCGCTTGAAACTCGCTGCTCACATGGCCAAAGCGCGCAAGGCCGGCACGCTATTTATCTTCGACGAGCCCACCACCGGATTGCACTTTCATGATATCGAGCGGCTGCTCTGGGCATTCAATGAGCTGATCGAGCAAGGCCATTCCATCGTCGTGATCGAGCACAATATGGAAGTCGTCAAGTGTGCCGATTACATCATTGACCTCGGGCCGGAAGGCGGCAATGCCGGCGGCGAGATTATCGCCAAGGGAAAACCGGAGGAAATCGCAAGAGTCGAACCATCCCACACCGGTATCTACCTTCGACCTTATCTCAAGAACAGCGCTTCGCCGTTCACGCCGACATTGCCATCGCTAGCTACTCGGGCAGCCGCCCCCGTACCGGTGGACAGCGATGCCATCGCAATCGTCGGTGCCAAAGAACATAACCTGAAAAACATCAGCGTGAATATTCCGCGCGGGCGGTTTGTGGTTTTCACCGGTCTCAGCGGCTCGGGAAAATCTTCCCTGGCATTTGATATTGTTTACGCCGAAGGGCAGCGACGCTATATCGACAGTCTCTCAGCCTATGCGCGGCAATTTCTTGAAGTGATGGCCCGGCCGAACGTCGACTACGTCGCCGGGATACCGCCGACGGTAGCCATCGAGCAGCGACTTAGTCAGGGCGGTAAAAAATCCACCGTTGCGACCGTCACCGAAATTTACCATTACCTGCGCCTGCTCTATTCTAAAATCGGCAAACAGCACTGCGTCAGTTGCGGCCGCCAGATTCATTCGCTGACCCGCAGCCAGATTCTCGATCGGGTCGGCCGCTCGTATCGGAGCAAAGAAGTAATGATTCTGAGTCCGATCGTGCGCGGACGCAAAGGCTTTCACAAGGAAGTGATCGCCGGCGCGCGCCGCCTCGGTTATCGCCGGGCCCGAATCGATGGCAAATTGGTCGACCTGCGCGCGCCCGAACTGACCAACGGTTTGGAGCGATTCAAAGAACACAACATCGACATCATCATCGGCAAGGCCGAGGCGGGCGGGCGCGAGGTCGAAACCCTGATCGACCAGGGATTAAGGCTAGGCAATGGGGTCATTCATCTCTTGTCCGAGCGCGGCGAGCAAATTTTCAACCAGCGGCTCTT
>Ga0075435_100002538_pt1 | contig 12154 bp, 12 predicted proteins | sample RhiMethybrSRZTD4_FD_75302 | JGI IMG/M metagenome (GOLD analysis project Ga0075435, IMG submission 75302) | Populus rhizosphere microbial communities from Tennessee, USA - Rhizosphere MetaG P. TD hybrid SRZTD4 | ecosystem: Host-associated > Plants > Roots > Rhizosphere > Soil | place: USA... | reverse complement strand
GATCGTCCTTTGCTTCTTCCACGCCGGCCACATCGGAAAACGTTATTCTATGCTGGTTCTCGGTTAACAGCTTCGCGCGGCTCTTGCCAAAAGACATCGCCTTGCCACCGCCCACCTGCATCTGGCGCATGAAAAAAATCCAAACGCCGATAAGAAGCAACATTGGAAACCAGTTAAGCAACAGCACCATGTACCAAGGCGATTCATCTTCGGGCTTTGCCGCGATCTTAACATTTTTATCCCGTAGCGACTTCACCAACTCGGGATCGTTGGGTGCAAAGGTTCGAAATCGCTCACCGTTTTTGTATTTGCCCTGAATGTTATGCCCTTGGATAACGACTTCCTGGACCTCACCCCGGTCGACAGAACTCATGAAATCGCTAAACACAATCTCAGGCTCGCGGCCATGCTGTTTACTAAAAACGCTGAAGATCACCAGAAAAATCAGCGCCAGAACCAACCAAAGGGCAATGTGTTTTGATGACTGACTCAACCCAATCCTCCGTATCTGAAAAACATCAAAAGCCTAACACACCCAAGCAGTTAGATCAATATACTCAATTCCGAACCGGAACTGCTTTGAGATGTAAAATTGCCTTGGTTGCCGGAGTTACCTTGCCGAGTTCACTTCTGCCATATCCAGGGATCCAGATAACCTCATCGCCGAGCAATAGAAGAGGCAAACTGGCGCGGACGGATAGCGGTAGTTTTTTTTCAATGAAGAGTTCCTTCACTTTCTTGTGACCGGCCATACCGAGGGGCTGGAATCGGTCGCCGTGACGGAAGTTGCGCAGTGTCAAATCCGCGGCCAGAGCGGCGATATCAAACACAGCCTCTGTGAAGTTATCGGGTAAGCTCGGAAGCGGCAATGAAATTGCTCGGGTTTGAATCATCAACCCGGCTTCGTGAATGTGCAAATCCTCACCGATCTCAAGGTCATAGCTGTAACAAGCGCACTGCGGCGCCATTCTTCGAAACTGCTTGTCGAGCCTGAGGGTTTCATACTCCTTGACTAATTGCCAGCCGCCAGGAATCGCAAGGCGCCCTTGCGGAGGGCCATCCGCTATCAGATCCAAAAGCGCCTCGACATGTTGAAAATCCAAGCCGCGCAAGTGCCCCCGCATCGATTCGATCCAGAGGCGCAAGAGTCGTCGCTGCAGGGCCTTGTTGTATTTGAGCAATGCCCCACGATCAATTCCCTCGGGTGTTCGAATTCGGTCTAGCTCAGCATGCGTGAGCTCCTCCAAGAACTGTTCTTCTTCTCGGATTAACTCTGCCTGCTGGGCCAATCTCGCAGGCAAATTCCGATCCATTTTGTCTTTTAGTTGAGGAATCAACTTTAGGCGAATCCAGTTGCGCAAGAAGCTAGGATCTTGGTTGCTGCGATCGAGCCGGAAAGTCAGGTGCTTTTCATTCAAGTAATCTTCGATCTCGGCTCTGGAAACGTCGAGCAATGGACGAATCACGATGAGGCGACTTGCCGATTCAATATTAGTTCCATTGAGCTGGTGCGTCGGTAGCATCCCGCCTAAACCCTTCAAACCGGAACCCCGTAAGAGCCACATCAGCACCGTCTCCGCTTGATCGTCCAGCGTATGCGCCGTTGCGATTCTATTGAGGTTACGCTCCCGAGCTACGGCTGCAAAAAATCGATACCGCTCCGCGCGCGCTAGCGCCTCGAGATTGCCTTTGCCGGCCGCCGATTTGATCTGATGGAGGTTCACTTCTTTGAGATGGAACGGTAACCCCAACTTTGCCGCCAACTCCGCCACAAACCGAGCGTCTTCTTGAGCCTCTGAGCCACGAATCCCGTGCTGCAAGTGCGCGACTTCGAGGCGCACCTCTAGTTCGTCACAGAGGTCATACAGAAGGTGCAGCAGTGCCACCGAATCCGGCCCGCCGGAAACGGCGACCAAAACGCAATCGCCGGGAGAAACTAGCCGGTGTTTTTCGATGAATTCTGTTACCTTCCGGCGAAGATCCATAATGATCGGAAAAGTCTGCTCACTTCGGCCGCATAAATCAAGCCTTGTGGCGTGCTACACGAGTTACATTTTTACAAGACAAAGTTACTTTTACAAGGCATGTATTCTTTCTACTTGCCACTGTGACTAAATTCATGTATTTTATGGCTATGAAGACAAAGGTCACAAAACGTGGACAAGTTTCCGTGCCGTCAGGGGTTCGAAAGCAGCTTCACATCGGTCCGAACGTCACGCTCGAATGGATAGTGGAGGGTTCCACCGCTAGGGTTATCCCTGTACCCGCAGATCCCGTAAGGGCCTTTCGCGGCTCCGGCAAAAAGGGACTAGTAAAGCAACTATTGAAAAACAGGCGGCGAGACCGGCAAAAGGAAGATGCCTCCCAAAAATAGCTTCGTCCTCGACACGTCTGCTCTTCTGGCATTGCGCAGCGACGAATCCGGCGCAGACAGAGTCGAGGCGCTTCTTTCACGGGCGAAAAAGAACCAATGCCGGCTCTTGGCTTCTTTCATGAGCAGAATGGAGGTTCTGTATAACGTATGGCGAGGAGAAGGAGAAGACGCGGCTCGTCACGCACTACGATTGATGGATTCTTTCGCTGTTCAGTGGGTATCGTGTGAACCAAATATCTTGGAGATTGCTTCCCAAATAAAAGCCCATGGCGGGCTTTCGGTAGCCGACAGCTGGATTGGAGCAACCGCGATCGTTTACGGCGCAACATTGGTCCACAAAGATCCAGAATTCGAACCTTTCAAAGAGATTCTGCAGGAATTCCTGAAATAATAAGTCCGGATTCATTTCCTATCTCCCACCAGAACAAATGGTGCCCAGAAGTACGGGTGAGAGGCAGAGATGGAGTTTTGAGGCAAAGATCAAACAATATTTCCACCCGGTAGATAGTCAGGGGTTTATGAAACTAATGAAAGCGAAAATATCGAAAGGGAAGTCTCCGGAAGAAATTCATCCTATCGTAAAGCGGAAAAAGACAAATGCTAAACTGGCGCAGGCAAAAGGCCTCAAACCCAAACGATCCTATATGGACTCTGCTCGGCCGGAGATCTAGCGGAATAACAGATGTGTCGCCCCGCCATGATCACTACTTAACCGAAGGAGAACGTAAGAGATGGCGCAAGTCCTAAGAAGGGCCACGCCTTTACCTGCATCTACCCGGTCAAGTCACAAGCTGATCTTTCCCGCATATCCCGTCATTTCGACATACCCTGATCCCACAAGCGGTTTTTCCCGCATCATCCCGTTGACACGAACGGCGCCTTCCCAATACGTCACTCGCGTGCTTCTGTTGGTGATGAGCTCCTGATCGGTAAACTCAGGCACGATTTCTAATGCAATCCCTTCTCCAGGAATCGTTATTCTCCACTTCATGGGATAGTTACCGCCGCTCTTGGCGCTTTTCCATCGTTCCAAAATTTCAATATGGAAATCTTCTAAACTCAGATGTTTTGTCGTGCCGTCCGCTTTCACCAGAGTGCCGCTGGAATAGGGGTCGGGCGATCCATCCTTCCGACGGATTAAATAGAGCATGAGCTCAGTTTGATCATCGAGCTGAAGACTGTACCAATCCCAACCCACCTGATCTTCTCGCAATTGATTACTGCCAAATTCGTGGTCCATCCAGCTAAGGCCGCGGACCTTCTCCGTTTTGTCGTCAATCGTAATCTCGCCTTCGGTCTTCATGCGCGTCAACGAATAATAATAGGAGGCCCGCCCTTCTCCCTCCCCTTTTTGACTGAGACCATTCTGGCCATGAAGTACTGGTGGCTTGAGCGAAACAAGCCTAAGCCGCAACTCTTTTCCTCGGTCGCTTACTTGGATCTGGTGATTCTTTTCATCGCCCTCTACTTTCCAATCCTCGTTCCAAACCAGGTAACGATCCGTCGCAGCATCGGCCTTTCCCTGGTAGCCGCGATTAATTCTTTCCCGAAATAGGAATTTCTTCCGGTCGATGTCCGATACTGCGAAATGAGCCATGTAAAGATCAGTGAAATAGGGCGGCTTATCTTTGATCTCGCTCTGGCGGTCGCGTACACCGAACCGGAAAAAAGTCACTTGATAGCCGTAACGCTTGCCGGTCTCGCTCTCCAAGTGACCGGTGTAGTACCACCACTCGGTTTTGAAATCCGGATGGGAATAGTGATCGGCAGGGAAAGTAAGCTTACGTCCGGGCAAGGCGAGCTGATACGTAAAGGCACCCTCACCCTCCCCTCTCCCTGACAGGAAAAGGGTAAGAAGGAGAACAAATAGAGAAAGAAAGAATACCTCTAGGTTTTTGTTAGATCGCATATTTACAGAAGCCATTCTTAGAATCAGCTATTGAAAAAATATGTTTTTCAGGCTGGTCAAAAAGGTCCAGATGCGAGGCGTGCGACGATCGATGAGCGGAGGCGTACCCTTGTACGTTGACGCGAAATCGGTCGATCGCAACGAAGCAGATGGGCTTTTTTCAGCAGCCTGATAGTGTTATAGGGACGCTATGGAAAGACAATACACGCGGGAAAGACTGCTCACAACACCGGCTGAATTACAGAAAAAACTCGGTTCACCTGACCTCTGCCTGATCGATGTGCGGCCGGCGGAACAATTTGCTCAGGAGCACATTCCTGGCGCCGTGCACTTTGATCTTTTTGGTCTCAGTCTAGTCGACACGAGCGAAGCGCCGCTCAAGGCATTCATGCACATGATCCATCATGTGCTTGAACTCCGCGGCGTCAGCGCTGACAAGGATGTCGTCTTCTACGAGGAAAACTCCGGCATGCGAGCCGCACGGGGACTTTGGTTTCTGGAGTTCTTCGGTCATCCAAACGTCCGTATGCTGGATGGCGGTATTCAAGCGTGGAAAGCAGCGGGCGGGATGACCACGACTGCTGCAGTTGCGCCAAAAGCCGCAACTTTTAAGACTACCGAACGGCCGGAGGTTTTGGCAACCGCGGATGATGTACTTCGCTCGCTCAATAAGAAAGAAATCGCCATCCTGGACACTCGCAGCGACGGCGAGTATTTGGGCACCCACGTCCGGGCTGCCCGCGGCGGCGCGGTTCCGGGCGCAATTCACATTGAGTGGACAGAGAACCTCGACGCCAGCGGCAAGTTTAAATCCAACACGGAATTAAAGAACATGTATGACAAAGTCGGCATCACACCGGACAAAGAAGTGATCTCTTACTGCCAGGGAGGTTATCGCGCGGCGCACAGTTATATCGCGCTCAGGCTGATCGGCTTTCCAAAAGTCAGAAACTACATCGGTTCATGGAAAGAATGGGGCGACCGTTTAGATTTGCCGATTGAGAAACCGTCGTAGAAAAAACCCACCTTACTTTAACGCACCGCCGTGCCCTCTCTCCTTACGGCACCTCTCAACGCCGAAATCGGCAGCAGAGCGCATTGGATCCGATTCTTCGGAATGTCTCCTGCCAAGCTTTCTAGAATTTCAGCGTCGCTGATTTCGACAATCGCGGCGACGGTCCTACCCTCAATTGATTGTAAAAGAATCGAAGCGGATCCCTTCGCTATCGCACACATCTCGCCGGAAAATCGAGCTTCTAAAATCTCCCCGCCATTTGCCAGCCGGAGCTCGACCCGAATTCGGTCGCCGCACAGCGGGTTAAGCTCCTCGAACTGGATATCCGGATCAACCACTCTGCCGAAGTTCTTCGGTTGCCGCGCATGCTGCAGAATCTTATCGGTGTAAAAGGCCACCTGAACTTTCTTGAAATGCCAACCTAAGCGGAGGGCGAAGCGTTTCTGATCGCGTTCATCGTCTTACCCGTTCGCACCATCAGCAGTTCCCCGACGATCGCTATCGCTATCTGCTCCGGAGTTTCCGCGCCGATGTCCAACCCGACAGGTATTTTAACTCTGGCAACCTCTTTGTCCGAGTAGCCCATTTCCCCAAGCCGTTTCACGAGGGCTGCCGCCCGTCTAGAACCGCCCAGAACCCCGATGTACCTGACATCGGTACGCAGCAAGACGTCGAGAACTGGCAAATCATGTTTGGCTGCATGGCCGAGCAGCAAAGCGAAACTGAATCGGTTGAATGTGCGCTCGCACGCGATCTCCCCGGGAAAGCCGACCAGAATTTCGCTGGCGGTGGGAAATCGCTCCTCATTCGCGAACCGCGGTCTCGTATCAACGACGTGAACTCGAAATCCCGCCTGGCTCGCAAGCGTGGCTACCGGCACCGCCACTTGACTGGCGCCAAAGATGAAGAGATCGGGATTATTGCCCACGACCTCGACGAAAAGCTCCATCTCCGCTTGCTGTACCGCGCCCGCCGGTTGAAAATTAGCGTCCAGAGCCACCGTACGAGAGATGCCCTTCGACAGTGAATCCTCGGCTATATTCGCGGCCGCGGAATTAAGCCGATCGTTGCCCAGTGATCCATAAACAATTCCTACGGGTGCGACGACGATTTTGCTAGCCGGTTTGATCGACGGAAGAGAGGATCGCGTCACGGTCAAAAGAGCGAACGGAGTTCCGTCGCTGAGGGCATGGCGCAGTTGCAGAAGAATCTCCGGCTGAAACTTCACCGGCTCGACCAGGACCCTCAAGGCTCCCGCGCAGCTCAAGCCGATTTCGAAGGCGTCCTCTTCACCGAGCTCCGCTCGCAATAGCTGGGGCTCGCCTGTGCGCATAACTTCCTCCGCGGCCTCGATCACCTGCGCGTCGATACACCCTCCGATCGTCACAGCGCCTTTGAGGCTTTCGCCGCCGATGATCAACATCTTCGAGCCTTCTTTCCTGGGCGCAGTTCCCTCGGTGGCGATCACTGTGGCCAGGCAAGCGTTCGACGAACTTTCGCTCGCTATTAAGATCTCGTCCCAAAACTGCTTCATGGTCGAAAAGAGAGTACCCTCTCAAGCCTGACGGTGATCGCGGCGAGCGTAGCGAGATTAACTCATGTCTTGACGCCCGGAAACAAAACTCCTCATCGTCGCGCTTCAGCTGAAAGATACTTCCGCGGATCTTTTTCAAAACTGTTTTTGCAGTGACGGTTGCAGAAATAATAAGTGATTCCGGCAAAGAGGAAACTGCCCGCTGCGGTCTGGGGATCGACTTTCATATGGCAAACCGGATCCTCCGCTAAAGGGGCCACGGAAGGTTCCACGGATCCCCGGACAACCGCCGCTTGCTTCTCATGGCTCCGCCGCAGAGTGACAATCTCCGCGATGATACTCAGCGCCACCTCCGGAAAGGTTCGCGCCGGCATGTCGATCCCAGCCGGACATTTGATCAAATCGAGTTTTTCCTGCGCAACTCCGTCGTCCCTGAGTTCTTTAAGTATCTGCTGGAATCTCTTCTTGCTCGCTACCAGACCGAGGTAATTGGGAGACAATGGCAAGAGCGCTTTAATTGCTTCCTCGTCCCAATTCCCGTTGGTCGCGACGACCGCGTAGCGCTCGCGGGTGCTTGCCAATTTTTCCGGCTCGATCCGAGGCAGAACCATTTCGGCAGCGGAAAACTTTTCCTCCGTTGCAGAGGGGTCCATGAGGATCACTTTGAAGCCCACCGCCGCGCCGATCTTGACCAACGCCTCGGCAGCGGGCGACGCGCCGCACAGCAGTAGCTGCGGCGCTGGAAGATAAGGCTCGATATAAATTTCCATCGTTCCACCGCTATAACAGGTCATCCGGTAGAGCTCTACGCCCTCCCGTGATTCCTCATCAAGATTGGGCGTTAGAACTACGAGCCTAGGCTCCCCGTCGGCAATAGCCTTCTTCGCCTCCTGGAGCACCGTCGGCTGGGCGCAGCTCCCTCCGATCCAGCCCAGAAATTCCCCGTCCGAAGTGATAATCGCTTTGTCTCCGGGCTCCCCGGAGGTAGGCCGCTCTCTGCGCACAACCGTGGCCAGAGCAAAGGGCACGTTTTGAGCCAACAACGCGCCGGCTTTTTCCAAGATCCGGTTATTCATCTACTTATATCGAAGTGAACAACCTCGCCTTGCGGAAGTCTAATCAGTTACCCCATGCTCGCGCAGACACTTCCAGACTTTTGCCGGAGTGATCGGGATATCGATGTGGCGCACGCCGAGATGCCACAGCGCATCGACAACTGCGTTCGCGATGGCCGCCGGAGCGCCCACCGTGGCCGATTCGCCGACCCCTTTCGCTCCCAACGGATGATGCGGCGATGGCGTACAAGTTTTGTCCGTCTCCCACTTCGGCGTCTCGACAGCCGTGGGCACGAGGTAATCCATGAAGCTGCCGCCTTGAATATTCCCGACCTCATCGTAGTTGATCTCTTCGTACATCGCCGGGGCGAGGCCCATCGTCAACCCGCCGTGGATTTGGCCTTCGACAATCATCGGATTAATAATATTGCCGCAATCATCCACCGCTACGAAGCGCCGAATCTTGACCTCCCCGGTTCCCTTGTCAATATCGACCACGCAAATGTAACTGCCGAAGGGGTAGGTCAAGTTCGGCGGATCGTAATACGACACGGCTTCGAGGCCGGCCTCCATTCCTTGGGGGTGATTGGTGTAAGCCGCAAAAGCGATTTCCTGTATCGTTTTGGCCTTCGAAGGATTGCCTCTCACGAAGAACTTACCCGGCTCCCACTCAAGATCGGTTTCGTTCGCCTCGAGAAGATAGGCGGCGATCTTCTTGGCCTTGTCCCGAATTTTTCTGGACGCCATAGCGGCCGCGGCCCCTGCCGTCGGCGTGCTGCGACTCGCATAGGTGCCGAGCCCATAAGGCGCCGTATCCGTATCCCCTTCCTCTACCGTGATATGGTTCACCGGGATGCCCAATTCCTCCGCAAGAATCTGCGCGTAGGTGGTCTCATGACCTTGCCCCTGAGACTTGGTCCCAAAGCGGGCAATGACTTTTCCTGTTGGATGAATGCGGATCTCGGCGCTGTCGAACATCTTGATGCCCAGGATATCGAAGTGTTTCGACGGGCCGGCGCCGACGATCTCGGTGAAGCTCGAGATACCGATTCCCATCAGCTCGCCTCGTTTGCGCCTCTCGACCTGCTCCTCGCGCAGGGCGGCGTAGCCGATCTTCTCCATGGCCTTTCGCAGGGCCCCGCCGTAGTTGCCGCTGTCGTACTCCCACCCCAGCACGGACTTGTAGGGAAACTGCTCCGGGTTGATGAAATTCTTGAGACGAAACTCGGCCGGATCCATGTTCAGCTCGTGCGCCATGATGTCCGCCATGCGCTCGATGGCGTGGACCGCTTCGGTGACCCGGAACGAACAACGGTAGGCGATTCCTCCTGGAGGCTTGTTGGTATAGACACCATCCACTTCCACGTGCGCGGCCTTGAAGTCATAAGAACCGGTGCAGATATGAAAGAGACCGGCCGGGAACTTGGAGGGGTTCGCCGCGGCATCAGCATAACCGTGATCTGCGATCGTCTTCACTCGCAGGCCGGTCAAGGTGCCGTCCTTTTTCCCGGCCAGTTCAGCGCTGATGTGATAATCGCGGGCGAAGGAATCCGCCTGAAGATTTTCCATCCGGTCCTCTATCCACTTCACCGGCTTGCCGGTCAAAACCGAGGCCGCAACCGCGATGACGTAGCCGGGGTAAACCGGCACCTTGCCGCCGAAGCCACCGCCGATGTCTGGGGAGATGATCCGGATCTTCTCTTCGGAAAGCCCCACATGCCCGGCTACCAAGGCAAAGACGGTCCGGATCGCGTGCGGTGCTTGGGTCGTCATCCACACGGTTAGCTTTCCGCTCACCTTGTCGAAGTCCGCGACACAACCGCAGGTCTCAATGGAAGAGACATGGATGCGCGGCAAGTAAATGTCCTGCTTGACCGTGACTTCGGCTTCCTTGAAAATTTTGTCGGTTGCAGTCTTATCGCCAACTTCCCAGTGCCAGATGTGATTGTCTTTTTTATCTTTCTTATCGGTGCGAAGCACCGGCGCGCCTGGCTCCAAAGCCTTGAAAGGGTCGACGACCACCGGCAACGGTTCGTAATCCACCTGGATCGCCTGCACACCGTCGGCCGCGATATATCGGCCCGTGGCGAGGACCGCGGCGACTTCCTGGGCCTGATACATCACTTTCTCCACCGGCAGAACCATCTGGGTGTCGGACATGAGAGTCGGCATCCAGTGAAGATTGTATTTGGCCAGATCCTGGCCCGTGATCACGGCCAGCACTCCCGGTATGGCCAGGGCTTTGGCGGTATCGATGTTGTTGATCTTGGCGTGGGCATAAGGGCTTCGCACGATGTCCAACCAGATCATTCCCGGCAGCCGAACGTCGTCGACATAATTCCCCCTCCCGCGGATAAAGCGCGCATCTTCCTTGCGCTTTACCGAATGACCCATTCCGCCGATCTCTGGACTCGTTTTGGGCATATCCATTCCTCCCCGGTTAGGCTCCTTGTCTCAGCTTTTGCGCGGCATACTGAATCGACTTCACGATATTCATGTAACCCGTGCAGCGACACAGGTTGCCGGAGATCGCCAACCGGATCTCATCCTCACTAGGGTTCGGCTTCTCTTTTAAGAGAGCCACGCTGGTCATCATCATGCCGGGCGTGCAAAAGCCGCACTGCAGTCCATGCTCCTGCCAGAATCCTTCCTGAACCGGATCGAGTTTCCCGTCCTGTTCCAGTCCTTCGACGGTCTTGATCTCACACCCATCCGCCTGGACCGCAAAGAGGGTACACGACTTGATCGGCTTTCCGTCCAGATGAACTGTGCAAGCTCCACAGTGGGTGGTATCGCATCCGATATGAGTCCCGGTCAGGCCAAAGACATCGCGGATGCAATGGACAAGCAAGAGTCGCGACTCCACATCGGCTTCCATATCGGCCCCGTTCACTTTAATGCGAATCTTTTGCTTCCCCATGGCTACTTCCCTCCTCGACACCGCTCGAGAGCACGGTTGAGCGCCCGAATCGTCAACACCCGAACCAGATCGCGCTTATACTCTTCCGATCCTCGGAGATCCGCCGTCGGCTCGGATTCTTGAGCGGCCAGTTGAGCTGCTCGCTTGATCGATTCGCCATCGATTTTTTTTCCTCGCAAAGCCTCTTCCGCCTTTATAGCCTTGAGCGGCGTCAGACCGACGTTGGTGAGCCCGATTCCAACCCGCTCGCAAACATCGTCTTTGCCCACCGTCAATTGCGCCGCGACGCCTGCTGTGGCAAAGTCACCCACTTTTCGCTCCAGCTTGAAATAAGCGCCGCCGCTTCGGGCCGGCGGGATGGGAACACGGATCTCGGTAAGAATTTCATCCGAGCTCAGGGCGGTAGTGAACAGGTCGGTAAAAAGGCTCGTGACCGGTATCTTTCGCTCCCCTTGGGGCCCGACAACCACGATCTCGGCTTCCAGCGCCAACATGGTCGCGGGATGGTCATTGGCCGGATCGCCATGGGCTAAATTTCCGCCGATGGTGGCGCGGTTTCGCACCAGAGGGTCCGCGATAACCAAAGTTGTATCCAAAAGCAGCGGGTATTTGCTTCTGATCAGCTCCGACTTTTCCAGATCGGCCTCGCGCACGAGCGTCCCGATCCTGAGGAAACCGTCCGCCTCTTTGATATTATCCAACCCCGAGATTCGATTGATATCAATCAGGTGAGCCGGCTCGGCTAGACGCAACTTCATGAGAGGGATCAGGCTCATCCCGCCCGACAGTATCTTTGCTTCCGCGCCGTATTTTTGGAGCATGCCGATCGCGTCGTTCACGCTGCTCGCCACATGATAATCAAAGGGTGGAGGAATCATCGTGAACCTCCTTGAAAGTCAATTCACGCGTAGGGGACCAACGGAAAGATCGGTAGCAATCAGGAGATACTCCGGTATCTACAACATGTCTGTCCCCTCTATGTTAGCTTGTCAAGAGCTAGACACTGATGCCATGAACTCAAGCGTCGGCAAACCAGTTGGCACTAATCGAGGGGACTTTTTAGACGGCGAAAACATGTGATAAGTAAATCCAATACAGGACACCAGGCTTCTAGGTTAATCGAATAGCCCAATCAAGACTAATCATAAAAAGGAGTGAATCTATGCTTCGTACCCTCGATCTGCTCGCCAGTGATTCTTCCCATCTGCCTTTTCTCTACGTCTTCAAAGAGTCTAGGGTGATGGAAAAATATGGTTTCGAAATCGACCTCCACATCGTCGGTGGCGCCAAAGCGCCGACCATGGCGCACCGCGCGAAGCTCGCGTTAGCCGGCGAAATCGACTTTCT
>Ga0075435_100002531_pt1 | contig 12167 bp, 14 predicted proteins | sample RhiMethybrSRZTD4_FD_75302 | JGI IMG/M metagenome (GOLD analysis project Ga0075435, IMG submission 75302) | Populus rhizosphere microbial communities from Tennessee, USA - Rhizosphere MetaG P. TD hybrid SRZTD4 | ecosystem: Host-associated > Plants > Roots > Rhizosphere > Soil | place: USA... | reverse complement strand
GAGGCGCTGGGCGCGCTGGCGGCGCAGGAAGTCGAGGTCACCGACGCCCTCCGTCACGTCGAGGTGTATACGGTCGGCGGTCTCCTGACGATGCTCTGGCACGGCGACCCGGAGGTCGAGCACGTCGTCCTGGCGTGCGGCGGCGCCATGGGCGGGCTGCTCGGACCGGCCGAGGGCCTCTACCACGACCTCGGCGTTGGCTTCGGCGAGCAGGGCATCGGTCTCGTACGAGTCGGGTACCGCATGCCCAACGACCTAGGCGCGTGCGTCCACGACCTCGTGGCCGTGGCCGAGCTCGCGGCGCGCCGCGGCGCCCGTCGCTTCGTCACGATGGGCCACTCCTTCGGCGGCGCGGTCGCCCTTCGCGCCGCGATCACACTCGGCGACGAGGCCGCCGGCGTCGTGACGCTCGCCACCCAGTCCGCCGGGTGCGAGGAGGCCGAGCGTCTGTCCGGAACGCCCGTGCTGCTCTTCCACGGCGAGCGCGACGAGATCCTCCCGCCGCAGGCGAGCGAGCTCGTACAGATGCTGACCGGCGGTGAGCTCGTCGTGTTCCCGGACACCGGCCATCTCTTCACGGAGGTCGGCGACGAGCTGCGCAAGCGGCTCGGCGGCTGGATCCCGGCTCGATTCGTCTAAGGCAGTGGCGCGCCGAGCAGCGCTGCCACGACACCTGCGGCTCCGGCCGCGAGCAGCGTCGTCACCACACCCCGCCGGAGCGCGAACAGGGCGATTGCGGCGCCGGCGAGGACGACGAGCTGCCACCACTCGTTGAGCGCGAGCGCGAGCGGGATCGAGACCCCGATGATGGCGCCGATGGCCGCAGGGCCGGCCCCGCCGAGGAAGGCACGCGCACGCACGTTGTGACGGAATGCATCGAAACGCCTCGCACCGAGCAGCACGAAAGAGAACGACGGCAGGAACGCGACCAACGCCGCGAGCAGTCCCCCGCCGACGCCGTACGCCGCGTAGCCCACGACGGCAACGGTCTGGGTGACAGGCCCCGGCGTGACCTGACCGAGCGCCACTGCGTTGAGGAACTCGGTGTTGGTCATCCAGTGATACGCGTCCACCGCGTCCGCGTGCATCAACGGGATGATGACAAAGCCGCCTCCGTACGCCAGCGCCCCGACCTTGAACGCCACCCAGACCAGCGCGAGCAGCCCGCCGGTCGCTGCCCCCGCAACCGCGGCGAGCGGCCAGACCTGCGCGCCGAACCCGTCCGTTCGAGTGGGTAGCTGCCAGAGCACCTCGATGACGCCGCAGCCGAGGAGCACGAGGACCAGCCATGGGCCGACCGTCGCGGCGGCGACACCGCCCAGGGCCGCGTACACGATCCAACGCCAGTGCGCGGGCGAACGGCGCCAACTCTCCGGCACGAGCCCGATGCCGGCGCGCACGGCAACGGCGGCGACCGCGGCGCCGGCGCCCGCCCCGGCTCCGCGCACCCAATCCGGTGGTGAGCCGAGGAAGACGGCGGCGAGCCCGAGGATCATCACGAGCCCCGGGAAGATGAACGCGGCGCCGCCGACGACGGCGCCGATCGGCCCCGCGACCCGCCATGCACAGAAGATGGCCAGCTGGGTCGAAGCCGGACCGGGCAGCAGATTGCATGCGGCGACCGCGTCCTCGAAGTCGTGCGCGTTCAGCCACCGCTTCCGGTCGACGCACAGCTCGCGCAGCAACGCGATGTGCGCAGGCGGACCACCGAAGCCGGTGACGCCGATCCGCCCCCACTGCACGACCACCTCACGGAGGCCGGCGGACGCTGGCTCATCCGCGTCAGTCATCACGTCGCAGCCGCGCATTACGTCCAGAGGCTCGTAGCCTGACGCCATGCGCTCGTTCGACCGCGGTGCCGTCCAGCTCCACGTGCTGCACCACGCGGCGGAGCACGAGATCCACGGAGCATGGATCACCCAAGAGCTGGCCCGGCATGGTCACCGCATCAGCCCCGGCACCTTGTACCCGACGCTGCACCGAATGGAGGACGAGGGCCTCCTGCGGTCGCACACGAAAGTCGTGGAAGGTCGAAGACGGCGCCTCTACGCAGCGACGCCTCGGGGACGTCGAGCTCTCGAGCAGGCACGCCGCACGTTGCGCGAGCTCGCCGCCGAAGTCCTCGGTTGAATCTCGGACAACCGTCCATGGGCTAATATCGTATTCCGATATCGGAAGTCGTTTGAGTCCTCGGATGGAGGGAACCCCATGAGCAGCGTGAACGTCCGATACATGGTCGACGACGTCGACGAGGCCGTTGCCTTCTACACGAAGCACCTGGGCTTCGCGCTCCTGTCGAGCGCCGCCCCGGCGTTCGCCGACGTCACTCGGGGTGACCTTCGACTTCTCCTGAGCGGCCCGGCCAGCTCGGCCGGGCGACCGATGCCCGACGGCACGAAACCGGTCCCCGGCGGCTGGAACCGCATCGAGTTCGTCGTGGACGACATCGAGACCGAGGTCGACCGGCTACGCGGTGCGGGGTTGCGATTTCGCAACGACATCGTCATCGGGCCCGGCGGATCCCAGATCCTCTTCGACGATCCCTCGGGGAACCCGATCGAGCTGTTCCAGCCCGCTCAGCGCTAGTTCTCGTTCCGCGCCTTCAGGCGGTTGACGATCAGCTCGGCGGCGGCGCGCTCGAGTCGCTTCGCCTCGTCGTCGGACACCGGGTGCAGGTCGTTCCCCGACACGCCCACGGTCATGACCCGGTCGCCCACGCGCAGCTCGAGGAACGGCACCCGGGCCGTGCCCTTGATGTAGAAGTAAGCGCCGTCGCCGAGCCCGCGCACCGTCTCCGGCTGTTTCGCGTTCTTGCGGCTGTCGAAGCTGTCACGGCGCTCGTCGGTGGTCGCCTCGTCGACGAAGATCGCGTACTCCGGGTTCTCCTGCTCCTCGCCCACATAGTCCTTGGACGTCCAGGTGCAATACGTCCCGGGGATCGTGCGGTCGGTGTCCTGCTCGCCGCCGTACATCGGGGTGCCCATGAACGCCGTGACCTCGCTCGTCGTCAGCAGGCCGCACGCGTTCTTGATGCGGTCGTTCGCGTCGCTCGACCCGTCGCCGTCGCACGCCGCGGCTCCGACACCCGAGACGAGCGCAGCGACCAGCGCGCAGGCGCGGAGGCTCCCGATCACGTCCCGGCCAGCCGAGCCACGACCGGCGCGAAGGATTCGTACTGGTCGTCGCCGAGCACGACGTACGAGACACCCCACTCCTCGCGGCGCTGCGCCAGGAGGTCGCAACACTCGTCGACCGTGCCGACGAGCGCGACGCCCGAGTCCAACGCGACGTCGGGCTCGAGCCCGAAGCCGGGCGCGATCGCCTCGGCGAGCCCACGGCGGTCCTCGGTGATGGACGTCATGAAGTAGCGGATCTGGAGCTCGAGGTCGTCGAACCGGTCGCCGGCACCCTCTCGGACCCATTCGATCTTCTGCTTGGTCATCGCCGCGATCGTGTCCTGTACCGCGTCGGAGCTGATTTCGCCGGCGCGCAGGTTCGGGTTGATCCCGACGATGTCGGCCTCGCGACCGGCGAGCCGGAGCAGCTTCGGACCGCCGCCCCCGACGAGGATCGGTGGATGGGGCTTCTGCGTGGGCTTCGGGATGCCGTCGTACTCCTTGATCGTGTAATGACGCCCATCGAGCGAGAACGGTCCGTCGCCCCACGCGCCCTTGAGGATCGAGAGCGCCTCACCGAGGCGTTCGATGCGCGTGCCGTGCGAGTCGTATCGGAGACCGAGAGCCTCGTAGTCGGCCGTCATCCACCCGGCCCCGATACCTGCTTCCACGCGGCCGTCCGACAGCACGTCGATCGACGCGAACTCCTTCGCGACGACCGCAGGGTGCTTGTAGTCGTTGCCGAGCACGAGCGTGCCGACACGCAGCGAGTCCGTAGCCTCGGCCGCCATCGCGATGCCGACCATCGGCGCGTACGGGGTATCGACGAAGTGATCCGGCATGTACAGCGTCGAGTACCCGAGCGCCTCGACCTTGCGCGCCTTCTCCTTCCACTCCTGCGCCGACGTCGCTCCCCCGGTCTGAACTCCGAAACGGAACCTGCGATCGTGTGCCATCACGTCCCTGCCAATCGTTCGACGGCCGGCGCGAACTGCTCCATCACGTCGACGCCGACCACGACGTAGCTCATCCCCCACCGCGCGCGGCGCGCCAACACGTCGTCGATCATCTCCTCGAGCGTCCCCGCCAGCACAACCGGAGTCTCCAATGCTTCCTCGGGCGCGACGCCGAACGCGCCCGCCATCATCTCGGCCAGCGAGCGGCGGTCGTCGGTGAAGTTCGTGAACCCGACGAACGACTGGAGCTCGAGGTCGTCGAACCGGTCGCCGGCGGCTGCGCGCAGACGGGCGACCTTCGCGTCGGTGGCCGCAGCCGTCATCGAACGGGCGGCGTCGTCGCTGATCGCCACGCCGCCGCGCAGGTTGGCGTTCAGGCCGACGATCGCCGCCTCCCGTGCGGCGACGGCGAGGATCTTGGGGCCGCCGCCGCCGATGATGAACGGCGGATGCGGCTGCTGGACTGGCTTCGGTTGACCGTCGAGATCGGTCACGGCGTAGTGCTTGCCCTGGAACGTGACCGGCCCGTCCGCCATCAGGCCTTTGAGGATCGTGATCGACTCCTCGAGACGGTCGATGCGCACGCCGGCCCGGTCGAGCTCGATCCCGGACTTCTCGTAGTCAGCCGTCATCCAGCCGGCACCGAGGCCCAGCTCGAGGCGCCCGTCGGAGAGCAGGTCGAGCGTCGCCGCCTCGCGGGCGAGCACGACCGGGTGCTTGTAGTCGTTGGCAAGAACGAGTGACCCCACCCGCAACGTGTCGGTGACGGCAGCGGCCGTCGCCATCGCGGGCATCGGTGCCAGCGGATGGTCGATGAAGTGGTCGGGCACGAACAGCGTCGAGTACCCGAGCGCCTCGGCCGTGCGGGCCTTCTCACGAAAGTCGGAAGCCGACGCCGCGTGCGAGCACATGACGCCGAAGCGGAACTTCCGGTCGTGTGCCACCGGTCGGCAGGCTATCCGACGCCCGCGTCAGCTCCCGGTCGAGCCGAACCCGAACGTGTTGCGTTCCGTCGAGCCGAGCTCGTCGACCACCAGCCACTCGATCATCTCGACGCCGAGCAGGACCAGCTGCGCGATCCGATCGCCGCGGTTGACGTCGTAGGGACGGGTGGAGTCGGTATTCACGAGCAGCACCTTGACCTCGCCGCGGTAGAGCGGGTCGATGAGCCCGGGTGTGTTCAGGCAGGTGACACCGTGGTTCAGGGCCAGGCCGGAACGGGGCAACACGAGGCCTGCGCACCCGGACGGGACCGCAATCGCGATGCCGGTCGGGACGAGTGCGCGTCCACCCGCGGCGTCGATGTGCGCGTCGCCGGCGGCGTGGAGGTCGTACCCGGCGTCGTCCGGATGTTGTGCGGCAGGCAGGGGCAGGTCGGCGTCGAGCCGCCGAATGCGGACATGCACGAGGCGTCAGGCTACGCGCAAGTCCTCGACCAGCTCAGACCGCTGCTCCTCGGTGAGCTCCACGACGGCGTCGTAGTTCGGATGGTCGGCGACCATCTGCACCGAGCCCGCGGCGAAGGCGTCGACCTGCTCCGGCGTGAAACGGAACTTGAGGTAGTGCACGGTGGTGGTGGTCTCCTCGCGGGTCAGCCGCTCTTCGTCCTCGGGCGTGCTCGGCACCGACGACCCGTCGTGCAGCCAGATCGACACCGCCCGCTGGACACCAACCAGCTTGGGGAGCCACTCGTAGAGGCGCGCCTTGTTGTCGATCTCGACGAAGAGCGTGCCCGACAGCTCGTTCGGGCCCGGGATGAGCTGGTTGTACGTGTCGAGCTCGTTGCGGATCTGCTCGTCGGTCAGCATGCGCTCGATGCGCGCCATCTCCTGGACCTGGAACCGCATCGTGTCGGTGTTCTCGAACGTGATCGTGAGCAGGTCGCCGAGCTGCACGCGACGCCGCTTCTTCATCTCGACGATGTGCCGCCGGAACTCGTCGCGCTCGCGTTCGTATTCGCGGAGGTCCTTGATGTCGTCGAGCGTGAGCTTGTGCATGGTCACTCCTCGCGCAAACGGCCCCGGACGAACTCCGGGGCCGCCGCGCACAGACGGGTCAGCGCCTTGTCAGCTGGTGCTGACCTGCTCGAGACCCTGCGTGAAGCGACCGGCGTGGCTCTTCTCCGCGCGAGCCAGCGTCTCCAGCCACTCGCCGACCTCCTCGAAGCCCTCGTCGCGGGCGGTGCGGGCGAACCCCGGGTACATCTCGGTGTACTCGTAGGTCTCGCCCTCGATCGCCGACTTGAGGTTGGCGTCGGTGGGGCCGACCTCCACGCCCGTCACCGGGTCGCCGACCTCCGCCAGGAAGTCGAAGTGACCGAACGCGTGGCCGGTCTCGCCCTCGGCGACGGAGCGGAAGAGCGCGGCGACGTCGGGGTAGCCCTCGACGTCGGCCTTCTGCGCGAAGTAGAGGTAACGCCGGTTGGCCTGGCTCTCCCCCGCGAAGGCCTCCTTCAGGTTGTCGTGGGTCTTGGATCCTTGCAGCTTGGGCATCGTGCTCCTTGTATGGTCGTCGAGTCAGGGGGGGCTACGAGGACTGCGCGGCGCACTCGTCGCACAGCCCGCGGAAGTTGACCTCGACCGCCGAGACCGAGAACCCGCGCCGGTAGCGCGGCGGGAGCCGGACGTCGGGAAGGTCGACAGGGACGTCGCGGACCTTGCCGCAGCGCGTGCAGATGAGATGGTGGTGCTCGTCCTCGACGTTCGGATCGACGCGGTAGGTACCCGTCCCGAGGTCGAGCAGGACCACCTCGCCCATGGCGGCAAGATCGTTGACGGTTTGGTAGACGGTCTTGAGCGAGATCGTCGGCATCTGGGCCCGGGCGGCGTCGTAGATCGCCTCGACCGTGGGGTGCCGGTCGTCGCCGTGCAACAGGCCGAAGATCGCCTGGCGCTGGGGCGTCACCCGCAGTCCCTGCTGCCGGAACAGTTCGGTGAGCTCGTCAACCGTCTTCATGACAACCAGACACTATCAACAATTGTTGTCATGTGCCAACCGCGGTCGGCTAACGCCTCGTAGCCCCCTCCCCCAGCTCCCGGCGCAGCGCGGTCTCGAACTCGGCCACGGCCGGGCCGGCGTGCTGCTCCCGCAACGCAGTCAGCTTCGGGTAACCGGCGTCGCGCTCGGCGTCCCACTCGTCGGCGAAACGACCCGACGTGATGTCGCCGACCAGTCGCCGCATCGTGGTGGCGAGGTCGAGGTGGTCGTACTCGCCCCGCCGCGTGAGCTGGCCGTACTGGCTCGTCGGCGAGTGGTACCCGAATTGCGCGGCGTAGCCCGACTCGCGCACGAGCCGCATCGTGCGCTCGACCTCACCCGAGAGCACAAGCTCGGTGAGCACGGCTTCGAGCGGGATGCCCTGCTCCAGCATCACCTGCACGAACGTCGTGTGCACCGAAGTGAGCGCGGGCGACAACGCCTGCTCGACCCCGAGGTCGAGCACGGCCTCCTGCCGGGGTGTGAGCTCGACGGCACCTTGGCGCAATCCGCCGACGGCCTTCGCGACCGCAAGCGTGCGCTCCCGCGCCGAGCCGGTGGCGTCGCGATGCACGCCGACGGCGGTGATGAACCCGATTCCCTCCTCGTAGCAGAGCCGCACCTCGGGCCCGAGCATGCGGGGCGCAACCATGCCGACGTCGCCCGGTGGATCGAACCGGTCGAACGCGAGCGTGTAGCCGCTGGCGAGAATCGTGAGCCCGTCGTGGGGACGCCGCAGCGGCAGCGACGGGATCACGTCATCGGGCACCAACACGCACACGACGTCGGCCGCGGACGCGTCGGCGATCTCCCCCGCTTCGAACCCGTCGGCGACCGCCTGGTCACGTGACGCGTCCGCGCGCACGCACACCGAGACGTCGAGGCCCGAGTCGCGCAGGTTCAGCGCCCACGACCGACCCTGGTTCCCGTATCCGACGACGGCGACACTCGATCCCGCCACGGCCGCGAGGTCGGCGTCCTCGTCGTGGAAGACCGTCGTCATTGTGGCGGCCGGTACGAGCTTCCGCCCGCCTTCTGCATCGCCTGTTGGCCCTCGGCCATCGTCATCAGTGGCGTGGTCTTGAACGCCTTCAACCCGCCCCTCGCTGCCGCCGAGATCGAGAACGCAGCTGCACTCACGTTGTCCGGGAACTCCACGATTGCGGTGACGTCGTACTCACCGAACGAGATGTAACCGGCGTCGATGCGGCCCCCGAGCGCTTCGATTGCAGGTCGGACCGCCTCGACACGGTCCTGCGGGTTCTTGATCATCGTCGCCCAAGACTCGGGCGTGTATCCGGTCTGGATCAGGTAATAGGGCATGGTTCCCTCCTCGCCTCCAGGCGATCCGATTCTTCACGCTCGCTCTCGTGCGATCCAGGCCTCCCGCAGCTTGGGCTTGCGCACTTTGCCGTTCGGGTCGCGCGGGAGCTCGTCGACGAACTCGACCACACGCGGACGCTTGTAGTCCGCGAGGTTTTCTCGACACCAGCCGATCACGCCGTCGGCGTCGAGCGACGAGCCCGAGCGCGGCTGCACGACGGCATAGAGGACCTCGCCCCAGCGGTCGTCGGGAACGCCGAGGACGGCACAGTCCACGACGTCGGGATGCTGGTAGAGCGAATCCTCGATCTCGCGTGGATAGATGTTCACTCCCCCCGAGATGACCATGTCGCTCTTTCGGTCGGTGAGATAGAGGTAGCCGTCCTCGTCCAGGTAGCCGGCGTCACCGACGGTGAACCACCGGCCGCGATGTGACGACGCCGTCTTGTCGGGGTCGTTGTGGTACTCGAAGCTCGATGCGGCCGGCCTGGCGTAGATTGTGCCGACCTTCCCCGGCGGCAACGGCCGGCCGTCGTCGTCGAGGATCTCGAACTCGTTCCCCGGGAACGGCTTGCCGACGCTGCCCGGGTGCTCGAGCCAGTCCTGCGGGCTGATGACCGTGCCTCCGCCCTCGGACGCGCCGAAGTACTCCCAGACCTTGTCGGCTCCGACGAAGTCCATGAACGCGCGCTTGAGTGGCACGGGGCACGGCGCGGCCGCGTGCACGACGATCTTGAGCGAGGACAAGTCGTACTTGCCGCGCACGTCTTCCGGGAGCTCGAGGATGCGGGTGAAGTTGGCCGGGACCATGTGCGTGTTCGTCACCTGCCAACGATCGATCAGCTCGAGCGCGCCGCGCGGGTCCCACTTCGGCATGATCACCACCGACCCGCCGAACGCGAGGTGCATCTGAGCCCAGAACATCGGGCCCATGTGGTACGACGGGCCGACGAGCAGGTGCACGTCGTCGGTGCTGAAGCCCCACCGGTCCTTCGATGCCGCGACGCCCACGGCGCGGCGGCGGAAGTCGTCCTCGCCGATCGCCACGCCCTTCGGGCGTCCCGTCGTGCCCGACGTGTACGCCATGACCGTGGGCCATCCGTCCCCCACCATCTCGGGTGGCTCGACCTCGCCTCGCTCGGGGGCGTTCGCGAGCGCGGCCTCGTAGTCGCCGCCCCGGCCCACGACGAGCCGCGGCACGTCGGGCACGCCGGCGAGGGCCGGCTGGAGATCCTCGGCGACGACGACAGCGGACGCACCCGAGTCGTCGACGATCCATCCCGCCTCGTCCGCCTTGAAGTGGATGTTCACCGGCACGACGACCGCACCGAGGCGACCGCTGCCGTGCACCGCTTCGAAGAACTCGAACGAGTTGGGGACCATCACCGCCACCCGGTCGCCTCGCCGCACGCCGAGCCGCGCGAGCGCGTGCGCCACTCGGCGGGCGCGGTCGTCGAGCTCGGCGTAGGTCCGGGTCTGCTCCCCCTGACGCAACGCCACGTGATCGGGACGGGCTCGCGCGTGGGCGAGCACACCTGCGTCGTCGACGGCCGTCCTGTGGTTGCCGGTTGCTGACATGTCCGTCATCATGCCGCGTGGCCACCGAGGGGAGAGAAGGCATGGGGGACGAGAAGATCCCGCTGGGCGACATCGGGAGCAGGGTGCTGTTCGAGGACGACGAGATCCGCATCTGGGAGCTGCGCCTCGCACCGGGTGAGGAGTCCTCCCCGCACCGGCACACGTGCGACTACGTCATCGTCGACGTTGCCGGCGACAAGATCGCCGCCAAGTCGGTGCCGGGTTACTCCAGCGAATACGGCGACTACATCGAAGCGCCCGTCGAGCAAGGCCACACCATCTTCCTCAAGCAGGGCAGCGTCGAAGCCGCGGTGAACGTGGGCGAAGCGCCGTACCGGAACGTGCTCGTGGAGTTCAAGGCCACCGCGCGCGGCTGATGGGGCTGCTGGTCGCCGACGTGCTGCGCCATGCGGCGCGGTACACGCCCCACCGGCTTGCGGCGACGCTCGGCGACCAGGCGGTCACTTTCGGCGCGCTCGACGAGCAGGCGAACCGGATCGCTCACACGCTCGCCGGGATGGGCGTCGGCCACCGCGACCGGGTGGCGTGGTGGGGAGACACCTCGCTCGAAGCGCTGCCGATCTTCTTCGCGCTGGCGAAGCTCGGCGCCGTGTTCGCGCCGGTGAACGCGCGGCTCGGCCCGGACGAGGCGGCGGAGGTAGTCGGGTACGCGCGGCCCCGTCTTGTCGTCGTCGACGACGGGCACGCCGATCTCGTCCAGGACATCGATGCACCGATGGCGACGCATGCGCACCTCGCGGACGCAGCGACTCACTCCAGTGGCGCAGACGTCGAGGCGCCCGAGATGGATGAGCGCGATCCGCACGTCATCTTCTTCACCAGCGGGAGCACGGGGCGGTCGAAGGGTGTCGTGCTGTCACACCGCGCCAGCTGCCTACGCAGCTTCCCGCCCCTCGCCGCCGACTCCGACGGCGGCACGGTGTGCATGTTCCCGCTCTTCCATATGGCCGGCTGGTCGCTGGCACTCGGCTGCTGGCAGTCCCGCCGGCCGATCCACTTCGTGCAGACACCCGACGCCGAGACGCTGCTGCGCACCGCCGAGCGCAGGCGCGCCACCCGGATCTACCTGATCCCGGCGGTGTGGTCCCGGGTGCTCGACCACGGCGTGGAGGGCTACGGGCTGTCGTCGCTCGCCGAGGCCGACACGGGCACGTCGGCGACGCCGCCCGAGCTGATCGCCGCCGTCCGCGACGCGCTCCCCCACACGGTCACGCGCGTCTTCTACGGGTCGACGGAGGCCGGTCCGGGCACCGTGCTCGCACACGTCGACCTCGCCCGCAAGCCCGGGAGCGTCGGCCTTCCTCAGCCGGGCGTCGACGTGCGCCTCGATGACGGCGAGGTGTGCATCAAGAGCGAGTTGCTCATGGACGGGTACTTCGACCAGCCCGACGCCACCGCCGACGCTCTCCGCGACGGCTGGTACCACACCGGCGACCTCGGCTCGCTCGACGACGAGGGGTACCTGTCGATCGTGGGTCGGGCGCGCGACGTGATCCGCACCGGCGGCGAGACCGTCGCGCCCGGCGAAGTAGAGGCCGCGCTCGCTACGCATCCGAACGTCCGCGAGGTCGCAGTCGTCGGACTCCCCGACCCCACGTGGGGGGAGATCGTGTGCGCGGTGGTCGTCCCCCAGCCGGGCGCGCACGAGCCCGTCGACCTCGACGAGTTACGTGCGCACAGCGCCGGCGCGCTTGCGGGTTTCAAGCAACCGCGGCGCCTCCAGATCGTCGACGAGCTGCCGCGAACGCCGGCGACCGGCCAGGTGCAGCGCCCCCTGCTCGTCGAGCGCATCGGCACCGGCACCTGAGTCCCGCCGATGAGAAGTGGTGCCACGCCGGGTCTACGACATGGTGAAACCGGTTTGGATCGAGACCACAGGAGGTCGAAGTGTCTGCATCGGTGCTCTACATGTCGATGTCCCTCGACGGGTGCATCGCGGGCCCGAACGACGGGCCGGGCAACCCCGGCGGCGACGACTTCGGCCGCCTGCACGAATGGTTCACCACTCCGGAAGGGGAATTCTTCCGGCCGCCCGGGCCCGCCGGTGAGTTGTACGACGAGATCATGGACGCGGCCGGCGCGGTCCTCGTGGGTCGGCGTACCGCGGAGCAGGTCGATCACTGGGGCGGTGACCATCACGGTTCCGGTATCCCGATCTTCGTGCCCAGTCACCGGCCGCCCGGCCCGTCCGTCGCGA
>Ga0075435_100002530_pt1 | contig 12167 bp, 10 predicted proteins | sample RhiMethybrSRZTD4_FD_75302 | JGI IMG/M metagenome (GOLD analysis project Ga0075435, IMG submission 75302) | Populus rhizosphere microbial communities from Tennessee, USA - Rhizosphere MetaG P. TD hybrid SRZTD4 | ecosystem: Host-associated > Plants > Roots > Rhizosphere > Soil | place: USA... | reverse complement strand
GACGGCTTGCGTGAATACGCGTGGAGTGGCGGACTGCGAAGGGCACAGAGCCTCCGATCATTGCGAGTCGGTTGCGAAGCGAGTTGTTGCCGTGAGCGATAATTCGTTATTCTTAGACCAACGTAAAGGATCGCTCTGATCATGGAGGAAGATTTGACCCACAATACATTCTCCGTGGTGCCGCCGGCGCCTGAATACAATCCGGTAAAACAAGGCATTGCACGGGCTGAGGAACTCGGCGAGAAGACAATAGCAACAACACTCGGTTACTTCGCTACGATGCCCGCCTCCACCGGAATCATTGCCAATCCGGTATTGCACCACACTCCAGTTGATTGTAACGGAACCGAAATTACGCTCGACATAAGATCGTTCACCATTCGCGGAACGGTGCCTGAATCCGAAATCGTACGCGGTGAAGTTGGTCCAATCGATGTGATCTACACCGGTCTTTTTGGCGAGAAAGGCAACAGTTCCGAACTCGCTGCCTTCATCGATCAGAAGTTTTTTCAGAGTCTCGGGATTAAAGAAAAGAGTGGTTCACTTATCGACGAAGTTGCCGCGTTTGTTAAGAGATTTCCCGGTCTCGGGCCGGAAGTGGCGATGCACTACAACGCGATTCTCAGGAAGGCGAAGCTTGGTCGACAAGAGCAACAGGATCGTGGCATGCACGACGAACGCGATGCACTGTCGTTGCTCGTCGAGATGATTGAAGTCCACATGGAGAATGTCGCGGTTGGCGGCGTCTCGGCCTACATGAATTGCGTGCTGTCAAACAATCCGCAGTTCACTGAAAACGATCTCGCAACAGGGACACACCAGTTCATCGAAGAGGAAGCAGCGCAAAAGAGAAACGCATTTCAGATCTGTTACAGCCTGATCCTCGGCCGCCACGCCAACGAGCACGAGCGATCGATCCTCGAACGCATGGGCACGATTCAAATCCATCATGGTTCGGCGGGTTCGAGCATGGTGGCAAGGTACATGGCGACGCTGCACACGTTTTCAGTGATCGACTTTTTCATCGCGTCGCACATGGCGCTCGACGGCGCGCGACACTTCGGCGCGATTCACGACATGTCAGACTTCGTTCAGGAACTCGAACCTTTAGCTCCCGAGCAACGCGCTGAACGCATTCGCGAGAAGATGCTGACTGGGGGTTTGCCGACCTTCGGTCATCCGGAGATCGCGGCGGCGGGCAGAGGCAATCACGTGCAGCAGGATCCGCGACCGGCGATTTACATCGATCCGGTGTTCAAGGCAATCGATGCAGGTGAATTGACGATCACACCGCGCCAGCACGAGCGTCTTGCGATAGCTAGACTCATCTATTTGACGGCGTTCGTGAATGGAGTGCTGAAGCCGGGCAGGGAAGACAGTCCGCCGCTGCGATTGACGGCCAACACTGACTTCGGTGCGTGGTGTGTGCAGGAGGCGTTGGGAGTTGAAGAAGCCGATCGAACGCTGTTGACTTATATCTTCAGAGGCTTTGGCTGGATGATGGATGCGCGCGAGCAGTTACAGCAGAAGATGATCCGGCCCGTGATCCCACCCGATCCGAAGATCGTGCCGAAGTCGAGCGACGATCCGACGATACCGGATTTGGTGGCGCGAGTTCATCGTCGATTGACGCAGGACGATCCCTTTAACGCGAAATAGTAAGGGCCACGGATTTTGCGGATGAAGACGGATTTTTATCCGCATTTATCTGTAAAATCCGTGGCCTACATACCGATTCCTTTCAGGTGATATCTCTCGGTGTCGTAATACCGCTCGACGTCGACAATATTGATCTTGCCTTGTACTGTTGAGATATCCACGAACGACAACTCACAGGCCGGTGCAACGCCGCGGGCCGAGACCATCTTCCCGAAACGATTCTCAGCCACCGCCTCCGCCGCACGTGCGCCAAACATCATTCCCATGATGCGATCGATCGGACTGGGCGGCCCACCGCGTTGCGGATGGCCCAACACGACTGCTCGCGCTTCGTAAGGAGTCTCTGTGGCGATTCGTTTGGCCAGCACTTCGCCTATACCGCCCAGTCGCACATGTCCGAAAGCATCGTGACGATCGTCAATCGTCACCATCTCGCCATCTTCTGCACGCGCGCCTTCCGCCACCACGATCACGGAGTAACGAGGACTACGCGACAGACCACGGCTCAACATCGCTTCGCCCAGCCGAGCACTCAACAAGTGAAAAACTCTCTCATAACGAAATGGATGCTCAGGTATCAGGATTAAATGCGCTTGTCCGGCGACTCCTGACCAGAGTGCCAGATGACCAGCATGTCGTCCCATGACTTCCACAATCTGCACCCAGCCATGCGAGCCGGCCGGCGTTCTTGATCGCTCAATGACCTCGGAGATGTTTCTGAGCGCTGTGTCGAAGCCAAGTGTGTAGTCAGTGCCCGCTAGATCTTTGTCGATCGTCTTTGGCACGCCGACAATCGGAACTCCTCTTTGCGCGAGGACAGCGGCAACTCCGAGTGTGTCTTCGCCGCCGCAGACAACCAGAGCATCGAGCTTGAGTCGCTCGATGTTCTCTTCGACTTCATTAGACCGATCGCGTGTTCCACCCTCTTCAGTTACTTGTTTGAAAGGATTGGTCCGCGACGAACCGAGATTGGTGCCGCCGTCGCGATCCCAGCGACGCACAGTTTCACGATCGAGTGGTAATACCTCCGGAAGTGGGTTCAATAAGCTGCGCCAGCCGTCGAACAAACCGATCACGTTAAGGCCCAGCTCCGAACCACGATAAACCAAACCTTTGATTGCGGGATTCAAGCCGGGCGCATCACCGCCCCCGGTTAGAACTCCAACGCGCTTCTCTGCCATCTATGCCTCCAAAATAGGTCCTATTGGTCCTATTAGGACCTACGCTTTTTCTCAGCGACTCGCATCCGTGATTAGCACCACATCGCTGGCAACCACGCCCATAGACGCGAGCACGCTGCCGTCCTTCAGCCAGCCAAACGCGAAAATCTTGCTGTCTTCGAACTTTGTTAACTGCCTGGGTGCGCCGCCGTCAATTTGTTGTCCCCAGAGATTGTCGATGCCGCCGCTGTGATCCACGTAAACGAGATAGCGACCGTCGGAACTCCAGTGCAGCGGCGTGTCCCATTGAACCTGCACCGTCGGCGCTACGTCAAATACGTTAAATGTCGCACCACCATCAAACTGGACCACCTTCAATCGCCAGCGAGAGCTTTGCTGCGTGTCGTTGTACCAGAAGGCAATCAACTTTCCGTCCGGTGAAATTGAGGGTCTGATTGCCAACCCTTCAGTGAGGACTTGTTGCGGCGTGCCGCCATCAATCGACACCCGCCAGAGAGTGGAGCTGTCTGGCTCAGAATGTTGATATACGATCCACTTACCATCGGCGGAGAAAGCAGGCCATGTACTCTCCGTCGCAGCGAATGTCAACTGCTTGGGACTTCCGCCATCGCGGTCGATTCTCCAGATCTGAAACACACCGGTACGGTTGGAGTGAAACACGATGTAACGATTGTCAGGAGAGACAACCGGCGCATAGTTTCGCCCGCCAGCCGAAGTCAACGGTCTGGGATCGCCACCAGTTGAAGCAATCTCGAAAATATCAGCCATGCCGCTGGCGTCTGACGCATAGATAATCTTGTCGTCAGGTGCAACGCTGAGATCGTAATACCTGCTGGTGCCGGAAGTGATTGCCGTTGGCTTTGATTCACCCTGGCGCAGCATCCACAGTCTCGAGAGAACTTGTGCCTGAACGGTGACGAGAGTGCTGCCGTCTGTGCGCAAACTCAGTTCACGGTAGTCACTCAGATCATTGGTAATACTGCGTTGTGAGCCATCCCGAAAAAGCTGCCAAATCTGGACGAACGACGCGGCGTGAGCTTTCGCGAGCATGATGACGCCACTGCCGTCCGGCAGCACCGTCAGCCGGCCCACCTCGTCAAATCTTTGCGGCGACAGTGGAATTGTGCGCTCCGCAGCGGTAACCAGATCCTTTTCGTAGAGTGCTATGGAGTAGTTCGCTCCACTTTGGTTGCTATTAGCAGGATCGGAGTTGACGGCCGGTAACATCAGCGTGCGATCGTCCGCTGTCCACTCGGGTCGGGTCAGCACGTCCCAGCCGTACCGCTGCGGCCATTTGCGCGTGCCTATGATCTGCTCGCCTTTGCCGTCAGCATTGGCGACCACGAGCGAGTCCGTCTGATTCGGCTGGTCATAACGAATGAAAGCTACTCGCTTGCGGTCGTGCGACATCGAGAATAGCCCGTCCTGCAACTCGATTCGGGTCGCTGTCGCGCCGATTCCGAGTATTGGCAGCCTGTAGATCTGGCCCGCATCGTTGCGGTCAGAGCCTGCATAGCCGAAGTAGACGTAGTTGCCATCAGGCGAGAAGGCGACACCCAGATATCGGCCTTCTCGCGGTGCGATCAACTGCGCGTTGCTGTTGATGGCGACCTGCCGCAGCCACAAGCTTTGCTTTCCACTCTCTGCGGTTACATACGTCACGTACTTGCCGTCGGGTGATATCGCCGCCATCAAAGCATTTCCATTTGTGGTTAGTTTTGTGACTTCGATCCGTTCGAAGGGAACTCGCGTGTTTGTTTCGCTGCGCGAGCGCATCTTGTAGATGGCGAAAGCGGTGGTCGCGAGAATGATTGCAGTAGCGACAGCGAGCGCGATCCAGGCACGACTGCTGATCCCGGCGGGCCGCTGAGTGGTCGTGCGTGCCTGCTTCAACGCATGCGTCTCGACCATTCGATCTCGTCCCGTAGAAGCACTATCGCCTGCTGCTCTGCTTCCTGGAATAATCGAACGCTCCAGCATCGAATTCACTTCAAGTTCTCGGCGCAAGCTGCGCAGGTCGATGGCGAGTTCTTTGACGATCTGATATCGCTCGTTTCTGTCTTTTCGCAGCGCCTTTTTTACGATTCGTTCCAACTCCGGTGGCGTGCCCTCGACGTGTTGAGAGATCGGCGGCTGATCCTTCTCAACGATCGCCACCACAACGTCAGTTGGGGTTTCGCCGACGAACGGCGGAATGCCTGACGCCATTTCGTAAAGCACAACGCCCAGTCCCCAGATGTCCGTGCGCTCATCGACCGCAATGCCGCGCGCTTGTTCGGGTGACATGTAAGCGGCGGTGCCGATCACGGCGCCCGGCGACGAATCGAGGATCAACGTCGACATCGTGGCGTGGATTGCGCCCTTATGTCGCTCGGTCAACTTGGCCAGTCCGAAGTCGAGTATCTTCACGTAACCTTCGGGCCGGATCATTATGTTTTCGGGTTTGATGTCGCGATGAATGATGCCCGTTTCGTGAGCGGCAGTGAGTCCATCAGCAATCTGAATCGCGACGTCGAGCACGTCGCCGAGTTTCATCGTCTGGTTTCGCATGCGCTGTCGCAGCGTCAGGCCTTCGACGTATTCCATCGCGATGAATGGCCGGCCGTCATCCGTCTCGCCGATCTCGTGGACGACGCAGACGTTCGGATGGCTCAGTCTCGACGCAGCACGCGCTTCCTGTGTGAAGCGGCGCAGACGATCGGGATCTTTGCTGACGAACGCCGGTAGGACTTTCAGTGAAACTCGTCGACCGAGAATCGTGTCGGTCGCGAGATAGACTTCGCCCATTCCGCCTTCGCCAATGAGATTCACGATCTCATAATGCTTGATGCGTTGGCCCGGCGTGAGTTTTTGACCTTTTTCGACAAACGATTCGGCGGCCTGGGCCACCGCAGGCGATTCCATAAAGCTGCCCGCGTCTTCGTAGGAATGGAGCAAAGACTCGACTTCTTCGCGCAGCTCACGCTGTTCGTGACACTCGCGATCGAGATACTCCTCGCGCTCGACGCCGTGACGTTCCAAAGCGCCTTCGAATATCTCTTTCACTCGTTGCCAGTTCTGTGGATCACTCATTCTTGTCGATCTTGCCGCTGAGCTCACGATGGAGCCACGCTTTTGCCATGCTCCAATCGCGTTTCACAGTCGCCTTGGAAATACCCATCACTTCCGCCGTCTCCTCAACAGTTAAGCCGCTGAAGAAGCGGAGTTCTACGACTCTGCCCTGTTGCTCGTCAAGCTGAGCGAGACGTTCCAACGCTTCATCCAACGCGACGACATCAAGTTCCTGGTCCTTTCCGGCAATTGTCGCTTCTGCAAGCGAGACCCTCACGTCCGAGCCGCCGCGTTTTGCACGCTTCTTCGTGCGCGCGTGATCCACAAGAATACGTCGCATCATTTGCGCGGCGATGCCGAAGAAGTGAGCTCGATTTTGCCATTGCACGTTGCGCTGATCCACAAGCCGGACGTATGCCTCATGGATCAGCGCGGTTGTTTGCAAGGTGTGTCCTGCCCGTTCACGCCGCAGATAACGAGCGGCCTGGCGGTGCAGTTCCTCGTAAACGATCGGCATCAGTTGGTCCAATGCCTCTTTGTCGCCACGACCGTAGCCAACCAGTAACTCAGTAATGTTTTGCGCGTCCTGGGGCATTACGCAGGAGCATAGAGGAGTTTCAATGAAAGGCGCAAAGACGCAACGCCGTGAGCCCGTTTGTGCGGAACTGTCGCGTTAATGGATGAGCGGCAGTAGTGCCGCGGAAAGAGGGGTTAGGAGAAGTAACATGAAAATCTATCGAGTAGTTACAGTTTTCAGTATCTTTTTGGCGTTAGCGGCGGCAAGCGTCCAGGCGCAGGCGCCGAGCAAGGTGGAGGTCAACATTCCATTCGAATTTTCCGCCGGAAAGACGACGTTCAAGCCCGGCGTCTACAGCATCAAACGCGGATCTGGAAGTCTCTTGATGTTGCAGAATAGCGAAGATAAATCGAGTGCGATTCTCAACGCGCCGCTGACGCTCAGCTCGCGAGACACGAAAGCCGGCGAGCGGCTGGTATTCGAGAAGGTTGGCGACCAGTATTTTCTCGCCCAGATCTGGCTCACCGCCGATAGCGGACGAGAATTGATCATGGACAGAAAAGGGGCGAAAGCCGAGCGGATCGAAATCTCGCTACGATCCATACAAACAAGATAAAAATGGGCGTCTCCTTGGAGTGCGGCGGCCTGGCGCCGCTTTAACGTAAACTTGCGCGCTCCGCGCGCTATTAAAGCGGCGCCAGGCCGCCGCACTCCAAGGAGACGCCCAGTGTTGCCTCACGTCTGTTTCCGAGAGTATTGTTTGCCGCGAGGTCAAACTATGAAACACTCGCTAAGACGTCTCTCTCCTGTTCTTGCAGTGCTCTCTATCGCTGGTTTAGCCGTGGCTCAGGAAGCTGCCACAATTCTGGCAGGCGCCGATTTAACTCGCGTTATCCCCACTAGCTTCTATTTTCAAGGTCTGAACGCTCCAACTCAGATGCGCAACTCAGCCGCGGCACGTTTCGGAAAAGATCGTTACGTTATTTCGGGACTCGTCGACACGTCAGGCTACTCGGCCGATATCAGAGCGAAATATGTTGGTTTCCTAATCACTGATTCGACCGTCACACTCAACGGAGAGTCTTTAGCGCCGGGCGCCTACGGCTTCGGCTTCGCGACTGAAGGCAAGATGACGGTGATGGATCTCGGCGGCAAGGATCTGCTTTCCGTTTCGGTCACAAACGACAAGGCGCTGAGGCGGCCGCGCCCGTTAATGATGGCGGCAGATCCAGGTGGCGTGCGCTTATACAACGGCAAGGATTATGTGGTTATTGCCGCGAAGTAACTCAGGCCACGAAAAAGCAGGCCACGAAAAAGCACAAAAAGTACAAATTATCGGCTCAGCTTTTTGGTGCCTCTTTGTGGGCCTCTTTTTGTGCCTCTTTGTGGCCAAAGCTCAAACAGGTCGCGCATATTCTACCTCCGAGTTACCAAAGAACCCGCCTCCTGCCGGTCCACAGGGACAGTCGCCCGTCACATTCAAAGACATCACCACGAGTGTCAAATTGGATTTCATCCACCAGGGCTCTCCTACCTCAATGAAGTATCTCCCCGAAACAATGGGAGGTGGAGTTGCACTGTTCGACTACAACAACGACGGCCTGCTGGACGTTTTCTTTACTAATGGTGCGTTGCTGAAAGAGTCGATGGGCAAACACGAGGCGCCCAACAAAACCGAAAGCAGATTCTGGAACCGGCTTTATCGTCAGCTAGCCAACGGAACATTCGAGGACGTAACTGAACAGTCAGGATTGAAGGGTTCGGGTTACTCCATGGGAGTCGCCGCCGGCGATTACGATAACGACGGATACGTTGATCTTTATGTCACCGGCTTCGGGGAAAATCACCTCTATCGAAATCTTGGAAATGGAAGTTTCGCCGATGTAACAGCGAAGCTGAATGTTGCCGGCGGCGGTTGGTCAACAAGCGCTGGGTGGTTCGACTATGATCACGACGGGCGCCTGGATCTATTCGTCGCGCGTTATCTCGATTGGGATTTTGAGAAAGGCGCAATCATGTGTGGCGATACGCGACCTGGTCTTCGCGCTTATTGTCATCCCGACAACTTCAAAGGCACTACAAATATCCTGTATCACCAGACCGCCAACGGCACGTTTGAAGACGTGACTCAGAAACTTGGCATCGCGGATCCAACCGGCAAAGCGTTGGGCGTCGCGTTTGCTGATTTCGATAATGACGGCTGGACAGACGTATTTGTTGCGAACGACAGCGTGCGTCAATCGCTTTACCACAACAATCGTGGCCTGAGCTTTTCTGATATTGCCGTGATAGCCGGTGCTGGTTTCGACGAAAATGGCAAGACCTTCGCTGGTATGGGAGTAGACGCCGCTGACTTCAATAATGATGGGTGGGTGGACGTAGTTATCACAACGCTGTCGAACGAAACCTATCCGCTATTTCAAAATAATGGTGATCTGAGTTTCACGTGGGCAACGAATTCGGTGGGTGTGGGTCAGATCTCATTGGCGTATTCGGGTTGGGGCATACGATTCATCGACATCGACAATGACGGGTTACGCGACATCTTTGTCGCGCAGAGCCACGTACTCGACACGATTGAGCGTTCGACAAGCTGGCTTCGTTACAAACAGCCGCCGTTACTTATGCGAAACACTGGAAAAGGGTTTGTGAACGTTTCGGCGACAGCCGGTGCGCCATTCGCCGCGCCGATTGTCGGACGGGGTAGCGCGTTTGGAGATTTGAACAACGACGGGCAAGTTGATGTCGTCGTTGGCACGCTCAATGGTCCACCCATTGTTTTGCGTAATGAGGGGAGCAAGAATTATTGGATTGGCGTCATATTAAATGGCTCAAAATCGAATCGGCAGGGAATCGGTGCGCGAGTAACCATCGTGGACAGCAAAGATCGCAAACAGATCTTTGATGTGTCGACTGCGGGCAGCTATCTGTCGTCGAATGATCCTCGAATAATTGCCGGGCTTGGTGATGCCGGCGGAGTTAAGACAATCGAGATTCGTTGGCCGAGCGGTATCATCCAAACGATTTCGAACCCGGACGTGAATCGCTACCTGACGATTAGTGAAAAAGATGTTCGATAACGGAAGGAGAATTTCTCCCGCAAAGGCGCAAAGGCGCAAAGAAAGCCCTTTAGAAACGCGGCAGCGCTTTGCGCCTTTGCGCCTTTGCGCGAGCATCCTTTCGCTGCTCGCCCTCACTGTATTCGCCCAAACAACACCAAAGAAATCCGAGCCTCAACAACCAATGGGAGGAGTGTCGACGGGGGCTGCTCTCAACTACAAAACCAAACGCACGATTGACATCACTGATCCGAAAGCTCCAGTTGTCTTTGCCGACGTTACGGACAAGACAGCGCTGCGCGATTTTCTACATCGTTCAGGCACACACGAGAAGAACTACATTTTCGAAGTTCCGTCCGGCGGGGTCGCATTGTTCGATTACGACGGCGACGGCTTGCTCGATATATATCTGTTAAATGGCTCGACGATACCTGCAATGCGCGGTAAAGAGAAGCCACCACGCGCGGCGCTTTATCGAAATCTAGGCGGTTGGAAATTCCAAGACGTCACAGATAAAGCTGGTGTCGCAAACGAACGCTGGGGAATGGGTGTTGCGGTGGCCGATTATGATAATGATGGTCGGCCTGATCTCTACGTCAGCAATTTCGGCATCTCTCGTCTCTACCACAACAATGGTAATGGGACATTCACCGACGTTGCTGAGAAACTGAACGTTGCGCGGAAAGGTTGGAGTACCGGAGCAACGTGGGGCGATTACGATAATGATGGCCGGCTTGATCTGTTCGTTCCCGGATATGCCGAGATAGATTTAGACCATTTGCCGCCGAGCCCGAGTGAAGCCGGTAAGCCAGGCGGAGTCGGTCAAAACTTTTGCCAGTTTCGTGGTGTCGCAGTGATGTGTGGACCACGTGGTCTACCCGGTGAAGGCGACACTCTCTATCATCAAAAACCCGACGGCACCTTCGAAGATGTAACAGTGCGGGCGGGTGTGTCGGATCCGCAGAAGTATTACGGTTTCACCTCAGCTTTCGTGCACGTCAATGAAGACAATCTTCTGGATTTGATCGTTGTTAATGATTCCACTCCGAAACTTCTCTACATCAACAAAGGCGACGGAACGTTTGAAGAAACGGGTTACCCGTCGGGTGTCGCGCTCAACGAGAACGGACGTGAGCAAGCCGGTATGGGATTGGCAGTAGGTGATTACGACAATGACGGACGAGTTGATTTCCATATAACAAACTTTTCCGACGACTCAAACGTGCTTTATCACAATGATGGCGATGGTAACTTCACGGACGTGACCTTTCAGGCAGGACTTGGCGAAGTAACGATCCCTTTCCTGGGCTGGGGCACCAGTTTTCTCGATTACGACAACGATGGTTGGGATGACTTAATTGTCGCGAACGGGCATGTGTATCCGGTTGTTGACAATAACCAATGGGGTACCAGTTATGCGCAGCAGCCACTTCTTTTCCGAAACCTCAGGAACGGCAAGTTTGAACGTGTTGGTGCGGCGCCGGGAAGTGGATTGGCGGAGGCGTTTACGGCGCGCGGTCTTGCGGTTGGAGATTTGGATGGCGATGGCCAGCTAGACGTGGTGCTGAATAATTGTGACTCCAAGCCAACGGTTCTACAGAACGTTACCTCACCAACGGGACACTGGATCTCTATCAAACTGATCGGCGACGTCGCCAAGAAGTCTTCACGCGATGCAATCGGTGCAATAGTTTACGTAACCACAGGCAAGGTTCGTCAGCGGAAAGATGTGATCAGCGGAAACAGTTACGCATCACAGAACGACATGGCGTTACACTTTGGTCTCGGAGCAGCGACAACCGTGGACAAGCTCGAAATCAAATGGCCCGACGGTTCAACGCAGACCGTTCAAATCCCCGGCGTGGATCGAAGGATAACAATCGCGCAAGGCAAGGGTGTTGTGAAGTAACTTTCGAATACGGCCGCAGATGTTGTATAGAATTCTGATAAGCAAAGAATTATGAGCACTTCTACCAAAAAACACACTGTGCGGAAATCATTTTATGAAGTCTGGCGTGCCTTTATAGCGACAGTTCAATCGCTCTATAAACTTGCTCCCTGCTTAGTGATTGTAATGGCGTTTTATTTTTATCGCTCTCAAGGAAGGTTGACTTATCTAAGGGAGGCGCGAAAATAAGGCCGGAGGTGGGTTATGACAGACGAAGAGATTTTGCGCGAGATTAACTCTTTGCCGCCGGAAGCGCAGCGTCAGCTTGAGGATTTCATATCCTTCCTGCGGGAGCGCTACGGAAGCTCAAAGACGAAAACCGCTCCCGCATCCGGCTTAGAATATGAAGCATTTGTCGGAATGTGGCGCGACCGCGAGGATATGCGTGACAGTTCGGCCTGGGTTAGGAACGTCCGCCAATCGCATTGGGGCGAGTGAATATGGCTCTAATCATCGTGGACTCAGACATCTTGATTGATGTGGCGCGCGGTGAGACAGATGCGATCAACTGTCTGTTACGTCTTGAGCAGACTTCAGCTTTAGCGATTAGCGCTGTGTCGCAAATGGAGTTGATCATTGGCTGTCGAAGCAAGAAGGAGTTGCAAGATCTTGAAAAGTTTCTGAATCGTTATCAGATTCTGAAGATCACCGACCGAATTTCCGACCGCGCTGGTTCACAACGAAGCTTTCATTACGAAGAATCAGCGTGATTTTCGTTTTATCGCAGGCTTAAACTTGTTGTCCTATCCGTA
>Ga0075435_100002528_pt1 | contig 12169 bp, 8 predicted proteins | sample RhiMethybrSRZTD4_FD_75302 | JGI IMG/M metagenome (GOLD analysis project Ga0075435, IMG submission 75302) | Populus rhizosphere microbial communities from Tennessee, USA - Rhizosphere MetaG P. TD hybrid SRZTD4 | ecosystem: Host-associated > Plants > Roots > Rhizosphere > Soil | place: USA... | reverse complement strand
GTACTGTAATGCTTCTGTAAAATTACTCTGATTATAGAGAGCTAAGCCTTTGTAGATTAATGGATTAATTTGAGTAGCGTCTGCGGCCACAGCGTCATGAAGTTTTATAGTATCCATATACTCCGAGAATGGATAAAAAATATTGCCCTTCTCAGAGCCTGGCCTCCACATCCCATAATAATGATTTAAAGCATAAGCAACTGAAAATGATACCATTATGAACAAAATAGATTGCAAATGCTTTTCTAGCTTCATACAAGCTTACCTGATTGATACGAAAATCGAATAATTGTCAACAAATACTTGGATATCCTATCTTGCCAAGTACTTTAACGTTTTTCCACTTTCAGAGCATATTACTATGATTTTTTAGAACGGGAAATGAACGAAATAGTTGCTCTTTTAGGGTATATTAATAAGCAAAAGCAGCCAAAGTGAGTGGTAGACCGATGGTGTCTTCACAAGCTGCCATATTTTTTCTGATTCCGATAGTATTAATCATGAGCTCACACTCAACCACTATATCAGAGGCCAGTTCAGATTCTCCTCATTTTATTCGTCAACAAATGAGAGACGATTCCCATGATGTGTTTAACATTGATACAAACAAGATTTCGACTAATATACTAGACAAGTACACCGATGATTCCATAGATATGCATGAAATAAGCTATCTTAGTGATGGAAGAAACCTGAGTGCTACGCTTTGGTTGAATAGATTCGATGAAAAACCTGATGTCGATTTTTTAAGTTATGGCATGTATATAGATGTTGACGGACAATTCAAAAACGGGATTGCCGGTAGTGACTATTCGGTAACGATTAATTGGGACAAGAACATTGGAAAATGGACAAGAGTGTTCCAAGAGATGACACCATCTGAAGAGATAACGATAGATACCAGTGAAAATTATACAGGTTTTTTTGGAATTGAAGATGGTTACGGTTATGTAAAATTATCAGCTGATTTATCTAAATTGATATTTCCCCAAAATTATGATGTGACCTTTTACTCAACCTACAGCAAAGGAAATTCACTCCATACTGACGTGACAAATGGAGTCCATGTTCCACCGATAGAATCTGCAATATCTTTGCACTTAATACCAAACCCTGTAGAATTGAGACCAGGCGATGAAAAAACAATTAAGATCCAAGTAAATTCAACTTCAGCTACGGAGCCCATAGTACATTTCTATACTATCAATAAGTCATCTGATGTGAACTACGATTTTGCCAATCAAGAATTACATATTCCGTCATATGGAGAAGCCGCTACGACGTTAAATATCGGTTATTCAGGTAATACCACAGATAGAACATTCATTTTACCAATTAAAGCAGACGTTACTATACCTTATATGACAGCCTTTCCAGAATTTGCGGAATCAAATACCATCAACCCATCAAAGAATTCAACCGTTCATTCCATGACTTCAACCGAACAGGCTAATCTAATAATCAATGCCTTGCCCCCAGAGTATAACGTTTCGGTATCACCAAATCCTGTGGAACTGAGACCAGGAGATGAAAAGAACTTACAGGTAATGATAAAATCTTACACAAATTATAATTCTCATGTGTCTCTTAATGCCAAACAGTTTGCTCCTTTGGGAGTATCATTTAGCCCAAATACATCAGATATAATGCCATCAGGCTGGACTACGTCTACATTACACCTCAAAATTCCAGACAACTCAGATGTGAAGCCCTATACGATTCCTATAATAGGAAACTTTTTCATTGTAAGAGCGCACTCTGATACTAGTATTCCAAACAGGATTAATCGGTATTCTCAGTTTAATTCAATATATCAGAATAGGACAAAAGAATCAGATTTGACAATCAATATGCTGCCACCGCTAAGCTTTGGCGAAAAGCTAGCTGGTGTCTATAGTGTTTACCTGTCCCCTATTAGTGGAATCTGGACTTTCGCAGCCGGGGTAGCGGCAGTCATTACTCCAGTACTAATCAGGAGGAAACAAAGGAGTTCTAGAAAACGAAAAAATCCACGAGAGTAACGAAAGATAATATTCTTGCATTAAAAACTGAAGATTTCTTTGTCGATATAAATCATTTCCAAAATTCTGAATTTACTACGTTATTTGTCGCCTTGATAATGTTATCGAAACTTGAATTCTTGTTATATTGAACCTGGTAAATTGAAACGCCATTCTTCAAATTTTTTGCAGTCACATAATGTGCAAGAGGTATCCAAAAGATCTCCTGCAGACTTTAGATATACGGCAAAGTTTCCTAAAGTAATAATACACGACAAAAGATTCAAGTGGAAAAAGCATTAGAAATAAAAATGCTAATCCAAGGGAATATAAAATAATTAATCTGAACTTACTAAATTATTACAAATGAAAAAGAACAGTATTATTTTTTACGTGTCGTCATGTAACGAATTTTCTTTTTTCTTAAACCTATCAAACATTAATGACGCAGCTCCGCCAGCAAATCCTCCTAACACAATACTTATCGGTTGCCCATATATAACCCAAAATTCTTTGAATCGATCGTCTAGACCTAAAGGTTCAAGAACTTTTATGGTCATGTTTGCTGTGGTATCCATATAACCCTTTGAATTTGCAGAGGTCTCGAATACTTTTCCGCCTATGAATTCAGGTGGAGCCTTCGTTGACCCAGTTGATATATTAGCTGCGATAGGAACAGTATACTCACCAGCTTGAATCTTGTCTTTAGGAGGAATATCAATTTGAAAGTTTGCAGGATGAACACCCGATGACGAAGAGCTATAAGATATCCCAGAAGGATGAACTCTTATAACGGAATTATTCTCATCGATTTTGAAGCTAGTAACATTAGGTATGGCTCCAGTTGTTGATTTCAATATTCCTGTAATATCTCTAGATTCTTCTGGTCTTAATTCCAAATTGTTTGGAACAGTTGATAAATAGAAATTAGCAGGCGGAACGTCTAACCAGCTACTATAATCTGTTATCCTGGTATAATCGTTCAAATGGACAGATATGTAAAACATTACTTTATATTTATGAGGAAAATTCATATCTTTTAAATCCAGTGACAATGGAACAGAATAAACATTTCCATTTAGCTGCTCCTGTTCAATTAATTTTCTATAATTTTTTGTTTCCACAATCTTCAAGTATCTGTGACCCCCTCCAGATCGTTCCTCATGTATGTTATCTATCCAAGATATATTTGATTTCAGCTTGACATAGCTTGGTAAATCAGGAAAATATTCTGATGGCCAGAAGATTTGTTTATGATAACTGACTCCTTCCGTTCCAGTGGCCGATTCGGGATTTACATCAATGTATATACCAAAATTTATTGCGAATGGATATTCGAAGAGCGTGACATTAAATCCATTAGTCAACCACAAGGTCGCGTTAAGAGTTCTCCCATCACTGAGATATGTTATAGAATCCATATCGATGGATGATGCAATTTCTCGTTCGATTGGATTACTATTGCTTATTGGTGTAATAGTATAACTCCCATAGTTTAATTTGATTGAATCATTCGTAGCATCAGTAATTTCTTGTCTAGGAAAATAAGGCGATGCACCATGAATCTGTGGAATGAGATAGACAAAGAATATCCACGTTACAATTAATACTGTAGAATGCGAGAAAATAATGCGATTCAAGCGTGTAATGCCACTCGTTTTCGTATCAAATCTTCTTGCAGGTGGCTATTAAAATATATTTCCTACTATCATTGTAAATCTTGAATTAGGCCTATAATAAATAAAAATTTGCAGACACCTTGAAACGCTGTAGGATTGTCTTTGACAGATTAGGACATTAGTATAAAGATGGTAGCTTTGATCTATTGTCTATTCGCAATTAGATTATCGCGTCTAATAGCAGATAATTTTATTGACAGACAAAATCTTTTCAACGAGGTAATGTCATTTTACAATAGCAGAAGTGGAATAGTTTATGGTAACGATAAAGATAGAGAAAAATATCTGAAAGAGGCAAATATCACAAAAATAGAATCCTAAGCCCTGTCTATATCTTTCTCAGATACAGCCTTTTCCTTTGCCAATTTAATCAACCGCTTTGCTAAGTTGATATAGTCGGTTACAATCTGCCTTACGTTTTCATCATACTTTGTTTTATTGCGGAAAAGTATGTCATGCTTATTTTGCATTAACATCCCTTATTTTGAAGTATCAATAAGATGTTGTCATTAGGATATTTTCTTTTATCATTATTTTTTGTATTTGTAAGAACTCCGTCTAAATCGGGTTTTCTCTTTTTATTACGCGACAAATCTCATCAATCTTTTCTCAAATATTTTCAGCTGTTATTACTTGAAGGATCCTACCATTCATAGATTTAGTATTGCCAGAACAGACCTTTGTGGTGAAGGAGATTTTCGAAGATTAATGAGAGTTCTTTGCGCGAGGTAACTAGAATTTCTAATTGCGGCCCATCTGAAATTCCAGATTCATCCCTTCCATTTTGTTCAGTTGGGCTAGGACAAAGTAGTAGATATTCAAACGGTCTAGTATGTTAGTTTAACATTATTTAATGCATAAGCCGCTCACACGCATAAAAGTTAAGTGCCACTATAAAATATGATAGTTAAAAAATATAACATTACTTAACTCGTTGTTATATATGAAAATACAAATTGATGAAGAAAAGCGTGAACCGCCAGTGGAGATACAAAGAACGACGAAAATGATTTTGACCAGAGAAGAATATGATAATTTTGAATCTCTTTTCTGCGAAGGCAAGGGGTGGAGTCTGGATTATCCTCGTACAGTCAATGTCCGATCCATAACTCTAACAGGCAATTATAAGTGGATGCCTGTAACAGATGTTGAATTTCATATCGACGTAGAAGAGAAAGAAAGGCTCAAACAATAGAGCCAGTGGATTATCATCGTTCTCAACATGTATACCAATGTTCAAAAAACCTGACAATTCCTACTTTTGTTTTTTTTGAAAAAAATTGTAATTATTCTTTTTGTTAAATTCTACTAGTTCGAATCAACAAATCACATTTCTTCATATATTATGAATTTCACCGTTTTTTGTCAGAATAAACCAAAATTTATTTAATTATCATGATAAAATAGTGTGTGCTAAGTAGAGAAGAAAAAGTAACAAATTTTGACAGTTTTATTAAAAGCAAGAAATTCGGGATTGACACTTGGATGACCATTCAATTATTCAAAAATAATACTCATTACATCCTAACTACAGTAGAATTATACGGTATACTAATAAAGAGATTAGATGAAGGAAATATCCCTAATACCTTTAGTTCGCGTAATAAAGTAGTTGTTAAACAATTCATACTATTGGATGTCATCATGAAATTAGAAATTTTGATTGAATGTATATTAGTATTAATTCATTGCTTATCAAAAGACCGTATCAAACTTCCTAAAGTTATGGTATATTACGATACAAACTTAATTCGCACCTCCATAAACAAAATCAGAGATCGTAAATACAATATGGAAAAGATATTGGGCTTGCTGAAGGTATCCAATTTGCCTCTGCTTTCGAGGGAAGAAAGAAAATATCTAGCCTGTGATTATTCTGAATTCATTAAAGCGATGTATAAGAACCTCGATACGCTTGTCGAGTTCTATGAGAATTATCGTCTTATCTACGGGAAGACAAAACATGGTTTAACAATAATCCCGGGTCTAAATCAAAGGGCTGACCCGAATTATGCAGAGTTCGATCCTGAATTTGAAGATTCGCTAGCATTAGGTCATGATATTAAAAGACAGTCAGATTTACCTATGGGTTACTATGTAGCATCTAAAAAGCGTGATAGTAATGCGGGAGAATTCTTTAACACTATGACATGTGTGAAGTTTAATAATAAATTAATCGCAAAGATAGCAAAAGTAAGGTCGGTGCTAGACGAAATTGTCCCTTTTATCTGCGATAACCATATGAATTATGCTCAAAACTGCGGTGAAAGTTACTTGCCATATTTTCACGACCAGGAAAACAACAAAATTGGTTTAATTTTTTCAAATTCTAATTCTGCAGACAACGATGTTATAAAGATAAGAAGAGAGATTACTCAAAAGATTATTCCGTTAATGAATATAAAATATATTGAGCTAACTACAATAAGTGAATTTAATAAACCCGAAATAGTTAATTCTCTTAGAAATAATATTGTAACTAATATATGGAAACCGTTTAAGAAAAAACAAAACATAAAGAAAGAACAGAGAAAAAAGAATTCCAAATTAGCCTAAATATTCAAGGAATTTAGAATTCTAACTTAGATCCATCTAAGATTTCAGATTCATCCCTTCAGAATCCTCTATTAGAGACAGATCTGCTCTTCATCCCTTCCAGTCCAGCATATTCTGAGCACAAAGAAGATGATAGTAAAATGATTACTAATTTAGTAACCTGCTACTAACATAAATTATCATAGATATGGATCTTTTTGGCAAATAGACAGTTTCGCCACCAGTTGATGTTGCTTTTTCCATAGGGAGGAAATTCTGTCCAGAGAAGGTTTATTATTGCCAGTTACGTCATTACCTGAAGAATCTCCTCTCTTAAACTATGCATCAGGATTAGTTTCGTCGTCCCATCTTTCCACCGGTTTCTTGAACTGTTCTTTTGAAAATTCAAGTCTAAAAGTATCATCATCAAGCGATACAGCGTTTTGTGTAGAGTCATCGACTATACTTCCCAGCCATGGATCTTTGTCAAAGCCATTAATAGCGTTGGCGGAGAGTGGTTGCCAGTAGAACTAGTTATCTTTCTCTTTACCACGATAGACATCCTTTATGTAACTGGTGCTCACATAAAAAAATATGTACCAAGCATCATTATTATCACGTTATTTATTATACTAATTTGTGGAATCAATTATGAATTCCAACCATTACTTACCGCACAATCAGTTATTATTCAATTAGTCAACCTTATATAATGGTGATGTTACCTGAACTAAAGGTTGGATTCCGATTTTTTTAAATTCAAATCAATTCTTACTGTCTGTTCTCTGAAACAAACACATGTTTTGTCATTCCTGATGGTTTGCCTGATTTTAGGTTCAATCGTTACTGTGAAAGAAGTTAAAGCGGACGGCCCAAATCGTTTGGTGCTTCTCGGAATAGAAGCCACACAGTCAATTCAAAATATGAATAATGACATGCCGCTTCTTCATGCAAAACCAACTGTTGCTCGTGCATATCTCTACTTTCATTGGACACAAGGAGAAGTGGGCTCCGTGCAACATGTAAGGGGTACAATATCTGGATTTGACGAGTCAGGACACTTATTAGGTCAAACTTCTTCACTAAATGAAATAACAGTTGGTAATAGTTATGATTTGACTTCAATGAGACAGAATCTCGGTGCAAGTCTTAATTTCCGACTTCCAGCGTGGCTGCCCTATAATGGGCCGGCAGGATCAGTTCATCTTACTTTTACACCTGTCATTGATCCAGTTACTGCTGGAATAGATAACGCGGCAAGCTTATCGTGCTTTAATTGTGTGAATCGAAACACTGTCCCGGATATCTTTCGTGTTATATCGACTGGAAATTTTGAAAGTGCACAGTTGACCACCCCCCGTTATATTCATTATGAACCATCTACTCGAATTGCTATCGACCTTAGAAGTATGCCTTACGTTCAAAATTCAGTTGTCCATAGAATAGGAACCTTCGAAAGAGACATGGTGGTATCATGGTTAAAACGCGCCTTTCCTTTGAGTTACGTAGCATATACGACAAGCTCTACTAGAATTGAGAATTCTATGCACGATTGTGCAGAATTCATTAGAGGGGAGAATGCAGGAAGCTGGATTGCGCGCTTTTTTTTACCAACTTTAGGTTTGTTCCGTCCAGATCCAGTGTTAGGTCTTTTAAGTGTAGGGACCGTTGACTATCATGGATGTGCGTTACCGGGCCTTGGTATATGGCCCATTAATTACTCCCCCCCGATAGGATCAGGTGCAGCGCCAACTCCAGGTGGAGAAGGTAATGACGCCGATCGGGCAGGTCATGAGTTGGCTCACGAATTCGGCCGTCTCCATCCAGATTTCGTACTGAATCATGGGAACTGTGTGCGAGGTGTACAGGAACCGGGTAATCCTCATGTTGATCGTCACTATCCATATATCAACGGATATCTGGACAATTCTATTGCCTTTTATCAACGCAATCCCAGCACGGCTCAAGAATACTCAATTGTGGGCCAGGACAACCGATGGTATGGCTTTGATGTAGGTGACAACAGTATCCAACATTATAATGCTAATGAGGGGATTATGCGTGTTCACCCACCGGATACCTCGACTGATCTGATGACCTATTGCACTACAGCCTATTGGTTATCAGATTATACATACCGAAATGTACTTTATGCAATAAACACTCAATCATATTACTTCTTTGACTGGGCGACGCCTATAATTTTCGGAAACAATCAATCAGTAGGAGATCATTTTGGTACTCCTTCTACCAATCCGATGGGTGAAAAGAACTCCAATATGACTGAAGTCTCTAATGCAGTACTGTCCACTAACAAAACACTATTCATAAGCGGAGAAATTTTCCTGCCGAAATTTGATGTCCAACTCGATCCGTTCTTGGTTCTACCCGGATTGAAGCCCGCTGCACAAACTGCCCAAAAAAGCTCTTATACAGTTAATCTTTTATCGCAAAATGGAACTAATCTCGCAAGTTATCCATTATTTCCAAACAACTCAACACAAGGATCTATATTTTTTGACTCTGTTCCCTATACTGAAGATACAAAAGAAATCACTATAAAGTATAACGACAAGGTGTTAGCTTCGCGTTTAGTCAGTAATACAATGCCGGAAGCCCAAATGATTCCTCCCAAACCTACAGATATAGTAGATGACATATTAACATTGAAATGGAAATCAGTGGATGCCGAAAATGATAATCTTACTAATTTCGTTTTGTACAGTCGTGATAATGGACAAAGTTGGATTACATTGGCGGGACCTATTTCGCAACAAAGCTTAAAGCTGAATATGACCGACCTTCCTGGTGGTCAACACGTGATTTTTAGACTGGTAGTAACAGATGGTGTTAATACCAAGGTAACCGATACTAATAGTTCAATTAGAGTACCTGTAAAACCTCCTCACGTGAGTATTATGGAACCATTTGAAAATTTCAATTTATGGACAACAAGATCTTCCAATAATTCGTTACCACTCTCCGGCTATGCTGAAGATATTCAGGACAGCTTTCTGGAAGATAAGGGGCTGACCTGGACCGATAATATCCAGGGATTTATCGGAACCGGTCCATCGGTCAATATGAAAGACTTGGTTCCTGGAAAGCATACTATAACCCTTACTGCCACTAACAAAGAAGGTATGAAGGCATCCGAAAATGTGCATTTTACAATTAGTGATTGTAAAACTTGCACATATATCACAAAATAAAGTTCCCTAGTTAGGCATGATCAAATTCTTTTCAATGAATGAGAAGAAATCAAAAAATTCTTTGTGCATGAAAACAATTTGGAAAAGATGATTTTCAGCCAGATTGATTTTAGGTTTATTTCAATACCTTTGCTAATATAGTGAATTACGTTTTGATTACTAAGAACATAAATCAATCTGTGGTTGGATGATTTCAATCGCATGAAATCAATTCTGAAATTAATATTAATTTTGTTTTTTAATATGGATGTAAATCCTAGGTAGGGTGCCTAAAAGGTCTAAATCCTAAAACTGACCCAGTTGAAAATATATGACTTAACCGCCATTGGATTACACCCAATTCTGAACGTCACCCCTTCCGTTGCGAGAATTAGGAAACTATTCCTGATGCATCGAGTTTCCTCTGATTCAAAATTTGTATGATTATGACAACAAATTCTAGCTGTTCTAATGGTGTGAACCCCGGCACGATATTGACTAAACCGCAGTTAATGTCCTCTTGTGTCGTTACTTCACTCACATTTTACAAAATCAATTAATAACCCTTATAGTACTTGAACGTGGGCCAAGATTTAGGAGATGATGATTTAATTACCTTCGCCTTTACTTTGCGATATTGTATCCAAGCTAATAAAACTTGGTAATAAAAATACATCATTACTATAAAACTGAATACATATAAGATGAAAAGGAGCCCTTTGATATTCTGTGGTAATGACAATAAATCTGGAGTTAGTATACCAGAATCATTGGTATATGCCAGGTTATGATACCAAAGACCATTTATAAAAATTACGCAGACTAAAAACAAAATAAATGGTAATACGATCATAAGAAGCGGAAATGCCTGTTCCGGTAAAGGTTGTAGTGGGTCAGCCCAGCTTAAAACTGACTTTATTTTTTCTTCTTCATGACGCAATTTTTTGCGAAATGTTATTAGCTTTTTGAACTGCAGACTTGTAAATGAAAATCCTATTACAATAAGAATTGGAAATGAGAGAAAAACCCCCTTAATGTTGATAAAAGGAACAATTCCAATTATTGGAAAATTTGATTTTTGAATCTTGTCCTCATATTCTGAAAGGCCACTCCGAAATGTGACTTTTTTGTTTTGAAGGTCGTTGGGTACTGCATTCAGAGTTGCAAGATAAGGCCACGTATCCAGTTGTTCGTATGTTAGCAGCAAGGTATTGTTTGTTGGATATAAGTTCTTAATGCTTTTCCTCAATGCCTCTATTTCTGAAACTTTTATAATTTGTGAATCACTTAAGAATGAGCTGGAAAGGTTATTGTTGGCAGAGATATTATTTATTGAGAGTTCAGCCATCCTAATTTTATCACGAATTTTTTGTGTTGTCAATTTATCGACAATAATGGTATAGTTTTTCCTTAAATTATTATTATATAGTTGGACATTGCAGTCTTTCCACCTTTTAAATTCAGTTTTTGTTGATTCTGAATTGATAGACGCGCATATTGGAAAGGTTTTAGATTGTATTTGTTGGGTATCATTTGCGGCTGTCATATTCTTTGAATTATTATAATAAAATTCGAGACTTTTTGTATAATTTGCCGTCGCGTTGTTTATAATATCTGTGTTTACAATATAATGGTGGTCATGGGACGTGTAATTTTTTAGTGTGTTCCTAATCGCATCAACGTTTCTATTTGTCTCATTTGAAAAAAAATCTATATTGTTCAATATTTTATAGTCGTATGCCAAAAAATAGTAAGAAAAAACCGTAAAAGAAATAAAGAGCAAGAATCCCAAAAAAATTAATACCATACTTTGTAAGCTGTTGGAAGTCGCTTTGTAAGCTTCCAAATTTTCATTTTTGTCACTATCGCCAGCCACTTTATGTAGTTAATCCTTTCAAGTTTTTAAAATTTTATTTTACGTATTAAAATGATGTACAAGCTTATTAACTTCATTATATTAAGACTTCAATACATGACTGCTTTAAGCGCTTTTATTCTTCCCTTATTTTGGCTTTTTTTCTTCATATTAGAGCAGCCATTTGCCTCAGCTCAACAACCTCAGCAGCCTACCATCACTATTAGTATCGTACAGGGATCTTCAAATCCGGGTAAAGACCACCCTTTTTATCCCTCACCGATTAATTTGCCGTTGGCAAATTTGGGAGTTACTGTATCTTGGACTAATAATGATAATGTTTTACATACTGTAAAATCTTCTAACGGTCTTTTTGACTCTGGAATTCTTGCTCCAACTGAATCTTTTCAATGGACATTCTTCAATAGAGGATATTATAGCTATTATTGTGCACTACATCCGTATATGACTGGAATCTTGACAATTAGCTAATTTTCATTCAAAGTAGTTATGGAATAGAAAAAAATTTGATTCACACTCCCTCCCGATCAATTGAAGGGGCGAGTAATTCCGCAATCTTATGGCTTAACAAATAAGCCTATTGGATCCACTCAGGAATACTATCACATATTCGGTTAATAGCCCAGCTCAAATTAAGGGCGGGAATAAAAAGAGGATTTCACACTCGAATAATATCGACCCATCTTAAATTCCGGATTCATCCCTTCCGGCCCACTTTAAAAGTACAGAAATTAGAAACTCTAATTCAGACCCACCTGAAATTTCAGATTCATCCCTTCCGGCCCATACCGAAAACAATATGAACCTACTAGTACAGTATAGTCCAAGTATACAGATGTCAGAAACTAGCCATATTAAGTTAGACAATTATGACAAAGAAGAAGGGAA
>Ga0075435_100002527_pt1 | contig 12171 bp, 8 predicted proteins | sample RhiMethybrSRZTD4_FD_75302 | JGI IMG/M metagenome (GOLD analysis project Ga0075435, IMG submission 75302) | Populus rhizosphere microbial communities from Tennessee, USA - Rhizosphere MetaG P. TD hybrid SRZTD4 | ecosystem: Host-associated > Plants > Roots > Rhizosphere > Soil | place: USA... | reverse complement strand
GTCACGGGACTGAGCTCGTTCGGGACGACGCCGCGCAGGTACTCCTCGAGCGGCAGCTCGTTGACGAGGTTGAGGGTGCGGCGGATGTTGCCGAAGACCTCCAGCGCGCCGTGGTAGGCGCGGGTGTCGACCTCGAGCAGCGCGCCCCCCGGCTCGACGCGCGCGCGTCCGCCCGGCGGCAGGACGAGGATCGATTGGTCGTCGAGCTCGATCGTGACGCGGTACTGAAGGTCCGCCTTCTTCAACGGCCCGGCGGCGGCCGCCGCGGGATCAACCGCCAGCGCGGTGGTGAACGTCGCCGTGCGCGTGCTGCGCTGCTCGACGGTGAACGGCGCCGCCGACCGGATCGTCACCGTCGAGGCGTTCCGATCGAGCCCGATCCGGACCACCGGCTCCGTCGGCGTCTGTGTGCCTCTCGTGAGGAGCAGCAGGATCGCGATGACGAACTGGCGCATCCCTCATAGTACACATCGCGCGCTAGCGCTGCGCCGGGGCCTCGAAGACCACCTTGCCGCCGACGATCGTCATCACCGGCTCGATCTCGTCGATGCGGTCCTGCGGCACGCCGAGATAGTCGCCGCTCAGGACCACCAGGTCGCCGTACTTGCCGGCCTCGATCGACCCGAGCATCTTCTCTTCGCCGATGAAATACGCGGCGTCGAGCGTCACCATGCGCAGCGCGATCTTGCGATCGATCGCCTGGTCCCGGCCCCACACGCGCTCCAGCTGCGGCGGGGCGCCGCTGGCGCCCGCGCGTCGCGCCCGCTCGCTGCGCGTCGCATACCGGGCCACGCGGGTCACGAAGCGCTCGATGCGCCACAGCGGCGGCTCGTCGGGCTTGCCCCCCTCGAAATGGACCGGGATCCCCGACTCGACCAGCGTCTTCACCGGCTGCATCGAGTCGAGCCGCTCGCCGTACTGCGACGGCAGCATCTCTTCGCCGCGGACGACGCGCGGCGACCAGATCTCCGAGTTGAGGCCGAAGGTCACCTTGTCGCGCAGCTGCCGCGCCATCGCGATCGACTGGCTGTCCCAGACCACGTTGTGATCGAGCGCGTTGCGCCCGAGCATCGTCTTGACCTTGATGTCGGGCTGCTTCTCGCCGGCGTCGATCGTCTGCATCACGATGAGCGCCGCCTGGCTGCCCATGTTGTGGTTGCCGCCGATGTTCCAGCCGTGCTTGCGCAGCAGCATCAGCGTCCCCGCTTCCGTCTGCGCCTTTTCCGCGGGCGACAGGTCCGCCCAGTGGCGCCCGGTGAATGACGTGCCGGTCCACTTGTTGATGCCGGTGGGGGAGCCGCCGACCGATTCGCTGACGCGCAGCTTCGGCTGGTTGGTCAGGATGCCGCCGTCGTCGGACGCGCCGTCAACGGGGCCGACCGCGGCGCCGACGATGCGCAGCATGCCGTCGCCGAGCGAGAAGTTCACGAGGTTGGGCGTGCGGCGGAGGAACTGCGCGGCGAGCGGGTTCTGCCGCGCGAAGTCGAGGTCGGGGCGGATGCGCAGCTCGAGCCGTCCTTCGTGGAAGATCTGGCTCATGATCGTGACGGTGTAGCCGCTGGCGTGGCCGGTCACGGTCGTGACGCCGTTGCGCAGGAACCGATCGTTGAGCGCCACCTGGTCGGCGAAGGTCTGCTCGGTCAGCTCCGGCCAGTCGCGCAGGTTCCAGCCGACCATGCCGATGGCCGCACCGAACAGCTGGCCGGTGGGCGTGCCGTCGCGCCGCTTGACGATGCCGATGTGATCGCGCGGCAGGCCGGCGGCAAAGGCGCGATCGAGCATCTGCGAGTTGACGATGCCCTCGGAGCTGGAGAGCGCGAGCATCAGCGGGTTGTTCGGCGCGAGCGCGTCGAGCTCCTTCGTCGTCAGCTTCGAGAGCTCGGCCACCCACTCGTCGGCCATGCGGACCCAGACGGGAGAGCCCGGGGCCGCTTCCTTGACCAGCGCGGAGACCTGCTTGAGCAACTCGGCGACGCTGTCGCCGCGCACCTTGCTGCCGACCTTCCCGTTGACCATCGTGTCCTTGTAGAGATCGCCGCCGGCGAAGGCGTTGTCGCCGTCGCTGTCGATGAACCCGGGGACGACGGTCTTGCCCTGCAGGTCGATGGCCCGCGTCGACGGCCCGATCAGGCGCTTGACCTGATCGTTGGTGCCGACGGCGAGAATGCGGCCGTCGCGGACGGCCACCGCCTCGGCCACGGAGAACTGCGCGTCGACGGTGAGGATCTTGCCGTTGTAGAGGACGAGGCTGGGATAGGCGATCAGCTCGGGCGGCGTCTGCGCGGACGCCACGCGTGCGGCGACGATCAGCGTGAAGACGCAGCAGGCGGTGAGGCGGCGGACCATCGAATCCTCCAGTGGGAGCGGGGGACGCCGCTCAATGGACTAACCAATGTCGGGTAGTGTCGGCGATCGCGCCGCCGGCGTCAACCGCGCGGCGTGGCGCGGGCCTGGCGGGCGCGCTCCAGATCTTCGGCGTTGCGGGTGCGAATCAGCAGCAGCTCGTCGCGCGCCGCGCCGGGGCGGCGGCCGTCCTTCGTCCGCAGGGCGCGGTCGCAGTAGTCGCTGCTGGTCCGGTAGAAGCCGGCCGCGCGCAGCTCGCGCGCCAGGCCGCTGAGCGCGGGGAAATCGTCCTTCTTCGCCGCCAGCGCGGCGGAGTAGCGGTTGATGGCGCTGATGTCGGCCGGCAGCGCGTCGAGCAGCTGCCGCAGGCGATCCGGCGGCAGCGCACCGAGGTAGCGGAACAGCTCGCGCCCGTAGGAATCGGCGACGACCAGCGTCGGCGTGCCGTCGACCTCGTACTTCCGCTTCAGCCCCGGCTCGCGGTCGATGTCCACTTTCACCGGGCGGACCTTCGCCATTGCCGCCGCCACGCGCTCGTCGGTGTAGACGTCGCGGTCCATGTCGCGGCAGACCTCGCACCAGGTCGCCCAGAACTCGATCAGCACCGGCTGATTGGTCTCCCGCGCCGCGGCGACGGCGCGATCGAGTTTCGTCTCCCAGCGGATCTCCGCCGCCGCGGTCTGCCGGGAACTTCCGCCTGAAGACGGAAGCCACGGACTGGCCGCGGCGCGGGCCACAATGGCCAGCGCGAAGGCCACCCGAGCGACGCCGCGTGTCACGCCACAGATGAACACGGATGATCAGAACTGGATGCGCAGCCCGAGCTGCGCCTGGAAGGGCGCGGTCCGGAGCGTGCTGTTCAGCAGGTAGTTGCCGTTGCCGTCCTTGATCTGGCCGAACGTGGCCGGCGGCGCCTGCGTGACCGGGACGCCGTTCTGCAGGACCGTCCCCGGGCCGTAGACCATGTTGGCGGCGCCGACCTCGACGTTGGCCGCGTTGAGCAGGTTGAACAGCTCGAGCGACAGGATCGCGCGCGACTGGCCGCGCAGCGCGAACGAGCGCTGCGCCCGCAGGTCCACTTCCGAATAGCCGGTGTTGCGGTAGGTGTTGCGCGGGATCACGGCGCCGTCGATCACCGGGCGATCGCGCAGCACGCCGTCGCGGTTGAGGTCCGATCCCACCGTCGCGCTGTACGGCCGTCCCGAGTTCACCCGCACCGTGGTCGCGAGATCCAGCGCGAAGGGCAGCGACACCATCGCGTTGGCGGCGAACTGGTGGCGCTGGTCGATGTTCGACCAGTTGTACTCGTTGGCCAGGTTGAACGCATCGTCGAACACCACGCCGCTGATGCCGCGCTCGGTGTCGTCGGCGCTGCGGCTGTAGCCCAGGGTGTAGTAGGCGTCGAAGCTGAACGACCGCCGCCGCGCCGCGATCGACGCGGTCATGCCGTGATAGTTCGACTGCGCCGTCGACTCGGTCACCTGGACGACGCCGAATTGCGGCCCGTACGGGCGCGCGGCGGTGTAGACGGGCCGTCCCGTGGCGTCGGGCACGGGGGGCGCCAGGTTGACGTTGCGCACGCGCGAGATGCGCGAGGTGTTGATGTTGGTGAAGTCGACGCCAGCGGTGAAGCCGCGTCCGAGCTGCCGTTCGAGCGCGACGCGGAGTTGCGCCGCGCGCGGCAGCCGGAAGTTCGGATCGACGTAGTTGATCGTCTGCCCGACGCGATTGGCCGGCGCGACGAGCTGGTTCAGCTGCGCCGTGGTGAAGGTCGGGAGGTGCCCGAGATCCGCCGTGGCCAGATCGATGCCGAACAGCCGGAAGGCGTCCGCCACGGCGTTGGGGTTGGAGCTGGTCGCGATGGTCACGGCGCTGCTCAATTCCGGGTTGCCGCCGTTGCCCAGGATCGACTGCTCGAGCGCGGGCATGTAGGGCGCGGCATAGAAGAGCCCGGCGGCGGCGCGGAGCACCGTGCGTCCGTCGTTGGCCGGATCCCAGACCACGCCGAGGCGCGGCGCGATCAGATCCGTGTCGTCGGGAATCGAGGTGGCGAGCGGAAAGCGGTTCGCTGGCACGCTGGCGGGCGCGTAATCGGGCAGGTAGGCCCGCTCGTAGCGAAGGCCCGGGCTGATGGTCAGGCCGGATCGCACGCGCCACTCGTCCTGCGCGTAGAACGCCAGCTGCGCGATGCGCGCGTCGACCGCGCCGCTGCCGCCGAACTGCTGGTACTGGAAGGGCCGGCGCGCGGTGTAGTCGGCGAGGCTGTTGAAGGTGTAGACGCCGTTGGCGCCGGGATCGAACGTGGTCGTGCCGTGCACGGTGTCGAGATCCACGCCCGCCTTCGCCGTGTGCGCGCCGGTGACGAACGAGATGTTGTCGACGAGCTGGACCCGCACGTCGCTGAAGCGGTAGCCGATGTTGCCGTAGCTCAGTCCGGTCGCCTGCGGCCCGTAGATCGCCACGGTGGCGCCGGCGTTCCTGACCGTCACCTCGGGGCCGCCGGTGCCGTTGTTCCACGGACGGTATTCGTGCGTGGCCTGGGCGCGCGCCTCGTTCAGGAAGCGGCTCGAGAGCACCGACGACAGCTGCGCGGCGGCCGTGACGTCGTTGCGGTTGGTGAGGAGCGCCTGGTTCGAGAGCGCGCGGTTGGTGACCGAATCGGCGCCGAGGCCCTGCGTCATCACGACGCCGCCCACGTTGTCGGTGACGCGGTTGCGGATGTAGTCGAACCGGGTCATCAGGCTGTGGCGATCGCCGACGCGGTGATCGAGGCGTCCCACCACCGACTGCGACTGGCTCAGCGCCCCGGTCTGTTCTTCGGGCGCGACGCCGAGCAGCGCCTGCGCCGCCGGCGTGCCGCGGAGGTTCTGCGCGTCGAGGGCGGTGTAGAGGATTTGCACCGGCTTGGTGTTGCGCTGGAACTCCGGGGCGAGGAAGAAGAACGTGCGATCCTTCCTGAGCGCGCCGCCCACCGACCCGCCGAACTGCTGTCCCACGCCGATCGGCTGCCGCCCGAACGGATCGTCAACCGTCATCGCGTCGTTGCGGAACAGGTAGAAGCCCGATCCGCGCAGCAGGTTCGTGCCCGATTTCGTCGACATGCTGATGATGCCGCCGGTCGATCGGCCGAACTCCGCGGAGAACGTGCTGCGGATCACCTGGAATTCCTGCAGCGCCTCGATGCTGAACGAGGGTGAGAACTCGACGTGGCCGCACCAGTGGGTGTTGGTGTAGTCGGCGCCGTCCACGCTGATGTTGGTGTAGACGCCCTTCTGGCCGGAGATGGCGAAGCCGCCGCACTCGGGCTCGACCTGCGTCGCGGGCGTGAAGAGAAACAGCGAACGGACCCGGCGGCCGCTGGCCGGGAGGGTCTCGAGCTGCAGGTCGGTCAGGACCGCCTTGGCCTGCGTCCCGGCGGAGTCGAGCGGCGCGACCGGTACTTCTACGCGCTCGGCGACGCCCGCCACGCGCAGCGCGAAGCTGGCTCCGAGCGACGCGCCGGTTCGCACCACGACGGACTGGCGCGCGGTTTCCAGTCCGGCGGCCTCGACGGTGAGATCGTACGCGCCCGGCGGCAGCAGCGGCACGGCGTAGCGGCCGGCGCTGTCGGACGCAGCCCGGCGAAACAGGTTGGTGTCTTCGCTGCGCGCGGTGACCTGCGCGCCGACGATTGCGGCGCCGCTCGTATCAGTGATCTGTCCGACGATCTGGCCGCTGTTGGTGGCCGCCTGCGCCCGCGCCGGCGCGGGCATCGACAGCGCTGCGCACGCCGCGACGATCGCGGCGACTCCCGGTCGACACATCTGCATACACGAATCCTTCCTTCGTCAGAACTGGCTGCCGAACGTGAAGCGACGGCGGGTCAGCCCCTGGGAGGCGGGGCGTGCAGCGGAAGGATCGGCGAACGATAGTCGGACGGCGGCGTCACCTCGAACGGCCGCCATGCGGCGGGTGCGGGCGCGAGCGCCTCACGCGGCACGACCGCGACGGCGCCGGCGGCGAGGAAGGAACAGCTGGGGTCGGGAATCAGCACGCACGAGACTGGCACGGGCGCCTGGGGCGCGGCGTGTCGCTTGCACACCCGCTCGCACTCGCGTTCCGCCTGGGGGATCGCCTCCTCAGAGGCGTCGGCCGCCGTCGTCGCGCGGCTCGCCGTCGCATGCGCGTCGAAGCACACCATCCGCACGCTGGTCAAGGGAACGAGCGCCAGCAGGGCGCAGGCGAGAAGGGTTCGCATCGGACGAGCGGACGTGGCCGCGACCGGCACAATATCCGCGGCCCGCCGCAGTGTCAACCATTTCCCATAGCAATGGTCCGACCTTCCAGCTTCCGCCGCGCGCCCCGCTTTTGATAGGCTCTTCGCCGCACATGCCTGAGCGCGGCGCCGAGCAGACCGACGTCCTCGTCGTGGGCGCGGGTCCGGTCGGGCTGACGCTCGCGATCGACCTGGGGCGCCGCGGCGTGCGCTGCACGCTCGTCGAGCAGAAGCCCGCGCCCGAGTTCCTGCCCAAGATGGAGCGCTGCAACGCGCGGACGATGGAGATCTTCCGGCGGATGGGGCTGGCCGCGCGGATTCGCGCCGCCGGCCTGCCGGCCGACGTCCCGATGGACGTCTTCGTCATCCTGGCGATGAACGAGCCGCCGCTGCTGCGGCTGCCGTATCCCTCGGTCAGCGAGGCGCGCGCGCAGATTGCCGCGTGCAACGACGGCTCGATGCCGCTCGAGCCCTACCAGTTGATCTCGCAATACACCCTCGAGCCGTTGTTGAAGGCCGAGGCCGAGGCGCTGCCGAGCGTCGCCGTGCGCTACGGCTGGACCTTCGAGTCGCTGTCGCAGGACGCCGACGCCGCCGTGGCCAGCCTGCGCGAGGCGGACGGCGCGCCGCGCGAGATCCGCGCCCGCTACATCGTCGGATGCGACGGCGGCGGCAGCGCCGTGCGCAAGCAGCTCGGCATCCCGCTGCGCGGCGAGGGCAACCTGCTGCGGCTGCACCAGGCGCTCTATCACTGCCCGAGCCTGTTCGACCGGATCCCGATCGGCGACGGGCCGGGCCGCGGCCGTCACTACCACGTCGCCGACGGCCAGGCGACGTTCCTCATCATGCAGGACTCGACGCGCCACTGGACGCTGCACGCCGTGGTCGAGCGTCCGGAGGACATGGCGGCGCAGTTCGAGCGCACCGTCGGCGTGCCGGTGGACTACCAGATGCTCTACGTCGGCGCGTGGAAGCAGAACCTGCTGCTCGCCGATCGCTACGGCGCCGGCCGCGTGTTCCTCGCCGGGGATTCCGCGCATCTCGTCATTCCCACCGGCGGGCTGGGCATGAACACCGGCGTCGGCGACGCGATCGATCTGTCGTGGAAGCTGCACGCGACGCTGCGCGGATGGGGAGGTCCCAGCCTGCTGCCCTCGTACGAAGTCGAGCGGCGCCAGGTCGGCGATCGGAACGTCGGCGCGTCGCGCTACGCGTCGCTCGGCCGGCGCAAGTGGCGCGGGCAGTATCGGCCCGATATCAGGGACGCGACCGCGGAAGGCCAGGCCACGCGCGACGCGCTGGCGGCGACGGCCAACGTGGAGCAGCGCAAGACCAACGAGATGATCGGCGCCGAGCTCGGCTACCGCTACGTCGGCTCGCCGATCGTCGTCGACGAGCCCGGCGGCCCCGAGCACCTCTTCCGCGAGTACATGCCGACCACCTGGCCGGGGGCGAGGCTGCCGCACGTCTGGCTCGACGATCGCACGGCGCTGCACGATCGCATCGGTGACGGTTACACGCTGCTGCGTCTCGGCAGGACGAAGACCGACACCTCGTGCCTGGAGCGCGCGATGCGCGAGACCGGCGCGCCGTTCGGCGTGCTGACGATCGACGATCGGGCGCCGCGCGACGTGTACGGCTACGACTTGATCATGGTCCGCCCCGATCTTCACGTGGTCTGGCGGGGCCAGAAGGCGCCGGACGATCCGCAAGCGCTCGCCGCGATGGTGACAGGACAATGTCCCTGAAAATCGACGTCTTCAATCACATCTTCCCGAAGCCGTTCTTCGACCGGCTGCAGGCGACGATCGTCAATCGCGGCGCGATCAAGCGCTGGCTGAACATCCCGTTCCTGCACGACGTGGACGTGCGGTTCCGCATGCTGGAGGAGTTCGGGCCCGACTACCGGCAGATCCTGTCGCTGTCGGCGCCGCCGATCGAGGCGATCAATCCCGATCCGCAGATCACGCGTGACCTCGCCAGGCTGGCGAACGACTCTCAGGCGGAGCTCGTGCGCCGGCATCCGGAACGCTTCGCCGGGTTCATCGCCTCGCTGCCGCTGAACCAGCCCGAGGAGAGCGTGCGCGAGCTCGAGCGCGCGGTCCGCGATCTGGGCGCGCTGGGCGTGCAGATCTTCTCCAACGTCAACGGGCTGCCGCTCGACGACGAGCGCTTCTTCCCGCTCTTCGAGGCGTCGCAGCGGCTGCGCTGCCCCGTGCTGCTGCACCCGGCGCGCGGCGCCGGCTTCGCCGACTACGCGGCCGAGTCGAAGTCGAAGTACGAGATCTGGTGGACGTTCGGCTGGCCCTACGAGACCAGCGCCGCGATGCAGCGGCTGGTCTTCTCACGGCTGTTCGATCGCCTGCCCGACATCCGCGTCGTCGCGCACCACCTCGGCGCGATGATTCCCTATTTCGAGGGGCGCGTCGGCTACGGCCTCGATCAGCTCGGCGCGCGCACCGCCGACGAAGACTACGAGGGGCTGCGTCGATCGATGCCGGAGCGGCCGATCGAGTATTTCCGGAAGTTCTGGGCCGACACGGCGGTGTTCGGCAGCCGCGCCGCGACCGTGTGCGGGCTGTCGTTCTTCGGCACCGGCCAGGTCGTCTTCGCCTCCGACGCGCCGTTCGATCCCGAGGGCGGGCCGATGTACATCCGCGAGACGATCCGCGTCATCGACAGCCTCGACATCAGCGCCGACGAGCGCCGCGCCATCTACCAGGGAAACGCCGAGCGCCTGTTCAATCGCACGTTCTGAGGTCCGCGTGACATGGACGAGCGGCTCAGAAGACCAGCGTCTGAATGGAGTGAGGGGCGCTGACGACTTCGGCGGCGCTCCCGTCAACCCACAGATAGTAGTCGACCTGTTGATCCCCTCTGTTCATGACCACCACCGCCACCTTCCCGTCTGGATTGACGAAGGCGGTCGAGAGCAGCGCACTTCGGCTGGGCGAGCTGGCGATTCTGCGGGCACCCGGGCGGACGAACTTCGAGAAGTGCCCGATGTAGAAATACGAGTTCGTGTAGGTCAGCTCTCCGGAGGCCGTATCGGCGTGCACCGGCGCGAAGCAATAATTCCCGACGTGGTTCGGACCGCCCTGTTCGTCCAGCAGGACGTTCCAGTCCGTCCAGCCAACGGCGCCGTCGTTGAAGTCGTTGATCATCGAACGCCCGTACGCTTCGCCCAGCTTCCAGCTCTTGAGATCAGCGGCCTTGAACGGACCGATGCAGCCTTCGGTGAAGATCAAGTTCTGCCTCGGGAATGTCTCGCGCACGAGCGTGACGTTGTCGAACATCTGATCGCCGCCGCTCCATGGCTCGTACCAGTGGAAGCCGATGCCCCACACGTATTGCGCGGCTTGCGGGTCCGCGAGGATGGTGCTGACCCGCTGGTAGATGAGATCGCGGTTATGGTCCCAGACGATGATCTTCCTGTCGCCCAGCCCTTCCCGTTTCAGCGTCGGGCCGAGGTGGTCTTTCAGGAAGTCCCGCTCGTCTTCGGCCGAGTAGATGCACGACTCCCACGTTTGCGTCGCCATCGGTTCGTTCTGAAGGGTGGTGCCCCAGATGCGGATGCCTTCCCGCTCGTACGCCTTGATGAACCTCGCGAAGTAGGTGGCCCATGACTGCGCGAACTCGGGCCTGAGTTGACCGCCGTGCAACATGTCGTTGTTGGTCTTCATGAATGCCGGCGGGCTCCAGGGGCTGCAGAAAAGCGTCAGCGCTCCTCGGGCGGCGGTCATCGCCCGTTTGATGAAGGGAATGCGGAACTGCCGGTCGTGATCGACGCTGAAGGACTTCAGCTCCCGGTCGCCTTCGCCGACATAGGTATAGCTGCTGCTCGAGAAATCGCAGCTGTGGATATTGGTTCGTCCAAGCGTGTAGCCGATGCCCTTGTCGGGATCGAAATAGGCATCCAGCAGCTCTCGCTGCCGGGCCGCCGGCAGTCTGGCGAATGTCTCGGCGGCGGCATCCGTGAGGGCGCCGCCGATCCCCAGAATCGTCTGGAACCTCCTCGACGGGTCGACAAACACACAGACCTGGGTCTCCTTCGGCTGACCCATCGGCTTGAATGTCAGCGTGTCGGTCGCCGAGATGCGGTGATTGCTGTTGTCCGCGGTAACGTAGACGGCGATCTCTCTGGCCGCGAGTCGATCGATCGCCGGCGGCCCGGACGTGGGGGAGGAGTGCTCAGGCGCGGCCAACAGTTGCCGAAGGCTCGGTTGCAATGCCAGTACTGAAGTCGACGCGCGCAGGAAGCCACGGCGGTCGATGGTCATCGTCGATACCTCCACTCGATCAGCGGATCAGCCGCACAACGGGATTCTAGCGCCGTCCTCAGTGCGGTGCTCATTGATCGGAGACATCGTCACATGAATCGAATCACCATCCAGCCGGCGTCGCTGCTCGATCCCCGGCCGCGTTACAGCCAGGGCGTGCAGGCGACCGGAGGCAGCCTGCTCTTCATCGCGGGACAGACGGCCGTCGACGCGTCGGGACAGATCGTCGGCAAGGGGGACATCGAGCGGCAGGCGCATCAGGTGTTCGAGAACCTGGCGGCGGTGCTGGAAGCCGCCGGCGGCGGCTTCGACAACCTGATGATGACGACGACCTATCTCACCGACATCGCCTATCGCGCGGCGTTCAACGAGGTCCGGTTGAAGTACTACCCGCGCGACGCGCCGGCCAACACCCTGGTCATCGTGAAGGGGCTGGCCAACGAAGACTTTCTGATCGAGATCGACGGGATAGCGGTTATTTGATCTTGCTGCTTTCCTCAATGGCGAGCTGAAAGCCGGTGTTCGCCGCCGGGACGCCGGCGTAGATTGCGGTCTGCAACAACACTTCTTCCAGGTCGCACCATTCGAGATCGCGCGGGAGACCCGTGCGCACGTGCAGGCGGTACTCTTCCCACCGGCCGAGCGCCGCGGTGATGGCGAGCGCCAGCAGGCGGCGGGTGCGCAGATCGAGCCCAGGCCGCGTCCAGATCGCGCCCCACGCATAGCGCGTGATCAGGTCCTGGAAATCGCGGGTGAATTCCGTTGTCGACGCGATGGCGCGATCGACGTGGTCCTCGCCCAGCACGAGGCGGCGCATGCGCATGCCGGCATCCAGCGTCGAATCCGCCGGCGCGGCGAGGAAGCGCAGCACCGCGCTGGTGAACGCGCGCGGGCACTCGAGGTTCGAGAGGTGCGCCGCGGGCAGGTGGACTACTTCCGCGCCGGGGATGTCGCGCGCCAGGATCTCTCCGTGGCCCTTCCAGGGGAGCGACACGTCCAGCTCGCCGTCGACGACCAGGACGGGACAGCGGATCGAGCGCAGCGTGTCGCGCTGATCCATGTCGCGCACGGCGGCGCAGCAGCCGGCGTAGCCGATCGGGTCGGTCGCCAGCAGCGTGCGCCGCGAGCCGGCCACCAGCGGGCCGTTCGACGCCAGCAGCCGCGGCGAGAAGAAGCGTCCCATCACTTCGTCCACGACCGAGCTCATGCCGCTTTCGAGGACCTTGCGCCGGCGCGCTTCCATTCTCTCGGGGTCTGGCTTCGGCGACGTGTTGGCGAGCACCACCGCGGTGA
>Ga0075435_100002523_pt1 | contig 12183 bp, 8 predicted proteins | sample RhiMethybrSRZTD4_FD_75302 | JGI IMG/M metagenome (GOLD analysis project Ga0075435, IMG submission 75302) | Populus rhizosphere microbial communities from Tennessee, USA - Rhizosphere MetaG P. TD hybrid SRZTD4 | ecosystem: Host-associated > Plants > Roots > Rhizosphere > Soil | place: USA... | reverse complement strand
GGCGTGTCGGCCAACGCGATCGACGTCGTGATCGAGACCGGCGACTCCGGGCCCGTCACGCCGATCGGCATCAACCTGCCGAACGATCAGATCATCCGCGAGCACCACGGCAGCAAGTCGGTCTCGCTGTCGAACGCCAACCAGGCCTACGACAAGTCCACGCTGCCGGAGTTCCGCCGCGAGTTCGCGTGGAGCGCCGAGGAGGCCGAGCGCGCCGAGAAGTGGAGCAGCCTGGCCGGCGAGCTGACGACCGATCTGCACGAAGTGATCGGACACGGCTCGGGGCGCGTCGCCGAGCATCTCCAGGGCAACCCGCAGGGGGTGCTGAAGGAGCAGTACTCGGCGCTCGAGGAATCGCGCGCGGATCTCGTGGCGCTCTATTTCGTGCCCAACCGCAAGCTCGTCGAGCTCGGGCTCGTCGAGGAGGACGATCACGAGGAGATCGTCCGCGCCGAGTACGAGGGCTACGCCCGTAACGCGCTCGTCCAGCTGCGGCGCATGCGGGAGGGATCGCAGATCGAAGAAGACCACATGCGCAACCGCCAGATGATCGTCCACTGGCTGATGGAGAACTCCCGCGCCATCGAGCGGCGGCGCCGCGACGGCAAGACCTACTACGTCGTCGTCGACATCAAGGCATTTCAGGTCGGCGTCGGGCAGCTCCTGAGCGAAGTCCAGCGGATCAAGGCAGAAGGGGACTACGAGGCGGCGAAGGCCTTGTTCGACACCTATGGCGTCCACTTCGATCCGGCGCTGCGCGACGAGATCGTCGCCCGCGTCGATCGCCTGCACATGCCGTCGTACACCGGATTCGTGCAGCCGCGCCTCGACGCCGTCCGCGACGGCCAGGGGAACATCACCGACGTCCAGATCTCGTATCCGCTGGACCTGACGGCCCAGATGCTGGAGTATTCAGGGCGACGATGAAATTCCTGGCGGCGGCGTGCGTGGCGTTGCTGCTGGCGCAGCAGCCGGCACGCCCGCCGCGGTCGGTGCAGCCCCTCGGCGCGGAGCCTCTGCCGGTCCTGCAGGCGGAACGTGCCTGGGCCGGCGCCGACCTGCTGCTTCCGCTCATCGCCGACTCCAGCGATCCCGGCGTCGCCTCGGCCGCCATCCGCGCCGTCGGCCGCCTCGAGGATCCTCACGTCGTTCCCACGCTGCTCGCACTCAAGCCGGACTACCAGGCGGCCGCCGCCGTCGCGATCGCCCAGTCGCTGAAGGGTTTCGATTCTGCCGCTGACCCCGCGCTGGTGCAGAACGCGTGGGCGTGGCTGTACCGGATCGGCATGCAGCCGGTCGTCAGCGACGGCGGCCTCCGCCTCGCCGCGCGCGCCGTCGGTCCGATGGGGCGGGTCAAATACGCCAGCGAATCGCAGCTGCGCGGCGCTGAAGAGGTGCTGCGGCGAATCGGCGTCCGTGCGGCCAACGATCCAAAACTTTCGGACGTCTACAACAGCGTGATGCGGTCCTTCGAATCGCTCGCCCGTCTGAACTCGAGGCTGGCGCGACTGGATGACGACTCGAGGGCCCTCTTGGCGAAGGTGGTCGAGAACACCGCTCCGAACGACGGGGCGATACCGCGGCTCTACGCCTTCAGCGCCCTGCTCGCCGCCGGTGGCGTGGATCCGGACCTGGAGAAGGTTGCGCTGAAGGACGATGACTGGCAGGTCCGGCGGCTGGCGACCGCCCTTCTCGGGGGCGCGGGCGCCGGTCTTGAAAGCGACGCGCGGCTGGCGCTCGTTCGCGAGCGACTGGAAGACGCGGCGCCGCAAGTCCGCTACGAAGCGGTGACGGCGTACGCGCGGCGCGGCGGACCGGCGGCGATGGGATGCGAGCCGCTGACCGGGATGATTGGCGACGACGCGCTGCACGTGGCGCTGGCGGCGCTCGACGCGCTGGGCGATGGCTGCAAGGACGACGAAGGCATCACCAATCGCGTCATCGCCGAGGCGCGGACGCCGCAGTCGACGACGTCCTGGCATCGCGAGGCGCACGCCTTCGTGGCCCTGGCGAAGCGCGCACCCGACCGCGCGGCGCTGTCGATGGAAGCCTTCGCCACGCATGTCAACCCGTGGGTCCGCCTGTATGCCGTCCGCGCCGCGGCGGCGATGAACGACCAGGCGCGGCTGGAGAAGCTCGCCTACGACGCCAATGCGAACGTGGTCGAAGCGGCGCTGCCGGCAATGCGACGACTCAAGATTCCAGGCGCCGACGCGGCGGCGGTGGCGGCGCTCGCGCACGAGGGCCTCCAGGCGGTTCGCGCCGCAGCGCTCCTGCTGAAAGAGAGTCCTCCGGAACGGCGGCTGTTCCGCCCGCTGGCCACCAGCCTGCTCCGGATTACCAGGGCGCAGAGCGAAACGTCGCGCGACGCCAGGCTTGCGCTGCTGGATGCCATCGCCGTGCACGTCGTCGGTGACGATGCCCTCGAGCTGGCGCCGCTTCTCAAGGATTTCGATCCGCGCGTGGCGGAGAAGACCGCCGAGATCATGACCCGCGCCACCGGCAAGGCGGCCGCCGCCGCGCCGATCCCGATCCTTCGCGGCTCGACGGAAGTGCCCGCCGATCTCCGTCAGTGCGCGCTGATCGAGCTGGAATCGGGGAAGTCGTTCAGGATGAAGATGCTGCCCGACATGGCGCCGGTTACCGTCGAGCGGTTCCTGAAGCTGGCCGGCGATCACTACTACGACGGCCTGACCATCCATCGCATCGTGCCGAACTTCGTGATCCAGGGCGGGAGCCCGGGCGCCAACGAGTACGTCGGCTCCAGGGAATTCATGCGCGACGAGGTGAACGCCGCCAACGTTCGCGGCACCGTCGGGCTGTCGACGCGCGGCCGGAACACCGGCGACGCGCAGTTCTTCGTGAACATGGTCGACAACCCGCGGCTGAACGACGACTACACGGTCTTCGCGGCGATCGCCGACAACGAGATGCCGGTCGTCGACGCCATCCAGGAAGGCGACGTCATGCGCCGGATCACCGTCGCGCGGTGCCCGCGCTAGCGCTCAGCTGACCGGCGACTCGAGCAGCGCGATCGTTCCCGCGGCGGCGTCGACCTCCACCTGCGCCCCTTCCGGCACCGTCCACTGCGGCTGCGCGTGGCCGATCATCGCGCCCGACCAGGCCGGCACGCCGAGCGGCTTGATGTGGTCCGCGAAGATCTCCTCGAGCGTCAGCGCGCCGTAGTTGCCGTCGCCGGGGCCGCACTCGGAGCAGCCGCCGAACACGAACCCCTTGATCTTTCCCAGCACGCCCGCCAGCTTCAACTGCGTGAGCATGCGATCGACGCGGTAGAGATCCTCGCGCACGTCCTCGCAGAAGAGGATCGCGTTGTCCCAGTCCGGCAGGTAAGGCGAGCCGAGGATCGTCGTCAGCACCGTGAGGTTGCCGCCGAGCAGCCGGCCGCGGGCCTTGCCCGGCGTGATCGTGCGGGTGCGGAACTCCACCTGCGTCAGCGCGTTGCGATCGCTGGAGATCCCCTGCTTGTTCGAGTAGGTGACCGGCTCGCCGTTGAAGAGGACCCGCTTGTAGTAGTCGAGCGAGTAGGGGTCCCAGCGGCCGAGGCCGATCGGCCCGTGGAAGGTGATGATCCCCGTCTTCGCGTGAACCGCGAGCAGCAGCGCCGTGATGTCGCTGTAGCCGATGAGCACCTTCGGGTTGCGCCGGATCGCGTCGAAGTCGAGATAGGGCAGCAGCCGCGCGCTGCCCCAGCCGCCGCGGATGGCGTGCACGCAGGCGACGGAGCGGTCGGCGAACGCCCTGTTGATGTCGTCGGCGCGCGCCTTGTCCTGGCCGGCGAAGTAGCCGTACCGCTCCATCATGTGCTCGCTCTGGCGCACCTTGAAGCCGAGCGCCTCGAGCGACTCGCGCGCGATGTCGAGCTCGACGGTGTTGAAGGTCGCGTTGGCGGGGCTGACGAGCGCGACGGTGTCTCCCGGCGCCAGGCGCTTCGGCTTGACGACCGGGCTGGCGGAAGCCGCGCGCGCGAGCGGCACGTGCGCCGCCGCCGCGACGGCCGCGGCAGACTGGAGGAATCGACGGCGGTTCATGTGCGGGATCTTATCCCGCCTGCGGAGGCCGCGTCCCGATCGGCAGCGTTGTCGGGCGCCGGCAGCCGGATGGTGAAACGCGATCCGCTGCCAATGCCGTCGCTGAAGACGTCAATCGTGCCGCCGTGCAGCTCGACGATCTGCCGGGCGATGGTCAGCCCGAGGCCGAGGCCTCCCTCGGGGCCCGTCACCTTCGGACCGGCCTGGCGGAACGGCTCGAAGATCTGCTGCTGCGACTCCGGGCTGATGCCGAGACCCGTGTCGCGGACCGCGATCAGCACCTGCCCGTCGCTGCGGGAGACGTCGACGCCGACGCGGCCGCCCTGCGGCGTGAACTTGATCGCGTTCGACACGAGGTTGATCACGACCTGGGCGAGCCGATCGTGATCGCCGGCGACCACCGCGTCGACCGACGTCCCCGTTTCCTCGAGCGCGATGCCCCGCGCCACTGCCGACGGCCGCATCGTCTCCACCACCGAGGCGACGATCGGGCCGATCGGGGTCGGCTCGCGCCGGATCTCGAGCTTGCCGCTCGCCGCTCTCGACAGGTCCAGGAGGTCCTCGATCATCCGCTGCAGCGACCCGGCGTTGCGCTCGATGGTCTCGAGCGCGCGCTGGCGCAGGCCGGCATCGTCGGGCCGCTGCTGCATGATCTGCAGCCAGCCCATGACCGCGTGCAGCGGGTTGCGCAGCTCGTGCGACAGCTTGGCCAGGAACTCGTCCTTCATGCGGTTCGCGTTTTCGGCCGCGGACCGCGCTTCCTGCTCGCGCTGCAGCAGCTGCGCGCGCTCGGCCGCCACCTGCACGTTCTTGATCAGGTCCTGCCGCACCAGCCACAGGCAGCCGAGGACCGCGACGAGGGCGATGCCGCCGGCAAACGCGGCGGTGGCGAAGGCGGTGCGGCGAGACGCCGCCGAGCGCTGCGTCGCCGCTGCGAGGCGCTCCTCCTCCTCGGCCCTGAGCTGCGCCGCGACCGCGCGGATGTCGTCCATCTGCTGCCGCCCGCGGCCGCGCCGGACGATGGCCTCCGCCGCCGAGAGCCGTCCCTGCCGCCTCAGGACGATCGTTTCTCCCAGCTCCGCGCGCTTGCCGTGAACCAGCTCCACCAGGCGATCCACTTGCGGATATGACGCGGCCGGCCAGAGAGTCCGCACGCGCTCGAGGCTGGTGTCGAGCCCGGTGATGGCCTCGGTGTAGGGGGCGAGGTACTCTTCCTCGCCGGTCAGCAGGAAGCCGCGCTGCCCGGTCTCGGCGTCCTTGACCAGCGAGATGGCCGACTCCAGCGCGATGGCGCGCGCGTGGCTCGAGGTCAGCGACCGCTCAGTGGCAATCAGCGCCTTGATGTTCCAGTAAGCGATGAAGCCGTCGGCGGCCAGCGCCAGCAGCGCGACGGCCGCGAGGACGCGAATGCGGTTGCTCACCTGGACTTGGGTTCGATCTCGTCCCAGATCTCTCGCGAGATCGACGCCATGAGAGGTCCGCTGACGGCCTGTTCCTGGATCCCGCGCACGAGCACGACCAGGACGTAGGGACGCGGCCCGTAGACGATGGCGGCGTCGTGGTGAATCTTGGTGATGTTGCCGGTCTTGTGCGCCACCTCGACGCCGTCCGGCACGCCCGAGGGAATCGCGTCGTGGAATTTCTGCCGCTTCAGGATCGCGACCATCTCGGCGTCGGCCTTGCGGCTGACCGCTTCGCCCTTCGCCAGCTTCTCCATCAGCACCGCGAGCGCCGCCGCGGTCGTCGTGTTGTTCAGCCCCTTGTCGAAGGCCTTCTGGTCCTCGACGCCGCGCAGCACCACCATGCCGCTCGCGCCCAGCCGATCGACCGTCGTGCGGACGTTCGCGGCGCCGACCCGTTCGATCAGCAGGTTCGCGGCGAAGTTGCTGCTGACGGTGATCATCACCTCGCACAACTGGCGGAGCGTCATCGTCTTGCCGACCGCCTTGTAGACGTCGGCATCGGAGTCGTCATCGACGCTGAGCTGGTAGACGCTGCCGTCCACGATGCTGTGGAACTCGTTGCGGACCGGGAGCGGCTCGTCGAGCGACAGCGTTCCGGCCTCGGCCTGCCGGAACAGCTCGATCATGATCGGGATCTTCATCGTGCTGGCGGCATGGAACACCTTGTCGGCGTCGAGGCGGATTTCGTCACGGCCGTCGACCGTCTTCATCACCACCGCGACTTCCGCGCCGCTCGCCGCGACCAGCTTCTGCACGCGCGCCGTGAGCGTCGAGGCTGACGGCGACGGCGGGGCCTGCGCCAGCACCAGGGAGAGCACAAGCCACGTCATGCCACCAAGTGTATCCTTCAACGATGCCGTCGCGGGACGTGGCCGGAACGAGCGTCATCGTCGCAGGCGCAGGGCTGGCCGGGCTTGCCGCGGCGCGCGCGCTGGAATCGCGCGGCGCCCGCGTGACGCTGTTCGAGGCGCGCGATCGCGTCGGCGGCCGCGTGTGGACGCTCCGCGGCGCGTTTGCCGCGCGTCAGCACGCCGAGGCCGGCGCGGATCTGATCGAGAGCGAGCAGGAACACGTGCTGGCCTTCGCGCGCGAGCTGGGCCTGCGGCCCGTCCGTATCCTGCGCGACAGCTTCGGCTTCTACGGCCCCGACGCGCGCGGCCGCCGCCGCATCCACACCAGCCTCGGCGGGTTCCAGGAGTTCGGCCGGCGGCTCGCGCCGGTGGTGCGCGATTTCAAGCTGGCCGAGGAGCGCTGGGACAGCGCCGTGGGCGAGCGCTACGGCCGCCTCTCGGTGGCCTCGTACCTCGACGAGATCAAGGCGCCGCTGCGCATGCGGGCCGGCGTGCGCGGCTTCCGCGGCTTCTTTCTCGCCGATCCCGAGGATCTCTCGATGCTGCCCATGCTCGAGCAGTTCGCCGAGTCCGGCCCGCCCGGCCGCGACTGCTTCTACCGCATTCCCGGCGGCAACGATCGGCTGGCGACCGTCGCGGCCAGGCGCCTGAAAACGCCCGTGCGGCTGCGCACGATCGTCCGCCGCGTCGCGCAGCAGGACGATGGGGTACGCGTCACCGTGGAGGACGAGGCCGGGCGGCGCAGCGAGTCGCGCGCCGACTTCTTCGTCTGCGCCACGCCGGCGACGACGACGCGCGCGATCGAGTTCGATCCGCCGCTGCCCGAGCCGCAGCACGATGCCATCGCGCACCTGCGCTACGGCTGCGCCACGCGGCTGCTGCTGCAGTTCGAGCGCCGCTTCTGGCGCAGGCGCGGGCGGCCCAACGCCTTCGGATCCGATCTGAGCGTCGGCGCGCTGTGGGACGGCAACGAGCAGCAGTCCGGGCCCGCCGGGATTCTCAGCTTCCTCGCCGGCGGCCGCGCGTCGAAGGAGCTGCAGGAGATTCTCGCGCGCGAAGGCCCCGCCGGCGCCGTCACGCGCATCGCGTGGCTGGGCCCGCCGGCGCGCCTCATCGCGTCGCAGACGATCGTCTGGGACGACGACCCGTGGGCGCGAGGCGGATACGCCTACTTCGATCCGTCGTTCGAGCCCCGCTGGCGCGCCTGGCTCGCGCGCCCGGCCGGCCGGATCGTGTTCGCCGGCGAGCACACCAGCGTCAAGTCACAAGGCTACATGAACGGCGCGATCGAGACCGGCCTCCGCGCCGCCGCCGAAGTCGCAGCTCTCCGTAGCTTCCGCCTTTAGGCGGTGTCCCGTGGCTTCCGCCTTTAGGCGGAAGCACCTCTGCTCAGGCGGAAGCGCCTTTCAACGTCGGCTCCGCGATCTCGATCAATCCTTCCCACGTCTCGGGATCCTGCGACACCAGCGTCGACAGGTACAGCGACACGTCGTCGGGCGCGAACTTCGTCGCCAGCTCGGTCGCCGCCTCGCGGACCTTCTCCGCGTCCGGCTTCGCGACGTTGTCCTCGCTGATGAGCCCGTTCTCGTGCGGAATGCCGAGCAGGTCGAGGAACGCCCCCATCATCGGGCGCTGCCGCTCGAGGTGATAGTTGACGAGCGCCCGTGCCGCGATGGCATCGGAGATCGTCGGCAGCTGCGCCAGGTACTTCGCGCGCTTGTCGGGCGCGAGGCCGACGACGCTGCGCGGGCGAAACTTCATGTGCGTGGCAATCGACGCCACCGCTTCCATCTGCTGGTCGGCCGAATGCTCGTCGTCCCAGAACAGCCCGGCCGCGTCGATGCGGCGCTCGAGGGGCAGGCGGCGCCAGAGCTTTGACGGCCTGAAATGCGAAAGGTCCCGATCCATCCTCCGATTTTATGGTGCTTCCGCCTGAAGGCGGAAGCCACAAACCCTGCACGCCGGCGGCCCGTCTAACCCCGTCATGGAGACGTTCTTCCAGGACCTGCGCTTCGGCGCGCGCACGCTGGCCCGCAATCCCGGGTTCGCCTGCGTGGCGGTGCTCACGCTCGCGCTCGGCGTCGGCGCCAACGCCGCCATCTTCAGCGTCGTCAACGCGGTCCTGCTCCGGCCTCTGCCGTGGGGGGAGCCCGATCGCGCGGTGATGATCTGGAGCCGTTGGACCGCGTTCGACAAGACCTGGGTCTCGGACGGCGAAGTGAACGGCTACCGCAAGGAGTCGAACACGCTGGCCGACGTCGCGGCGTGGGACGACGGGCAGGTGAACCTGACCGGCGACGGCGAGCCGGAGCGCGTCGCCTCCGCCGGCGTGACGGCGAACCTGTTCTCGGTGCTCGGGGCCTCGCCGATCAAGGGACGCGTGTTCACGCCGGCTGAAGACCTGCGGAATGGACCCAGGGTCGTCATTCTCGGCTACGGCCTGTGGCAGCGCCGCTACGGCGGCGATCCGAACATCATCGGCCGCAGGATCCAGATCGACGCCGAGTCGTACGAGGTCGTCGGCGTCATGCCCGCGGACTTCGTGCTGCCGACCGATTTCCAGAACCCCGCGCCGAGCGTGCTGTGGACCCCCGAGGGCTGGGACCATACCAGCACCGATCACGGCAGCCACGGCTACTACGCGGCGGCGCGGCTGAAACCCGGCGTGACGGCAGTGCAGGCGCGCGACGATCTGCACGCGCTCGCACAGCGATGGACGCAACAGGGCCTGTATCCCGCGCAGATGGGCTTCGACACCGTCGTCCTGTCGCTGCGCGACGAGGTCGTCGGGACCGTGCGCCGCGCGATCTGGCTGGTCTTCGGCGCCGTCGGCTTCCTGCTGCTGATCGCGTGCGCCAACGTCGCCAACCTCCTGCTCGCGCGCGCCGAGGCGCGCCAGCGTGAAATCGCCGTCCGCAGCGCGCTTGGCGCCGGCTTCGCGAGAGTGATGCGCCAGTTGATGACGGAAAGTCTCGTGCTGGCCGGCGTCAGCGCGGCCGTCGGGCTCGTCCTCGCCGCGCTGGGCATCTGGGCGCTCGCGCTGTGGAGCCCGGCCAGCGTGCCTCGCGTCGGCGGGGTCGCCGTCGACTGGCGCGTGCTGGCGTTCACGATCGTCGTCGCGCTGACGACGACCATCGTCTTCAGCCTGGCCCCCGCGGTGCGCCTGCTGCGCGCCGACGTCACTGACGCGATGAAGGAAGGCGGAGCGAATGCGACCATCGGCAGCGGCCGCCGCCGCTTCAGGGACGCGCTCGTCGTGGCGGAAACCGCGCTGGCGGTGGTGCTGCTGATTGGCGCCGGCCTGATGCTGCGCACGCTGTGGTCGCTGCAGCACATCGATCTCGGCTTCACGCCGTCCGGCGTCTTGACCGCGCGCATCGCGCTGCCGGACGCGACCTACCACCAGACCGAGCAGGTGGTCGGTTTCTATTCGCGTTTGATCGATCGGTTGCAAGCCACGCCAGGGATCACCGCGGCGGGCGCCGCGCGCTCGCTGCCCCTCGGATCGACGATTGGCGACTTCGGCCTGCAGGTGGACGGCTACGTGCCGCCCCCCGGCACCAACGCGAAAGGCGACTGGCAGATCGTCACCTACGGCTACCTGGAGACGATGGGGGAGCGCGTCGTCCGCGGCCGCGGCATCGAGCGGACCGACACGCCCGACTCTCAATTGATTGGTCTGATCAACGAGCAGATGGCGCGGCGCTACTGGGGCGGTCGCGATCCCATCGGCGGGCGATTCCGGATCGGGAATAATCCCACCCGACCGTGGGTCACCGTCGTCGGCATCGTCAAGGCGGTCCATCACAACGGCCTGACCGACGTCGTGAAGGAGAAGTTCTACGTCCCGCACACGCAGTGGGCGCGCTCGCTGGGCAACACGAACCTGGTTCGCGGCATGACCGTCGTCGCCAGGACCGACGGCAATCCTGCCGCGCTGACCGCGCCGATCCGCGAGGCGATCCGTCAGCTCGATCCGGCGCTGCCGATGGCCGACGTGCGGACGATGACGGACGTCGTCGGCGCGGCGATGTCGACGCCGCGCTTCACCAGCGTGCTGCTGTCGATCTTCGCGCTGCTCGCGCTGACCCTCTCGGCGATCGGCATCTACGGCGTCCTCTCCTACGTCGTCAGCCGCCGCAGGCGCGAGATCGGCATCCGCGTGGCGATTGGGGCGCGGCGCGGCCAGGTGATCCGGATGGTCCTGCAGAGCGGCCTGATGCTCGCGCTGGCCGGCATTGGCGCCGGCGTGGTCCTCGCGCTTGGTGTGACGCGGCTGCTGCAGGGTTTGCTGCACGGCGTGGCGCCTGCCGATCCCGCGACGTTTGCGGCCGTCGCCGTCGCGCTCGGCGCCGTCGCGATCCTGGCGAGCGCGGTACCCGCATGGCGCGCCTCGCGCGTCGATCCGGTGGTGGCGCTAAAATCGGAATGATTGGCCGCCCCCCTGTTCACGCCGCGCTTCTTCGTGATGTGCGGGTTTTCGTTCACGGTTTTCCTGTCCGCCTTCCAGCTGCTGCCGACGGCGCCGTTTCACATCCTGGCGCTCGGCGGCGGCACCGCGGCCGCGGGGCTGTTCCTCGGCTTCCTGACCTATGCGTCGGCGTTCTCGGCGCCGGTCACCGGCATGCTCGCCGATCGCGTCGGCACGCGGCGGATGCTGATCGTCGGCAGCATCGCGATCACCATCTTCTCGCTCGTCTACGCCGTCATCCCTGACTACCACGTCATGCTCGCGCTCGTGCTGGTGCACGGCGTGTTCTGGTCGGGCCTGCTCACCGGCTCGGCGGCCTACATGACGAACATCCTTCCCGAGAACCGCCGCGCCGAGGGGCTGGCGTACTGGGGGCTCGCGACGATCGCGGCGATCGCCGTCGCGCCGACCATCGGCTTCTGGATGTTCGAGCTCGGCTGGAGCGCACTCTGTGTCGAGGCCGCGGCACTCAACGTCGTCATGGCAGTGATCGCGTGGCGCCTGCCGCCGCAGCCGATCATCCGCCACGAGGGCGGGCATCGCCGCCGCTTCATCGAATGGCGCGTGCTGATTCTCTCGTTCACGCTGTTCCTCTATTCCTTCGGCTACGGCGGCATCACGAGCTTCACGGCGCTTTACGCCGACGCCAACGGCGTCTCGCCGAAAGGGCTGTACCTGACGACGCTGGCGGTCGTGATTCTCCTGACGCGCCCGCTGTCGGGCCGCCTCGGCGATCGGTTCGGCTACCGCCGCATCTTCCTTCCGTGCCTCGTGCTGATCGCGGTGGGACTGGCGTGTCTCGTCTTCGGGGGGACGCGGTTCTGGCTGGTGCTGTCGGCGGTGGTGTTCGGAACGGGATTCGGGACGGCATACCCGGTCTTTGCCGGCTACGTGATGCGTCACGTCGGCCCTGAACGGCGCGGCGCCGCCTTCGGCGCGATCCTCGCCTGCTTCGACACGGGGATCGGAACGGGATCGACGAGCATGGGGTGGATCATCGAACGCTACGGCTACGCGAGCGCGTTCGGGACGGCCGCCGCCCTTTCCGCGCTCGCGCTGCCGTACTTCCTCGTCGCCGATCGGTGGCTTCGGCGCCGCGACCGCCCGCCATCTTCCGCCTAAAGGCGGAAGCCACATCAGACGCGGAAGCCACGTGGCTTCCGGCTTCCGTGGCTTCCGGCTTTAGCCGGAAGTCAGCGCCGCTCAGAAACCGATCTTCATCCCAATATCCAGCTTCCGCGCCGGGCCCGCCGCCGTCGGTTCCAGGAAGAACGGCGACGTCATCACCCCGGAGTAGCCCATCGGATTGACCACGTTGAACAGGTTGGAGGCGGCCACGAACAGCTCGA
>Ga0075435_100002518_pt1 | contig 12198 bp, 11 predicted proteins | sample RhiMethybrSRZTD4_FD_75302 | JGI IMG/M metagenome (GOLD analysis project Ga0075435, IMG submission 75302) | Populus rhizosphere microbial communities from Tennessee, USA - Rhizosphere MetaG P. TD hybrid SRZTD4 | ecosystem: Host-associated > Plants > Roots > Rhizosphere > Soil | place: USA... | reverse complement strand
TCGGTGCGCGAAGTGCAGGTGACCCCGTCAGGGTCCGGCGTCGGCGCGGTGGCCGGCGGCCTGACCGGCGCGGTGGTCGGCAGCCAGTTCGGGCGCGGCGACGGCCGCACGGCGATGACTATCCTCGGCGCGGCCGGCGGCGCCTATGCCGGCAACTCGATCGAGAAGAACATGCACAAATCGACCGCCTGGCGCGTCACCGTGCGCATGGACGACGAGACCCACCGCACGGTCTCGCAGCCCGAGCCGCCGGCGTTCGCGGTGGGCGACAAGGTCCGCATCGTCGAAGGGCACGCGCAGCCGCTGCCCACCGATGCCAGAAGGTAGGCCGCAATTCCCCTGCAATAAAAACCGGAGGTGCACATGAACCACCAATTGGGTGAATGGTTGGCATGGCTGGTGATTTCCCTGGCGCTGTGCCTGGCGCTTGCCAGCGGCAAGGCGTTCGGCGGCCCGATCGCCACCGAAGAGGCGGCCGCGCCGGCCCAGGCCGCGGCGGCGCGCGAGCGCGTCAAGGCCCTGGTGAGCCGCCCGGAGCTCGCGCGTCAGCTGCAGGTGCTGGGCATTGCCCCCGAGCAGGCGCAGAGCCGCGTCGACGCGATGAGCGACGGCGAGGTGGCGGCCCTGGCCGGCCGGCTCGACAGCCTGCCGGCGGGCGGCGCGCTCTCCAACGAGCAGCTGGTGCTGGTGATCCTGCTGATCGTGCTGATCATCGTCCTGATCTAGCACGGCGAAGAAAAAACCGGACCCGCCGAAAGGGGGAAGAAGGTCGGCGGGCCCGGGGGGAGGAACCTAGAGGCTGCTCTGCAGCAGGAAGCGCACGCAATACAGCGCGCCGGCGGCGGCAAAGGCGAATCCCACGAATTCCGACAGCAGGTGGTCGCGCCGCGCCGTGCCGAGCGTGTACCAGGCGCAGGCGCCCAGCAGCAGCAGCGAGCCGAGCGCCGCGCCGCCGGCAGTCGGGCTGCGCTCAAGCGCCATCGCCACCAGGCCGTCCGGCGCGACCAGCCGGTAGACGGTGCCGAGGATCCCGATGATCACCAGGCAGACCATCGCCAGGCCCGCGACGGCCTGTGCCAGCGACACGATTTCCGGCTTGGTGTAGGTGGGGTGGATGTTCATGTTCTGGTTCTCATGCACGGGCCGTGCCTGCGCGGCAATCCGCAAAACTTACAGGGGCTTGCGCTCGCGCTGTAACGAAGTTCGTGGCGTGCCGCACCGACGCGGTGTCGCGCGCCGGCGACAGCGGCTTTCCACGTCCGGGCTCAGCGCCTTGATCCGCGAAGCTTTTCTACCGTCGCCGAAGCGCGACGCGTGCGTCTACGACCGCAGGCCTTCGGCGAGGAGCTCGGCCAGGTGCAGCGTCGGGCGGTCGCCGAGCGCCTCGATCTGCTCGCGGCACGAAAAGCCGTTCGCCAGCACCGTGCGCTCCGGCGCCGCCTCGAGCGCCGGCAGCACGCCGAGCGCGGCGATCCGGCGCGACGCCTCGTAGAACTCCGCGCGGTAGCCGAACGACCCCGCCATGCCGCAGCAGCCGGTCTCGGGCGCGCTCACCTCGCAGCCGGCGCGCCGCAGCACCTCCAGCTCCGCCTGCATCCCGGACAGCGCCTTCTGGTGGCAATGCCCATGGACCAGCACCTGCTTTTTCACTTCGGGAACCCGCCTGCCTTGCAGGAATTCCGCCAGCGACAGGAAGGGGCGTGAATTTTTTTCGTCCGGAAACCATTGATGCCATTCATCACGAAAGACGGATAGGCATCCCGGTTCCAGCACCACGACCGGCACGCCTTCGGGAAGGATCTCCATGACCTTCCGCAACGCCGCTTTCGCCCGGTCGAGCATGCCGAAGTCGTAGTACGGCCGGCCGCAGCACAGCCGCACGCGCGGCAGCTCCACCGCGCAGCCCGCCGCCTCCAGCACGCGCTGCGCCGCGCGCGCGGTCTGCGGGCGGAAGTGGTTGTTGAAGGTGTCGTCGAACAGGATGACCCGCTCGCCCGTTCCATTGCTCGTGAATTCGCTTCGATAGGTTCTTTTTGAAAATCTGGGCAGTGTCCTTTCGGCGGCAATGCCTGCTAATCCCTTTCCCACGGAAGAAAGGAAATTCGTCATCGTCGAAAACCTGGAAGCCAAAGGCGCCCATTCCCCGATCCGCCCCATCAGTTGCGCATGCAGCGGGCGCGCATGCGCCTCGTAGTAGTGCGACATGAACTCGGCCTTGTAGGCAGCCATGTCGGTATGCGTCGGGCAGTCGCTGCGGCAGCCCTTGCACGCGAGGCACCAGTCGAGCGCCTCCTTGACGTCGTTGCTCGCCCAGCCTTCGGTGACGATCTCGCCGCGCAGCATCTCGGCGAGCAGGCGGGAGCGGCCGCGCGTCGAGTAGCGCTCCTCGCGCGTCGCGCGGTAGCTCGGGCACATGGTGCCGCCCTCCATCGAGCGGCACTTGCCCATGCCGATGCAGTGCTCGGTTGCCCGGGTAAAGCCATTGCCCACTTCGCTGTTGAATTGGAAGTGCGTTTTTACTGTTAAAGGCTGGTATTCGGGCCCCAGCTTGAGATGCTCATCGACCCGGTGCGGGTCGATCATCTTGCCCGGGTTCATGCGGTTGAGCGGATCCCAGATCTGCTTGAATTCGCGGAAGGCCTGCATCAGCTCCGGCCCGTACATGATCGGCAGGAACTCGGCGCGCGCCGGCCCGTCGCCATGCTCGCCGGAGAGCGAGCCGCCGTACTTCACCACCAGGCGCGCCGCGTCCTCGAGGAAGCGGCGCCAGTGGTCGAGCCCGGCGCGCGAGCGCAGCTCGAAGTTGATGCGCGCGTGGATGCAGCCGTCGCCGAAGTGCCCGTAGAGCGAGGTGCGGTAGCCGAAGCGCGCGACCAGCGCCTGGAATTCGCGCAGGTAGTCGCCGAGCTGCAGCGGATCCACCGCGGCGTCCTCCCAGCCCACCACCGGGTCGGGACCCTTGCCGCCGAGGTTGAGCGCCGTCGCGGAGGCGCCGGTTTCACGGATGCTCCATAACCTGGAAATCATGGGTTTGTCAGTGAGGATTTTTCCGCGCAACAGCTTTGCCTTGCTTAACGCCTCCTCCTGGGACGCTCCGCCGAATTCCACCATCAGCCAGGCCTTGCCCGGCGGCAGCAGGGCGATGTCCTCCAGGCGCAGGCGCCGCTCGCGCAGGCCGCCGATGATCGCCTCGTCCAGGCCCTCGCAGGCGATCGGCCCGGCGGCCAGGATCTCGGGCACTGCGTCGCCCGCAGCGGCGATGTCGGGATAGCCCTGTACCAGCAGCACCCGCTCGCGCGGGCTCTCGACCAGGCGCGCCTCGGCCTCGAGCGTCAGCGCGCAGCCGCCTTCGGTGCCGACCAGCGCGCGCGCCACGTGGAAGCCGTTCTCCGGCAGCAGCTGGTCGAGGTTGTAGCCGGAGACGCGGCGCTTGATCTTCGGGAATTTCTGGCGGATCAGGTCACCGTATTGGTCGGCCAGGCGCTTGAGCGCGCGGTAGATGTCCGCCTGCCGATTGCCGGATGAAATGATTTTTTGAAAATCATCTTCATCTGTCTTTCCACACCAGAAGCGCGTCCCATCGTAGGTCAACACCTCCAGGCGCTCGATGTTTTCCACCGTCTTGCCGGCCATCACCGAGTGCGGGCCGCAGGAGTTGTTGCCGATCATGCCGCCGAGGGTGCAGCGCGAATGCGTCGCCGGGTCGGGGGCGAAGGTCAGGCCGTGGCGCTCGGCCGCGTCGCGCAGCGCGTCGCAAACCGCGCCGGGCTCGACGCGCGCCCGGCGCGCCGGCGCATCCACCGCCAGCACGCGGTGCAGGTATTTGGAGCAGTCGATGACCACCGCGGCGTTGACGCTCTGGCCGCCGAGCGCCGTGCCGCAGCCGCGCGGCAGGATCGGCGCGCCGTGCGCGCTGCAGATCGCCACGGTCCGCACGATCTCGTCGACCGAGCGCGGCAGCACCACGCCCGCCGGCGCCTGGCGGTAGTTCGAGGCGTCGGCGGCATAGGCGGCGCGCGCGCCGGCATCGAAGCGCACCTCGCCGGCGATCGCGCCGGAGAGCGCCTGCTCGAGCTGTCGGGCGGGGGACAAGCGCGCCGATTCTGGCATAGCTCGAATTTGACTTCGTGGGGGGCCGCCGCTAGGCTGAATCCGTCAACGCCAACGGGAGCACCGATGAGCGCCGCCAAAACAATACTCTGCCGCTTCCTGGTCGCCCTGATGGCCTGGGCGCCGTTTCAGCTCGCGCATGCCGGCATGATCGGCGCCGGCCAGGCCGCCGCCGACCGCGAGGCCGTGTCCGCGTTCCTCTCGCGCGCCGACGTGGCGCGCGAGCTGCAGGCGATCGGCATCGACCCGGCCGCCGCGCAGGCGCGCGCCGCCGCGCTCTCCGACGAGGAGCTGCGCGCCGTCGCCGGCGACCTGCGCAGCCTGCCCGCCGGCGGCAACGTCGAGGGCGTGGTGCTCTGGCTGATCGTCATCGGCGTCGTCTGGTACATCTTCTGGGGTCAGTACAAGGCCCGCTCCTGATTCGAGCGCTTCGGCTCGAGAGCGCCCGCTTCGCCGCGGGCGTTTTTGTTTGCGCCCTCGTCGCGCTGTCATCGGGCTGCGCCTCGCTCGTGCCGCAGACGCTCGAGCTGCGCGACGGCGGGCTGCCCGCCGGCCTGCCGCCGCGCGTCGAGCTCTCCGCCGTGCCGTTCTTCGCGCAGGACGAATACCAGTGCGGCCCGGCGGCGCTCGCCATGGTCCTGGCGCATGCCGGAAGCAAGGTAACGCCGGCCGAGCTGGTGCCGCAGGTCTACCTGCCCGCGCGCCAGGGCAGCCTGCAGGTGGAAATGCTGGCCGCGGCGCGCCGCAATGGCCTGGTGTCCTACCAGCTCGCGCCGAGCTACCCGGCGCTGCTGCGCGAGCTCGCCGCCGGCACGCCGGTGATCGTGCTGCAGAACCTGGGCCTGTTCAGCGGCTGGCACTACGCGGTGGCGGTCGGCTACGACTACGGGCCGGGCGAGATGTTTCTGCGCTCGGGCGAGACCGAGCGCAAGGTGATGAATTTCGGGGTGCAGGAGTTCTTCTGGCGGCGCGGCGGCTACTGGTCGATGGTGGCGCTGCCTCCCGGCCGGATTCCGGCGACCGCGGAAGAAGAACGCTGGCTGCAGGCCATCATCGCCTTTGAAAAAATCAATCCGCCGGCGCAAAGCAGGACGGCCTTTGCAAGCTTCCTGCAGCGCTGGCCCGCCAACATTACCGCGGCCATCGGCCTCGCCAATGCGCATTATGCGCTGGGCGAGCTCGCCGCCGCGGCGGCGGTGCTGCGCGAGGCGGCGGGCCGCGACCCCGCCTCGGTGCCGGTCCTCAACAACCTCGCGCAGACGCTGTCCGACCTGGGGCGCGACGACGAAGCGCTGGAAATCATCGGGCGCGCCGCGGCGCAGGGCGGGCCGTTCGCGGACGAAGTCGCGAAGACCCGGGAAACGATCCGCGAGCGGCGGGCTAGGAAAAAGAACTAAAGTCGTCGAGCAGCGGCGGCAGCGGGCAGTCGAGCACCGCGCCGACCAGGCGCATCAGCTCGGCCTCCGCCACGCGGATGGTGCCGTCGGCCAGCACCGCCGCGAACAGCCCCTTCACCAGCCGCGCCTTCTGCAGCGGCGCGAGCGAGCGCAGCGCCTCGAGCGAGGCGCGCGCGGCGTCGAGGCTCAGCTGCGTGGCAACGGCGACCGGCGGCAGGTCCATCTCCTTCGCGCCGGCGCGCATCGAAGCGTCCAGCGACTCGGCGCGCGCGCCGGCTGCGTCGGGCCGCGTGCCGGCGTGGGCGATGAGCGACAGCAGGAGCGAGACGTCGTCGCGCATCTCGGCGAGCTTGCGGCCGCCCGCCGGCGGCTTCGGCGCCGGGGCGAGCTGGCTGCGCACCAGCGTCAGCACGACGAATTCGTGCACCGTGATGCGCCGGTCGGCGTAGACCACCGCCTCGAGGGCGGCGAGCAGCTCCTTCCTTGCTGCCTCCGGCGCCGCCTTGGCCGCCGGCAGCGCGAGGTCGACCACGGGCAACCGGTGCGCCGGCCCGAGCCCCCGCGTCATCGCCGCGGCCACCGCGGCGCTGTCGGCGAGCGTGCCGAGGCCGGCCGCCTTGAGCGCCTGCAGCTGCTCGCGCATCACGTCGTCCTTGGGCGCGAGGAGAAGCGCGACCAGCGCGGCGCGTGCGCCCTCCGGCTCGCGCAGGCATTCGCGCAGCCCGGCCGGCAGCGACGCGAGCAACCGCGCCGCATAGTCGACTTTTGCGCCGTCGAGCGAGCCGACGAGCTTCGCGCTGTCGCCCGCCGAGCGTCCCCAGACCGCGCCAACGTCGGCGTTGCGCCGTCCCGCCGGCGGCGCCGCCGTCGTGTCGCCCGAGGCGAAGCCGGAGGCGCCAGCGGCGGCCGCCGACTCGGCGCCCGCGGCCGCGCTGCCGCGCCGGTTGCGGTAGTTCACGCGCTGGAATCCCGGATTGACGCGCCGGATGCGCTCGTCGATCGGCGGATGCGTGTCGAACAGGCCGCCGAGCCAGACCTTGATGCCCTGGCCGAAGAACATGTGCGACAGCTCCTCGGCGTAGCGGCCCGACACCAGCGCGCCGCTTCCGGTGTTGCCGATCTGGTCGAGCGCGCCGGCGATGCCGTCGGGATTGCGGGTGAACTGCACGCTCGAGGCGTCGGCGAGGAATTCGCGCTGGCGCGACACCGCCGCCTTGATCAGGCGCGCGAAGAACAGGCCGATATAGCCCACCAGGAACACCAGCAGGCCGAAGGTGAACAGCGCGACCACGCCGCGGATGTCGTCCGTCTCGGCCGAGCCGCGCATCAGGAACTGGCCGATCGAGCCGATGAACACGATGCCGGCGAGCACGCCGATCATGCGCACGTTGAGCCGCATGTCGCCGTTGACGATGTGGCTGAACTCGTGGCCGATCACGCCCTGCAGCTCGTCGCGGGTCAGCTTCTCCAGCGTGCCGCGCGTCACGGCGACCACGGTGCTCGACACGTCCCAGCCCGCGGCGAAGGCGTTGATGCCGCGCTCCGCGTCCATGACGTAGACCGCCGGCACCCGCACGCCGGCGGCGATCGACATCTCCTCGACGACGTTGAGCAGGCGCCGCTCGAGCGGCTCGGCGGTGTTCGACGCCACGCGCCGCGCGCCGAGCATCTTCGCCACCGCTTCGCCGCCGCCGGCGAGCTTCGCCACGTTGACCGCGCTCACCACCAGGATCACCGCCGCCGTGGCGAGCGCGCCCCACATCAGGCCGTCGCCGGGCGGTTCCTCGAAGGCGATGGCATAGGCCAGGCCGAACACCGCGTCGACCGCCACCACGATCGCCGCCACCGCGAGGAGGAACAGCACCACCATGATGCGCGTGCTGCGTCGCGCGAGCTGCTGGTGCTCGAAGAACGAGGCCGTCGCCGCCACCGCAGCGCTAGAACTTGACTTGCGGAGCCTTGCGCTCCTCGGCCGATTCGGTCGCCTGCAGCAGCTCGGCGGCGCCGAAGCCGAACATGCCGGCGAAGATATTGTCGGGGAAGGATTCGCGCTTGGTGTTGTACTCCATCACCGAGTCGTTGAACGCCTGGCGCGCGAACGCCACCTTGTTCTCGGTGCTGGACAGCTCCTCCTGCAGCGACAGCATGTTCTGGTTGGCCTTGAGGTCCGGGTAGGCCTCGGCGAGCGCGAACATGCGGCCGAGCACCCCGGTGAGCGCGCCCTCGGCCTGGCCCAGGCCCTGCATCGCGGCAGGATTGCCGGGATTGGCGCCGGCCGCGGCCGCCGCGGCCACCGCCTGGTTGCGCGCCTTGATCACGGCCTCGAGCGTCTCGCGCTCGTGCTTGATGTAGCCCTTGGCGGTCTCGACCAGGTTGGGAATCAGGTCGTAGCGCCGCTTGAGCTGCACGTCGATCTGCGCGAAGCCGTTCTTGAAGCGGTTGCGCAGCGCGACCAGCCCGTTGTAGATCGACATCGCCCAGACGACCAGGGCGACCACGATGACAAGAAACACCCAGCTGCCTGTACCCATGGCTTAGCCCCCTTGTCGGCCTACTATAGCCCAGGCCCGGGGTGGCGGGTGGCGGCGCGGCGTTCCTGCGCGCGCCCCAGCGCCACGGCAAGAACCAGGCAGGCGGCCGCGAGCCCGATGGCGACCAGCGGCAGGGAGCGCGCCTCGACGCCGAGGGAGCGCAGCGCCGTGTAGAACCAGCCGCCCGCGGCATCCGCGCCGCGCACCGCGACGATGTCGATCACGTTCTTCGCCTTGTATTTCTCGTCGCGCTCGACGACCGTGAACAGCACCTCGCGCGCCGGATTCGAGATGGCGAAGTTCGCCGTGCGCTGCAGCGCCTGGAAGGCGATCACCACGGCGAGCACCGGCGCCGCGGCGAGCACCGCGAAGCCCACCGCGAACACCAGCGGCAGCAGCGCCATCGCCGGGCCGACGCCGAAGCGCGCGATCAGCTTGCCGGTGGCGACGAACTGCACGGCGAGCGTGAGCAGGCCGACGGCGAGGTCGACGGCGGCAAAGATGCGCGTGCGCACCGCCGGGTCGTCCGAGGCGTCTGCGACGATGCGCGCCTGCTCGAAGTAGAGGAAGGTCGCGGCCACCGACAGCAGCGACACCCACAGCAGGATGCCGGCGATGTAGGGCGAGCGCAGCACCATCAGCAGGCCGTCGAAGGAGCCGCCGCCAATTGGCGCTTCTTCCCTCAAGGCGACTGCGCTTTTTACTTCCAGGCGCAGGGCGCAAAACACCGCGCCCTCGAGCAGCAGCGCCGCGACGATGAGCAGGTGGGTCGTGCCGATCGCCGGCGCAAGGCCGATGGTCAGCGCCGGCCCGGCGAGCGCGCCGGCGCTGCCGCCCGCGGCGATGAAGCCATACAGGCGCTTGCCCTGTTCGGAGGAGAACTGGTCGGCCATGAAGGACCAGAACACCGACACGGCGAACAGCACGAAGACGCTGATCCAGACGAAGAACACGCGCGCCACCGTCTGGCGCTCGACGTCGAGCGCCAGCAGCAGCCAGAAAATCGCCAGGTTGGCGACGAAGAAGTGGTAGACGATGGGGATGAAGCGCCGCCGCGGCAGGCGCGCGACCAGCGCGCCGTAGAGCGGCACGGCGGCAAGCATGGTGACGAAGGTGGCGGTAAACAGCCACTGCAGGTTGCGCACGCCGCCCGCCACGCCCATCTCGTCGCGCAGTGGCCGCAGGATGTAGTAGCCCGCCAGCAGGCAGAAGAAGTACGCGAACGACCAAAGCAGGGCGCGGACTTCCTCCGGCCGCACCGCGACGAGGCGGGCGAGAAAGGTCAGGGCTTCAGCTGCAGCGCCTGGCGCAGCTCGGCTGCCGTCAGCACGCGTCCAGAGACCGATGAACCGAGGTCAAAGGCCTTCGACGCCGCGAGATTGCCGGCCGCGACCGCGTCGAAGCCGGCGTCGTTGACGAGCTGCAGGCCGACCTTCATCGCCACCGGGTCATCTGCCGCCACCGGGATCGCCATGCGCGGCGCCGGGCGGTTCGCCTCGCGCGCCATCACGGCGTAGCCCCAGGAATTGAAGGCGCGCACGGTCTTCGCGCCGGGCAGCAGGGCCGCGGTCGACACGCCGGCGCCTTTCTCCTTCGCCCGGGCGCCCATTTCGCCGTCGCGCGCGGCGACGGGATTGTTGGGATCGATCACCACCTTGCCCTTCAGCAGGTCGCCGACCTGGTCGCGGATCGCCGGCAGCGCCCCGTAGGGCACGGCGATCAGGATCGCGTCGCCGAAGGCCGCCGCCTCCGCCACGCTGCCCGAGCGTGCGCGCATTCCCAGCCCGTCCATCGCGCGCTTCACCGCTTCCGGATCGCGGTCGGAGAACATCACCTCGTGGCCGGCCTTCACCCACAGGCCGCCGAAGGTCGAGCCGATGCGTCCCGAGCCGATGATGCCGATCTTCATCGGCTTCTGCGCGAGCGCGGCGGGCGCCAGCGCGGCGGCGGCAAAGGCGATCACAAAACTGCGTCGTTTCATCGAGGCTCTCCTTCGCTTGAGGCTATCACAGCTAAAATCGGCGCATGGACGCGCGCAGAAGGGCAATCCTCGCCGCGGGCATGGGACTGGTGATGAACAATTCGACCGCGCAGGAAATTCCCCTTCCCCGCATCGGCGTCGGCACCTGGCAGGCCTTCGACGTCGGCGGCGACGCCGCCGCGCGCGCGCCGCTGCGCGAAGTCATCCGCCTGCTCGACGGCAACGTGGTGGACTCCTCGCCGATGTACGGCCGCGCCGAATCCGTGGCGGGCGACCTGATCGCCGAGCTCGGCAAGCGCGAGCGCCTGTTCATCGCCACCAAGGTCTGGACCCGCGGCCGCGCCGAGGGCATCCGCGAGATGGAGACCTCGTTCAAGCGCCTGCGCGTCGAGCGCATGGACCTGATGCAGGTGCATAACCTCCTCGACGTCGAGACGCACACGAAAACGCTGCGGGAATGGAAGCAGCAGGGCAAGGTGCGCTTCATCGGCATCACGCACTACACCGCGTCGGCGCACCGCGACGTCGAGCGGCTGCTAAAGACCAGGCAATATGACTTCGTTCAAATCAACTACTCGCTTGGCGAGCGTGACGCTGACAAAAGTCTTTTGAATGTCGCAAAGGATCTGCGCGTTTCCGTCATCATCAATCGTCCCTTTGCCGAAGGCGCGCTGTTCGGCCGCGTCAAGGGCAAGCCGCTGCCGCCCTGGGCTGCCGAGCTCGGCATCGCGAGCTGGGCGCAGTACTTCCTCAAGTGGATCGTGTCGCACCCGGCGGTGACCTGCGCCATCCCGGGCACCGGCCGGCCCGACCACATGAAGGACAACCTCGCCGCCGGCCAGGGCGTGCTTCCGGACCAGCAGCAGAGAAAAAAAATGACGGCCTATTTCGATGGCCTCTGAGATCCGGCGCGAGATCGTCGAGCGCGTGATGGCCCGGCGCGGCCGGCTGCACCTGTTCGACTCACTCGATCCGAAGCGCACCGCGCTGCTGGTGATCGACATGCAGAACGCCTTCGTCGCGCCCGGCGCGCCGATCGAAGTCCCCGCTGCCCGCGACATCGTCCCGGCGATCAACCGCCTCGCCGCAGGACTGCGCAAGCGCGGCGTGCCGGTGATCTGGGTGCTGCACGAGAACCAGGGCGATGGCAGCGATTGGCGCGGGTTTTATGATGTTTTTGTATTGGAGAAAAATCGCGCAAAGGCGGCAGCGGCGCTGACGGCGGGCAACGAACTCCAGAAGCAGTGGCCGCAACTCGACGTTTCGCTGCAGGATCTTCACGTCACGAAGAATCGGTACAGCGCGCTGATCGCGGGATCCTCGAAGCTCGGCAAGATCCTGGAGAAAAAGGGCGTCGACACCCTGCTGATCGCCGGCACCAAGACCAACGTCTGCTGCGAATGCACGGCGCGCGACGCGATGATGCTCGACTACAAAGTGGTGATGCTGTCGGATTGCACGGCCGCGCTGTCGGACGACGAGCACCGTGCGACGCTGGAAAACGTCATCCAGCAGTTCGGCGACGTGCGAACTGCGGAAGAGGTGCTTACCCTCTTCGATCGATGAAGCGCGCGGCCTTGATGTTGGCCTCGAATTCGCGCGCCAGCGTGCCGGTTTCCAGCACCGCCAGCTGCGGGGCGAACTCGAAGCTGTTGCGGAATTTCTCCTCGATGCTCTTCAGCAGCGCCTCCTGGTCCGCGCCCTTCTTGATCTCCACCGACAGCCGCAGGATGTCGTTGTCGCCCTCGTTCAGCGCTTCGGCGCGAAAGTCGCCGATCGCCTGGTAGCGGAACAGGAAGTCCTCGAGGTCCTGGTGGCCGATATTGACGCCGCGCACCTTGAAGAATCCGGTGGTGCGGTGGGCGTGCTTGAGGCGCGGGAACACGGAGAAAGGCCCGGCGCCGTCATCGGCCTCGCTCCAGGTGACGACGTCGCCCGAGCTCCAGCGCAGGAACGGCGTGACGTTGTTGCTGTAGAGCGCCGTGACCACCAGGGTGCCCACCTCGCCCTCCTTCACCGGCTCGAATGAATTCGGGTCCAGCACTTCGCAATAGTAAAAATCCGACCAGATGCGAAAGCCCAGTCCCGGCTGGTCCTCCGCGCCCATCATGCCGGCCTCGGTCATGCCGAAGTTGTCGGTGAGCTTCGCCCCCCAGGTGCGCTCGATCTTGTCGCGCTT
>Ga0075435_100002509_pt1 | contig 12212 bp, 9 predicted proteins | sample RhiMethybrSRZTD4_FD_75302 | JGI IMG/M metagenome (GOLD analysis project Ga0075435, IMG submission 75302) | Populus rhizosphere microbial communities from Tennessee, USA - Rhizosphere MetaG P. TD hybrid SRZTD4 | ecosystem: Host-associated > Plants > Roots > Rhizosphere > Soil | place: USA... | reverse complement strand
CCTTTCAAGAGGCAGTCGCTTGAGGTGATTTGCCGCAAAGGCGAAGATAGACTCAGCGTAGAAACCGGTGACTGCTCTCATTTAAGAAGGAGACACAAAGATGGAAACAACGGCGAACTCTCTTACCGCAGGTGAAGTTTCTGCCTCAAGGCAACCGCGATTTTCCGGCATGAGTCACGTGAGCCTTCCGTGCCGTGATCTAAAAGGGTCGAAAATCTTTTATGCCAACGTCATGGGCGGAGAGCTAGTCCACGAGGTCGAGGGTTTTGTGGAGTTCCGGATCGAGGACATCATCATCGGGCTTTCCGAACAGTCTGAGGGTTGGACCGGTCCAGACGACGAATATCCGCACTACGCCTTTTACATCAGCGGCCCAAACTACGAGCTGATGAAGAATTGGCTCGATCGCTACGGGGTGCCCAACTATCCCTATCGGCGAGGCGATACCGCGCTTATCTACTTCCGCGACCCCTCCGGCAATCTCTTCGAGCTTTACTGCGATAGCGGCTACGAGGGGCTTAAGTCTTTGCCAGTAGCGCCCCGACGGGGAGGGCAGCCGATCGATTTCCGCGCCCTCAATTACCACTGGAATAGCAAAGGTGCCGCACTTGATACCGACAAAAGTTTACCGAGACCGCGGTTCATGGCTTTTGCCCACGCGAGTATTTTCTGCCGCGATCTAGAACAGGGAAAGCGTTTCTTCACGACAGTCATCGGTGGGGAGCTGATTCATGACGTTGACGGATTCGCGGAGGTGAAAGTCGCCGGGATCATCATCGGGCTAACGATTCGGCCCGGTCGGCCCACTGGGCGGCACGCCGAATATCCCCATTACGCTTTTTTCGTCGAGCCCGAAGATTTTTTGCCCATGGTCGCATGGCTTCGCCAAAACGGCGTCGCAACCTCCGAGCCGTGGACGCGGGATGGCATAAAGGGTCTGCTGTACTTTCGCGACCCCGCGGGAAACCTCTTCGAAATGTATTGTCCGAAGCTCAAAGAAGCAGACTCCTTCGTGCGTGGCGCAAAACAGGGCGGCAGCTACGCAATCGACTTCGCCGGTTTAAATTACCAGTGGAAGGGGTAGCGCATGCATCGGCAGAGATCTTTTTTTTCTGGAGAATTCCAAACCCGGCAAGATTACTTCATACCTAAACAAAACCCGCCTTGCAGTTTCAGCCCACCGAGATTATAGAATCTGTTTAGTTCGAGGACGGGTTCTAATAATTTGAACGACACAGGAGACTCGGATCCATGAGACTGCCGCATCGCGATCCGATACGTTTGGGTCCAACACCTTATGAAGTTTTCCAGGAAAGCGAAGGTATTCCGTCCGTCAAAGGATTTTTTGTCGAAGATTTGATGGACGTTGAGGTCAAACCCTGGGCGCGGATGGGCGCGTTGGGTTCCTATCTAAACCTGGGCGAACAGCAGGAAACGGACGCGTACATCTGCGAGATCCCCGCGGGAAGCCAGACGAACCCGCAGCGTCATTTATTCGAGACGCTCGTCTACATCCACAAAGGCCGCGGAGCGACAACGGTTTGGTTCGAAGAGAATGCGAAGCAGACTTTTGAATGGAGTGCCGGAGCGATCTTCGCGATTCCGCTTAACGTCTCCTACCAGCATTTCAACGCCTCCAATGAGCCGGTACGTTTTCTGGCGGGCACCAACGCGCCCCACGTAATCAATCTGTTTCACAACGATGATTTTATCTTCCGTAATCTCTTCCAGTTCCGCGATCGGTTTCGCCCTGAGCGGGAATTCTTTCAAGAAAATAAGCGGCTCACCGTGCGTTCGTGGGAAAGTAATTTGGTCTCGGACGTCAATCAGTTCGCTCTCGATGATTATCCGATGAAGGGCAAAGGCGTGAAGATCATGCGCTTCGGTCTTGCGGGAACGACCTATGGCTGTCACGTCCAGGAATTTCCTCCCGGCAGCCGGAGCACGTTTCACCGCCACGGGCCAGGCGCGATTGTTTGCGTGACGCAAGGGGAGGGCTTCGCGATGGTCTGGCGCGAGGGCGAAGAACGGACACGTTTCGAGATCAAGTCCGGGTCCATTTATTCGCCCGGTGATCTCATGTACCACGGCCATTTCAACACGGGACACAAGACACTGCGTCACTTTGCGATGCGCGGTCGGAGCCCGAAGTACAGCCAGGACCGCTATCGAACGAAGCTGCACGAGATGATTCCGATCGATGAAGAGCCGCCGGATATTCATCCGATGTATCTGGAGGAATTAAAGAAGAAGGGCGTGAAGAGCGCAGTCTCGGTGGTGGAGGAATAGAACTGTTCAAGGTTCCAAGTTCAAAGTTCAAGGTTAAAAAGTCTGGGAGACCAGGAGAAATAAGATGGCAGAGCTTGCTTATAGCGATTTCCGAAGTTTCATCGAAGAGGCGAAGAAGATCAGTGACTATCGGTTGATCGAAGGAGCCGATTGGGATGGGGAAATCGGCGCGCTGGTGGAATCTACAGCGGAACTGGTGCCGCAGCCGCCGATGCTTCTCTTCGATAAGGTGAAAGGTTATCCGGCGGGCTTCCGGGTTTGCAGTCTTCCCTATGCGGCTTACAAACGGGTTGCGCTGGCGTTGGGCTTGCCCACTGACAAACCGAAGCTAGAAATACTTCGGCTGGCGGCGCGCAAGATACAGGCCTCGAAGCCGATTCCGCCCAGGGAGGTTAGCACCTCGCCGCTATTCGAGAACAAGTTAACCGGCAGCGACGTCAATCTCCTCAAGTTCCCTGCGCTGCGTTTTCACGAGAACGACGGCGGGCGTTATTTCGGCCCCGGCGGCGGGCTGATCAACCGCGATCCCGACACCGGCTTTGTCAACACGGGTACCTACCGGATGCAGCTTCACGACAAGAACACCCTGGGGCTGTGGATGAGCCCCGGACAAAACGGCCGGCAGATTTGCATGAAATACTGGGAAAAGGGCAAGAGCTGTCCGGTGGTGGCGACTTACGGCCAGCATCCCCTGGTTTTCATGCCGTCGTACACGAAGTTTCCGTACGGCAGTTCAGAGCTGGAAGTTTCCGGCGGCCTTATCGGTAAACCCCTCGAAATTTTACTCGGGCCCGTCACGGGTCTGCCGATTCCCGCGTCCTCCGAAATCGCCATCGAAGGCGAAGTGCCGCCGCCATCTGAAGATGCCCGCGCCGAAGGGCCATTTGGGGAATGGCCCGGCTATTATTCCGGTGGCACCTTGGGCACGGGCGACAAACAGCCGATCATCCGAGTCAAAGCAATCTATCATCGCAACGATCCGATCCTGGAAGACGAAGCCCCGCTATGGCCGGGGGCTGTGAAGATGGATTTGCATATCTCCGCGGGTGTTCTTTGGGATCAACTGGAAAGCGCCGGAATCCAGGATATCGTTGGCGTTTACAATCATACTTCGTATCTGACTGTGGTAGCTATCAAGCAAAAATACGCCGGCCATGCCAAGCAGGCGGGCTTAGCCGCAGTGAGTTGCGCTGCGGCGGCGCGCAACGGCCGCTACGTCGTGGTTGTCGACGAAGATATCGATCCCACCAATCAAAAAGAAGTGCTTTGGGCCATGATGACCCGCGTGGACCCAGCGACTAACATCGACATCATCGATGGTTGCTGGAGCACCCCGCTGGACCCGCGCATGCCTCCGGAGAAGCGGGAGAACCACGATCATACGAATAGCCGGGGAATCTTCTACGCCGTGCGGCCGTTCGCCTGGCGGGATAAGTTTCCAAAAGTGAGCCGCTCCAGCCGAGAGCTACGCGAGAAGACCATCGCCAAGTTCAAAGGAATCATTCCGTTTCCAGGGGTTTGAATGAACGCTTGGATAGTTGATTCGATATCAAAGCGCTGCTCAGTCACTCAATAATGCAACTTCGGCGAGCTTACGATTAAGGGGACTCCAGTGAATGAAGTTTTGCGATTGGGCGTGGCCGGTCTGGGCGTGGCGAGCACACAAATCCTGCCGCCGATTTCAACGTTGCCGTTCATCAAGGTTACCGCAGCCGCGGATACGCGCACCGACGCCCTGGCGAAGTTCAGGGAAGCGTACAAAGGTGAGACGTTCACCAGCGTCGAAGCGATGTGCGCCAGTCCTAACGTTGACGCCGTCTACGTGGCGACGCCGAATCAGCTTCACGCCCAGCATGTTATTGCCGCCGCCGAGCGCGGTAAACACGCGATCGTCGAGAAGCCGATGGCACTGTCGATTGCCGAATGCGAGGCGATGAACGAAGCGGCGGAAAAGCATGGCATCAAACTTCTGTGCGGCCATACGCATAGCTTCGATCCGCCGATTCGAAAAATCCGCGAGCTCGTCAAAAGCGGCGAGCTGGGCAAGCTCTGCATGATCAATACGTGGAACTACAACGAGTTCATGTACCGCCCGCGCATGAAACATGAATTGGCGACAAGCCGCGGCGTGGTGCTGAACCAGGGACCGCATCACGTCGATATCGTGCGTTTGATCGGCGGCGGCCTGGTGCGGAGCGTGCGGGCTATGACGGGCGTTTGGGACAAAGCGCGCGCGTGGGAGGGCAGCTACACTTGCTATCTCGAATTTGAAGACGGCACGCCAGCGACGCTGGTCTACAGCGGCTACGGTTTCTTCGATACCGCAGAGCTTTTCGCCTGGGTCGGGGAAGGCGGCCAGTATCGCCATCCGAAGACAAATCTCGATGTGAGAAAGCGCTTGCGCGAAGTGCGCAGCCCCGAGGAAGAAGAGCAACTCAAAGAAGCGATGCGCTTCGGCGGTCAGCGGGAAGGTGAATTCAGCCATGTCTCGACAGGGGAGCGCAAGCAGCCGTTCTTCGGTTTCACGATGGTGAGTTGCGAAAAAGGCGATATTCGCCAGACCCCGGACGGATTATGTATCTACGGCGAGACCGAACAGCGCGAAATTACCATTCCCGCCGCAAGCCGGGGCCGGGAGGCGGAAGTTGAAGAGCTCTACCACGCCGTGGTGCACAACCGCCGCGTGTTTCATGACGGCCGCTGGGGCGCGGCGACCTTGGAAGCGTGTCTGGCGATGCTCGAATCGGCGGAGCAGCGCAAAGAAGTTTATCTGTCACATCAGGTCCCGAGTCCGGAATAGAAATGAATATCGACGATTGAGGATAGAGGATCGGGCTGTCATTACGGCGGTTCGGTTTTCAGAGAAGGAACCAAAAAGATGCTGACTGCGGAAGAAAATGAGATGTTGACGCGCGTTGGTCCTGGAACGCCGGCGGGAGAATTGCTGCGCCGCTACTGGCATCCGGTTGCCATTGCGGCGGATTTAACGCCCGATAGTCCGGTTAAGTTTGTCAGGGTCTTCTGCGAAGATCTGGTGTTATTTCAAACCAAAAAGGGAGAAGTGGGTCTCCTGCATGATCGCTGTTCGCATCGCGGCGCATCTTTATCCTATGGCAGAGTCGAGGAACGGGGCATTGCCTGCGCCTATCATGGTTGGCTCTACGATATTCAGGGTAATTGTCTTGAAACCCCGGCCGAGCCGGCGGAGAGCAATTTTTGCCGGACTGTGAAGCACAAAGCTTATCCTGTCCAAAAGTTGGCGGGGCTTTACTGGGCTTACCTCGGACCTCACCCGGCGCCGGCGATTCCAAAGTACGATGTCTGGGCGCGCACCGATGGTTGGCACTGGCTGCGCGCGCTGCCGCAACTCGACTGCAACTGGCTGCAAGCGATGGAAAACTCCGTCGATACGGCGCATCTGCACGTGCTTCATCAAGAGCTGGTAACCGACGGATTCAAAGTCACGAGTACGACGCGCGGCACCATCGACAACTTGGTCAAGTATGAAATGGAAGAGTTCACCCACGGCATAATCAAGCGGCGCTATTTCAGAGATGGCAAGGTTGAAGAGCATCCGCTGCTCTTTCCAACCGTGCTGCGGCAGGCCAACCGCACGCAGATCCGCGTGCCGATCGACGACACTCACACGTATATCGTTTACGTACACTTCGTGCCGGATTCCGCCGAGCCGCGTCCGGCCAACGGCGAGGTGCCGGTCCATTACCGCAAGCCTTTCAAAAATCCAGTCGGCGCGCGCCACCCATTCACCAAGTTTCGCCTTGATGAAGTAGATGCCCAGGATTTTATGGCGTGGGAAACTCAAGGGCCGATCCTCGACCGCACGCGCGAAAGGCTGACGGGGTCGGATCGTGGCGTCGTGATGTACCGCGAGATGCTTGCACGGGAGATCAAGAAAGTGCAGCAGGGAGTCGATCCAATGAACGTTTTTCGCGATCCCAATCATCCGATCATCGATACCCAAATGGACAAGTCCCTAGAAGCCGGGAAGGCGGGATCAGTGCGTTACCACGTGCCGCCCAAGGGGTAGGATTGTTCAAACCGTTCCAATCGGTTCATCTGCCTGAGAACAATTAATTGCGGTTCGGGAGTGTAGAACTTGTTCCTAACAAAGCGACTTGCTGTGATTGTTATCCTGTGGCTCCTATTCGCGAGTCTCTCCCAGTCGGCAGAGTCTAAGCCCGCATCGCAAACAGATTGGGAAAAAGCCATCGCGGCGGCGAAGAAAGAAGGTGAGGTGCGGCTCTGGGGTGACCAAGAGATCACGCATCCTGACATTGTGGCAGCCTTCGCCAAAGAATACCCGTTTATTAAAGCCGTGACCGTGAGCGGCCGGGTTGGAGAGTTAATGCCGCGCATCATCGCCGAACGGAGGGCGGGCAAGTATCTGGCGGATCTCTATAGCGGAGGCTTGGGGGGCCGATCGTTTTTCGATTTCCTTAAGACCGGTGTTCTCGATCCGATCAAACCGGTTCTGCTCTTACCAGAGGTGGTTGACGGATCAAAGTGGCTTAACGGCGAGCACTATTACGCCGACGGCGAGAAGCGCTTCGTGTTTATGTATGAGGGTAGCCTGGCGGGCGTCGGCCTTCACTACAATACGAACCTCGTCGACCTCAAGGAATTTAGATCCTATTGGGATCTTCTGAATCCGAAGTGGAAGGGAAGGATACTTCTCTACGAACGGGTGGGTGTGGGCTCGCCCAGTGTGGTGAGGTTTTATTATAACGCGCAACTCGGTCCGGATTTTCTACGCCGCCTTTTGACCGAGATGGATCTGACGGTGTCACAGGACCGCCGCCAGTCGAGTGATTGGTTAGCATCTGGGAAATTTCCTATCTGCATCGATTGCGGCGACACGGATCGAGCGAAACAGCAAGGGTTGCCCGTTGACGAGTTTCCCCATGCCAATCTCAAAGAGGCGGGTTATGAAATTAGCACTAGCGGTAACAGCGGGCTGGCTTTGGTCAACAATGCGCCCAATCTCAATGCGGCGCGGGTTTTCGCTAACTGGTTTCTCTCACGCGAAGGGCAGACAGTTTGGCAAGCCGTCATGAATACAAAAGTGCTGGAACCATCGGATTCCATGAGAATCGACATTCCCAAAGACAAAGTCGCAGCGCCCGCCAGGCGGGAAGAGGGCAGGAAATATCGGGTCACAGGTTTTCTGGACCCGGACCCGCCGGAAAAATTGTTTCGCGAATTGTTGAGCAAGGATAAACGCAAATAGTTGTTCAAATCGTTCAAGCAGTTCAAGCAGTTCAAACCGTCCGGAAAAAACAGAGCGGAGCGGTTGAACGGAGCGCAGCGATTGGACGGCTTGAACGTTTTGAACCGTTTGGACTCAAAAACGCTGAAAAAGACAATCGCCAGCAAAAGTTGTGGAGAAGTACCATGTCTGTATCGCCTAGTTACGAGCCAATCGAAATCAACGCATATTTCCGCTCGCACACGCATTTGCCCATTTGGGAAATACTCGACAAAGCGGGCTTTTGGAATCAAGTCGGTATCAAGGTTAATTTTTCCTACTGCGATAGTTCATCGGAGGCAGAGGCAGCGCTATTCAGCGGCAAGATCGATTTGATTTCCGGCAACCATATTTCGCCATACGCGCTCGTCGCGCGCGGCAAGCCGATCGTCTCGTTGGCATCGCCCACCAACGGCGTCAGCGATCGCGTTGTTGCGCGCGAGCCGATTACGTCGTTGATGCAGATCCGCGGCAAGCGGGTTATTGATACGACCATCCTCGATAAGGGCGGCGGCTACAATCACATTCGCGGCAACCATATGCTTTACATACTGGAAGCCGGATTGGAGCTTAGCGACGTCAAATGGATCGAGATTGCCGACAAAATGTCGAGCGAGTTTCGCGCCGCGCAATACGAAGCGATGAAAGCCGGTGAGGGCGATGTGACCTTGGTGACTGGAGATACAAAAAGATATGAGCAGGCCGGATTGTCGGTACTGCAGCTGCCGCGACTACCGATGATCAACGGGCCGACGCTCACCACTACCGTTACGGCGCTCAACAAATACGACCGATTGGGCGAGCGGCTGGTTTTGGCGCAGGTGCTGGGTATTCACTTTGCTCGGACAAAGAAGGAAGAGACGGAAAAAATTCTCGAAGGATTGAAAATGCGGGAGCCCGAAGCGCGCAGTGTTTCCTACAACAGCGTTGCCAAATTGGCGGCAAAGCCATACCCGGATCACCAAGCGGTCGCCAACGCTTATCGGCTCTGCTGCATGAAAGCCCCGGAAGCGAATGAAATCAGTCCGCTGGCGATGTGGGATCTTCACTATTTGAGGCAGTTGGATAACTCGGGATTCATCAACCGGCTCTACGAGAGTCATTGAAGGAGCCAAAACTCAGTCTGACTTAGGGCGGCGCATTCTGATACCTCTTCCCCCTTGACGGGGGAAGATAGAGATGGGGGTGGTGCATGATTTTGGCACCCCTACCTTTGTCCTTCCCCATCGAGGGGAAGGATTTGCCGTCGCAAACGGAAGCTAACGTATCGCATGAAACCGTATCATCTCTTAGTCTAAGAACTCTCATGATGCATGTTTCTGCGAGCTTACTTATCTGGTTCGTTTGCTGCGCGTCTGCGGCTTACGGTACGGCTGCCGAATCCAAACCCAACTGGCAAGCCGAATGGGAGCGGACGGTGCAAGCGGCGAAAAAGGAAGGCAGCCTCAGTCTTTATCTCTTCCAGGGCGAAGGCGAGCTTGGCACCGTTGTGCAGTTGTTTCAGAAACAATATCCCGAGATCAACGTCGTTACGACCCTCGGACGGGGTAACACGCTCGCGCCGCGCATCATGGCGGAGCGGCGCGCGGGCAAGTATCTCGTCGATGTTTATATCAGCGGCGTGACAACGGCCTATGAAGTATTCTATCGCGCCAAAATCTTGGACAGCGTGCGCGCGGCGCTGATACTTCCCGAGGTCATCGATGAGTCCAAGTGGTGGCTCGGCCAGCATCAATATGTCGACCCGGAGAATCGATATATTCTCCTCTATCTCGGCAACGTCGGCGAGTATGTTTCGTACAATACTAAGGCGGTAGAGGGAGGCGAATTTCGTTCCTACTGGGATTTTCTCCAACCCAAGTGGAAAGGAAAAATTCTCTCGCGCGATCCGAAGATTTCCGGCAGCCAACGAATCGGTTTGCGGATGTATTACCACACGCCGGAGTTGGGCGCTGAGTTCATTCGGCGCCTCTATGGAGAGATGGATGTGACGTTAACTCAAGAAATCCGTCAAGCGACGGATTGGCTAGCGAACGGGAAGTTTGCTATCTGCTTTTTTTGCTCCGAAATCCTAAAAGTCAAAGCTCAGGGCTTGGCCGTCGATGAATTTCGCACGGCGAAGTGGAAAGAGAGCCGGGCGATTTCCGCGGGTAACATGGGTTCTATAGTATTACCGAGCCAGCCGCCGCACCCGAACGCTGCGCGCGTGTTCGTCAACTGGTTGCTCTCGCGCGAAGGTCAGACGACGTTTCAGCGTGTCGCCAACACGCCTAACAATTCTGAAGAGTCGCTGCGCACCGATATCCCAAAGGACATGGTGCGCAGCGAAGTGAGACGCGTCGACGGCGTCAAATATATACTGGTGGATAAGCCAGAGTATATGGACATGGCGCCGATCCAAGACATTGTCGAGAAGGCTTTGGTGCAGGGGAAAAAGAAGTAAGGCGTCAGGGTAAGTAGTTAGGGGGTTGGGGAATCGGAGGAAGAGTCTCGCGCAAAGAGCGCCAAGTTCGGCGCAGGAAATTAGACGGAGGAAGTAAATGGCTAGATCGACGGCGAATTTTTGGGACAAGAAGACACCCTATGAAAACTGGATCGAATCGACCGGCGCGCCGATTCATCGCGGTCATTACATCGAAGACTGCCGCACGGTGGAGCTTGGCTACTGGCTGGAGCGCGAGTGCGACGCGGCCTTTATTCAGCTCGTCGGTCAGGAAGGTGTGACCGGCGCTTACGTAACGGAGATTCCACCGGGAAAGACCTTGCCGTCGTTTCGCGTCGCGGTGGACGAGGTTGTTTACGTCTTAAAAGGCCGTGGCGTGGCCAGCATCTGGGCCGGCGATCGAGCGAAGAAAATCTTTGAGTGGCAAAGCCACGCGATGTTTCTGATTCCGGGCAACTACCATTGCCAGTTGAGCAACATGCAAGGCGACCAATCGGTGAAGCTGCTGCATTGCAGCTACTTGCCGTTGGCCATGTCGGTGCTTCCAGATCCGGAAATTTTCTTCAACAATCCCCTGGTAGATTTTGACCTCCTCTACGGGCAGGGAGCTCGGGATATTTATTCGGAAGCAAAAGTGATCACTGTCGATGAGCCGGGCAGCGCAAGAGATGGACGGAATATTTGGTTCGGCAATTTCTTCGCCGACATGAGAGCGTGGGACCGGCTCGATCATTTTGAACGCAGGGGCGCCGGCGGTCATGTGGTTTGGGTGGGTTTTCCTAACTCGCCGCTTTCCGCGCATATGTCGGTTTTTCCGGCGCGCACTTACAAAAAGGGCCATCGCCATGGACCCGGCTTTCTGATCGTGATCCCCGCCGGGGAAGGATACTCGATTATGTGGCCGGAAGGCGGCGACAAAGTCATCATTCCTTGGCACGAGGCGAGTCTGTTCGTGCCGCCCAATCGCTGGTTTCACCAGCATTTCAATCTCGGCGGCGCGCCGGCGCGCTACCTGGCGATCCATCCGCCGCGGGGGCTCAGCGGCATCAGTGAGAAAGTGGAAGACCGGGCGAGGGATCAGATCGAGTATCCCGACGAAGATGCCATGATTCGACGAAAGTTTGAAACGGAGCTTTCACAGAGGGGTTTGGCGTCGCTGATGCCCGAGGCGGCCTACCGAGACCGCAACTACGAATGGAACTACACGCAAAAACTCGCGAGTTAGGTGAGCCGGCCATGATTCACTTAGGTTTCGAATTACGAAGAATGATGCTGATGGTTTTGGCTACGGCGCTTCTAGCGTTTGCTATCATCGATCCGTCTCTGCGACATGCTGAGGCCGCTGAGGCGAAGAACGCCGCTTGGCAAGCCGAGTGGGAGAAAGTCTTGGCGGCGGCGAAAAAGGAAGGCCAGGTTGCGGTTTATATCAGCGGCTACGAAGAAATACTGCCGGATTTTCAAAAGGAGTACCCGGAAATTAAAATCAACGCGGTAACCGGCCGCGGGTCGCAGATCGGCCAGCGCTTGCTCGCCGAACGGCGCGCGGAGAAATATCTTGCCGACGTGGTCAGCGCCGGCGGCGTGACGACGTTTCAACAATTACATCCAGCCAAGGTATTCGATCCGATCAAGCCGGCGCTGGTTCTTCCCGAGATCACCGATCCCTCCAAGTGGTTTGAGGGTAGACAGCACTATGCCGATCCGGAAAACCAATACGTTTTCAGTTACGTCGGATCGGCAACCTATGGCTCGGTGAGCTACAACACCAAGTTGGTCGACGTTAAAGATATCAAATCCTATTGGGATTTGGTCAACCCCAAGTGGAAAGGAAAAATTATTTCGCGCGATATTCGCGTACCCGGCCCCGGCTCAGGCAATGCGCGATTGTTTTATTACCTTCCGGATGTAGGTCCTTCATTCATTCGCAAATTGTACGGCGAGATGGATGTCACGTTGTTTCGCGACTACCGGCAAGGAACCGATTGGCTCGCGGTAGGCAAGGCTGCGCTCTGCTTCTTTTGCGAGGTCGATGTTTCGAAACAGCAGGGACTGCCGGTGGACACTTTCGGCCCCAAAGTTTTTAAGGAAGGCGCCGGCTTGGTGCAACAGTTCGGCACCGTGGGTTTGGTAAACCGCGCGCCGCATCCCAATGCGGCAAAGGTTTTTATTAACTGGCTTTTGTCGCGCAAGGGCCAAATGGTCCTGCAAAAGAAT
>Ga0075435_100002506_pt1 | contig 12216 bp, 9 predicted proteins | sample RhiMethybrSRZTD4_FD_75302 | JGI IMG/M metagenome (GOLD analysis project Ga0075435, IMG submission 75302) | Populus rhizosphere microbial communities from Tennessee, USA - Rhizosphere MetaG P. TD hybrid SRZTD4 | ecosystem: Host-associated > Plants > Roots > Rhizosphere > Soil | place: USA... | reverse complement strand
TCGGCACGCGCGCGTTGTGCACGGTCGGCGGGTTGGTGCGGCGCTGGAACTCCTCGCTCCAGAAGAAAAACAGCTTCTTCTTTTCCTCGTTGAAGCCGGGGAACGCGACCGGTCCGCCGATGGTGTACCCCGAGTCATTGCGCGACGTCTTCGGCTTCGGGATCTCGGGCGTCTCGCGCTTGTTCAGATACGAGTTGGCGTTCCACGCCGATCGTTGTCCGTACCAGTAGCCCGAGCCGTGGAAGTTCTGCGATCCGCTCTTCGTGACGACCTGCAGCTGGCCTCCGACCGCGCGTCCGTACTCGGCCTGGTACGCATTCGTCAGCAGCTTGAACTCGGCGACAGCGTCGATGTTCGTCGTGGCCATGTTGCCGCCGTTGTCGCCCGTGTCGATGTTGGCGACGCCGTCGATCGTGATGTTGTTCGAGTTGGGCCGCTGGCCGTTCACGGTGAAGCTGCTGACCTGTCCGAGCTCCGTGTTGCCGGTGTTCTGCGAGAGCGCGCCGGGTACCAGCGTCGCGAAGTTGAAGAGCGCGCGCCCGTTGTTCGCGATGTTCTTGAGCGTCTCGCTCTCGAGCGTGAACGAGCGTTCGCCGCTCGTCGACTGGAGCTCGACGACGCGGCTCGTCACGCTGACTTCTTCCGTCAGGCCGCCCACTTCCAGCATCAGCGTGCCGGCCGACAGCTTGTCGTTCGCATTCACCACGAGGTTCGTCCGCTCCAGCGTCTTGAAGCCTTGCAGCGCGACCTGCAGCGTGTAGGTGTCCGGCCGGACGATTGGGAATACGAAACGGCCACTCGAATCGGTGACCGCCGTCAGAGCGTTCCCCTGCGTGCGGCTGGTCATCGTGACCGTGACGCCCGGCAGGACCCCTCCCTGCGCGTCCTGAACGGAACCGGACACCGATGCGCTAGTCGTTTGTGCGTGAAGAACGGTCGGATACACTACGATGGTGAGGGCAATGAGGGAAGGACGTAATATGCCCTCCAGACCCCTGACGAACCGCATAGATCCTCCTTTTCCAACGAGCAAATACTCGACTTGCAAAGCGCTCGAGCGCCTGAGGAGTCGGACCCATCCAGAATCGGTCGTCTGGCATGTGCGAGATGGCGTCGGCAGACCCGGCGCTCGGGCGCCGGCGACATCAACGCAAATGTAGCGGGAGTATACGGCCGTAATCGGTTACATCCAAGTCTTTTTGAACAAAATGATGCAGCCCGCCGGGCGGCGGCTGAGCCGCTGAACACGTTCGAGCATTAGTGCAACCACGAAATCACGAAGATCCACGAAGACACACGAAGAAACCCATTTGGACGAACAATTTCTTCTTCGTGTTTTTCGTGTTCTTTCGTGATCGTGGTTGCACTAATGCTCGCGAGGAACGCGAGATGCGCCTACTGCGGCATCAGCTCCTGCACGCGCTCGGGCTCCTCGCCGAGCCACGCGGGATTCTCCGCCGTCGCATCGAAAATCGACGTCGTCTTGAACAGCTCGAACTCCCCTCGCGCCGCGGGGCCGGCGGTCTTGGCCAGCAACGCGGCGCGCTCGGCTGACGTCATCGGCCGGAATGTTCGCGCGGCCTCGAAGGCCTGATCCAGCCGCTCCTTGCTTTCGATGCCGGTGATCACCACGGACGTGGGAAGACTCAAAGCGTAGCGAAGGCATTCGATCGCGGTCACCACGCCGGACCTCAGGATGATCCCGTTTGCGAGACTCTTCATTCCAAGCACGCCGATGTTCCGCTTGATCAGCTCCGGAAGCACCAGCCGCTCGAAGCTGCGGTAGTGCGCGTCCATCACGTTCAGCGGCATCTGAACGGTGTCGAACGTGAAACCCGCCTGGTCGGCCACTTCGAGCGTGTGAAGATGGATGTGCGGATCCTTGTGGCCGGTGAAGCCGATGTAGCGAAGTTTTCCTGCGCGTCGCGCGTCGATGAGCGCGGCGTTCGCGCCGTCTGCATCGAAGATGCGGTGCGGGTCTTCGTAGCGGAGCACCTCATGATGCTGCACGAGATCGATGCGATCGGTCTGAAGGCGGCGGAGCGATTCATTCAGCTGCCGCGCGGCTTCGGCCTTCGAGCGGCCGTCGATCTTCGTCATCAGGAACACTTTCTGTCGGTAGCCGTCCCTGAGCGCTTTTCCCATCCGCATCTCGCTCGCGCCCTCGTTGTAGTCCCAGCTGTTGTCCAGGAAATTGATCCCGCGATCGACCGCCTCGCGAACGATGCGAATGCTCAGCTTCTCGTCGAGCTGCTTGAACCCGAGATGCCAGCCACCGAGACCGATCGCCGATACACGTTCGCCGGTTCGCCCGAGGACCCGGTGCGGCATTTCATCGCGTGTTGAACTCCCCGGCATTGCGCGTCTCCTTACACGTGATCGAATGGACGGGTTGAATTCGCGGAGTCCGCTGCAAGCCGGCGGCCATTTATGAACGGCGCAGTCAACGGTCGACAGTCAACAGTCGACAGTCAACAGTGCAGTCAACCGTCAACAGTCGACAGGCCGAACCTACTTTTGTTTTGTCAGGAGTACGTGCAGTGCGTGTTCGGTGGATGCATGCTCGATGCATTGATAGCCGAGGCCAGCCATGTCGATGTCCGCGAACAGATGCTCACCGGAGCCCATGAGAATCGGACGCACCGCAAGATGTAACTCGTCGATGAGTCCTGCGCGAAGATACTGCTGAATCGTCGCGACGCCGCCTCCGACCCGGACGTCCTTGTCACGCGCAGCGTCTTTCGCGCGCTGCAACGCGGCGTCGATGCCGTCCGTGACGAAGTGAAACGTCGTCCCGCCCTTCATCTCGATCGACGAGCGCGGATGATGCGTCAGCACGAACGCCGGCACGTGGTACGGCGGTTCGTCACCCCACCATCCCTTCCACGAGTCGTCCGGCCACGGGCCGCGCACCGGACCGAACATGTTGCGTCCGAGGATCCACGCGCCGACGTTCTCCATTCCGCGCCGCGCCCACTCATCATCGGCGCCGGTCGAACCTCCGGGCAGCCCGTGCATCGCGTTCCACGTGCGCGTGCTGAAGAACCACTCGAACAACTCCGGACCGCGCACGCCGAGCGGATTCTCGAGGCTCTGCCGGGGACCGGCGGCGTACCCGTCGAGCGATACGGCGAACGAGCTGACGCGAACTTTTGGCATCCGCTACTCCCGATGAGAATCTTGGCTGCAGCGGACTTCGGTGTCCACTGCAGCATGGACGGCTGTCGCACCAACGAACCGACGGTGGAGTGCCGTCGCAAATAGAATGATCCCGCGCGCGGTTCGCACATCATTCATCAGTAGCGTCCGCGACAAGATGCCCATTCGAGCTCGTGTCGTGGTCAAGCGACGTCGCCGAAATGATCGCGCGGAACTCGGTCAGAATCTCAGGGTGGTGCTGGTCCAAGCAGCGCTTGATCTCACGATTGCCGACAAGCTTTGAGAGGTAGCCGGAGGCGATCACCAGCTGCAGCACGTCCTGCGGTACCGGGATTCGACGGTCTTCAGATCGCGCTGCAGCTTGTCATCTCCGACCTGACGAGCGCGTCGGTGACGGTCCGCCTCCCATCACGCGCGATTGCGCAGGCCGCGCCCGTCAGCTCGTGTACGTGTCTGTCCATCATGCACGACTCAACCGAATGCGCGCGTCCAACGGGTGTCCGGTAGATGGTACGTCTGTGATCACAACTGATCTGTATGTCGTGTTCAGGTTCGCGATCACACATTTCTCGAACAAAGCTGATTTAGCCGAAGTTCAGGATGTAAAAATGACGAAACTGATGAGTCGTGAAACGCGACGCGCGAAATGCCCCAAGTGGAGCATTGTCAAAACTCCTAACGTTCTCGGCGCTTGCTGAGATGGCGATCGCCTTGCCTGCACAGATGCACGCATTTTTTCGTCGGCCGGGGAGGCCGGCCGGCTAACTTCCAACAGCTCACCTGAAGGATTCGATGACGATGATTGTGTCTCGTGTGTGCGCGCGTGCGCTCGTCGCAATGGCTGCGACGGCGGCGTCGGTTTCGGCGGCAGCGGCTCAAACGACGGTGATTTTCAACGACTCGAAACCGGACGTCGTGTACGCGACGCTGCGCGCCGGCGCCTACGCAGACAAGAATCTGCCGACGATCCTGACGACGCGCGCGGCCGACACGGCGAGCAATCACCGTCGCGCGCTGCTGAAATTCGACACGCACGACAGGATTCCCCCAGGCAGCAGCGTGACATCGGCACTACTCACGGTGACGGTCAAGAGCGGCAGCGCCGCGGACACGACGCGCACCATTGGCGCATATCAGGTGACGAGGTCATGGGCCGAGACGGAAACGACCTGGAACCGTCGCCGCACGACGTCGTCATGGATGAGCGGTGGCGGCGACCTCGGGTCGCTGCTCGCGAAGAACGTCGTCTCGAACGTCCCCGGTACGAAGGTGATCTTCGACATCACGCCGCTCGTAAAGGCGGCGGTGGCGGGCGATCTCGGCTCGTCGCGCTACACGCGCATCGCGCTGGTCGATCTCGATCCAGCGACTGTCGATTCGACGCGCGACTTCTACACGCCCGACGAACCGAACAGCGCGCTGCGGCCGACGCTGAAGGTCGTCTACGGCAAGATCACGACGACGACGAGCAGCAGCAGTTCGACAACGCTGCGCGTGCTCCAGTGGAACTCGCAGCACGGCGGCGTCGGCACCGATGGCGTTCTCGACCCTGCTCGCTTCATCAAGAAGGCGGCGAGCTTCAAGCCGGACGTTTTCTCGATCAACGAAGTGGAGCGCTTCGACAGCTACGCGAACTACGACGGTCCAGCAAAGCTGGCGGCGCTGATGAAGCAGTACACGGGTCAGACCTGGTACTACAAATTCTCGACCGGCAGCGGCGCGGCGAACGGCCGGGGCAACATGATCCTGTCGCGCTTCCCGTTTGACGCGACCGACGTCCGTCTGCTCGACCACAATGGCGCAGCGGTCGACGTCGTTGTGAACGTCAACGGCCGATCGATCAACTTCACGTCGACGCACCTCTACTACGATTCGACGAGTTGGCGGCTCGATCAAATCGGCCACCTCCTTGCGTGGGAGAAGGGGCTCGCCGAGTCGCGCATCATCGCGGGCGACTTCAACGCGCAGTCCGGCGACGTCGAAAACGCGACGATGAGGGCGACCTACGTCGATTCATGGGCGCAGGCTCAGAGCGACGGCACGGCGACCGCGTACCCCGCCAACCCGACCGGCAAGACGCGGAACAGCCGCATCGATTACATCTACTACTCGAAAGGTGCGACGGCGCTGAACCTGATCTCGTCGCAAGTCTTCGACGTGCGCGACGCGAATGGCGTGCAGCCGTCGGATCATCGGCCGGTGCTGTCGATCTTCAGCATCAAGTAGTCGTTCGTATCTAGCGGTTTTGGAAACCGTGTAGACACAGGCGCGTGGTGAGCCTTCGACTCGCCGCTCGTGGTCAGCTCGTCGAGCCACGAGCGGCGGGCCAGGATGTACTTGTCGGACCACGAGTGCAGAGGCTCGTCCTTCGACAGGCTCAGGACGAGCGACTCCACTTCCGATCTCACCGAAATCGAAAATCCTCTAGCTCGGATCCAGGATCGTTCCGTCGTTCTGACCCGGCGGCGTCGTGAGATACGTGTTGGGGCTGAGGACGATCTGATCGACGATCGGGCCGTCCTCGCGCTGTTGAATTCGCAGCGTGTGGACGCCGGTCGTCGCGAAGCGCACGTGGACGCCGAGCACGCCCCACCCGTTGTCGGCCCAACCCCAACCCTGATCCGCAGATCCGGTCGATCCGTTCTGCAGCACGACCTCCGCCGAGCTCGTCGATCCAAATCGCATCGTCGCCTTCCCGGACGCGTCAAGCGAATCGTTGAACTGCACGTGCACCGAGTCGTTCGAGAACGAGTTGTTCTGCGCGCGCAGGCGGACCCACAGATGATACGGAATGCCGGCGGTGGCGTTGAACGTCATCTCGACGTAGCTCCCAGGCGTTGCGAGCGCCGGCGCGATCTTCGGCTGCGCACCGTCGGGATTCCACAGACCCGATCCGCCTGCGGCGGATGTGTCCGCCAGTAGCTGCCACGCAGTACCCACGATGCCGGACGGCGGCGTTTGCGCCGTCCACAGCACGATCGTCGGATCGGACGGTGGCGGCGGAGGCGGTGGAGGCGGTGGAGGCGCCGATGCGGATCCGTCGTTCTCCGGCAGCTGCGTCCCGTCGTTGTCGCGTGGACCCGGCGGCGACGACAGGTACGTGTCGGGGCTCAGGACGATCTCGTCGACGATCGCGCCGTCTTCGCGCTGCTGCACGCGCACGGTCTGCGGGCCGTCGGCGAAATAAATGTTGCCGCCGGGCACGCCCCATCCATTGTCCGCCCATCCCCACCCGTTCACCGACGGATCGCTCGATCCATTTTGCAGCACGACTTGTGCGGAGCTCGTGGTGCCGAAGCGCCACGTCGGCGAACCAACCGAGTCCACCGATCCGCTGAACTGCACGTGCACAGAATCGTTGCTCAACGCATTGTTCTGCGCCTTCAAGCGCACCCATAGGTGATACGCGACGCCGCTATACGGCGTGAACGTGCGCTCGAAATAGTTGGCGGGCGTCCCTAGTGCCGGAGAAATCTTCGCTTGGCCGGCGTCGGGATTGCTGAGCGCGGCGCCGCCTGACGCGGTCGCGTCGGTCAGCATCGACCAGTTGCCGTGGAGATCTCCTGGTTGCGTGTTCGACGTCCACAGGACGATCGTGGTCGCGCCAGATGGCGGTGGCGGTGGCGGTGGCGGCGGCGGTGGCGGTGGTGCGGCGCTCGCCGTCGTAAAGCTCCAGATCGGTCCTGCCTTCTCCAGGAGCGCCATCGTCTTGGAGACGATCTTCCAGTAATACGTAGTGCCGGGCTGCAGCGGCGGGAGCGCGAAGCTCTGACTCTGCGTCGTCGTGACGCTTGGACCGAGCGGCTGGTTACCCGCTAAGGGCGTCATCGCCGTTGGATCGGTACCAAAGTAGATATCGTAGAGGTGCGCCCACGGCCCGCCGTACCACACCAGCTTTTGGCCCGTCGTGGGCACGCCGGTAGCTCTGTTCGCTATGCTCTGATAAATGGGCTTGTCGGGCGGCAGCGGCACAAAGGGGGTGGTTTCAATGTTTCCGGTGGAGTTGTTCCACTGCCGGTCGAACTGCGGCTGGAACCACTGAAACATCCAGCCCTTCGTCGTGAAGTAGTTGTGTTCCTGCTGCGAGTTGTCGGACGGGCTGGTGAAGTTCGACGACCCGAATACCGACGTGCCCTGGCCGTAGAGCAGCACCAGCTTCTGGTGGTTGAGGCCCTCGTGGCCCCGGACGCGCATCGGGATGCCGGCCGCGTAGATGCGGTCCATGTTGTAGGAGACCCAGAGCCGCGAGACCATGCGGTACTCTCGCGTTTCACCTATATACCGAACCGGAACGCCGCGGCGGAACGCGGCAATCAGCGCATCGCCGTGGGCCTGTTGCGTGATGCGGTACATTGAAACGTCGATCTGCTGCGTCTCGGCATTTTCCAGCTTGATCAGCCGCGTCGTAAAGCTCTGGCCGGGCGGGATGTTGAGGTCGGGGCTGATTGCGTACGTCGGATACGAGCGCGTCCGTGCCGACACGTTGGCATAAACGCTGTAATTGGCGGTGTCAACCCATAGATCGTCGAACTTCGTTTCGAACGAGTTTACGAGCGCCGGGTCGTCGGTATAGTAGATCGTCTCCGATATGTAATTGGTGTAGGGCGCAACCGGAACGAACTCGAATTCGCTGTAATTCGCCGCGCCGAACTCGACCGTGTTCTGGCCGGCGAAGATCATCGTCTTCCAGTGCATGATGCCGCCGCCCGATTTCTTGATCATCGGGATCCCGGCCTGCCGGAAGGCGTCGAAGGCAGTTTGGTTCAGCGGGTAATTCGCAATCGATCGTGAATCCATGATCACCCGAACTGGAACGCCCGCGTTCTTCCGGTTGATGATATGGCTGACGTAACGCGAGTCTTCCATCACCCAGAACCCGACGTCGATCCCGACTTGTTCCTTATCGATCAGGTCGAGCAGCGGCTGGCGGCAGTCGTCCTTTGCCGTATCGCACAACGTCTCGAGCGCAGCGACGCGAGACGCGAAAACGGCGGACATCGCACAGGCAAACACGATCGCCGTGACAGCCCGGCGGAATGGCGTTCTGATCGCGGTATATCTGAAGGCGCTCGTCGCGGTGGTCTGCGCGGCCGCGCCGGTGTCAATCAAGGTCGTGCGGACCAGAGCAATAAATGTGCGGGGCCCCATCTCATTCTCCCGCCTTGGGACGCTGCAACGGCTGTGACAGCCAGTTTCGTGATGTGGGAGAAGAGATCAGGACAAAAACCGTAGTACCCGGTGGGATTGTGGCGAGGCTGACTATCCTTTCGAGGACGGTGGCTATCCGATCGGAGACTATACTGTGCGCTTCGCACACAGAAATAGAGAGCGACCACATGAGGCGGACCGCGTAATTCGCAGTCAATCGTACGGTGATCCATGATCACTCGAACTGGAGCACCCGTTCTTCCGTTGATGATACGGCTGAGGTAACGCGGGTCTTCCATCACCCCGAGCCCGACGTGAATCTCGACTTGTTCGCTATCGATCAACTCGAGCAGCGGCGTGTGGCGCCAGGTCGCGCTTGAACCTCAGGCCGCGGCAATTCCAATAGATTGTACAGGACCGCCAACGCCCGGGCAGTCGCGGTTCCTGCCCCGTAGAACATGCGCGCGGCGAGCTGCCGCCGCGCCGCCGACAATCTATTGGACTGGGCGAGTTCGTCTCGGGCCACAAACCCCACCTCGTCGTTGCGACAAACAAGGCGAGCCACGCCGCGAAGGCGGGTGACCTGGTCGGGATTGACGCGTGCCATCCGAACCAGATCCGGCACATCGAACAGGACAATGGGACGGTCGAGGAGGCAATACTCGAAACCCACCGTGCTGTGGTCGGTCACGAGCACGTCGCTGGCGGCCATCACTGGCGAACTGTCGGACTCGATTACGTGAACCACGCGGCCTGGTTCCTGGACGGCGTCCATCCGCGATCGCCAGTCGATGCCGTCGCTGTACTGCGGCGCCGGATGGAACGACATCGGGTGAAGCTTGACGATCACGTTAAACCCCGAATTTCGGAGGCTCGCGACGATTTGCTCTCCGGCCACGTGCAGCGAGCCCGCGGGTGACCATCCCGGTGCATACAAGGCGGTCATTCGGTGCGTGTCGAGTCCCAGACTGCGTTTGATCTGGGAGGCACTATACCCGCCGAGAGCCAGGCGATCGGCTTTGGGAAATCCGACGAGAACGGCCGCTTCGGCAGACACGATGCCGCGCTTGAGATAGGTGTCCATCCGCTCGGCGTTGATGAAGCCGACGCGATCGAACCAATCGAAACCAGTCTGAAGCGCCGAAGGGTCGTCGAGATTGCTGTTACCTGCAACGCCGTGGAAGAAATTCGCAGACTGCAAGCACCGCCGAAGCCGCGGGCGTGTCCAGGGATCGGCGCTGACGTAGAGATCCCATCGCTGCCAGATGACCTCGGCATGAGCGAGAACGTCGGCGGCTGCCTCCTGCCGGACGGCCGCGGCAACTCGACCCGGATCTTCACACGCGAATGCGACGTGAACGCGGTGGTCGCCCTGAAGCGCCGAAAACATCGGCTGCAGCACGGCGACGTTCATCGCATTTCGCAGGTCGAAGAGGACCCGGCGCCGTCCGAACGCTCTCCCGATGGCCCGATCGACACGTTTGGCGGACCCCGTCAACCCGCGTCGCATTTCAGACGGAACATCGCGCGAGGTCGCTGTCGTCATGCGTTCTGCGGCGTCGTCACCGCAGCCACGCTGCGGCTCGCGTTCGGCACGGCGGCGCGTCTGTCGCGCCAACGCCGCCGGACGATGCCCCCAAAGAAACACAGCCAGAGCTCACCGTCGAAACTTCTGACCGCATCGCCCGCCAGTCGCGCTGCAACAACGTCTTTCAGTCTTACGAGCGCCGTCCGGAACATGTAGCGTGGAACGCCGGCTATATGTCGGATCTTGGCGACATCCGGCGGCGGACCCTCCGGGTTCGCCATATCGAGACCGCATTCGGCGTAAAGAATCGCGCGGCTCACGCCGCGCCAGTAATACCACCGGCGAAAGTAGCTCTTCGTGAGGCGGTCTCGCGGAATCAGATGATGAACGACGACATCAGGTACGTAGTACCCGACAAGGCCCGCGGCGTGCGCGCGCACGCACCATTCGCGCACTTCCTGGCCGAGAAGCGTACCCGCTTTCCGTCCGACGCGGCAATCGAAATAGCCCGCCCGGCGCAACGCTTCACGACGGATCGCCATATTCACACCGAGCGGCACTCGAACGCCGTATCGAATCGGTGCCGCTCCGTAATCGAGCACGGCGATGACGCCGCACAGGACTTCGTTCCGAGCGGGCAACCAGTCCGGTACTTCACCCGGCCAGACAGGCAGCACGCGACCACCGACGTAATCACAACCGTGCGCCTCGAATCCGGCGGCGATTCGATCGAGCCAGTCCGGCTCGACCTTGACATCGTCGTCGGTCGTCACGACGATCGCGCCTCGCGCGGCCCGAAAGCCGCTGTTCAGCGCAGCGCTGCGTCCCGGCTCGCGCTCGAATACATACCGGAGCGGCACCGGGAAAGTGCGGGTCGCCGCCTCCACGACCTGACGCGTGTCATCGGGCGAGTTGTTGTCGACGACAATGACTTCCCATGATCCCTCTGGCTGGAGGGACGCGAGGCTCTCGAGCGTCTTTTGTAGAACCGCGGCGCGGTTGAATGTGGCGATGAGGATTGAGAATTTCACGGCATCGACCCTTCGTGATCAACTCGACGACGCGATGCATTCGGCAGCTCGTGACGAGGCGTCCGCTGACAACCCACCCCGCACGTACCCGGCGAAGTAGCACAGCATCATTTCGTGGCGAACGGCACCGTGCCGATCGCCCGTCACAAGAGCCCGGAGATACCCTCTGACATCGCGAATGGCCGAACCGTACATGTAGCGCGGTATCCCCGCAATCTTCGGCACCTGCGAGAGATCAACACCCAGCTCGGTCGTCGGGTGAATCTGTTCGAGGCGATGACGTCCATTGCCTTTCATGAACCACCAGCGGCGGAAATAGCGACGCGTCAGACGTGACGCGGGGACGTGATGTTCGACCGCCATCGCGGGAACGTACACGCCACGCGCGCCAGCATTGCGCGATCGGCAGAAAAACTCGGCTTGTGCCTGGCCACGGAGCGAATTGCGGATCCGGCCGAGGTTGGTGTCAAAATTTCCCACACGATCGAGGAGCGTTCGCCGCACGGCCATGTTGGCGCCGAGCGGTACGCGCTTGCGTTCTTCGAACACGAATGGTGCAGGTCCGTAATCGAGCATCGCCAGCGTGCCCCACAAATCCGACCGTGTCTGATCCACCCACGCCGGTGGGGGCGCATCCCAAATCGGACGTACCGGTCCGCCTGTGTAGTCGATCGCCGGGTTCGACAGCATCGGAGCGCAGCCCTCTTGGAGCCATTCTTCAGTAACGCGGACATCGTCGTCAGTAAAAGCGATGATCGTCGCGTGTGAGGCCGCGATTCCCGTATTCAATGCAAACGAATTTCCCTGGCGCGGCTCGAACAAGTAGCGAAGCGGTGCTGGGTAAGACGCCTGCCGCGACTCGACGACTGAGCGCGTATGGTCGGTGGAGTTGTTATCCACAACCACAACTTCCCACGCAAACGCCGTCCGACTCTTTGCGATGGCATCGAGCGTTTCGCCAAGGAGGTTGCCGCGGTTGTACGTGCAAATCAACACCGTCGCGTCGATACGCTGTAGATGATGATGGCCGGCTGCCATGAAAAGCCGCGATGAGCAAATTGCGCGCCGATTGCACCATTTCCTTACGGCCCCGCTCATTAAGAAATCGTCGCATTGCCAGGAACAGCCGCGGCATTTTGGGGAACTTGAATCAACAGAGTCGGCACTTCTGGGCAGGCGGCACCCTCGACGACGGCCTCATCCGTGGATGTCTGGTAGCGGAAGAACCACTGCTGAGATTCGATTCGGTGGCTAACGCACAGAAGCCGCGGCGGGACGACCTCCGGAACATGGCCTATTGGCCAATCCTCGAATTCAAGGGCGAGTCGCCGAGTTGGACGACGGCTCCGA
>Ga0075435_100002503_pt1 | contig 12218 bp, 9 predicted proteins | sample RhiMethybrSRZTD4_FD_75302 | JGI IMG/M metagenome (GOLD analysis project Ga0075435, IMG submission 75302) | Populus rhizosphere microbial communities from Tennessee, USA - Rhizosphere MetaG P. TD hybrid SRZTD4 | ecosystem: Host-associated > Plants > Roots > Rhizosphere > Soil | place: USA... | reverse complement strand
CGCGCCCGACCAGGGTCGCGAGCGCCTCGATCGTGAACGTCTTTCCCAGCACGGAGGCCGACTGGAGCAGGCGCCGCTCCTGGTTGCCGAGCCCATCGAGCCGCGCGGCGACGAGCGCGTGCAGCGTCTCCGGCACCTCGAGCGTCTCGATCGGCCCCGCCGGGACGTAGGAGTGATCGCGCTCGACGACGAGGCCGCGGTCGAGCAGCATTCGCACCGTCTCGACGGCGTAGAGCGGCATCCCCTCGGCCCGTTCGCGGATGCGCGCCCGCAGCTCGTCCGGCAGCCCGGGCACGAGGCCGGAGAGGAGCGTGTCCATCTCGTCGGTCTGCAGCGGCTCGAGCGAGAGCGAGCTCGAGTTGCGCTTGCCGGCGCCCCAGGTCGGCCGCCGTTCGGTCAACTCCGGCCGGGCCAGCACGATCACGAACAGCGGGTGGTTGCGCGACCAGTCGACCAGGTGCTCGATGAAGTCGAGCAGCGCGGCGTCGGCCCACTCCATGTCCTCGAACACGAGCACCGTTGGCATCTCCTCGGCCAGCCGCTCGTAGAACAGCCGCCAGGCGCTGAAGAGGTTCTCGCGCTCCCACTGGGCGTGCTCCTCGAGGCCGAGCAGGTGCGCCAGCCGCGGCTCGACGAAGCGGCGCTCGTCGGCGTCGGCGATCGACTCCTCGACTGCGGCGTGCAGCTTCTCGCGCTGCGAGGCGGTGTCCTCGCCCTCGACGATCTGGGCGCGGGTGCGCACCATCTCGGCGAGCGCCCAGAAGGTGACGCCCTCGCCGTAGGGGAGGCAGCGGCCGCGGTGCCAGCGCACGTTCTCGGCGAGGCCGTCGATGTACTTGAAGAACTCCCACGAGAGCCGCGACTTGCCGGTGCCGGCGACGGCCAGCACCGACACGAGGTGCGCCTTCGACTCGCCGGCCGACGCGTGGAAGAGCTCCTTGACGACGCGCAGTTCGCGGTCGCGGCCGACGAACGGCGCCTCCAGGCCGGTGGTGTGCTGGGCGCCGCCGATGCCGCCGATCACGCGGACGGCCCGCCACACCCGCACGGACTCGAGCTTGCCCTTCAGCTCGCGGACGCCCGCGTCCTCGTAGACGACCGCCGCCTCGGTCGCCCGTTTCGTGGACTCGCCGACGAACACCGCGCCCGGCTCGGCGACCGACTGGATCCGCGACGCGGTGTTGACGAGGTCGCCGGCGACCATGCCCTCGGCCTGCGCGCCGATCGTGACCGCCGCCTCGCCGGTGAGCACGCCTACCCGGGCGCGCAGGCCCACGGAGCCCACCTCGGCGCCGAGCGCCTCGACGGCCGCGACCAGGTCGATCGCGGCGCGCACCGCCCGCTCGGCGTCGTCCTCCATCGCAACCGGCGCGCCCCACACCGCCATCACGGCATCGCCGATGAACTTCTCGACCGTGCCGCCGTAGCGGGCGATCAGCGTCCGGCAGGTGTCGAAGTAGCGCGAGAGCAGCTCGCGCACGTCCTCGGCATCGCGCGCCTCCGAGACGGTCGTGAAGCCGACCAGGTCGGCGAAGAGCACCGTGACGAGCCGGCGCTCCGCGAGCGGCTCGGGCGGCTGCGGCCGCGTCTGCGCGGACGTGCCGAGCGTCGCCCCGCACTCGCCGCAGAACTTGGCGCCGGGCGAGTTGCGCGTGCCGCATTCCGCGCACACGACGGCGAGCGGCGCGCCGCATTCACCGCAGAACTTCCGCCCCTCCTCGTTCTCGGTTCCGCACGCATGGCAGCGCATGCCAGCTAGCGTACCCAGCCGCCCTCGATCGGGCTACGCCCGGATGCGTTCTCCCCGCGGATCCCAGGCCGGCTCGGCCACCACCTCCGCGGCCACCCAGTCGCCGAAGACCTCCACCTCGACCCCGGTGCCGACCGCCGTGGCGTCGGCCGGCAGGTAGGCATACGCCAGCGAGCGGCCGACGGCATAGCCGTAGCCGCCGCTCGTGACCCGGCCGACGATCTCGCCGCCCAGGCGCACCGGCTCCGAGCCGAGCGTGACCGCGAGCGGGTCGGCCAGCGCCAGGCAGGCGAGCCGCCGCCCCGGCGCGGACTCGCGCGCCCGCAGGAGCGCCTCGCGGCCGATGAAGTCGACGCCCTTTTCCGGCTTCACCGCGAAGCCGAGCCCGGCCTCGTCCGGCGTGTCCTCGGGCGTGATGTCGGCGCCCCACACCCGGTAGCCCTTCTCGACCCGCAGCGCATCGATGGCGCGATAGCCGGCGGCCAGCATGCCGTGCGCCGAGCCCGACTCCCAGATCGCGTCCCACAGCGCGGCGCCGTACTCGGACGGGCAGTAGAGCTCCCACCCCAGCTCGCCCACGTAGGTGACGCGAACGGCCAGGCAGGGGATATGGCCGACCGCGATCTCGGCGGCGCGCATGTACGGCAGGCCGGCGTTCGAGAGGTCGGCCGTCGTCAGCGGCTGGAGGATGTCGCGCGCCCGCGGCCCCCACAGGCCGAGGCAGGCGTACGCCGAGGTGACGTCGGCGACGTCGACCGAGCCGTCGGCCGGCATGTGCCGGCGGATCCAGCCGATGTCGTGGTTGCCGAAGGCGGTGCCCGTCACGATCCGGAAGCGGCCCTCGGCGAGGCGGGTGACGGTGAAATCGCACTCGATGCCGCCGCGGCTGTTCAGCATCTGGGTGTAGGTGACAGTCCCCACCCCGCGGTCGACGTCGTTCGCGCTCAAGGCCTGCAGGAAGGCCGCGGCGCCGGGGCCCGACACCTCGATCTTGGCGAAGGAGGTCTCGTCGAAGAGGCCGGCCCGCTCCCGCGTCGCCATCGCCTCGGCGTGGATCGCCGGCGACCAGTTCTGGCCGGCCCAGCCGCGCGGCCGCAGGCCCTCGTCGCCGAGCGCCGCGTTGGGCTCGAACCAGTTGGCCCGCTCCCAGCCGGACTTCTCGCCGAAGCTCGCGCCCAGCTCGCCCAGCCGGGCGTACGCCGGGGAGAGCCGCAGCGGCCGGCCGGCGGTGCGCTCGTGGTTGGGGTACTTGATGTCGTAGTAGGTCGAGTAGACCTCGGTGGCTCGGGCCAGGGTGTAGCCGCGGCTCGTGTACTGGCGGCCGAAGCGGCGGCTGTCCATGTGCCACAGGTCAAGGCTGGGCTCGCCGTTCACGATCCACTCCGCCACCTGCCAGCCCATCCCGCCGGCGCCGGCGAGCCCGTGGGCGCAGAAGCCGGCCGCGACCCAGAAGCCGGGCACCGCCGACTCGCCGAGGATGAACTCGCCGTCGGGCGTGAACGCCTCGGGGCCGTTGTAGAGCTTGCGCACCTCCGCCGTCTCCATCGCCGGCACCCGCTCGACCGCGGCCTCCAGCAGCGGCTCGAACCGGGGCCAGTCCTCGGGCAGGAGCTGGGCCTCGAACCCGTCCGGCACGCCGTCGAGCGCCCACGGCGCCGGGTTTCGCTCGTAGCCGCCCATGATCAGGCCGCCGACCTCGGTGCGGAAGTAGATCAGCTTGTCGGGGTCGCGCAGCGTCGGCAGCGGCGCGAGCGCCGCCTGGAACGCCTCGGTGACGAGGAACTCGTGGCCGTAGGTGACGATCGGGACGGTGACGCCGACCATGCGCGCGATCTGCGGCGCGTACATGCCGCCCGCGTTCACGACGACGTCGGTGCGGATCGTGCCCTTGTCGGTCACCACCTCGTGCACCCGCCCGTTGCGCAGGTTGATGCCGGTGACGCGCGTGCGCTGCTCGATGTCTGCGCCGCGCAGGCGGGCGCCGTCCGCGAGCGCGAACGTGAGCTGGCTGGGGTCGAGGTAGCCGTCGAGCGGGATGAACGCGGCCGCGACGACGCCGTCGGTCGCCATCGGCGGGAACATCTCCCTGGCCTCGGCGGGCGAGACGAGCTCCATGTCCAGCCCGAAGCTCTTCGCCCAGCCGGCCTGGCGCTGGATCTCCTCGTAGCGCTCCTGCGACGACGCGAGCCGCAGCCCGCCCAGCTGGTGCCAGCCGGGATCCTTGCCGGTCTCGCGGGCCAGGTCGGCGTAGAGCCCGACCGAGTACTGCATCATCTTCGTCAGGCTGATCGTCGAGCGCAGCTGGCCGACGAGCCCGGCCGAGTGCCAGGTCGAGCCGTGGGTGAGGCCGTACTGCTCGACGAGGACGACGTCCTTCCAGCCGAGCCGGGCGAGGTGGTAGAGGATGCTGGTGCCGCCGACCCCGCCACCGATCACGACCGCCTGCGCCTCGTCTCTCACGGGCCGGGAGCCTCGCACAACTGGTATAGACCAGTCAACCTCGAAGCGCCTCGATCCAGCTCGGGTAGCGAGGGTCGGAGGCCCGCTCGCGTAGCCGCGCGAAGAACCGGTCGGCGTAGGCGACGTAGTCGGCGTCGGTGGTGCGCAGCCCCTGCTGGACGACGCCCCACATCGCCTCGCGGAAGTCCGACATGATCCGCATGAGCCGGATCCTGGCGAAGTCGCGCTCGCGCACGCGGCCGAGATACGCGCGCAGGAGCGTGCGGTCGTCGTCCTCGGTCAGGTCGTGGTTCGTCGAGAAGTTGGCGAGGTCGAAGAACGGGTCGCCCATCCCGGAGTACTCCCAGTCGACGATCAGGAGCCGGCCGCCCTCGAGCAGGAAGTTCGCGTTCAGGAGGTCGTTGTGGCACAGGCACTGCGGCGGCGGCTCGGCGGCGAGCGCCGCGCGCATCTCCTCGGCCCGCTCCCACGACCACGCGAAGGCCTCGGGCAACTCGACGCCGAGCCAGCGGGCGTTGTCGCGGTAGGTCTCGACGATCCCGAACGCGGAGAACGACGCGTCGATCGCCGGGCCCTCGTGCAGCCGCCGAAGCGTCGCTGCGACCTGCCCGAGCATGGCGGTCGTGCGCATCTGCTCGGGCGGCACCAGGTGGCCCTCGACGAAGCGTGTGATCAGGATCTTCTCCGGCCGCAGGTAGGCCAGCACCTGCGGCCCGATACCGAGGCCGCCCGCCATGACGGTGGCCGCGTACTCGGCCTCGCGGTCGGCGCCGAGCATCTCCGCCTCGCCGGTCACGCGCAGGACGTACTCCTCCGGGGCTCCGTGGATGCGGTAGTTCAGGTTGGTCAGCCCGCCCAGCAGCGGCTCGGCCCGGAGCGGATAGCCGCGCAGGTCGGGGACGCGCTCGGCGATCTGGGCCAGGTCGTCCGCGGTGGGCGGATTCGAGACCTCGAGGGCGTCCACCCGGCCTACGATACGCCATCGCCGCCGGCACCCTCACCCCGCGCGCAAGCCACCGCTGGCTGGTGCTCGACTCGGCGGCGGACGACCCGTTCGCCCAGGTCGAGCGCTTCCTCCTGGGCCACGGATTCGGGACGCCCGACCCGCCCACGGGCATGCTCGCCGACCTCTTCCTGGGCTACGGCCTGGCGGCGAGCCTGGCCGGCGTGCACGTCCCCCAGCCGCCGGAGCCCTGCCCGCTCCCGGTGGCGGCGTGCCGCGTGCGCCCGGCCGACGAGCCCGCGCCACTGTCCGGCTCGTTCCATACGAGTGCGTTCGCGCCCACCTGGACGCCGGCCGAGCACGCCGCCGCCGTCGACCGGGTGCGGGAGGCCATCGGCCGCGGCGACGTCTACCAGGTGAATCTCGTCCAGCACCTGCGGGCGCCCTTCCGCGGTTCACCGGGCGCACTCGCCGCGGCGCTGCGGCCGCTCGACGCGGCGTGGGCCCACGCCCTCCACGGAGACGGCTGGTCGGTCGTCTCGGCGACCCCCGAGCTCTTCCTGCAGACGCGCGGCGACCGGGCCTGGACGATGCCGATCAAGGGGACGCGGCCGGCCGGGTCGTCCGAGCCGATCGCGGCCAGCCCCAAGGACCGGGCCGAGCACGTGATGATCGTCGACCTCGAGCGCAACGACCTCGGCCGGGTCTGCCGCCCCGGCAGCATCCGGGTCACCGAGTTCCTGCGCGAGCGGCCGATGGCCGGCGTGCGCCACATGGTCTCGACCGTCGAGGGCCGGCTGCGGCCGGACGTGGGTCTCGCGGAGCTCCTCCGGGCGACCTTTCCGGGCGGATCGGTGACCGGTGCGCCCAAGCTCTCGGCGATCGACCACATCGCCCGCCTCGAGCCGGTCGGGCGGGGGGCGGCGATGGGCGCGCTCGGCGTCGTCCGCCCGAACGGCGACCTCGACCTGGGGCTCACGATCCGCACGCTCGCCGTGGCCGAGGACACGCTGCACCTGTGGGTCGGCGGCGGCATCGTGTGGGACTCCGACCCGGCCGGCGAGGTCGAGGAGTCGCTGGTCAAGGCGCGGCCGCTGGCCCGCCTGATCGGCGCGCCGCTCCCGGGAGCGGCGGCGTGATCTCGGCCGACTCGCTGACGGTGCTGGCAATGGTCGCCGTGCTCGCCCTGGGCACGCGCCGTGTGCAGCGCCGCTTCGCCCGGATCGCGATGACCGGCCTGACGGGCCTCTTCGCGGCGCTCTGGCTGGCGGAGTTCGCCGCGCCGCTCGCCGGTGCGATCGTCGCCGGCGTCGCGCTGGTCGTGACCGGCGTCGGGCTGGTCGGGCTGGCCTACGGCCGGGTCAAGACGTGAACGCCCGGATCGCCGCCGCGGCCGCCCGCCCGGCCGGCGAGCGCCACCACTCGGCATGGCCCAGCACGAACGTGTCCCAGGCCCAGTCGGCCTTCTCGCGGTCGCCCTCCACGCCCCAGTAGTAGTCGAGGAACGAGATCCCGTACTCGAACTGGCACACGGCGAGCACGTCGGCGAACGCCTCGCGCTCGGCCGGCTCGAGCGGTGTCTCCGCGGCATAGCTCGCGACGAGCAGGCGGGCATGGCGCAGGTCGAACGCCGTGTCGTCGCCCGCCGAGATGCGGTTCCAGAAGAAGCAGTTGCGCTCGACCGAGACGGCCAGGTCGAGGACGCGCGGCGCGTAGTCGGCCTGGTGGAAGTCGATGATCCCGGCGACGTCGTCGCCCGCGAAGAAGAGGTTGTTCGTCTGCCAGTCACCGTGCAGCGGCCGCAGCGGCAGGGCGCCGAGCAGCGGGCGCAGGCGGGCGAAGGGCTCGGCGTAGGCCGCCGCCACCACCCCCTGCCAGTCGCGCCCGGCCAGGTGGTCGGCCACCGCGGGCCGCTGCGCCGCCAGCCGCTCGACCGCGGCGACGGGGTCGTCGGCCACGGCCCCGATCTGCACGACGAAGCCTGCCTGCGGCTGGGGCGTGCGGTCGGGGAAGTCCGCCCCGGCGGCGTGCAGCCGCGCCAGCATCCGCCCGGCCGCGGCGACGTGCGCGTCGGAGACGAACGGGTCCCAGCTGTCCGCGCCGTCGTAGACGTCCTCGCCTGCGGCCGGCTCGTGCACCTCGTACCAGAGCCGCTCCGACTCGATCAGGCCGAGCGCCCGGGTCGCCGGCACGCCCCGGTCGGCCAGGTGGTTCGCGAGCCGGTGCTGCCACTCGATCTGCGACCGCGCCCGGCCCATCGGGGGCTGCCGCTTCAGGTACACGTCACCGGCCGGCGTGCGGCAGCGGGCGACGGCGAAGAGCCAGCGCCGGTGCCGGGCCACGAGCTCGGTCTCGGGGCCGAGCACGACCCGCGCCTCGGCGCGCGTGATCGGCTCCCAGTAGCGGTCGGCGATCCCCACCGATCAGTCGCGCCGCAGCAACGCGTCGGCGAGGACGACCTCCGAGCCGGCCAGGCCGGTGGAGCAGTAGAGCGTCACCGCATCGGCCGCCCGCCGGGGCGGTTCCGCCACGAGCCGGCCCAGGTGCTCGAGCGGCCGGCCCGTGAAGAAGGCCTCGTCAGAGGCGCGGGCCTGGTCGGGCGAGTCGGTGGCGACGATCGTGGCGGCGTCCGCCAGCTCCGGGGGCGCCTCGTGGGCCGACGCCGCCTTCGGGCCGACAGTTGAGACGTGCGCCCCCGCCTCGATCCAGCCCGCCTCGACGATGGGGCTGTGGATCGCGACCGCCGCGATCGGGCGGACAGCGGCGATCGCCCAGAGCTGCGACCACGCCTGGCGGCCGCTGCCGACGATGGCCACCCGGCGGGCGTCGGCGCGGGCGAGAACGTCAGCCGCGACGCCGCCGAGCGCGCCGGTACGGCGAGCGCCGAGCTCGCCCCCCGCGACGACCCCCGTGAGCGCGCCGTGGCCGTCCCACACGAGCACGGCCTGGTCGGACTCGCCCGGCCACAGACCGTACGCCCGGAAGCCGACCGGCCCGTCCGCGTAGCCGCCGGCGGTGAAGACGAAGCCGTGCCCGCCCAACTCGACCCGGGCGCGAGGCGGCGCCGAGAGGCGTCCCGCGTATGCGTCCACCAGGGCGCGGCGCGCGGCGGCCACCGCGATCTCGGCCGTCCGGTCGCGGGCGACGTCGGTGTCGGTCAGCACTCGCATCGGTCGCGGATCCGCGGGCAGCGTATCCGCCGCGGGTACGATCTCGCGCAATGGCCACCGACGTCCTGGTTCTCCCCTCGTGGCTCCACGAGCGGCTGGCCGACGTGCGCGTCCTCGACGTGCGCGGGCGGGTGCTGACGCAGGAGCCGCGCTATCACGCCGATCCGGACGCCTACCGGGCCGGGCACATCCCCGGCGCGGCCTTCGTCGACTGGCGCAGCGACTTCACCGACCGAGGCGACCCCGTGCCGGTGCAGCTGGCGCCGCCGGCCGCCTTCGCCGCCGACGCCACCCGGCTCGGGATCGGAAACGACACGACGGTCGTGGCCTACGACGACTATCGCAACGTCCTGGCCGGCCGGGTCGTCTGGGCGCTCCGCACGTACGGCCACGGCCGCGCCCACGTGCTCGACGGCGGCCTGCGGGCGTGGAGGGCGGCCGGCTACGAGCTGCGCGAGGGCGACGAGGTGCCGGTGCCGGCCGACCCGCCGTACCGCCCCGGCGAGCGCTGGCCGACGCTGTGGACGCTGGCCGAAATGAAGGCGGCGCTCGAGCGCGACGTGCTCGTGCTCGACGCCCGCGCACACGACGAGTACGCCGGCATCGAGAGCCACGCCCGCCGCCACGGCCACATCCCCGGCGCGGTCAACGTCCCCTACCGCGATCTGCTCGTCGACGACGGCGCCTTCCGGCCCGCCGACGAGCTGCGCCAGGCGTTCGCCGACAACGGCATCGACGTCGCCCGGATCGACCGGCCGGTCGTCGTCTACTGCAACGGCGGCGTGTCGGCGACCGCCGTCGCGAACGCGCTCGCGCTCGCCGGCGGACCGGATGCGGCCGTCTACGACGGCTCGTGGAACGAGTGGGGCAACCGTTCCGAAACGCCCGTCGAGAACTGACCGCGACCACGCTGCGGACTGTTCCGGCCGCAAAAGAGTGTCGTCACCTGCCACTTGTACCGGCGTCGCGGGTTACGTAGCCTGCGCTCTGCCATACGCCGCGAGCCGACCCTGCCGGCGGGCGGCCCACGACCAAGGAGGAATTCGTGAGCGACCTCGACCAGTTCGTCGAGGCCCCGGGGCGATCGGATCTGGTGGCGGATGTCCGCCGCCGCATCGACGCCGAGGGCATCACCTACATCTACTACCAGTTCGTCTCGGTCACGGGCCGGATCATGGGCAAGGGCGTGCCCGCCAACCACTGGGAGACCATCGCCCAGAAGGGGTTCCAGCTGGTCTACGGCTCGACGGCCAACCTGTTCGTCGACCGCCACGGCGACTACATCGGCTACGGGCCCGAGGCCTGGGAGCTCGTCGGCATCCCCGAGCCGGAGACGTTCGCGGTGTTGCCGTGGGACCGCAAGGTCGCCCGCGTCTGGTGCACATGTTTCCGCAACCGCGAGGACCTCGAGGGCCCCGGCGCCTTCCTGACCTCCGACTGCCGCGGCAACCTGCGCCGCCTCCAGGCCGACCTCGAGGCCCGCACCGGCATGCACCTGCGCGCCGGCATGGAGCCCGAGATGATGTGGCTGAAGCTCAACCCGGACGGCACGCCGTCGGTCGAGGGCCAGACCAAGCCCTACTGCTACCACATCGACCAGTTCTCCGAGCTCCAGCCGATCATCCACAAGGTGATCGAGTACGCCACGGCGATGGGCCTCGACATGATCCAGGGCGACCACGAGGACGCCCCCGGCCAGGTGGAGCTGAACTTCGGCTTCGACCGGGCCGAGGCCACCGCCGACAACCTGACCACGTTCCGCCAGGTGTGCAAGGCCGTCGGCCGCGAGCTGGGCGCCTTCCCGTGCTTCATGCCGAAGCCGTTCATGGGCGTCTCGGCGAACGGCTGCCATACGAACCTCTCGCTGTGGAAGGGCGACGAGAACCTGTTCCTGCCCGAGGGCGACAACCCGCGCATGCCGTCGCAGCTCGGCCTGAACGCCATCGGCGGCATCCTCGAGCATCTGCGCGCGCTCACCTGCATCACGGCGCCGACGGTGAACTCCTACCGCCGGTTCTGGGAGCAGGGCTTCTGGGCGCCGGTGTTCGCCGACTGGGGCTACCAGAACCGCACCACCGCCCTGCGCGTCTCGTCGCCCGACCGGTTCGAGTACCGCTCCGTCGACTCGTCCGTGAACCCGTACCTCGGCCTCGCGGCGCTCACCATCGCGATGGAGGACGGCATCAACCGCAAGCTGGATCCGGGCGAGCCCGAGGAGGGCAACATCTACGAGGCCATCGCCGCCGGCAAGAAGGTCAGGCGGGTGCCGATGACGCTCGGCGAGGCCCTGCAGGCGCTCGACGAGGACGAGCTCGTGAAGTCGGCGATGCCCGGCGAGATGCTGCGCGTCTTCGAGCACTACAAGCGCGACGAGTGGGAGCGGTACTGCGGAGAGGTCTCCGACTGGGACGTCAAGGAATACCTGGACGTGCTCCCCTAACCCGCCAAACGGGGTCTGACCCCTATTGGCGGGTGGGCGCCCTCGCCGCGAAGCTGATCGCGGCGGGGGCGACACCCGGTGCGGCGGTGGCCGTCGCCGACCGGGAGCGCATCCTGTGGTCGGGGTACTACGGCCAGGCCGACCCGGCGGGGAAGCCCGTCGACGCGCAGACCCTGTTCGAGATCGGCTCGATCTCGAAGTCGTTCACGGCCTCCTGCCTCGTGCGGCAGTCGCAGGCGGGCCGGCTCGACCTGCAGGCGGACATGCGGTCGCTGCTCCCGTGGTTCCCGCTTGACGGGATCACCGTCCACCACCTCCTCAGCCACACCGGCGGGATCATCTGCAGCCTCGGCGACCCGCCCAGCCCGAAGGCCGAGGTGCTGGCGCTGGCCGCGTCGGCCCGGGCGCCCGTCGGATCCGGGTTCTGGTACTCGAACGTCGGCTACCAGGCGCTCGCGTACCTGCTCGAGCACCTGACCGGCGAGCCGTTCGCCGAGACCTACCGGCGCGAGATCATCGGGCCGCTCGGCCTTCTCCGCACCGAGCCGCTCACCACCAACGAGGTGCGCCCGCGCCTCGCGATCGGGCACGAGACCTCGGACGACAGCCGCCCCTGGCGGCTGGGCGATCCGCTCGCGCCCGCCACCTGGGTGGAGTACCGCGGCGGCGACGGCAGCGTGTGCGCGACCGTCGTGGACCTGGCCGCGTACGGGCGCAGCTTCCTGGCCGGCGACGCCGTCGCCGAGCGGATGGCGGCGCCGGTCGTCGAGGATCCCGAGGAAGGTTGCTGGTATGGCTATGGGGTCATGCTGCAGACGGTCGCGGGCCGGCGCTGGGTCGGCCACGGCGGCAGCACCGTCGGGTTCCGGGCGAAGCTCTGGTGCGACCTCGACGCCGGGCTCTGCGCGGCGGCGGTGGTGAACGGGCCGACGGGGACGAGGCTGCTCTGCGAGCTCGCGCTGCGCGTGGCGGCCGGCGACGACGTCCCCGATCCGGAGCTGGCCGGTCTCGACGACCCGGCCGCCTCGGTCACCCTCGACCCCGAACCGCCCGGGGAGCTGCGCCCGATCTGCGGCCTCTACCGCTCGCACAACCCGTGGGCGCCGACGCTGCGCGTCGCCACGGTCGGGGGCCGGCCGGTGGCCATCGCGTGGGGCGAGGCCAGCCCGCTGCGGCCGCTTCGGGACGGGAGCTTCCGGCTGGGCGAGCCGGACTGGAGCCCGGAGCGGCTGCGGTTCGAGCTGCCCCACGAGGGCCGCTTCCTGCGGGCCGTGCACGGGACAACGGCGTTCCACCGGCCGGAATGAAGTATGTTCGATCCGACATTGGAGGCTCCCCGGCCCACGGGTAGCATTTCCCCCGCAACCTCGCTCACCAAGCGGAATCGCCGCTCAAGCGCGAAAGGCTCACCGTATGTGCGGAATTGCAGGAATCATCTATCGGGACGGCGCGCAG
>Ga0075435_100002501_pt1 | contig 12223 bp, 11 predicted proteins | sample RhiMethybrSRZTD4_FD_75302 | JGI IMG/M metagenome (GOLD analysis project Ga0075435, IMG submission 75302) | Populus rhizosphere microbial communities from Tennessee, USA - Rhizosphere MetaG P. TD hybrid SRZTD4 | ecosystem: Host-associated > Plants > Roots > Rhizosphere > Soil | place: USA... | reverse complement strand
TCAACCGCGACGTGAACGGGATGGCGTACATCAACGCGAACCTGCCTGCCGCGCAGTCCGCCTTCACCGGACAGGACAATCGGCCGCGCTGGGTTGGCGCATCGTGCGTCGCGCCGACGGCAGGTCCGTGCCAGACGCGCATCAACAACGTGGCCGGCAATCAGATCGTCCAGAACATCGTTCTGCAGAATCAGAGCGTCGGACGATCGTGGAACGTCGCGACGAGCCTGACGAAGCCGATGACGCGCGGCTTCACGATCAAGGGCGCGTACAGCTACGGCCAGGCGAAGAACACGGTCGACCCGGGTTCCATCGCGGCGGGATCGTGGACGAACAATCCGATCGTGTTCGATCCGAACAACCCGGCGCTCGCCTTTTCGCAGAATTCACCGGGCCACCGCTACTTCATCGCCTCGTCGTACTCTCATGAGTACTTCGGGTTCGGCGCCACGACCGTGGCGGCCTTCTTCGAGGGACGCCAGAACCTCGTGAACGGCAGCACGAACTCGAGCTACATCTTCTCCGGGGACATGAACGGCGACGGCGCGACGGCGAACGATCTCATCTACATCCCGCGCGACACTTCCGACATGAACTTCACGTCGCTGACCGTCGGAACGAGAACGTTCACGCCCGCCGAGCAGGCCGCGGCGTTCGAGGCCTACATCCAGCAGGACGACTACCTGCGCAATCACCGCGGTCAGTTTGCGCAGCGCGGCGCGGTGTTCAATCCGATCGTGAACCGCCTCGACCTGAGCATCATGCAGGACGTGTTTCACAGCATCGCGGGACACCGTCACTCGGGTCAGATCCGTCTGGACATCACCAACTTCGGCAACCTGCTGAATCACGACTGGGGCGTCGGTCGGCAGATCATCCAGAACCGGATTCTCTCGCCGCAGGGCGTCGACGCACAGGGACGGGCGCTGTATCGCCTTGCGACCGTGAACACCGCGTCAGGTCCGGCCTTGATCAGCAAGACGTTCCAGACGACGGCCGGTGTGACCGACGTGTATGTGATGATGCTGAGCTTCAGATACACGTTCCAATAATGGTCGTTGGTCGTTGGTTGTTGGTCATTGGTCACTGGTCAGTTCAATGACCAGTGACCAACGACCGTGATTTTGGCCCGATGAATCCGGAACTCGAGACCTACCTCGATCAACTGCTCTCGATCACGCAGGACGTCCCCGGGCTCATCGGCAAGCTTTCCCACGAGCAATTCAACTGGCGGCCGGCGCCGGAGCGCTGGTCGATCGCCGAATGCTTCGATCACCTGAACGCGTCGGCGCGCGGCTTCGTGCCGGCGATGGACGCGGCGATTGCCGACGCGCGCGCACGCAGGCTCGAGTCGCAGGGACCGTTCACCTATCCGCTCATCGAGCGCGTGTTCGTCCGCGTGAACGAGCCGCCGCCGAAGCTCACCTTCCGCGCGCCGAGAGCGCTCAAGCCGTCACCCGGCAAAGAGGTCGACCTCGTGCTCGGCGAGTTCATGAACTGGCAGACCGCGCTCGGCGAGCGGATCCGCCGCGCCGACGGCATCGACCTGCGCCGCGCGCGTCACAAATCGCCGGTCGGTCCTCTGAAGTGGAGTCTGGGAACGATGTTCGCCGTCGTCCTCGCCCACGAGCGGCGGCACACGTGGCAAGCCAGGCAGGTGAGAAGAGAGATCGGCTTTCCTGTGTAAAGACGTGAAATTAGGAATTTGGAATTTGGAATTTGGAATGCGTACAAGAGATCAGGTGCTCGACAATGCGAGAACAAACAAGGCCGCACGCATTCCAAATTCCAAATTCTGAATTCCTACCGACCACAAAAAAGGCCGCTCGGGAAACCCGAGCGGCCGTACGCATTCCAAATTCCAAATTCCAAATTCCTAATTACTCCCTGTACTCGCCCCGCCGGCTTTCCGCATGCCCTCGGTGACGATGCCGACCTTCTCGACGCCGGCGCCCTTCGCCGCGTCGATGACGTCGACGATGTCCTTGTAGCGCAGCGCGCCCGCGCCGATGAGGAACATCGTCTTGTCCTTGCGCTGATCGTAGATGTTGCGGAGCCGCGTCTCGAGCTCCTGCATCGTGACGTCCTGCTTGTTCACCGAGATCCGGCGATCGGCGGTGAAGTCGAGCACGATCTGGCTGACGTCAGGCGTGGCGTCGGTTGTCTTCTTGCTCTCGGCCGGCAGGTTGATGTCGAGGCCCTTCTGCGTGAGCGGCAGCGCCGCCATGAAGATGACGATGAGCACGAGCAGCACGTCGATGAGCGGCGTGATGTTCATGTCGGCGCTGGCATGCGGCGTCTCGCCACGAACGACCTTGTCGGCGCCGTAGTGTTGATGCGCGTGTGCCATTATTTGCCTCCCGCCGCGCCGCTGGGCCCGCGCTTCGGGTCGGTAACGAGCCCGACGTCCTCGATGCCGGCCTGGCGGAGCTGATCCATCGCCGCCATCACGGTGCCGTAGTCGACGTCCTCGTCAGCCTTGATGAGGACGACCTTCTCTTTCTTGTTCTCGAGGATCTCGTTGATCTTCGTCGCGAGCTCGCCTTCCTGAATCGGCTTGGCGTTCAGGTAGATGCGCTTGTCGGAGGCGATCGCGATGACCGTCTGGTCCTGCGTCTCCGGCTTGTCCACGGTGTTCCCGGCCGTCGGCAGCTTGACGCTGACGCCCTGCTGCAGCAGCGGGGCGACGATCATCATGATGATGAGCAGCACCAGCATGACGTCGCAGAGCGGCGTCACGTTGATATCGGACTTGACTCCGCCCTTGGCGCCGCCAAGATCCATTGCCATAACGCTGATCTCCTGTATTGCGGACTGAGGATTGCGGATTGCGGATTTATTGGATGATTGAATCCTCAATCAATCCGCAATCCGCGATCCGCAAATCCGCACTACGCTGTTTTCCTGATGAAGTAGTCGACCAGCTCCGACGAGGAGTTGTCCATCTCGACGTTGAAGTACTCGATGCGGCCGGTGAGGTAGTTGTAGAACCACACCGCCGGAATCGCGACGACGAGTCCGAGCGCCGTTTCGACGAGCGCTTCCGCAATACCGGCCGACACCGCGCCGATGCCGCCCGATCCGCTGGCCGCGATGCCCTGGAACGCCGTGATGACGCCGACCACCGTGCCGAGCAGTCCGACGAACGGTGCGGTCGATCCGATCGTGGCGAGCGCCGAAATGCCCTTCTTCAGGTCCGACGCCGTCAACGCCGACGCGCGCTGAATCGACCGGCGCACCGTGTCCATGAGGTCTTCGCGCGACAGGTTGGCACCGCTCTCCTGCTGGAACTGATACTCCTGCAGGCCGGCGAGCACGACCTTGGCGAGGTGGCTGTAGCGGTAATTCTTCGAGGCGGACAGCGCGATCGCATCCTTCAGGCGGCCTTCCTTCAGATGCTTCGCAACCTGCGGGGCGAACGTCTTCGACTGATTACGCGCCTGCGTGAACGTGAAGATGCGTTCGATCGCGACGCCGAACGACCACATGGACATGAAGAACAGCACGAACGCCACGCCCTTGGCCACGAGTCCCATCTGTTGCCACATTGCGACTAAATCCACGGTCGTTCCTCCATACGAATTGTCGAAGTTAACAGTCGACGGTCCACAGTCCACAGTCAGTCGACAGTTCCCGTTGACTCGGTGTCGACTGTCGACTGTCGACTGTTGACTTCCCCATTCCTACTGCAAAGTGAAATTCACCGTCACCGTCATGATGACCGGCACCGGCACCCCGTTGAGCGTCGTCGGCGTGAACTCCCACTGGCGCACCGCGTCGAGCGCGGCCGCGTCGAGCAGCGGGATGGAGCGGAGGACCTTCGCCTCCTGCACCTTGCCGTTCGGGCCGATCGTCGCTTCGATGATGACGACGCCCTGCACGCGCGCCGACTGCGCGATCGCCGGATACACCGGCTTGACGTCCTTCGTCTTCTGCGGCGCGCGAATCTGACCGCCGACGCGGACGGGCGCGGCCGGAGGCGGCGGCGGCGGCGGGGGCGGCGCAGCTTCGAGACCGCCGACGATGCCGCCGGCAACACCGCCGACGACGCCGCCTTCGACGCCGCCGACGACGCCTTTCACGCCGCTCTCGATTCCCGTTTCAGGTTTGATCTCGCGCGGCGCCTCGACCGGCGCGGCGGCGGGATTCACCTCCGGCATCGGCTTCGGCGCGGCCGCGGCCGCGGGGGGCGGCGGGGGCGGCGGCGGTGGCGGAGGCGGCGGCGGCGTCGCCATGAACGCCATCATCGTTGGCGGCGTCGGCAGCACGTCAGCTGCCATCAGCGGAATGATGATCACGGCCGCGATGATCGCCGTATGGACGATGATCGACAGCGGGACCGTATACCACTTCTTGCTGCCCACCTTGATCGACGGCTCGACGACATCGCCGAACATGTCACGTGGCACGGGCTTTACTCCTCCTCGAGAACGTACAAGCTGCCGCGAAAAGCGCAGATTATAGTCACGTCAAAAACGCAGAGTCAACGAACTCTCAGAGGGCTTAGACACCACTTTTGCGCAAACGGCCTACGGTCAAAGCCGGGCCGGCGCGTGTGGCCGAGCGTCGCAAATAGTGGTCACGATGCGCGGGGAGCGGCGACCTGTCCGATCCTCATCCTGTAGAACGATCGCCAGACGAAAATCAGCGACACGACGAAGAAGAGCGCCGACAGACTGAGGGTGACTCGGGTTCCGGAGCCCCGGGCGAGGTTCACGGCGAGCGAAACCGCCAGCAAGCCGAACAGCGTGGTGAATTTGATGACGGGGTTCATGGCGACTGACGAGGTGTCCTTGAACGGATCGCCGACCGTGTCACCGACCACCGTGGCCGCGTGGAGTTCGGTCCCTTTCGCTTTCAGTTCGACCTCGACAATCTTCTTCGCGTTGTCCCAGGCGCCGCCGGCGTTCGCCATGAAGATGGCCTGGTACAGCCCAAACATCGCGATGGAGATGAGATAGCCGATGAAGAAGAACGGCTCGAAGAACGCGAACGCGAGCGTCGCGAAGAATACCGTGAGGAAGATATTGAACATGCCGCGCTGCGCGTACTGCGTACAGATTTCGACGACCTTCTTGCTGTCGTGTACCGACGCCTTCTCCACGCCGTCCAGCCTGATGTTCGCCTTGATGAACTCCACCGCACGATACGCGCCGGTGCTCACCGCCTGCGTTGCGGCGCCGGTGAACCAGTAGATGATAGCCCCGCCGGTGATGAGTCCGAGCAGGAACGGCGGGTGAAGGATTGACAGCTTGTCGACGTCGCGCGTCAGATCCGCCGTCAGCGACATGATGATCGAGAAGATCATCGTCGTCGCGCCGACGACGGCCGTGCCGATGAGCACGGGCTTCGCGGTCGCCTTGAACGTGTTGCCGGCGCCGTCGTTTTCCTCGAGCAGCTCCTTCGCGCGGTCGAACCGCACGTCGAACCCGTAATTCCGCTTCAACTCCTCCCGAACGCCGGGCACCTGCTCGATGACGGAGAGCTCGAACACCGACTGCGCGTTGTCGGTGACCGGTCCGTACGAGTCGACCGCAATCGTGACGGGCCCCATGCCGAGAAATCCGAACGCGACCAGACCGAACGCAAACACCGCGGGCGCCGTCATGAGGGCCGCGAGGCCGAACGTGCTCACGTAGTACGCGATCGCCATCAGCGTCACGATGCTCAGGCCGAGCCAGTAGGCGCTGAAGTTGCCGGCAACGAAGCCTGAGAGGATGTTGAGCGACGCGCCGCCTTCCTCCGACGACGTGACGACTTCCTTCACGTGCGCCGAATCAACGGACGTGAAGACCTTCACGAGCTCGGGGATGATCGCGCCGGCGAGCGTCCCGCACGTGATCACGGTCGACAGCTTCCACCACAGCGTGCCGTCGCCGAGATCCGGAATCAGCAGGAACGACACGAGATAGGTGAGCGCGACCGAGACGATCGACGTGAGCCACACGAGCGAGGTGAGCGGCGTCTCGAAATTCATCCGGTCGGCCGCGCTGAACCGCGCCCGGGCGATCGCCTCGTTGATGAAATACGACAGCGCGCTCGCGACGATCATCATGATGCGCATCACGAAGATCCACACGAGCAGCTGGACCTGGACGCGCGCGTTCGGCACGGCGAGCAGAATGAACGTGATGAGCGCGACGCCGGTGACGCCGTAGGTTTCGAACCCGTCGGCGCTCGGACCGACCGAGTCGCCCGCGTTGTCGCCCGTGCAGTCCGCAATGACCCCCGGATTCCGCGCGTCGTCTTCCTTGATGTTGAAGACGATCTTCATCAGGTCGGAGCCGATGTCGGCGATCTTCGTGAAGATGCCGCCGGCGATTCTGAGCGCCGCCGCGCCGAGCGATTCGCCGATGGCAAATCCGATGAAGCACGGCCCGGCGTAATCGCGCGGGATGAACAGCAGGATGCACAGCATCAGCAGCAGCTCGACGCTGATGAGCAGCATGCCGATGCTCATGCCGGCGCGCAGCGGGATCGCGTAGATGGGATACGGCTTGCCGCGAAGGCTGGCGAACGCCGCGCGCGAGTTCGCGAACGTGTTGACGCGGATGCCGAACCACGCGACGCCGTAGCTGCCGGCGATGCCGATGAGACTGAACAGCAGGATGACAGGCAGCGTCACCGAGACCGGTTTGCCGGGCACCGGCGCGAGCCAGCCGAAGTACGCGGCGATGATGACCGCGATGAACGCCCACAGGATGATGATGAACTTGCCCTGCGTGATGAGGTACGTCTTGCACGTCTCGTAGATCAGCTCCGAGACCTCGCGCATCGACGGGTGCACCGGCAGATTCTTCAGCTGCGTGAACGTCACGAGGCCGAACAGCAGGCCGAGGCCGCACACGAAGAGGCCGCCCGTCAACAGCGTACGGCCGTTGACGCCGCGAAAATCGACCGCCGCGAGATCGGGCAGCACGAGATTCGCTTCGCCGCCCTCGTGCGCGCGCTCGGTTCTCGTTTCGGTCTGCGGCGGCTGCGCCGCGAAGACCGGCCGAGCACCCGCGGCGATGGCGGTCAGCAGCAATACCAGGACGACGAGTCGTCCCAGGAGTTTCTGAACGGTCACGATGATGTCACCTCGCGCATAGAGCAGCCCCTTCGGGCGATCTGCAAAACCTCGAATTATATGCGTACCTTGGGCGGGAGCGCCATGCCGCCGGTGAGGAAGATCCGGATTCCGTCCTCGACCGAGATGTCGGGAAAGATCGCGCGCGCGCGTTCGCAGATGACGACGTCGCCGAGATAGAGGTTGTTCGTCGGTACGAACACCGCCATCAGCGCCTCGGGTCCGCTTCCGCGATCAACGGTGAACTCGCGCGTGAGAAACCCCAGCGTGAAACCGCGGCGCGGATCCTCGATCATCACTACGCGCTTGAAGCCGGATTCGTTGTCGGGCGAGAACGCCGCAATCAGTTGACGCACCGGCGAGTAGATCGTTTTGAACACCGGCACCTTCAGCAGCCACCCTTCGGTCCGTTGCAGCACGCGGCGGCCGATCACGTTGCGCGCGAACGCGCCGACGAGCACGATCGCGATCGCCGTCGACGCGATGCCGAGGCCCGGAATTCTCCGGCCGAGCAGGCGGTCGTACAACGGCGTGGTGAGACCGTCGACGACGGTGAAGAGCCAGATGAACGCAGCGACGCTGATGAACAGCGGCACCGTGACGAAGAAGCCGGCGATGAAGCTACGCCGCAGCCATTGCATAAATCCAAATCACGGTCGCCGCGGCAAGAGCGATGCGGTACCACCCGAACGCGCTCAGCGTGTGGTTGGCGAGGTACTGAATGAAGTATTTCACGGCGAGATATCCGACGATCGCGGACACCACGACACCGATCGCGAACAGCATGGCCGTGTCGCCCAGCCCGGCCTTGAGCAGCTTAGGCGCCTCGCTCGCGGCCGCGCCCAGAATCGCCGGAATCGCGAGCAGGAAGATGAACCGCGCCGCATCCTTTCGTCTCAGCCCGAGCAGCAGCGCGACGGTGATCGTCGCCCCGGAGCGCGACACGCCGGGGATGAGCGCAACGGCCTGCGCGCAGCCTATCAGGAATGCTTCGGTCATGGTCAACGATCGATCGGTGCGGGACTTGCTGCCGGCGCGCTCCGCCACGAAGAGCAGCGCGCCGCCGGTCGCGAGTGCGATGGCCGCAACGAGCGGCGTCCGCAGTTGATCCTCGATCTGGTTCTTGAACAACAGGCCGGCGATCACCGCCGGGATCGTGCCGACGACGAGCAGCCAGATCAGCCGCGCGTCCTCGTCGATCGACGGCGTGAAGAGGTGCGGCAGCGCGGCAATCATGCGCAGGATGTCGGAGCGGAAGTAGATCAGCACCGCGACGAGCGTGCCGACGTGGCACGCCACGTCGAACGCGAGGCCGAACTTGTCGCCGTCGAAGCCGAAGAAGGCGCGGGCGAGGATCAGGTGGGCCGAGCTCGAGACCGGCAGGAACTCGGTCGCTCCCTGCACGATCCCGAGGATCGCGGCCTGAAGAGTGTCAGGCATTCGAACGTTTGAAGCGGTCGGCTTTCAGCGATCAACCATCAGCCATCAGCCATCGCTTATGACGCGCGTGCCTTACGCTGCGGCTTCTGCTTGCGTGCCGGCTGTACGGCAACCGGTCGAGCCGCCGGCGTCGTCGGCGCAGTCGGCGTCGTCGGCGCGTGTGCGGCGGCGCGCGTCGGCGCCTTGCCGCGCCACAGGCTGACGATGGCCGCGGCGATGAAAACGCTCGAATACGTGCCGGTGATGATGCCGACGATCATCGTGAACGCGAAGCCGTGCAGCACCTCGCCGCCGAAGAAGAACAGCGCGAGCGCCGTGAGGAGCGCGGTGCCCGACGTGATGATCGTCCGGCTCAGCGTCTGGTTCACCGAGACGTTGATCACGTGGTCCAGCGTATCGCGCCGCATCGACCGCAGGTTCTCGCGGATTCGATCGAAGATGACGATCGTGTCGTTCGTCGAATAGCCGGTCATCGTCAGAATGGCGGCGATGACGTTCAGCGTCATGTCGTAACGGAAGAACGCGAGAAACGCGAGCGTGATGAGCAGGTCGTGAATGGTGGCCACGACCGCGCCGACGCCGAAGCTGAACTGGAACCGGAACGCCAGATATAGAAGGATGCCGACGAGCGAGAGCACCGTCGCCCAGATCCCCTTGCTGGTCAGCTCGCGGCCGACGGTCGGCCCGACGATCTCCGTCCCCTGGCGGCTGAAGGCCGCGAGGTTCGCCTTGCGGAGCGCGTCTTCCACCTGATTGGCGGTGCCGGTCAGCGACGCGCCGGATTCGGCGCCAATCTGCGGAACGCGGACCATCACCTGGCGCTGCTCCGGAGCGCCGTACGCCTGCACGACGGTGTTCTGACCGCCGCCCGGGAAGTACTTGTCGAGCGCCGCGCGCACCTGCTGCACCGACACCGGCTGATCGAACCGCTCGATGACGACGGTGCCGCCGGCGAACTCGACGCCTTTCGGGATCCCCTTCGTCGCGATCGTGACGATGCCCGCGATGATGATGATCCACGAGAGCGCGATCGCGTGCCAGCGCCAGCGGAGGAAGTTGTAGTCCGTGTGCTTGAAAATATGCATATTGCGAAGCTTTCAGCTGATCCCCGCGAGCGTCAGATACTCAATGTGGCGACTTGATGCCGGCGCGCCAGCGCCATCTCGAACAGCGTCTTCGACACGAAAATCGACGTGAACAGATTCGAGATCAGACCGATGAACAGCGTGACGGCGAATCCGCGGATCGGTCCGGTGCCGAACTGGAACAGGAACGCGCACGAGATGAGCGCCGCGACGTGCGTGTCGACCAGCGTCCAGAACACGCGGCTGAAGCCGGCGTTGATCGAGGCGCGCACGCCCCGCTGCGCCTCGAGCTCCTCCTTGATGCGCTCGAAGATCAGCACGTTCGAGTCGACGCCGATGCCCATCGTCAGCACGAAGCCGGCGATGCCCGGGAGCGTCATCACGGCGCCGACGTACGCCATCAGCCCGAGCAGGATCACCAGGTTGAAGATGAGCGCGACGACGGCGTTGATGCCCGAGAGCCTGTAATAAACGAGCATGAACGAGATGACCAGCATCAGGCCCACGATCGACGCCCATACGCCCGACCGGATCGAATCGGCGCCGAGGCTCGGGCCGATCGTCCGCTCCTCGAGATACGTGAGCGTCGCGGGCAGTGCGCCGGACTTCAGGATGAGCGACAGGTTCTGCACTTCCTCCTGCGTGAAGCTGCCGGTGATGCGTCCCTCGTTCTGGATGCGCGACTCGATTCGCGGCGCCGACTGCACACGGCCGTCGAGGATGATCGCGAGCTGACGGCCGATGTTCTCGCTCGTCACCTTGCCGAACTTCCGGCCGCCTTCGTTGCTCAGCGTGAAGCTGACCGCCGGCTGGTTGTTCTCGTCGAGCGACGGCCGCGCGTTGCGCAGATCGGTGCCCGTCACCGCCGCGACGCGGCGCACGAGGTAGTACACCGTGCTGGCGTCGCCGGGCGTGCCCGTTCCGCCGGGAACGATTTCCATTCCGGGCGGCACCTGGCCGTTCGCGGTGAGCGCTTCTTTCGTCGGTGCGGGTCCCTGCTCGACGATCTTCAGCTCGAGGAGTCCGGTCGAGCGGATGATTTCCTTCGCGCGCTCGACGTCGGTGACGCCGGGAAGCTGCACGAGAATCTGATCGCCGCCGGCGCCCTGCTGCGAGATGCTCGGCTCGGTGACGCCGAGCTCATTGACGCGCCGCTCGATCGTCTGCCGCGCCTGCACGACCGCCTCGTCACGCAGGTTGCTCGCGACGTTCGGCTTCATCGTGAAGGTGTACGTGCCGTTCGATCCCGAGCTGCGATCGAAGTTGGCCTGCACCTCGCTCGCCGCGGCTCGGAACGCGGCGTCCTGCGCCGGCTGCACGCCTTCCACGCGGAACTGCGTCGGGCTGACCGGGACGATGTTCGCGTTGATGTTGCGCGTCTGCAGCTCCTGGCGCAGGCGCTCCGACTCGCTGTCGCTTTGAATGCGAAGCGCATCGTCGGTCTGCACGCGCAGCACGAGGTGGACGCCGCCCTTCAGATCGAGGCCGAGCTTCAGCTGCTTGTCCATCAGCCAGGCGGGCGAATGGATGCCCTTCCACGACGCGAGGATCGGGTAGACGCCGACCGCGCTGAAGATGACGAGCACGGCGAGAATGGTGATGACTTTCCAGCGAAGATTCTGCATGGCTATTGCTGACTGGTCGTTTCGACGACCGGCGGTTGTCCCTGATATCCGCCAATGGCTGCCTTTGCGACGTCGATGCGTACCTTATCGGCGATCTGCAGCTGTACTTTCTGATCGTCGATGCGCGTAATCAGTCCGTAAATGCCGCCGGTGGTGACGATGCGATCGTTCACCTTCAGCGCGCCCAGAAACTCCTGCACCTTCTGCTGCTTCCGTTTCATCGGGAGCAGGATGATGAAATAGAAGATGCCGAGAACGAGAACGAACGGTACCAGCTGCAACCAGGGGCTTCCGCCCTCTGGCGAAAGGCCGAGCGCGAGGACGCTGCCGAACACAACGGTCATTGACTATTATCGAGTATCGAACCGATTTTAGCGTGCAGCCTTACTGAGGCTGGCGGGACAGGCTCTGGTGGAACGCAACCCTGAAATCTTCGAACCGCCCAAACGCTATACTTTCTCTGATCCGCCGTAGGGTGTCAACGTAAAAGTGTAGATTATGCAACGTGTTAAGGGTTGATGCGTTGATCTCGCCGGCAAGAAAGAGATGCCTCAGGTAAGCGCGTGAACACGTCCGGCAGGTATAGCACCCGCACGCCTCATCAGGAGGGCGATCGTCCTCCGCGTATCGTGCGTTCTTAATATTGATGCGGCCTTCGCGGGTGAACAGCTGGCCGTTCCGTGCATTTCTGGTCGGAAGCACGCAATCGAACATGTCGATCCCCCGCGCGACCGCCTCGAGCAGATCCTCGGGCGTTCCAGTGCCCATCAGGTACCGGGGCCGATCGACGGGCAGACACGGCGTCGTCCTCGACACGATGTCGTACATGACCTCGATCGGTTCGCCGACGCTCAGCCCTCCGATCGCGTAGCCTTCGAATCCTGTTTGCACGGTGTCGCGCGCGCTCTCCTCGCGAAGCCCGGGGAAGATGCTCCCTTGAACGATCCCGAACTGCGCCTGCCCTGGATTGCTGACGATAACGTTCGACGCGCGGCCGTCGCCGA
>Ga0075435_100002498_pt1 | contig 12229 bp, 9 predicted proteins | sample RhiMethybrSRZTD4_FD_75302 | JGI IMG/M metagenome (GOLD analysis project Ga0075435, IMG submission 75302) | Populus rhizosphere microbial communities from Tennessee, USA - Rhizosphere MetaG P. TD hybrid SRZTD4 | ecosystem: Host-associated > Plants > Roots > Rhizosphere > Soil | place: USA... | reverse complement strand
AGCCGGTGACACCGCGCTGGGTGCCGGCGGTCTTTGCCGACGAGCGGATGGCATGGGAAGGGCACGTTCCCGAGATCCCGGAGCAGACCGTCCGCATCGAAGCCGCGGCCGCCTTCGGCCGGGCCGTGTTCTTTGGCGTCACCGGCCCATGGACGCGCTCGGCGCGCACGCCCACCCCAGTTGCGCCGTCGCTGCTCGATCGTCTCACCGAGGGGATGACTGCGCTGGTGATGCCCGGGCTGATGGTCGTCGGCGCGCTGCTGGCGCGCCGCAACGTCAAGCTCGGCCGCGGCGATCGCCGGGGCGCCTTCCGCGCCGCCTCCGCCGCCTTCCTGCTGCTGATCGCGGTGTGGGCCCTCGGCGACAACCACGTCGGATCGTTCCAGCGCGAGCAGCAGCGGTTCTTCGCGACGATCGGCAGCGCGCTCTTCAACGCGGTCGTGCTGTGGCTGACGTATCTCGGCGTCGAACCCTACGTCCGCCGCTTCTCCGCCGACAGCCTGATCGGGTGGACGCGGCTGATCGGCGGCCGCTGGCGCGACCCGCGCGTCGGACGCGACGTGCTGACCGGCGTCGGCATCGGCCTGGCCATGACGTTGATCTTCGCGCTGCACAACGTGCTGCCGCCGCTGGTCGGTCGCCCGGAGCCGATGCCGGTGCCTGGCGACCCGTCAGTGCTCCTCAGCGTGCGCGCCGCGATCGCGTCGGTCCTGAACCAGATCCAGAACGGGATGACGTCGGGGATGCTCGGCATCGGCGGCTTCGTGGCGTTGCGCATCCTGCTCAAGCGCCGCGACCTCGCCGCGGCGGGCGCCGTGCTCTGTTACGTGTGGGTCGTGCTGCAGGGGATGTTCACGCCCGGCTATCCGACGCTCGACTTCGTGCTCGGCCTCGTGATCACCACCACGTTCGTGCTCGTCGTCGGGTGGGGCGGCCTCCTCGCCACCGTCGCCGCGTTGACGACGCACTTCATCCTCCTGCGGTCGCCGTTGACGCTGGAGACCTCCAGCTGGCGGTTCGCGACGACGATCGTGATGCTCGGCGCGGTCGTGGCGATGGGCGTGACGGCGACGGCCATCGCAACCGGACGGCTCGCGCAGAGTCGGCCCTGACATGCCTGCCTGCCCTTCGTGCGACGCGACCATTCCCGAGAGCGCCGCGGTCTGCCCGCGGTGCTCGACGCCGACACCGTGGGCCGATGACGTCACGCGGATGGCCGATGTCACCCCGGCCAGCGGACGGACGACCCGCCTCGCGCCCGATGCGACTGTCAGCCGCGTCACGCGGACCAGCGAGAGCGGCTGGCTCAGTTCCACCGACGGGATCGACCACGGCCGCTTTTCGCCGGGCACGATCTTCGACGAGCGCTATCGCATCGTCGGCCGCCTGGGGCGCGGCGGGATGGGCGAGGTCTATCGCGCCGACGATCTCAAGCTCGGGCAGCCGGTCGCGCTGAAGTTCCTCCCGGAATCGGTGGACCGCGATCCGGCGCGCCTCACGCAGCTCCACACCGAAGTGCGCATGGCGCGGCAGGTGTCGCATCCCAACGTGTGCCGCGTCTACGACGTCGGCGAATACGAGGGACACACGTTCCTGTCGATGGAATATGTCGACGGGGAGGATCTCTCCTCCCTGCTGCGGCGCATCGGCCGCTTCCCGCAGGAGCGCGCGATCGAGCTGTCGCGGCAGATCTGCGCCGGCCTCGCCGCCGCGCACGACCGCGGCGTCGTCCACCGTGATCTGAAGCCGGCGAACATCATGCTCGACGCCAGCGGCAGGATCCGGATCACCGACTTCGGCCTGGCCGGCATGACCGGCGAGGCGATCAGGGCGGGGACGCCGGCCTACATGGCGCCGGAACAGCTCGCCGGCAGCGAGGTCACGCAGCGCAGCGACCTGTATTCACTCGGCCTCGTCCTCTACGAACTGTTCACGGGGCGGCGCGCCCTGGAAGGGCGCAATCTCGCGGAGCTGATCGCCAAGCGCGAACAGGCCGGCATCACCCATCCGATCGAGATCGTGCACGACCTCGATCCGGCGATCGATCGCGCGATCATGCGCTGCCTGGAGCCGGAGCCGGCGCGGCGGCCGGCGTCGGCGCTGGCGGTTGCGGCCTCGCTGCCGGGCGGCGATCCACTTGCGGCGGCGCTCGCGGCCGGCGAGACACCGTCGCCGGAAATGGTCGCGGCGGCAGGAACGACGAGCGCACTGAAAGCGAGCGAGGCCCTGCTCGGCCTCGCGGCCGCGCTCGGCGCCGTGCTGGCGTGGGTGATCGTCACCGATCGGCTGCTCGTCACGAGCCGCGTGCCACTGCCGAAGCCGCCCGTGCTGCTCGTCGAGCGGGCCAGGGAGATTCTCGGATCGATCGGCTACACACCGGGCATGGACTCCGCCTCCTCGATCGTCCCGACCAACTACCTCGGCTACGCGAATCGACACCCGGAGTTGCTGACGCCCGAGCGCCTCGCCAGCGGCAGCCCGGCGGCGCTGCACTTCTGGTATCGCGACAGCCCGACCGCGCTCGTCCCCAGCCTCGACAGCGATCGACCGACGCTCGACGATCCGCCGCTCGTGGTCTCGGGGATGACCTCGGTCACCACCGATCCTGAAGGGCGTTTGATCCGGCTGCTCGTCGTGCCTCCGCAGGTCGAACAGCGCCAGGCCGCCCCGCCCGCGCCGGTGAACTGGAAGCCGCTGTTCGATGCGGCCGGCCTCGACATGCAGGCGTACACGCCGTCCGAGTCCCAGTGGACGCCGTTCCACTACGCGGACACGCGCGCCGCATGGAACGGCCCCTTGCCGAACCTGCCCGGCCAGTCGCAGCGCATCGAAGCGGCGGCGTATCGCGGCAAGCCAATCTATTTCCAGCAGATCGCGCCGTGGACGCTGCCGTCGCGCGACCCGCAGACGATCGCCGAGCGGAGACAGATCCGCTGGTCAACGGTGATCCAGGAGCTCGTGGTGCTGTGCATGCTGGGCGCGGCGGCGCTGATCGCGCGACACAATCTGCACAAGGGCCGCGGCGATCGCCGCGGCGCCTTCCAGCTGGCCGGCGCGCTCACCATCATCGCGGCGGTGGTGTGGCTGCTGGACTCGAAGCACTTCGCCGACCTGGGTCTGGAGATGTCGCGCTTCTTCACCGGCCTGCCCCTCTGGGCCGCGGGACTGCTCTGGCTGCTCTACATGGCGCTCGAGCCGTACGTGCGCCGCTTCTGGCCGGCGACGGTCGTGTCGTGGTCGCGCCTGATGGCGCGGCAATGGCGCGATCCGCTGGTCGGGCGCGACATCCTTTTTGGTGTCTCGCTCGGCCTGCTGATCACCGTCCTCGGACACACCGGCGACTACATCTCGCTGCTGCTCGGCCGCCCCACGCCGCCGCTGCTGCCCGAGCTGCGCGAGCTGCTCGGCACGCAGGTGATCATCGCCCGCACCCTGAACCAGGGCTTCAACGCGGTCGTCAATTCGCTCTTCGGCGTGTTCGCGTTGGTGCTGCTGAAAATGTTCCTGAAGCGCGAGACGCTGGCCGCCGGCGCCGCGATCGCCCTCGCCACGCTCCTCGCCGCCCGCGGCATCTTCAGCGGCGGCTCCCCGCTCCTCAACGGCGCGCTCGCCGTCACGATGATCACGATCATCGTCCTGACGATCCAGCGCCTCGGCCTGGTCGCCACGGTGGTGATGTTCCTCGCGAACCTGACGACCGAGTCAGCGGTCATCACGCTCGATTCGTCGAAATGGTTCTTCGGAGACTCGCTGCTGCTGATCGCGATTCCAGTGGCGCTCGCCGTCTACGGCTTCTACGTCTGCCGTGGAGGCGAGCCGCTGCTGGGGACTCGCCTGCTCGATTAGCGCGTGACCGTTAACCGTTAACCGTTAACCGTCGACTCACTTCGCCCGGCGCCTCACCTGGATCCTGATCGGCGTCCCCTCGAGCCCGAACGACTCCCGCAGCTTGTTGATCAGGAAGCGCTCGTACGAGAAGTGGAATGAGGTCGCGACGTTGGTGAAGAAGACGAACTCCGGCGGCTCGACGCCGATCTGGGCGGCGTAGAGGATGCGCACTTCGCGGCGGCCGGGACTGGCGGGGGGATGAACGGCGGTCACCGCCTGCACGAAGCGGTTCAGTTCGCCGGTCGGGATCCGCCGCAGGCGGGATTCGGCGATGCGGTCGATTGCTTCGAGCAGCTTCGGCGTGCGCTCGCCGGTCAAGGCCGACAGGTGCAGGATCGGGGCGTAGTCGAGGAACTTCACCTGGCGGCGCAGCTTCTCGTCGAACTCCTTCGAGAAGTCGGGCCCCCTCCCCTTCATCAGGTCCCACTTGTTGGCGACGATGATCACGCCGCAGCCGGTCTTGTCGGCTTCGCCGGCGATGGTGGCGTCCTGGTCGGTCGCGCCCTCGACCGAGTCGATCACGAGAATGGCGATATCGGCCTGTTCGATCGCCCGGCGGGCGATCACCACGCTGACCGACTCCACCTGGCCCGCGCGCGCGACCCGGCCGGGACGGCGGATCCCCGCGGTGTCGATGATGCGGAACAGGCGCTTGTGCCATTTCAACAACGCGTCGACCGTATCCCTCGTCGTCCCCGGCAACTCGCTGACGATCGATCGCTCCGCCTTCAGCAGGCGGTTGAGCAGGGACGACTTGCCGACGTTGGGGCGCCCGACGATGGCGACACGCGTTTCCTTCTCGACGACGGCGGGGACGTCGCGGCGGGTCTCGGGGAAGCGCTTGATCAGCTCGTCGAGCAGGTCACCCACGCCCTCCCCGTGCTCCGCGGCAATCTCGACGATCGGCTCGAAGCCGAGGCTGTAGAACTCGACGGCGCGGCCGCGCGCGCGGCGGTCGTCGGTCTTGTTCACCGCCACCAGGACCGGCGCGTCGACCGTCCGCAAGGCGGTGGCGATCTCCTGGTCGCCCGGGATCAGCCCTTCGCGGCCGTCCACGACGAAGACGACCAGATCGGCGGTCGTGAGCGCCTTGCGACCGTGCTCGACGACCATCTGGTGGAGCGGGTCGTTGGTGGCGCCGAACATCCCGCCGGTGTCGATGAGCGAGAAGGGGTTGCCCTGCCACTCGGCCGGCTGGGCGATGGTGTCGCGGGTGGTACCGGCCACGGGGGTCACGATCGCCCGCCGGGTATTGGTGATTTTGTTGAAAAGCGTGGATTTTCCGACGTTAGGGCGGCCGACCAGCACGACCGTAGGGACCCCTCCAGGACGTTTCAGCGGCATGTCAAAAAATGCAGTTAGGGCGAGGCTTGACAGCGTAAGTGACTATGTATATTCTATTTACACTTCCCGAGGAGCCACTAAGCATGATCAAGGTCGACATCGTCAACGAGGTGTCGCGCATTGCCGACATCACGAAGGTCAAGGCCGAGGTGGCCGTCGACGCGGTGTTCGAGGCGATGCGGATCTCCATGCAGCGTGGCGAGCGTATCGAGCTGCGCGGATTTGGAGTGTTCCAGGTGAAGCCGCGGAAGCGCGGGATCGGCCGTAACCCGCGCACCGGCAAGGAAGTGCGCATCCCGCCCGGGCGCACGATCCGCTTCAAGCCGGGCAAAGACCTCCAGAACATCGGAGGCTGACCGTTTTTCCGCCGCTGCCGCCGCCACGCCGCCGGTTTGAGCACCGGTGGTGGCTGCACATCCTGCTCTTCCTCCTGACGGTCGGGACCACCACTGCGCTCGGCATGGATCATTATGCCGCCTTTGCCTCGAATTTCGGGACGCGCGACCTGCTGCCCGCGATTCGCGCCGCGGGACAGGTGGACTGGTCGGCGACCATCGGCCTCGTCCTCCACACCTTCTTCTGGGACGGGCTGGCGTACAGCGCCGCCGTCCTCGGCATCCTCGGCGCGCACGAGATGGGGCATTACCTCGCCTGCCGGCGCTACGACGTCGACGCCACGCTCCCCTTCTTCCTGCCCTTCCCGTCGCTGTCGGGCACGCTCGGCGCGGTGATCAAGATCCGCGAGGCCTTCCCGGGACGCAAGGCGCTGTTCGACATCGCCGTCGCCGGCCCGGTCGGCGGCTTCGTCGTCCTCGTCCCGCTGCTGTTCTGGGGCATGTCGCTGTCGAACGTGCAGCCGGTGCCGCCCGACATGCACGGCTACGCGCTCGGCGAGCCGCTGCTGTTCAAGCTGGCGACCTGGCTGAAGTTCGGCCACATTCCCGACGGCTCCTCGGTGAACATCCATCCGGTCGTCTTCGCCGCGTGGTTCGGCATGCTGGCGACGGCGTGGAACCTGCTCCCCTTCGGCCAGCTCGATGGCGGCCATCTCACCTACGCGACGCTCGGCGATCGCTCGAAGTACTTCTCGCTGGCGACGGTCGCGGCCTCGATCGCGATGTGCTTCATCACCTACAGCTGGGTGGTGATGACGCTGATGATGGTGACGATGCTGGTCCTGCTGGGACCGCGGCATCCGCGGGTCATCGACGAGTACGAGCCGCTCGGCGCCGCGCGCATCGCGCTGGCGCTCTTCGCGCTGGTGATGTTCATCCTCTGCTTCACGCCGGTCCCGATCGATCCGATGTAGATCCCGGATCTTCCGCCTGAAGGCGGAAGCCACGGTTCAGCGGAAGCCACGGTTCAGAGGACGCTCATCGGGTCCACGTCGACGATCGTTCGCCGCCGCACCTCCGGCATCCCCTCCAGGACGGTCAGCAGCGCCTTGCGCATGGACGTGCGGTGGGTCCCCTTGACGAAGAGTTGCGCGCGGTGCTCCCCTTTCAGCCGCCCCAGCGGCGCGGGGGCGGGGCCGAGCACGGTCCACGTCCCGAGGCCGGGTGCGCGCAGCGCGACGGCAATCGCCTCGGCGTCCTGCATCGCTGCCTGGCGCGTCTTCGACTTCACGACGACGTTGATCAGCGCCACCGCCGGCGGATAGCGCATCGCGCGGCGGAACTTCAGCTCGTCCTCGTAGAAGGCGGTGTAGTCCTGCTGCCGCGCGTGGCGGATGCTGTAGTGGTTGGGATAGAGCGTCTGCACGACCGCCTGCCCGGCGATCTCGCCGCGCCCCGAGCGTCCGGCGACCTGCGTCAGCAGCTGGAACGTGCGCTCGGCGGCGCGGAAGTCGGCGAGCCCGAGGCCGACGTCGGCGCTGATCACCCCGACCAGCGTGACGCGCGGAAAGTCGTGCCCCTTGGCGATCATCTGCGTGCCGACGAGGACGTCCAGCTCGCGCGCGGCAAACCGCGCCAGCAGGCCCGCGATCGCCCCGCGGCGCCGGATGGTGTCGCGATCGACGCGTCCCACGCGCGCGCCCGGGAACAGCGCACGGATCTCCGCCTCGACGCGCTCGGTGCCGAACCCGAGCTGCTCGAGATAGGGCCCGAGGCACTTTGCGCAGGCCCTGGGCACCGCCATCGAGTAGTTGCAGTAGTGGCAGCGCGCGCGGCCGGCAGCCTTGTGCACGGTGAGCGACACGCTGCAGTTGGGGCACTCGAACGTCTCGCCGCACTGGCGGCAGAAGACGACCGTCGCGAAGCCGCGGCGGTTGAGCAGGACGATCGCCTGCTCCTGCCGATCGAGGCGCGAGGTCAGCGCGTCGCGCAGCGGCGCGCTGAGGATGACGTCCGGCCCTTCGCTCGCGTACTCGGCGCGCATGTCGACGATCGTCACGTCGGCCATGGGCCGGTCCAGGACCCGCCGCTTCAGCGCGATCAGCTCGTAGCGGCCGTTCTGCGCGTTGTGGTAGCTCTCGAGCGACGGCGTCGCCGAGCCGAGCACGATCAGCGCGCCCGCGGATCGCGCCCGCACGACGGCGACGTCGCGCCCGTGGTAGCGGGGGCTCTCCTCCTGCTTGTAGGAGCCGTCGTGCTCTTCGTCCACCACGATCAGGCCGAGGCGGGCGAGCGGCGTGAAGACCGCGCTGCGCGTGCCGACGACGACGTCGACGTCGCCGCGGCGGATGCGGTGCCACTGGTCGTAGCGCTCGCCGTCGGAGAGGCCGCTGTGCTGAATCGCGACGCGCTGCCCGAACGCGGCGCGGAAGATCGCGGCCGCCGCCGGCGTGAGCGCGATCTCGGGCACCATGAGCAGCACGCCGCGGCCCGACTGCTGCACCTCGCGCGCCAGCCGCAGATAGATCTCGGTCTTGCCGCTGCCGGTCACGCCGTGCAGCAGCGCCGCGTGATATGTCCGACGTGACGCGCGCTCGACCAGCGCGCCGACGGCCGCCTGCTGCTCTTCCGTCAAGGCGATGACCGGCATGCGGGTGATGCGATCGCTCGCGGTGTCGAAGGGCATCCGCTCGACGCGCCGCCGCTCGATCGTCACCAGGCCGAGGCGCGCCAGGCGCGAGATCGACTCGGAGGGGATGTCCTCGTCCGCAAGGGCGGCGATCGACAGGCCGTCCGGCGCGCCGCGGAGAAGGTCCAGCGCCTGCTGCTGCCGCGCCCCGAGCCTGGCGACCTCCTCGTCGACCGCCTCGGTCCCCTGCGCGGTGAGCATGGCGACGCGAATCGTCCGCGAGGCGTCGGCGTTCCCCTTGAGCGGGCGCGTCAGCGTGACCAGGCCGTCCGCCTCGAGGCCCGCGAGCACTCCCTGGATCCCTTTGGCGCGCCGCGCCAGCGAGCCGACCGACACGATGCGGCCGCCGCTCAACTGTTCCAGCGCTTCCCGCCGCGCGCCGCGTTCGGTCAGCAGGCGCGCCTCGCCGGCCTCGGTGATTGCCGCGTGCCGCTCGCTCTCGACCCAGGCCCGCGGCGGCATCGCCGTCGCGATCGCCTCGCCGACGCCGCACGCGTAGTAATCAGCCACCCAGGCGGCGAGATCGACGACGTCCTCTGGAAGAAAGGCTTCGGCGTCGAGGACGTCGATCAGCGGCTTGAGATCGAGGGTCGAGGTTTGCGGTTCGAGGTTCGAGGTTCGAGGATCGACGGCCGCGGACAGGACGATACCGGTCAACGTGCGGTTGCCGACCGGTACGAGCACGCGGGCGCCGGCGGGGGGATCGGGGAATTCGTCGGGAACCGCGTAGGTCAGGGCGCCGATCCCGGGAACCGGGACGGCCACGGCGATCGCGCGCACGCGAGGGATCCTACTCGTCGGGGCTGACAGACGTGGTCAGCAGGGCGCGCGCCTTCTTCAGGTCCTCCCACGCCTCGCGCTTGAACTGCGGGCTGCGCAGCAGGTACGAGGGATGGAAGGTCGGGATCAGCTTCGCTCCCTGGAAGTCGTAGACGCGCCCGCGCAGGCGCGAGATCGAGTCCTGCGTCTTCAGCAGCGTCTTGGCGGCGAACGACCCGAGCGCGACGATCACTTTCGGGCGCACCGCCGCGATCTGCCGGAAGAGGAACGGCTGGCACGTCTCGATTTCGTCCGGCTCCGGGTTGCGGTTATCGGGCGGACGGCACTTGATCACGTTGGCGATGTAGACGTGGTCCCTCTCGAGCTGGATCGCCTGGATCATCTTCGTGAGCAGCTGACCGGCCCGGCCGACGAACGGAATGCCCTGGATGTCTTCGTCGGCCCCCGGCGCCTCGCCGACGAACATCAGATCCGCGTCGGGATTGCCCACGCCGAACACCACTTGCCGTCGCCCCATGCGGTGCAGCTTGCAGCGCGTGCAGTCGGCGCCCAGCTCCGTCTGGATGGCCGCGAGGGCATCGCGACCGAAGACGCGAAGCGGCTGCGCCTCTCCTTCCGGTGGCCGAGGTGCGACGGCCGAAGTCCGATCTTCGGGACTGGCGCCATCCGGGCGCCTGGACCAGCGCCGGTTGCTGCTCGTACCCGCGACTCCAAGTTCACCGTAGAAGCGCAAGTGCTCAGCAACCTGATCCCTGATGTCAGTCATCGTCTCTATCGACCGTCGGACCTTGGGCGTCGGACCTCGGCCGTCGGCAGCCGTGGCGCGGCCAGCATCTCTTCGACGCGATCCAGGATCGTGGCCGCCATCTCCGATTTCAACTGCATCGGCAGCTCGACTTCGCGATCCGCCGAGAGCAGGAACCCGGCGTTGGTGTCGGCGTCGAAGCCGGCCCCCTCGCGCGAGACGTCGTTGGCGACGATGAGATCGATCTGCTTCGACTCCAGCTTGCGCCGCGCGCGCGGACGGGGATCGCCCGTTTCCGCCGCGAAGCCGACGAGCAGCGGCGATCCGTGCGCGCCGCGCGCCTTGCCGAGCTCGGCGAGGATGTCCGGCGTCCGCACCAGGCGCATCTCCAGAGGGCCATCCGACTTGGCGATCTTCGCCGAGGCCGGTCCGCGCTCGGGCATGTAATCGGCCACCGCGGCCGCCATGATCACCGCGTCGGCCGTCGCGGCGTGGTGCATGACGGCGGCAGACATGTCCACGGCGCTGCGCACGCGCTCGATCTGCACGCCGGCCGGGGCCTCGAGCTTCGTCGGGCCGCTCACCAGCACGACGAGTGCGCCGCGGCGCGACGCTTCGGCGGCAATCGCATAGCCCATGCGGCCGCTGGAACGGTTGCCGATGAACCGGACGGGATCGATGTCCTCGTAGGTGGGGCCCGCGGAGACGACGAGACGGCGGCCGAGCAGCGGCCCGCTCGACTCCCCTCGCGGCAGGCCTGCTGACTTCAGCATTCCTTCGGCGGCTTCGACGATGGCCTCGGGTTCGGCGAGGCGCCCCTTGCCGATCCACCCGCACGCGAGAAACCCTTCGCCGGGATCGACGAAGCGGACGCCGCGCGACGCGAGCGTCTGCAGGTTGTGCCGCACCGCCGCGTGCTCGAGCATGTTGGTGTTCATGGCCGGCGCCAGCAGGACCGGCGCGCGCGTGGCGAGATACAGCGAGGTCAGGAAGTCGTCGGCGATGCCGTGCGCGAACTTCCCGATCAGGTTGGCGGTCGCCGGCGCGACCAGCAGCAGGCTGATGTCGGTCGCCAGCGCGATGTGCTCGATGTCGGCGTTGGCGCCGCGCGCGAACTGATCGGTGATGACGCGCCGCCGCGTGATCGCCTCGAAGGTGACTTCGCCGACGAAGCGCCGCGCCGACCGCGTCATGATCGCAGCCACGTCGTGGCCGCGCTTCTGCAGGCCGCGCGCGACCTCGACCGCCTTATAGGCGCCGATTCCCCCGCTGACGCCGAGCCCGATCAGCACCTATTCCTCGCGCGGGATCCTCTCGACCTTCTGTTCCTTGACTTCCTTCATGGCGGTGCGCGCCGGTTTCTGGCTCACCGTCTGCACCTTCGGCGTGCAGCCGCGCTGCAGCTGCTTGGCACGCGCGCCCGAGACGACAACGAATTCGAACTTGTTCATTTCGCTTCCTTGTTGACGGTCTTCACTTCTGCGGCATCCACGAACGAGCCGACGATCCGCTCGACCACGGCCGCCATCGTGCGCGGCCTGGCCCGTTCCGCCAGCACGATCGCCCGCAGCCGGTCCACGCACGCGTCGAGCGCGTCGTTGACCACTACGTAGTCGTATTCCCCCACCGCGCTGATTTCCTCGCGCGCCGTGGCCAGCCGCCGCCGGATCGCCGCTTCGGGATCCTTGCTGCGCCCGCGCAGCCGCTGCTCGAGGACGTCGAACGAGGGCGGGAGGACGAAGATGCCGATCGTGCGATCGGCGCTGCGGGCTCTCACCTGGCGGGCGCCCTGGACGTCGATGACCAGCACCACGTCCCGGCCCTGGGCGAGCTCCCGCTCGGCGTCCGCCGCGCACGTCCCGTAGAGGTTGCCGAACACGTCCGCCCACTCGAGAAACGCGGACTCGCCGATCATGGCCTCGAAACGCGCGCGTGTAATGAAATTATAGTCCACCCCGTGCGTTTCCCCCTCACGCATCGCGCGCGAGGTGTAGGAGCGGGAAAGGCCGAGGTCGGGGACCACCTGCACCAGCTTCTCGACCACGGTCGTCTTGCCGGTTCCCGAAGGGGCCGAGACCACGAAGAGCAGGCCGCGCGGGTTACTCGACATTCTGGACCTGCTCCCGCATCTTCTCGAGCTCGGCCTTGAGGGCCACGACCAGCTCGGTCACGCCGAGCCCTTCGGCCTTCGACCCCAGCGTATTCACTTCGCGGTTCATCTCCTGCAGCAGGAAGTCGAGCTTGCGCCCGCACGGCTCCGGCGCCTCGGTCAGCGCCCGCCAGTGCTCGAGATGGGCGCGGAAGCGCACGGTCTCCTCGGTGATGTCGGAGCGGTTGGCGAAGCGGACGATCTCCTGGACGATTGCATTCTCGTCGACGCTCGCGTCGGCCTGCAGCTCTTTCACGCGCTCGGCGAGCCGCGCCCGCAGCGTCCCGGCGCCCGCTTCC